>SAMEA104315421__coassemble_500_pt1 | contig 80305 bp, 69 predicted proteins | sample SAMEA104315421__metabat2_low_PE_015 | metagenome-assembled genome bin SAMEA104315421 (sample SAMEA104315421) | gut metagenome | biome: Monkey gut; feature: monkey-associated habitat; material: faeces | place: China | collected 2013
AACGGCAATCGCAGCATTGCTGTCTGCATCCTGCAACAAATCTATCGAGACTCCTGTAGTGCCAGCGCCTCAGGGCTCAATCATTCTTGACCTTGACATCGCCGGGTTTGAAGGTGCCGAAGACACCAAGGCCGTAAAGAACGGCTGGGCAGCCGGAGACAAGCTCAACCTGTGGTTCGACGACTGGAACTATAATGAGCAGGAGAACAACCCTACCCCGGATCTTGTCATTACCTACGATGGGACGAAATGGAATGCCAGAGCCCTTGCCGCCGGTAGAAGCCTCAGGCCAAGCGGTAAGTTTACTGTCTTATATGAGGGCTTTAACGATCTTACCAAATATGAATCCAAATTTTCGAGCGGTGGTCAAGTGTATAAGGCTCCTTCAGAAAGCATCAGTGGCACAATAGCGCGTCAGAACAATATTGTGTATTTTAAAAATTCTATTGACTACACCTATGCGGACAATAAGTTGACAGCGACCATATCGGACTGGAATACCTATTCCGGAGTCAAGATTCGGGTAAAAGGTCTTGATCCTAAGGAAGCGGCAAATTATATTCTTAATGCCAAAAACATTACTACAGGTAAATATTTAGAAGAGATAGGCGGACTCTCTATTGATCCGAAATATGTTTCTTCTGTATACTGTCCGAAAGTTTTCACCCTTTCCGGAAATTATAGAGGTTATGTGCTGGGAGTCCCTGATACGGATGGGGTTGCTTTTTATTATAGGAGAGCCGACTTTACCAATGCTGAAATCGAGTTCCGGCTTTTCGAAAAGAAGGCTGCCAGCGGTAAGTTTGAACAAACCGCCAAGGCGCCGAAGTTTACTGGAAAGACGCTCGTGACGGATGACAAGAAGATTTTCGGTATCGTTATCGACAAGAGCAATTTCGAGTAGAGCCAGACGGTACTGACGCCATTACCCTTAATGGTGCGCAAGATTTAGTAGCGGTCGGAGAGTCCTGAGGCACTCCGACCGCTTGTGCGTTCTGGTGTAATAGACATTTCCGGTACGGTAAGCCGTTTATGATTTGCTGCTTAAGTGTGGCTCGTTAGACAATGTTTGGGGCCTTCTCTTTTCTGGCAGTTTGAGAAATTCGGTGCAGCAATGCTCTTCTCCTTTCTGCCGTGGTGACATTCGGTACCAGAAACGCCCTCCTACGGTACGGAATTGGCACTCGGTGCGCAAAACAGCCTCCTGCGGTATGCGAAGCGTTTTCTGAAGCATTCGGTGTAAAAAACAAGATTCTACGGTACGGAACAGATATTCGGTGCGCAGAACAGGCTTCTATGGTACGGTTGGCTTCGAGAAATGACCCCTCTGGCGAAGGCATCCAAAAACGGCATCCAGAACAGCCTCCGGAAAGCCATCCGGAACAGCCTCCGGAACGCCCCCCCCCAAAAAAAAAACGGCTCTTTATATACGAAATCAAGGACTTAAGCTGACCTTAAATCCTTGACCTTGTGGAGCATAGGGGGATCGAACCCCTGACCTTTAGATTGCGAACCTAACGCTCTACCAACTGAGCTAATACCCCGATTCTTCGGGTGCGAGACCCGGACTGTGCGGCCCGAAGTGAGCCGCGTGTAATCTATATTGACAGGATGCTCAATACGTTGATGAGCTCCTTGTCTATCGGCTTGTCGATTTTGATGGCCCGGGAGATAGGTACATACACTATCTGATCGTTCTTGATGCCTACCATCACATTTCTCTGTCCCTCGGTAAGAGCTTCTATGCTGGCTACGCCGAGACGGCTGGCAAGTATTCTGTCGTAAGCTGTCGGGGTGCCGCCTCTCTGAAGGTGACCGAGGATGGATACACGCACATCGTATTGAGGATATTCCGTGCGCACGCGCTCGGCATAGTGCATGGCGCCGCCGTCTTTCTCGGATACCAGCACAATGCTGCTGTTCTTGCTCTTGCGGATGCCCCTGCCGATGAATGTGGCAAGCTGGTCGATGTCGGTGTTGTCTTCCGGAATGATGGCTGCTTCGGCTCCCGCTGCTATGGCGCTGTTCTGCGTAAGGAATCCGGCATCCCGTCCCATGACTTCCACGAAGAAGATGCGGTCATGGCTTGTAGCCGTGTCGCGAATCTTGTCCACGCACTCCACAATGGTGTTGAGCGCCGTGTCGTAGCCTATGGTCGAGTCGGTGCCATAGAGGTCGTTGTCGATAGTGCCCGGAAGTCCTATGACTGTCACGTCATGTTCGCTTGCAAGCACCTGCGCGCCGGCCAGCGACCCGTTGCCTCCGATTACAATCAAGGCGTCAATTCCGAATTTCTTGATATTCTCGTAAGCCTTCAGGCGTCCTTCCGGAGTGCGGAAGTCCTGGCTTCTTGCGGTCTTCAGAATAGTGCCGCCACGCTGGATGGTGTTGCTGACACTTTCGGTAGTAAGTTCCTTGATGTCTCCACCTATCAGACCTTCCCAGCCTCTGTAGATGCCGAAGACTTTCCAACCCTGATATATGGCAGCTCTGGTGACCGCCCTGATGCAGGCATTCATTCCCGGGGCATCCCCGCCAGAAGTAAGTACTCCAATTGTCTTGATTTCCATAACGGTGACAAATATATAACTTTTTTGGCTGTCTGTTGCAATGTTTGTGCCTTTCTACAAGATGTCACTCTAAATCGGATAAATTTGCGCCCCTGTGAAATCGATAAGATCCTTAGGGGAGATCTTCAGCTGTAATCCTCTCTGGCCGGCACTTATGTAGATATAGTCATATAGCAGCGCCGATTCATGGACAAATGTGGGATATTGTTTTTTCATGCCGATAGGTGAGCATCCTCCGCGTATGTATCCGGTGAGAGAGAGCAGTTCCTTTACATGTACCATCTCGCAGGACTTGTTGCCTGACAATCTGGCAGCTGTCTTCAGGTCCACTTCGAAGTCTCCGGGGATGACGCAGACGAAAAGACCGCTTTTGTCTCCTCGCAGCACCAATGTCTTGAATACCATGTCAATATCCTCGCCAAGTTCGGCGGCTACGCTCTGTGCGCTCAGGTCGTCTTCGGAATATGAATAGGGGATAAGCTCGTACGCTATTCCCACGGAGTCCAGCAGCCGGGCCGCATTTGTCTTTGTGATTTCCTTGTCTTTACTCATAATAATCATGCGCTATGAATAGGCATCGAAGCGTCCGTCATCATCAGGAAAGTCTTCGTCATATTCTTCATCGTCGAAAACCGGCTCATACAGCTGTTCGATTTCTGCGGCGTATTCTGTCAGTCTTCCGTATGTGTAGGCTATGACGGTCTCGCTGAGCAGTCTTCTGGAGCCGGCCCTTGTTCCGTACAGTGCCAGCATGTCCCTGAATTCCTGCGGCTTGTCGATATAATGGTCACGTATCATGTCGAACATTTTCTCGTAGCAGGACGTGTTGCAGAAAAGAGCTCCTTTGGCGTAATATGAGAATGCTTTCTCGTCGTCCTGAGGACAGCCGTATTGTCCGGAATAATATATGTCGCCTAAAGTTTCAGCCGCTTCGCTCGAGCCGCCGTTGTACGCACCCTCAAGGTCGATGAGCAGCTGTCTTGAGGCAAGAGCCTGTCTGAACTCCGACATGTCATCGAAATCCTCGACCTTTGACATGGCGAGAAAATACATGCACAAATCATCCCTGAAGGCGGCGCCACGGCGTATTGTCGACAGAAAAGCGGCTTTGTCCACCATGTTTTCATCATCGTCATGTGAGAGGGCGATTGCAAGATCCGACCATGCCATTATAAGTCCCGCTTCTGCCGCGGTCCTGATGTCCTCGGCGCCGTGCGTGCATCCTTCTGACATTCTTTTGGCTATTCCGATATAGTAGTGCCAAATAGGGTTGACGTTGTCTTCGCCAAGGTCTTTTTTCTGCTTGTCGATAAGGGACGTGCATATCCGCATGGCTTCCGGCAGTGCCTGACGGCTGCCCTTTACGCCGTATATCATCTTGTATATCTGATATTTGGCCGCATATTCGCAATCTTCTTCCAGCGCTGTTTCAAGCAAGGTCTTGGCTTTCAGCCTGTCGACCATTCCGATGTCTCCGCTGTCGTATGACATGGCCAGAGCGACAGCGGCTTCGATGAGCCCGCTTTCCCATGCCTTCTCGAAGCAATTGACGGCCCGGGCAGTGGAATCCGGATCTTTTTGGGTACACAGATGGTATCTTCCCAGCGCAAAAAGTGCATAGGGGTCTTCGTGCTCCGCTTCCCGCTCCAGGACGGCTACAGTCTCCGGAAGCAGCAGAAACAAGCTGTTGTACACCGAAAGCGTACGCATGTACCAGAGGCGGGCTATCGTATCTTTTGCTGCCAGAGGGAGGGCACCCAGAACAAGGGCGTTGAAAGAGCCTTTTCTGAACATTTCGCTCCAGAAAGGAAGCCGGTTCACGGTGCTGAGGTGCTTCTGGCATACAGTTACTATAAGACTTTCGTGGACATGGATATTCTCTTCGCGATTTACGGCAAGCAGTTCCACTTCAGGACCGCCCGCGCGGATGCTGAAAGTCCCGCCCGCGAATGCAAGTTCGAGGAGTTCTCCGTCGTAATAAACTACGACAGGTGCTTCTTCGCCGCCACATTTCCATCGCCATCCGGGAAGTTTTCCCCCTATGCTGACAGCGTCTGAGTCAATCTCAATCACATCTGAAAGTACGCTGCTGATTGAGCCTCGGTCGTTGAAGCGGTTATAGACCAATAATTCGATGTCTTTTGTCATATCGTTGCGGTGGCATTTCCGGCCGGATGTAAATATACTTGTATTTTGTTGTTCCTCAAAATCTTTCCATCGAAATGTCGAAAATATTGTGTAAGTTTGTAAGTTAAGCAGAATAGTAGAGATGACAGAATTGACACATGCTCAGATAAAGATGATTCGCTCGCTCAAGGACAAGAAGTTCAGGGACGAGTATGGATTGTTTGTGGTTGAGGGGGAGAAGCTTGTCAGAGAGGCACTTGACTCCTCTTATGAGGTGGAGTCTGTGTATAGAATGGAGGAAATAGGGGAGAACGTCATGTCGAGGATATCGCTTTGCGCTACGCCTTCACCGGTACTTGCATTGGTGCGCATTCCTGCGGACAGGATGCGTGCAGACAGGAGTTCTTGTGGGAAATGCGGCATCTCCGGCGGGCTTTGTCTGGCGTTGGATTCCGTGCGTGACCCAGGCAATATGGGTACGATTCTGCGTGTTGCGGACTGGTTTGGGGTGGAGACCGTGTATCTTTCCCCTGATTGTACGGATATATTTGCACCGAAGGTGGTTCAGGCTACGATGGGCTCCATTTTCCGGGTACGCACTGAGGTAGCGGATATTCCGGAGCTTTGCCGCGCATTCACTTCGCAGGGGCGTCCTGTATACGGGACATTGCTGGATGGTGAAGATATTTATGCATCAAATCTTGAGGAGCAGGCATTGGTGGTCATGGGCAACGAATCTAACGGAATCAGCGGGGTCGTACGGAATGAAATAAGCCGCGGACTGCGTATACCGTCGTTCGGGAAGAGCGGCGCGGAGTCTTTGAATGTTGCCGTAGCCACCGCGGTCACTCTGTCTGAATTCAGAAGAAGGCAATGAGTATGAGAAGTCGATTGATAATATACGCTGCTCTGCTTATGCTCGCCTCGTGCAGCACTACCAAACTTGTGCCTCAAGGGGAGAGGCGTCTTGCTTCCAATGATGTCAAGATAGAAGGTAACGAAAAAATAAGCACTTCCGAACTGCAGTCCTATATACGCCAGCAGCCTTCGGGGGCTGTTTTCGGGTGGAATCCTTTCGTGTCCCTTTATAACTGGTCCAATGGAAGCGGACATGGTATCAATGCGTTGTGGGAGTTCTTCGGAACGGCTCCGGTAGTGTTTGATTCCACGCTGGTGGACAGGTCATGCGAGAGTATGGTGGAACATCTCCATTATCTTGGGTATTATGATGCCAAGGTGGTCGGGGAGGTGAAGACCCGTAAGCGTGTGTCCAAAGTGACATACAAGGTCACTCCAGGGCAGCGAAGGCGCATAGACCGGATAGTGTATGACATTCCTTCGGGAGAGTTTGCACAAGAGTTCAGCCGGGACAGCATGAATATGAAGGTGCGTCCGGGAGATTACCTGTCGGAGAAACTTCTTGAAAGCGAAACCACCAGGGGTGCCGGATATTTCAGGAACAAGGGATATTACAATTTCAATAAGAATCACTATTTCTTCGAAGCGGACACCCTTTCCGGAAAGACCGTGCTGTATTACAGAATCAAGGAATATACCAGAAGCGACAATCCGGAGAACGCCGCTCCGATAGTGAAATACCGGATCCGGGATGTGGATATAATGCATCCGTCGAATATCTATGTGAGGCCCGGACTACTGAAGGATTTCAATAAGATTCAGCCTGGGGAATATTATAGCGAGGATGTGGTGAATACGACTTATTACCGGTTCTCTGCATTGAACATGTTCTCCGGGGTCAATATTGAGATGACTCCGGTGGACAGCGCCTATGTGGACTGCAAGATTAAGTTGAGCGGGACAGATATGCTCGGATACAAAGCCAATTTGGAGCTGTCTTCCAACTCTTCCGGACTTTTAGGAGCGTCTCCGCAGGTGAGTTATTATCACAAGAATATTTTCGGAGGAGGGGAATGGCTGAACATAGGAGTTACCGGCAATTTGCAGTTTATGCCGGGAACCAATGTCAAGTCGTCAGAGTGGGGAGTGTCTGCCGGTATAAGTTTTCCTAAGGCATTGGGCTATCCTCTTTCGAAGATAAAGGGACGCTTTATCCCGAGGACGGAAGTGAAGGCATCGTACAACTATCAGAACAGGCCCGAATACAGGCGCACCCTTGCCAATATGTCTTATGGCTATTCCGGACGCGTGGGCGAAAAATTCTATTACCAGTTCTATCCGGTGCAGCTGGGTGTCGTAAAGCTTTACAAACTGAGCGACAGCTTCATGGAGACGCTTACTACCAATCCATATCTTTGGGATTCCTATTCTGACAAGTTTGACTTAGGTATGGGGTCCACTCTTTACTATACGACGGATGCGTCCATCGTGCCGAAAGCTCCGTACGGATTCGTACGGCTTTCTCTGGACTTGTCCGGCAACGTGCTGTCTCTGTTCAATGGTATGCTGTCCGAGAAAGACGGTCATCACATGCTGTTCGGCCTGCCATACAATCAGTATGTCCGTACCGAGATTCAGCTTGGGAAGTCTTTTGGCATAAGCGGATGGAACGGAGCATCGCTTGCCATGCGGTTTGTGGCCGGTGTGGGCAAGGCCTACGGCAACTCGTCCGTGCTTCCGTTTGAGAAACAGTTTTATTGCGGCGGAGCAGGAAGTATGAGAGGCTGGCAGGTGCGTACTCTCGGTCCGGGATTCAATAAGGTTGACGATACGTTCGTGATTCCAAGCCAGACAGGTGACTTGAAGTTTGAGTTGGATGCGGAGATGAGATTCCGTCTGTTCTGGAAATTGGAGGGCGCCCTGTTCGCGGAAGCCGGTAATGTGTGGCGTATGGATGCTCTTTCGGGACCGTTCCTGAAGTCCATTGCTGCTGACTGGGGTGCAGGTATAAGGGTTAATCTGGATTTTATTCTTCTTCGTCTTGACTTCGGAGTGAAGATGCACGAGCCGTCCAGACCGGCCGGATCGCGGTGGATAGGACCTTCGCAGTGGTTTAAGGGCGGAGACAACCATGCCATTCATTTCGGAGTAGGTTATCCATTCTGACAATTATGAAATTGATTATATATCAGGCTATTGCCCGGCTATGGGGAAAAGGGCGTTTTTCATCGTGGAACAATAAGACATTCAGTTATCTTTCATCCCTTGGTGTGGATTATCTCTGGCTGACCGGAATTCCCCGGCATGCGAGCGGCAAGCCCTTCGTGAAGGGTGACCCCGGTTGTCCTTACTCTGTTTCGGACTGGAAGGATGTCAATCCATATATGGCAGATGATGAGGAGCTTAGAATGCATGAATTCGAGCTTTTGGTGCGTAGAGCGCACCGCAGCGGCCTTAAGGTCATGATAGATTTCATACCGAATCATGTGTCCCGCGACTATAGTGGAGGGATGAGGCAGTATGACTATTGTGACGGTGACTGGACCGATACCTTAAAGAATGACTGGTCCGCTCCGGAAACATATTCTGAGGCGTTGGATGTCCTCCGGTTTTGGGCTTCCAAGGGTGTGGACGGATTCCGTTGCGACATGGTGGAATTGGTGCCGCAGGAGCCTCAAAAAAGGCTGATTGCTCAGATCAAGCAGGAGTATCCAGGGACTGTGTTTGTGGCGGAGGTGTATGATATGGGCAATTATCGCAGTTTCGTAGAGTATGTGGGATTTGACCTTCTCTATGACAAGTCCGGGATGTATGACAGGCTGCTTGCCGTCGGACGTGACGGATATACGGCGGAGTCCCTGACATGGAATTGGCAGTTTCTCTCAGATTTGCAGCCTCGGATGTTGAATTTTCTTGAGAATCATGACGAACAGAGGATTGCTTCCCGTTTCTGTATGGGGTCCGCAGAAAATGCTTATCCCCTGCTTGCAGCGTCCCTTCTTTTCAATGATGCCTCTTTTATGGTCTATTTCGGACAGGAAGTGGGGACCGATGCTGCGGAAAGCGACAACGGACGCACCTCTATTTTCAATTGGACAAGGCCTGAGGCCATAGTGGAGTTGAACTCGTATGTCAATGGCAAACATCCTCTTGACAAGGAGCGTATGGGTGTATTGACGCGCTACAAGATGTGGCTTGAGCTTGCCAAGAAACCGGTGTTCAGCAAGGGACAGTGCTGGGACTTGTGCTATTGTAACAAGTCCCGTCCGGGTTTTGTCGCATCTCGACATTTCTGCTTCATGAGGTATGACAGCCGTCAGGCATGGATTGTGTTCTGCAATTTCTCCGGCATGGAGGTTCGGACAGATGTCCTGATTCCGGAAGAAGCTCCGGTATGTGGTGGAAAAGAAGTCGCAGTGAGTGTGCCTGCGATGGATGCCGCTGTAATCAGAATAAAATAAAAGTGAATTATGACAGAGATTAAAGATTATATTGCATTGTTCGACCTTGACGGGGTGATTTTGGACTCGGAGGGCGATTATACCAAGTTTTGGGATGAGATGGGAAAGAAGTATCTGGGGGTGAGTGATTTCGGAATTACCATCAAAGGACAGACACTTGTGAAAATACTCGGGGACAATTATAGACGGGAAGACCATGAGGAGATTACTACGCAGCTGATGGACTATGAGAGCAAGATGCCTTTTGAGTATATTCCGGGAGCGCGGCGGTTTCTTGACGCTCTTCAGCGGAGCGGGGTGCGAATGGCTGTGGTGACCAGCTCGGACAAGACAAAGATGTCAAATGTATATCGTCGGCATCCGGAGTTTCTTGATATTTTTGATCGTATTCTTACAAGCGAGGATTTTGCGGCTTCCAAGCCATCTCCTGACTGTTATCTGAAGGGTATGGCTGCGCTTGGGGCGGATTCCGCACATACTGTGGTGTTTGAGGATTCCATAAGCGGGCTGATATCCGGAAGGGATTCCGGTGCCACGGTAGTCGCGCTGTCCACCACCAACCCTGTCGATGTGGTTTCGAGGTATGCGGATTATGTGATTCCTGATTTTAGAGACCGTAGTTTTCAAGATTTTATCAGACATAAGAATGGGCATGAGTAAAGAAAAAAAACAGAATTGCTGCGTTCCCGATAACCGGGATGAGCATCATCATGAGCATCATCATGAGCATGGCGGGATAAAAGCTCAGATATTGTTGATTGCTGTCACCGCTCTGCTTCTTGCGGGAGCCGTAGCTGTGGAAAAGTTCTGCAATCTTGCTACCTGGCAGCTGCTGCTGGTGTATTTGGTTCCGTATCTTTGTGTCGGTCACGGTACGCTTAAAGAAGCCTTTGAAGGAGTTGTGAAAGGAGAAATGTTCAACGAACACTTCCTTATGAGCGTGGCTACCATCGGGGCTCTTTGTATAGGTTTTCTTCCCGGGACGGAGACGGAATTCCCTGAAGCCGTGTTTGTCATGCTTTTCTTTCAGATTGGTGAGCTTTTCGAGACCTATGCTGAAGGCCAGAGCCGCAAAAGCATCTCCCATCTTATGAATATCCGTCCGGACATGGCCAATGTCAAGCGTGGTGGAGAGGTTTCAGTTGTATCGCCGGAAGATGTGTCGGTGGGGGAGACAATTGTCATCAAGCCGGGTGAGAAGATTCCGCTTGACGGAGTTGTGACAGAAGGTGTTTCCGCCCTTAATACCGTTGCTCTTACAGGAGAAAGCCTGCCACGGGATGTCAGCAAAGGAGACAATGTGATTTCCGGATGCATCAATCTTACAGGCGTCATTGAGGTCCGCACGACCAAAGTGTTCGGGGAGAGCACGGTATCCAAGATTATCAGTCTTGTGGAATCGGCGGATGAAAACAAGTCAAGAAGCGAGTCGTTCATCACCAGATTTGCAAAGGTATATACTCCGATCGTGGTTTTCCTTGCACTTGGAATTGCGTTTATCCCTGCGCTGTTCGCGGAAGCAGGATTTGCCGCCGCATTCTCCAAATGGCTTGGCCGGGCGCTGATTTTCCTGGTAGTGTCCTGTCCGTGCGCATTGGTGATAAGTGTTCCGCTTACTTTCTTCGGGGGTATAGGAGGGGCTTCGAGAAATGGAATCCTGGTGAAAGGAAGCAATTATCTGGATGCTCTTTCCAAAATGGATACGGTCGTATTTGACAAGACAGGTACCCTTACATACGGACAGTTTGAGGTGGAGGCCGTCCATCCGGATCATTTTGACGAAAAACAGCTTCTGCACCTTGCCGCTCATGTGGAGCATTATACGACACACCCGATAGGGGCGGCCCTGCGTAATGCTTTCCCTGAAGAAGCGGTGGACGGCTGTGATGTGTCGGATGTGGAGGAGATCTCCGGACAAGGTGTACGGGCCCGGGTCAACGGTCAGGTGGTCTGCGTAGGAAATTCCAAGATGATGGACGGCATAGGCGCCAAATGGCACGATTGCAATAAGGTCGGCACTATCATACATGTAGCTGTGGACGGGGTGTATGTGGGACATATCGTCATCAACGACAAGATAAAGGAAGACAGTAGGGATGCCGTTTCCAGGCTTAGAGCGCTTGGAGTGCGGAAGATTGTCATGCTTACCGGAGACCGGCGGGAAGTGGGGGAGGATGTCGCTTCCAAACTTGGTATTGATGAGTGTCACACCGAATTGCTGCCATCTGACAAGGTGGATTATGTGGAGCGGTATCTTGCCTCGAAGCCTCAGGGACGCTGCCTTGCTTTTGTGGGAGACGGCATAAATGATGCTCCCGTGCTTAAGCGTGCCGATATCGGAATAGCGATGGGCGGTCTTGGGAGTGATGCTGCCATTGAGGCTGCGGATGTGGTGCTCATGGATGACAAACCGGTCAAGATAGCGGAAGCGGTGATGATTGCGCGCCGGACCTTAAGGATTGCACAGGAGAATGTGTGGTTTGCTATCGTGGTGAAAGTGAGCGTGTTGCTGTTGGCTACACTGGGGCTTGGCACGATGTGGATGGCGGTTATGGCAGATGTCGGAGTGACAGTGCTTGCGGTGCTCAATGCCATGCGGGCGTTGAGAAAATAATTTGTAATTGGATATTTTAATTATATTTGCGTGTGGCAAAACTGAACTATTATGGTCAAACACATTATTTTATGGACTCTCAAGAGTGAGTTGTCCGATGAGGAAAAGTCTGTAGTGAAGGCAGGAATCAAGGAAGGATTGGAGTCTTTGGTGGGTGTTGTTCCCGGTCTTCTTGAAGTTAACGTTCAGGTGGACGGGCGGCTTTTGTCGTCAAACGCAGATGTCATGCTGGACTGCACACTGGAGTCTGAAGAAGCTCTCAAAGCATATTCTGTCCATCCCGCTCATGTGGCCGTTGCCGATTCCAAGGTACGCCCGTTTACGTCTGTCAGAAGTTGTTTTGATTATATCTTGTGAGTTATGAGAGCATTGTTTCACGTATTGGTATTAGTGATTCTGGGCGGACTCATTGCTCAGAATGTCTCTTATGCATCGGAGCCTGTGGTGATAGAGAAAAGTGGAAGATGGATCAAAGTGGACGGTGAAAAACTTGGAAAGGAAGCTTCGTTGGCGTACATCTCTGATAATTTTGGTGCAGATGCATCCGCACGGTGGGTTCATAACTCAAAAATCAGGAATGCCGGCATGATTACGGCAATCAGCGGCGGTGCAGTAGCTGGGATCAGTGGAGGATTGTGCATTGCTTATTTTGTTGGCGGAGCTGTTGGCAAGGGGTTTGAGGGAGCGATAGGCGGCATCTTAGGATCTGTCGGAGGAGGGACCTCCGGGACGGCTGAAGGCGGAACAACTGCCGGAGGTGCCAGTGGAACCGATGAATTGCTTGGAGCGGCGTCAGCTTTAGGGATTACCTGCATAGTGAGCAGTGTGGCCTGTTGTACGGGTATAGTGCTGCTTTGTGTCGGCGACACCAATCTGAAAAAGATGGTTAAAGGCTTCAATGTGGCTCAGGTCGGCGGCGTGCCGGTGCAGCTTTCTCTTGGCCCGCAGAGCTGTGGCTTCGGACTTGCTCTGAAGTTCTGATTCAGGTACGAGTTTAATCTGACAAATAACCCCGAAAGTTTCACGAATGTGACTTTCGGGGTTTTGTTGCAATCTTATGCGTTCTCTTTTCCTAGAATACAGGAAGGAGGATGGATGTAAGCAGCGCAAGGATGGCGTAGAACTCAGGGAGTGCGGCGTAAATAAGTGTGTTGACCATTACGTTGTGGCCCTGGCTTACGCCGACGATACCATTTGCACATACTTGACCCTGGCGGATGGCTGAGATCAGGCAGACGATACCTACGCTGAGACCGATACCGAAATAAAGCGGACCGGCAGCTGCGATGTCCTTTGATCTCCAGAGGATGAATCCGAGGAATCCGTAGAGACCCTGTGTTGCAGGGAGGGCGGAAAGAATCATGTAGGTAGATGATTTCTCAGGTGCCTTCTTGAGTGCGCCTTCCGCTGCATTACCGGCGATTGTGGTGCCGATGGCAGATCCGATTGCTGCGAGACCGAACATGAGTCCGAGTCCGAGATAACCGAGAATTGTGTTGAGCATAATTGTGAATTTATTGGTTTTACTTATTTTCTTACCGGATTGTACTCCACGCCCTGGCCTTCATATCCTGCATTCTTGAAGAACTCTACGAAATTCAGTCGCAGAGGGTGTACGAATGCGCCCAATCCACTCAAACCGAGGTTAAGTACGTGTCCGAACAACAATATTACTATGAAAGGAATCCACTGCCATGTAGGGTCGGTACCCTTGACCATGTCTGCAATGAGATTGAAAGTCTGTCCCAGCATACCGCCGGAAAGTCCGAGCGCATAGAGACGGACATAGCTTAGCACGTCACCCATAAGACCGGAAGCCATATTATAGGTGTCCCACAGACCGGCTCCGATATTCACTATAGGCGAACGTCCCCATTTGTTGAATATGAAGATGCCGAGGGCTGATATGGCTGCGATGCCGATGAGCAGGAACTTCATGGCCGTTTCCGAGATAACTCCTGTGAGGCCTACGGAAAGACCTATGATGGAGCCGACAATAAGCAATGTCCACCCGGTTGTGCTGAGACTGTGTTTGAAGCCGTTGCGTTTTATCGCCCAGATGGTCTTGGTTATCATCGCCAGGCAGATATGAAGCACACCTATTCCCAGGGAGAGTATCATCTGCTTGGAGTAGGATGCGTTTCCGACGTTGACATCTCCGACTATCATGCACTTTTTCATCCATTCAGGAATCCAGCTCTGCTCGTAGAGGTTCACGCCGAAGAACGTGCCCATGACAAGACCTACGACGACCGTTCCTCCTCCGAGTATGGACACCAGGCCCCACATGTCGGCAAGTCCTCCTTTCTTCTTGCGAAGGACCAGTCCTATGATGATAAGCAATATGCCGTATCCTGCATCGCCCATACACATGGCGAAGAACAACAGATAGAAGATGCTGAGGAATATTGTCGGGTCGAACTCGTCATATACCGGCATTCCGTACATCCTTGTAAGAGGTTCAAACTGTCTTACAAATGCATTGTTCTTAAGCTTGATAGGCGGCTTGTCTTCCGATGTGGCTTTCTCCTTGATGTAGTAGATGTCCATCTTGTCGAAAGCCTCGCACAAGGCGGCGTCCGTATCTTCCGGAGCATAACCCTCGAAAATGACTATGCTGTCTTCTACCGATTTCTTTCCGGTGACCTCGGCGAGATATAGACTGAGTTCCGAATAAAGACTCTGAATCTCTTCCTGTATCTGAGGAATTTCGACTTTTCTGGATGTGAGCTCTGAAATATGACTCTCAAGCTCTTTTTCGAGAGACTGTATCTCTGATTTCAGTTCGACGCAGCTTCTGGCCGGTACCGGAATCTCTTTGAGCGGAAAGCCTTCTGCGCTTCCTGCAATAGCGAAATAGATTTTGGTGCCGTCTTCGCTGATGATATCCAGAGCGTAGTTGTCTTTCCATTCAGGATTGAATGATTTCTTTGCGACAGCATACAATTTGATATCGAAACGCTGCAGCGCATCTTTGTCAAAACTTCCCCATGGCTCCGCATCTGAAAGTGCCTTGCGCAGTTCTGTGAGCTTGGTCTTGATGGCTTCAGTCTGCCGGTCCGAACCGGAGGAAATCTCTTTGATTCTCTCTTTGAGTTCCTCTATCCTGACTACAATCTTTCCGGAGACATCATCGACAGGCTTGGATGAGCGTTTGATGTCCACAACTCCAAGCCCTTGAAGGTCTTCAAGAAATCTGTTCCTGTCTCCATTCAGAAGCAGGAAAGTGTATTTGGTCATTGCGGAAATCATATCTCTTCCTCCTTTTCTTCTTCTTCGTGCCTTGTCTTGACTATCTTTGAGGCCGCTTTGGAGAGGTTTTCTTCGTCCTCCATGTATCGCTTGATCTTGCGAATGGCTTCCTGATACCCCGGAATCTGCACCTTCTCATAGAGATTTACTTTCTGAGTGGTCTTCTTGCGGTTGAATTCCAGGATGTCTCTTTTCCTCATATACACTTCAGACTCTATACCGAGTCGTGTGAGTTTCTTGAGTATATTGACTCCATCCGCATACCATGCCGGTTTGGTGAAGGCGTTGAACTCTTTGAGCGAATAGTGGATTTCTCCGAGTTTCGGAGTGTTGACTCCCGCTACTTTGACTGTCTGAAGCTCCACGTCCGTGATGGTAATCAGTCCGGGCTCAAACTCGTTCCACAGAGCGGAAAGATAGTCGTATTCAGAGATGGCACGTTCCAGTTCTTCAGCGAGCCTCCTGGCTTCTGCTTTTGCAGTCTGCACGCTCGAACGCAGGGCCGCTTCCTTGTTCTTCAAGGTCGGCAGGGCATTCTTACGCACCTTCAGCTGTTTCCCGAGGTTCGTTAAAGAAGTTTTATTGTATTGAAACTTGATTGCCACGATAAATTATTTCTTCCAATATTTGTCGATGAATACCTGTTTGATGCCTGTCTCCGCCGGGCTGAAATATTTGGCGAATATTTCCCATGCCGTGTCAAGCATTTCTTCAATTCCGATGTTTACATCTATGGACAGAAGCCTCGTTGCATATTCCTTGGCGTAGTCAAGGCACCTGAGGTCATAGTCCGAAAGATCGAAACCGTTCTCCATCTTGGTCTTTGCGTTCTGGGCGTCAGCGTACAGACGGACACCTGCATTCATCACCTGAGAATGGTCCTCTCTGGTCTTCTTGCCCTGCACGAGCTGTTTGAGTCGGCTCAACGAACGGAACGGGTCGATGATGACCTTTCCTGAGTCGGAGTCGGCACGCAGGAACAGCTGTCCCTCGGTGATATATCCGGTATTGTCCGGGATGGCGTGAGTGATGTCCCCGTCATTGAGGGTCGTGACCGCTATGATGGTGATGGAACCTCCGTCAGGTAGCTGTACAGCCTTTTCATATATCTTGGCAAGGTCTGAGTACAGGGAACCAGGCATGGAATCCTTGGACGGAATCTGGTCCATACGGTTGGATACGATGGACAGTGCATCCGCATAGAGTGTCATGTCGGTGAGCAGTACAAGGACCTTTTCGTTCTTGTCCACAGCGAAATACTCTGCGGCGGTAAGCGCCATATCCGGAATAAGAAGACGCTCTACCGGGGAATCTTCGGTGGTGTTCACGAACGATACGATTCTGTCGAGCGCTCCTGCCGATTCGAATTCGTTGCGGAAGAACAGGTAATCGTCATTGGAAAGACCCATTCCTCCGAGAATAATCTTATCGACGTCTGCCCTAAGCGCAACATCGGCCATTACCTTGTTGTATGGCTGATCCGGGTCGGCGAAGAAAGGAATCTTCTGTCCTGACACCAATGTGTTGTTAAGGTCGATACCTGCTATTCCGGTAGGAATAAGTTCAGAGGGCTGGCGGCGCTTGTACGGATTGACGGAAGGACCGCCGATTTCCCGTATTTCTCCTTCTGTCTCCGGACCTCCGTCAATCGGCTTGCCGTAGGCGTTGAAGAATCTTCCTGAAAGCTGTTCGCTGACTCTCAGGGTAGGAGGGGCTCCCAGAAATGATACCTCCGCATCCGTAGGCATGCCTTCCGTGCCGGAGAATACCTGCAGGGTTACGATGTCTCCCTTTGTCTTCACTACCTGGGCGAGGCGTCCGTTAACCAGTGCAAGCTCGTCGTTGGACACGCCTTCGGCCTTGAGTGATACTGTGGCTTTGGTGATGGCGTGGAGCTTGGTGTATGTGCGGTTATATACTTTTGCCATATTTTACGCAATAAACTTGTTCAGCTGCTGCTGATAATCGTTGAACTTGTCTGATTTGAATGCCGTATAGTTCATTTGCCGTATGATATTGATCATCTTCTTGAAGAATGAACGGCATTCCTCGAAATCGGAGAACTCAAAATGGCGTTCGCAGATATCCATAAGGAGGTCGAGCATATATTTCTGCCTTTCCATTGGGCAGAGGGCATCGATGTCATCGAAAGCATCCTGCTGGAGGAAGGCGAAATCCACAAGTTCCGACTTCCAGAAAGCTTCATGGTAACTCATCGGTACACCGTCATCGCCAAGAATGTTGATCTGGTCGGACATTTCCTTTCCTCTTCTTACTATATTCTTGGCTTTCAGTACCTTATCTACCCATCCTTTTTCGATTTTCTCATCAAGGTACTCTACAATCTCAGGGTATTCGAGATATTTTGAGTATGAGTCAATCGGGTTGACTGATGGATATCTCTTCTGGTCCGCACGGTTCTGCTCAAGTGCGTAGAAGCAGCGGGCCGCTTTCTTGGTGGATTCCGTGACAGGCTCTTTGAGGTTACCGCCGGAAGGGGAGACCGTACCTATGAACGTGATGGCTCCGGTCTTTCCATTGTTCAGCTCAACCATTCCTGCACGTGAGTAGAAGTTGGCGATGATGGATGAAAGGTCCACCGGGAAGGCATCTGCTCCCGGGAGCTCTTCCATACGGTTGGACATCTCTCTCAATGCCTGTGCCCAACGTGAAGTCGAGTCAGCCAGCAGAAGGCAGCGCAGACCCATGGCTCTGTAGTATTCGCAAATGGTCATTGCGGTATAAACTGAAGCCTCACGGGCGGCAACCGGCATGTTGGAGGTATTGCAGATGATAGTGGTACGCTCCATAAGGTGACGTCCGGTGTGCGGGTCTATGAGTTCAGGGAACTCCGTGAAAATCTCCACGACCTCGTTGGCACGTTCGCCACAAGCCGCCATTACTATCACGTCAGCTTCGCCCTGCTTGGCGATAGCGTGCTGCAATACGGTCTTTCCGCATCCGAAAGGTCCAGGGATAAATCCTGTGCCGCCTTCAGCGATAGGGTCGAAAGTATCTATCACACGTACTCCCGTTTCCATTATTTTGCGCGGGCGCGGCTTCTGTGCGTATGCCTTTACCGCCACCTTTACCGGCCATTTTTGAACCATTGTCACATCGTGGTCTTCTCCCTGCTCGTCCGTGAGCGTGGCGATGACAGTGTCAATGTTGTATTCTCCGGCCTTTGTTATGCTCTTGACGGTATATTCCCCCTTGAAAGAGAATGGTACCATAATCTTGTGAGGAAGCCATCCTTCCTTCACTTCACCGAGCCAGCTCGCGGCTTCTACCTTGTCTCCGACTTCCGCCATAGGCTTGAATTCCCACAACTTCTCGTGATTGAGAGGGTCAGTGTACTCTCCTCTCTTGAGGAATACACCTTCCATTGTGGTCAAGTCGTTCTGGAGACCGTCATATACACTGGACATGAGTCCCGGCCCTAAAGTTGCTTCAAGCATCTTGCCGAGGAATTCCACACTGTCCCCGTTCTGGAGACCTCGAGTGCTCTCGAAAACCTGCACCGATGCCTTGTCGCCGGTCACTTTGATCACTTCTGCCAGAAGATTGGTGTCACCGAGCCTGATGTGGCAGAGTTCATTCTCCGCTACAGGTCCGTCGATGGTCACAGTGACGAGGTTGGAAACGATGCCGGTTACCTTACCTTTTGTCTGCATTTCTATATTTGTTTTTTGTTATCGTATGTAGCCCGTATCTCCTTGATAAGCCTGCGGAAGAGTTCCGCTCCCGTTTCCGGGTCAAGCTTGTCCCATCTGTCGATGATTTTGAGACGGGCGATGAATCCGAGTATGGCGTCCATATCGAAGACGTCCATTGTGGTGACTTCCTCGACATGCTCCCAAATAGCCATGTCCAAGCCTTTCTCTCTGCCGATTATGTCAGTTCCGGAGAGAATTTCGATAATTTCCTCTTTCTGCTCGAATTCGTAATCTTCCAACTCTTCGAGAAGAAGTACGTCCTTCCCCTCAGGCCTGCCGAGCGAAGCGTTGAGATACTCCACCTTAGTGTTGCGCAAGAACAGGTCAAAGAGGAAATACTCCCTGAGAAAACGGCTGCCGCTTCCAAGACAGGCCCGATAGAATCCAGCATTGAGCTTCTCCGGATCGAATCCGTCAAGAAGCATGGTTACAAGGGCGTTGTCTTTATTGCTCAACTGCTCACGAATGTCGTCGATAATGGCATTCGCAGCAGAAGAGGAACCGAGTCGGGAACACGGTTCGATTACAGGGAGACTGGCAACTATGTATTCGTAGTTGTTCATCCCTATCCGAAGAGCAGTTTCTTGGTGACTGGTCTGAGGTACTCGGAAATCAGAGCCTTGAAGCTTTCATCGCTCATGCTGATGTACCAGCTGCCGTTTTGTGGGCCAATGCTGAAACCGCCCTTGATTTTTTTCGAGAAATCGACGCTGATTTCTTTTTTGAGTGCTTTTTTCAACTCTGTGGACACCCATGGCTCCAACATACTTTTCAAAGATGCCGGAAGCACTAAGGATATGTCTTCTGACTGCTGTGTGCTGAATTTCTGAGCGACAGCGAGAATGATTTCCTTCAGGAATTTCTCCTCGGAGAGGACTTTTTCCGTCTCTTCTGTACAAAGTGCATTCACGAGGAGGTTTTCGATGTCTTTTTTCGTAGCCATCAAAGCTTGCTCTGAAGCCATCTTGATATCTGACTCGGCTTTTTCTTTCAGTTGAGCCGCCCGGTTCTCGGCCTCGGTCACTATATCTTCCGCCTGCTTGCGTGCGTTTGCTATTATTTCGTCTGCTTCCTTGCGTGCCTTGAAGAGAAGAATTTCTCCCTCTTCTTTTCCTTTTGACAGACCTTCGTTATAGAGTCTGTCCGTGAGTTCCTGTAATTTGTTGGACATATTGGAATGTGTTGTTATTAATCGTAATTAAATCATACAAATCTATACAAAAAACTTACCAAAATCAAGAGGTATCGATTAAATAAAAAAAAGCTCCGCTTTTTGGCAGAGCTTTTAATTCTTTTGTAACAAATGTCACTGTTATCCGAGGAATCCAAGCAGAATACCGGCTGCAACGGCAGACCCGATGACTCCGGCGACATTAGGTGCCATGGCATGGGTAAGAAGGTGGTTGCCCGGATCCGCTTCAAGTCCGACTACCTCTGATACTCGAGCGGCATCAGGCACGGCGGATACTCCGGCATTGCCGATAAGCGGATTGATTTTCTTGCCTTCCGGAAGGAAGATGTTCATGAATTTTACAAACAGTACTCCGCATGCCGTGGCAATTATGAATGACAGCAGACCGAGACCGAATATCTTCACGGAGTTGCCTGTAAGGAACACGTCAGCCTGTGTGGACGCACCCACGGTGACACCGATAAGGGTGGTGACAACGTCGATGAGCGGACCGCTTGCAGTCGTGGCAAGTCTCTTGGTTACTCCGCTTTCTTTGAGGAGGTTACCAAAGAAGAGCATTCCCAGAAGAGGCAATCCTGAAGGAACTATGAACGCTGTGCAGATAAAGCCGATGATAGGGAATACGATTTTCTCTTTCTGGCTCACGATGCGTGGCTTGTTCATGCGGATAACTCTTTCCTTTTTGGTTGTGAGAAGGAGCATGATCGGCTTCTGGATAACTGGAACCAGGGCCATATAGGAATACGCCGATACGGCGATTGCACCCATAAGTTCCGGTGCCAGCTTTGAACTAAGGAAGATGGCGGTAGGACCGTCGGCACCACCGATAATTCCTATCGCACCGGCCTCGTTGGGAGCGAATCCCATAGTCAGGGCCAGCAGATAAGCTCCGAAGATACCCATCTGGGCAGCGGCTCCGATAAGAATCAACCTCGGCTGGGAGATAAGTGCTGAAAAGTCAGTCATTGCACCGATTCCCAGGAAGATAAGTGGCGGATACCAGCCCTGTCTTACACCTTGGTAGAGGATATTGAGTACGGATCCTTCTTCATAGATGCTCACATTCATTCCCATCGGGAGAGGAATGTTGCCTATGATCATACCGAATCCGATTGGAACCAAAAGCAATGGCTCCCATTTCTTGACAATACCAAGCGTGATGAATATCAATCCTATGCATACCATCACGAGGTGCTGCCAAGTGCAGTTGTAGAATCCGGTGAACTGCCAGAACTGCTGCAGACTCTCTATTACGGTCTCCATTAGGCTATGGTCACGATTTTAGCGTCTTCTGCTACTGTGTCGCCCTTGGAGACGTGTACGGCAGTTACGGTTCCGTCCGCATCTGCAAGAATATCATTCTCCATCTTCATGGCTTCAATGACTGCCACTTTCTGGCCTCTCTTGACAACCGAACCTTCCTTTACATCCACGCTGATAATTACGCCCGGAAGCGGGGAAGTGATAGCTTTGCCTCCGGTTGCAGGGGCCGATGCGGCTGACGGTGCCTGAGGAGCGGCGGCTACAGGAGCCACCGGTGCAGTCTGAGCCGGTGCGGCCTGCTGAACAGGAGCCACAGCGTTTTCGAGCTCTACGTCATAATTTACCCCGTTGACAGTGACATCAGCCTTTGTGCCACTTATCCCATTTACGGCAACATGAAAATCCTTGCCGTTGATTTTGAATTTATATTCTTTCATTACTTTGTTGATTTTCTGAAATTAAACTGCTTGTCGGCCCAATTTGATGCCGGATTTTTGCGGATAGTGATGAATCCCGGCTCCACGTCATGCACGGCATCGCTCATGTACAGGTGAAGGGCGGTAGCTATTGCGGCCTCCGTCTCTTCGGAAGAAGTCTCGGCATCAAGAGCAAGCGCTATGGCAAGGGCCACCGCGTCCATGTCCTGGGTTTTTGAAGATTTCTTCTGACCGGAAGGAAGTTTGACCTTTCCTGAGAATATGTTCCCGGATAAGGTGTATAAAAAGTACAGGATGATCAGAGCCACGAACACTACACTGACGCTGATAAGAGTCAGCGTCCATCCGTGCGGGTCGGTCTGAAGCATTCTGTCCGCTCCTGCTGTGAGGAGCATCATATTATAAAGGAAGGTTGTCATGTTTCTTGGCAGGTATTTCCTGGCGTTTTCCGTTCAATGTTTCGAGGGCTCTGATTACGCGGAAACGCGTGTTGCGAGGCTCGATAATGTCTTCTATGTAACCTTTCTTGGCAGCCTGGTACGGGTTGCAGAACAGATCGTTGTATTCTTGCTTCTTAGCTTCTGCAAGAGCGGCGCTCTTGGCCGGATCGGTTTCTGCCTTAAGTTCCTTGCCGTAAATGATGCCTACAGCACCTTCCGCTCCCATGACTGCGAAATTGGCGGATGGCCATGCATAATTGATGTCGCCGCGAAGCTGTTTGCAGCTCATTACGATATGGGCGCCACCATAACTCTTTCTAAGGGTGATGGTTACCTTAGGTACCGTGGCTTCTCCGTATGCGTAGAGGAGTTTTGCTCCATTTGAAATGATGGCGCCGTATTCCTGATTGGTTCCGCACAGGAATCCCGGTACGTCCACCAGTGACACCAGAGGGATGTTGAATGCGTCGCAGAAACGTACGAACCTGGAAGCTTTGCGCGAAGCGTTGATATCAAGGCATCCGGCGAGCCAGTTAGGCTGGTTGGCGACGATTCCGACACTGCGTCCTCCCATGTGGGCGAATCCAACGATGATATTCTGTGCGAAATTCTTGTGTACTTCGAAGAACTCGCCGTCATCCACAATGGCTTTGATGACACCGTACATGTCGTATGCCTTGTTGGGATTGTCCGGGATGATATTGTTCAGACTGTCCTCCATACGTCCGACAGGATCCGAAGTCGGTCTTTCCGGGGCGGTCTCCAGATTGTTCTGCGGGAGGAAAGAAAGAAGTTTCTTTATGGTTGCGATACCGTCCTGCTCGCTTGGTGCGCTGAAATGTGCAACTCCTGATTTGGTGGTGTGCACACTCGCTCCTCCGAGAGTTTCCTGATCTACCACTTCTCCGGTCACTGACTTGACAACCGACGGTCCGGTAAGGAACATGTAGGATGTATTTTCCACCATAAGGGTGAAGTCAGTCAGGGCAGGGGAATAGACGGCTCCGCCGGCGCATGGTCCGAAGATTCCGCTGATCTGCGGAACAACTCCGCTTGCCAGAATATTGCGTTCGAAAATCTCTCCGTATCCGGCAAGGGCGTCGATGCCTTCCTGTATACGGGCTCCGCCTGAATCGTTAAGGCCGATGACAGGAGCGCCGTTGCGTACGGCCATGTCCATCACTTTGCAAATCTTCTCCGACATGGTCTTGGAGAGGGAACCTCCGTTGACGGTGAAGTCCTGAGCAAAAACATAAACGAGACGGCCGTCGATTGTACCTTGTCCGGTAACGACGCCGTCTCCGTCTGTATGGGATGTTTCCATTCCGAAGTCTGTGCAGCGGTGCTGCACGAACATATCGAATTCTTCAAAACTGCCCTCGTCAAGCAGAAGTGCAAGTCTTTCACGTGCTGTGAGCTTGCCTTTGTCATGCTGGGCATCTATGCGCTTCTGACCTCCTCCCAATTTGGCGGAGACCCTGCGCTCAACCAATTCCTTGATTTTTTCTTGCTGGATACTCATATATCTTTATGTGCTATTTACTACTAAACAAACACACAAAGATAATAAAAAAATCAGATTTGTAAACTATTGATGTGCCGCTCGCAACAAATCAAGAACGGTTTTGACGGGATTGAATGTTTCTATCGGTACTTCTACAAACAGGGTGTTCCAGTCAGACATCGAACCGTTCCAAAGTCCGGGAAGCTCCAAAGCCTTGAGTGTATGGCCTTTATAACTCTTTTGGCTGATGAGTCCGGTCTCATTGTCCACGTGATCGAGGAGGTTGAAACTCTTGCCGTTGTGGTCTTTGAGACAGCATACCAAATCTACCGGATTGAAGTGCGTGGCAGAGTTGAACGCTTCGAGCGATACGGGGTTTGACTTGTCTATCTGTGCAGACTCCAGAATCTGTAGAGATGTGGCGCCCTTCTTGTCTTTTACAATGAATGGTCCGCCGCCGGGCTCTCCTTCGTTTCTTACCATTCCGCAGACTCTTATAGGTCTGTCAAGCTTGCTTCTGAGTGTCAGGGCCCGGTCTTTGCAGCTTCTCGCTTCCGGAAGTTCTATGCAGAGCTCGTCTTTTAAGAATTGTTCGATTTCATTGCACAGGCTCTGGCATTCGTCCGTGCCGTACGGGTCGTCCGGAATATTGAATGTGATGAACGGTGCTCCGGATGCATTGGCTATTTGGCTTCTGGTATCCGTCAGCTGGTCAAGTGCATAGATATATCCTCTGATTCGGTCACGGAGTTGCAGGGCGCGGCCCATAAGCACTTTTTTCCAATGATATGTTGTAGGCTGCATCCGTTCCACGCAGACATTGTCGATGTTCTTTATGGACACCAGTTCTTCCCGGATGCCGTTCAGATTGTATATGAGTGCACCGTGTCCCGCCGGTCTTGTGAGTATGCTGCCGTCCTCCTTGATGAAAGGTCGGTTGTCGGTGTCCACGGCGATGGTGTCGGTCTCTTTGTCCTGATAGGTGAAGGAGATGTTGTATTGCACGCCATACCGCTTTTCGTATTTGTCTTTGATGTCACCGAGTGCTTCCTCAAACAGGTGGCGGTGCTCCGGGGAGATGGTGACAATTAGGTTGACACTATTGTCGGAATTGCGCATATAAGCCTGTCCTTCAACGAGATGTTCTGCGAGGGCGGTGCGTATTTCATCGGCATAACGGTGGAATGCAAGTACACCTTTTGGCTTGCTTCCGTAATCCAGTCCCTCGTCCGTGAGCAGTTTGCGTGCGGTGGATTGCGGGTCATACGGCCCGTGTCCGAATATGTCCTCTGTGTAGAACGCGAACTTCTCGAGATTGTCGGCGAGTTTTATGACGGCGTCGTTGGTCTTGTCCATCCCCGCGTATATATCCTTGAACATACGGGAAGCTGCGCCGGAGGCCGGTACAAACTTGCATTTCCCTTTTACCTCCGCGCTGTCCGCATAAGCGGCGGCGGCTTCGGCCTGTGCTGCGCTTAGTATTTCGATACCTTTGTCCGGAGTGGCCGGGGCAACTATGTCCAGCCAAGGAAATCCGTTGCGGAAACGCTCTGTCTGAGCTGCTATTTTTGATTTGTCCATATCGGTTATTTTTAGTGTTTACAAGTAGAATTCCCGTCTGTAACTGTAATTGCTTCTCAGTTCTTCGAATTTTGTAGGGTTTACCCTGAACATGAAGTCATCGGTGAAAATAGGGTAGTTGTACTGCATTATGGCAGCTATCTGCCCTTGTGATTTGTCCAGGATGTCAAGTTTTACCGCTTGATATTCCATGTTGTCCGTAGAAGGGAAGAAATCATACAGTTCGCTTATGCTCATGAATCTTGCCACGGCTCTTACTGCCATGGACGATCCGATTTGCTTGCCTTGAAGAGAATAGCCGGCAATGTGAGGAGTCGCTATCGCCGCGAGATTCATAAGTCTTGTATTGACAGACGGTTCGTGACTCCATGCGTCAATTATTACGGGTCCCAGACGGGGAATGGCGTCTATAAGGTCATTTTCTACTACAAGGTCGCCTTGAGCGGTGTTGACGAAGAATGCTCCCGGTTTCATTTTTTCGAAAAATGCCGCGTTGCACATGCCTCTGGTCGTGTCATTGAGCGGAATGTGGAGTGTGATGATGTCGGCTTTGGACAGCAGTTCATCCAGAGTGCTGAACTGCGTGTACCATTCTATCTCGGCTTTTCTCGGGTCATGTCTCATTATCTTGAATCCCAAGGCCCGTCCCATTGCTTCCACTCTCTGTCCGACGCTTCCCATTCCTATGATTCCTAACGTGCGGTCGGCAAGTGAAATGCTTTTCTTGGCAGCGGCGCCGAATATTGCTGAGAAGACGTAATTTGAGACGCCTCCTGCATTGCATCCGGATGCATTCTTGAAGTATATTCCGTGACTTTGGCAATACCGGACATCGATATTCTCCGTCCCGGATGTGGCCGTGGCTATTATTTTGACGGATGTTCCATCCAGAAGGGCGGCGTCGCACTTTGTACGTGTGCGTATGATGAGAGCTTCGGCATCTGTCAAATCTTCTCTGGAGATGGCCGGGCCTTCTTTATATATGATGTCAGCGTATGGCTCGAAAACGCCTTCTATGAACGGAATTGACTTGTCTGCAACTATTTTCATTTCAGAATAAGCTCTTTAATATATGATATGTACAGGTTGTCCTTGGTGAAAAGTTCATTGCCGGACAGGATGCTGTTCATCTTCTCGATAAGAAGATCTTTCTGGAAGGACAGTTGGCTTCGGACCACGGAGGAGTTCAGCGTTATGTACAATTTGCCGTCTTTGAAATATCTGCGAATGGTATAGTGTCCTGCTCCTGACGCCTGATCCCACGCGGAGAATACAAGGTGCCGGTTCAACGGGGTTGCTATCCTGTTGGTCTTTATCCAGGCTTTGATGAGAGAATCCATGCTCTCCGCCTTTTTCCGTCCTAAACTACTCATCTCTGTGGAATGTGCCGCTTTTTGCTATAAAATATGCTCTTTCGCTGGCGAGAGAATCGACAATCGCCCTGGTTCTGGATATGTCCGGGTCCGTAATGAATATCTGGCCGAAGGCCTTGTCGCTTACGATGGAAAGCAAATTTTCGACCCTGTGCGGGTCAAATTTGTCGAACAAGTCATCAAGCAGCAGGGTAGGGACTGTCCTGCAGGTCTTTCCCATTACGTCGTACTGTGAGAACTTGAGTGCGACCAGAAACGATTTCTTCTGTCCCTGCGAGCCGCAATATCTTATGGGCATTGAGTTGATGGAGAAAAGAAAATCATCTCTTTGGATACCGCAACTTGTGTATTTGAGCAGTTTGTCGCGCTCTCTGCTCTCTCGGAAAATATTCCCGAGAGAATCCTTGGACAGATCGGAACGGTATTGAATGTCTATCTGCTCGCGTCCGGAGCAGATTCTGTCGTAGTAGTCCCGGGTATATGGAAGAATGTTCTTACAAAATGCCTGCCTTGCCTTGAAAATGGGTTCGGACAGGTCTTCCATTCTTTGATCTATGACATCAAGGTACTCTTCGTCGGCCAATCCGTCCTTGAGCAGTTTGTTGCGCTGGAGAAGCAGTCTGTTATACTGCTGGAGGGCGGTCATGTATTCCTGATCCAATTGAGAGAGGACAAGATTGACAAATCTGCGGCGTTCTTCGCCGGATTCGCTTATCAGAGCCGTGTCGGCAGGGGATACCATCACTATGGGAAGCTGCCCGATGTGGGTGGACAGCCTGTCGTATGGCTTGTCGTCCCTTTTGAGGCGTTTCTCCCCGGTGCTGCTTACGCTTATGCTGAATCTTGAACTGACTCCGGACGGCATGCTGTATGTGCCCATCAGTGAAAACGAGTCGCACCCGTGGCGGAAGTTGAACTTGTCGCTGCCGCTGAATGCGCTTTTGGTCATGGACAAATACCATATCGCATCGAGCAGATTGGTCTTTCCTTCTCCGTTTCCTCCGCTGATACAGTTGATCTTCGGGGAGAAACTGAGCTCCTGCAACTCGATGTTTCTGAAGTCCTGAATGACTATTTTCTCCAAAATGGGCATCAGACAAAGGTAGTCAATAAACTCAATTTAAGCAATAGCTTGCCCTCTCTTGTATAGTTGAAGGAATTTTTGTATTTTTGCAGACTATTAATTTGATTATTAAAATTATTTCAATATGGCCAACACAAAATCAAAAAGAGAAGAGGCTATTCAGGAGAATCTTGAACAGACCGTATCTTCTACAGAAAAGTTCTTCACCAAGTATGGCAAGACCATGTGGATTACACTTGCTGCCATAGTGGTTGTTGGACTCGGTATTCTTTTGTACAACAAATTCGTATATCAGAGTCAGTGCAATGAGGCTATGGAGCAGGCTTTTCCTGCTGAGCAGAGCTTCCAGAGCGGCGAGTATGAGCTTGCCCTCAATGGAGACGGCAACAACCTCGGTTTCGCTGATGTGATTAAGAATTACGGCGCCAAAGCCGGCAAGGCGGTATATTTCTATGCTGCCATCTGTGAGTTGAATCTAGGTAATTTCGAGGATGCCATCTCATACCTTAAGAAGTATAATGTCAAGGAGCCTATCCTTGCCGCTCGTGCCAAGGCTTGCGAGGGAGATGCATATGTAGGACTTCAGAACTATAAAGCTGCGGTAGATTGTTTCGAGAAGGCAGCTTCTATTTCCGACAATGTGTTTGCTGCCGGATATCTTATGAAGGCCGGACTTGCTTACGAGGCTCTTGGAGACAAGGCCAGCGCGCTTGCATGCTACAACAAAATTGAAGATATGTATCCTCAGTCTGTAGAGGCATACGATATCTCGGCTTCTATTGCAAGGGTTTCAGAATAATCAGGTGGAGGTGAGATATGGGAAGAGCATTTGAATTCCGCAAGGAAAGAAAAATGAAGCGTTGGGGGCACATGGCCCGCACTTTTACCAAGCTTGGAAAGGAAATCACTATCGCTGTAAAGCAGGGCGGCCCGGATGTTACCGGTAATCCGCGTTTGCGTGCGCTTATGGCAGAAGCCCGTACAGAGCAGATGCCTAAGGAGAATATCGAGCGTGCCATCAAGAAAGCTACTGAAAGCAAGCAGGGTGATTTCAAGGAGGTGACATTTGAAGGATACGGTCCGTTCGGTATCGCATACCTCGTGGAGACCGCTACGGACAACAATACACGTACGGTAGCCAACGTAAGAAGCTATTTTACCAAGTGCGGAGGTTCTCTCGGTACGTCGGGTTCTGTGAGCTTCATGTTCGATCATAAGTGTATGTTCCGTATCAAGCCTAAGGACGGCGTTGATATAGAGGAGCTTGAGCTTGAGATGATTGATTATGGCGTTGACGAGATGTTTGAGTCTGAGGAAGAGGATAAGGATGGCAATGTATATAATACCATCGTCATCTATGGTGATTATACCGCATACGGACAGATTCAGAAATACATCGAGGAGAACGGGTTTGAACTCATCTCCGGAGGATTCGAGCAGATTCCGAATGTGGATTTGAAAGACGTTACTCCTGAGCAGAGGGTTACTCTTGACAAACTTACGAATCTTCTTGAGGATGACGAGGACGTTACCAATGTCTATACTACTCTTAAGCCTGCGGAGGAGTAATATCTTCATTTCGTGCAGTTGATATTTAGGGTCGAAAGCTATGACTTTCGGCCCTTTTTTTGTATATTCGCATGATTAGACACTTGTTAGTATGACTAAAATACGTATTTCCACAAATTACGGTGATCTCGTTGTAAAACTATATGACCAGACGCCTTTGCATCGCGACAATTTTATTAAACTTGTAAAAGAAGGGTTCTACGAAGGGACATTGTTCCATAGGGTGATAAAGGGCTTCATGATTCAAGGTGGGGATCCTGACAGCAAGGGTGCACCTAAAGGAAAGAGACTCGGCTCCGGAGACGTGGGATATACCATACCTGCGGAGATTGAGCCGTCGCTTTTTCATAAGAGGGGAGCATTGTGTGCTGCCAGACAGGGAGATCAGGTCAATCCTGAGCGTCGCAGCAGCGGCTGCCAGTTCTATATTGTATGGGGAGAAAAGTTCAGCGGTTCAAAGATGGACCAGATGGACAGGCAATATCAGATGCAGGCGATAAATGAAGTGTTTTCCCAACTTGCATCCCAGCATCGCGATGAGATTATGCAGATGCGCCGGGACAGGAACAGGGACGCGTTGATGGAACTTCAGCAGCAGCTTGAAGCCGAGGCCAATGCGATAGTGGTGGAAAAAGGTCTTGGCCGTATTCCGGAAGAGCGCAGAAATGCCTATATGTCGGAAGGCGGAACACCTTTCCTTGACAATCAGTACACTGTGTTCGGTGAGTTGGAAAGCGGGTTTGACATAGTGGAGAAGATTCAGAACGTACAGACTGATGAGGCGGACAGACCCCTCGAGGATGTGAAGATATTATCTGCAACAATTATTTAGTTCTATATGAAAAAGATTATTTCTATCGTTTCATTTGCGATGGCTGCATACGTTTCCGCCTTCGCAGCAGCCCCTCTTACCGAAAAGAAAGGTGATGGGCTTTATGGTATTACTGCCGGAAAGGTGTCAATGGTGATTGATGCTGGTAAAGGAGCTAAGGTGTTGTCTTTTAAGTATGAGAACAAAGAAGTTATTTCTCAGCTTCAGAGATTTAATGCTTTCGGCAGCACTTTTTGGACAAGCCCTCAGACAGAGTGGAACTGGCCGCCGGTAGCAGAATATGACAGGAATCCTTATGAGGTGGAAATGAGTGATGACTCCATTGTCATGACAGGTCAGATTTCCGACAGGTTCAAATACAGTATTCGTAAAGTGTTTAAGGCCGTGCCGGAAAAGAATTCCGTCGTGGTGAGCTATTCCATCGTCAATCACTCGCTTGAGACCCGTAAGGTGGCACCTTGGGAGATTACCAGGGTTCCGGGAGATGGTCTTATTTTCTTTGAGTGTGCTTCCAAAGACATCTGGCCTGCCGGTATAATGGACTTTAAGGACAAGAAGGGATGTGCATGGTACACCTTTGACGAGAATAAGGAGAATCGTAAGATCAATGCCGACGGTAAGGGTTGGCTTGCATACGCTAATGGAGAATTGCTCCTTGTCAAGCATTTCCCTGATATCAAGGCCGGCGAGGAAGCTCCTAAAGAGGCGGAGATTCAGGTTTATGTCAATCAAGGCAAGACTTTTATCGAGCTTGAGAGCCAGGGTGCATATACGACCCTCGCTCCGGGTGAGTCACTTACATATACAGTGGAATGGTATCTTCTGCCTTATCAGAGTGACGGTAAGCCGTCTTCGAAATTGGTAAAGACAGTTAAAAACACTATTAAATAATCTTGTTATGAAGAAAGCGTTTCTTGCTGCCGGTGTCCTTGCTCTTTTCGGACTGGGCCTTTTTGCTCAGCCGCAGAGGACAACGAAGCTTCCTGAGTATCCGAAGCCGGATTTGGTGGTGGAATTGTGGCCTGATGGCGCTCCGAACAGTAACGGAATAACCAAGGAAGAGTATGATTACGGCGATCATGTAACCAATGTCACCAAACCGACTCTCTCAATTTTCCTTCCGGACGGTCCTTGCAACGGACTTGCCATAATTTCCTGCCCGGGCGGTGGTTATGTGGATGTGTGGGATAAGACAGAAGGATTCTCTCTGGCCCCTTGGTACAACGAGATGGGTATCGTGTATGCCGTCTTGAAGTATCGTCTTCCGAACGGACATAGGGAAGTACCTATCAGTGATGTTCATAAAGCATTCAGAATTATGCGCGAACGTGCTGCTGAATATGGATTCAAGTGGCTTGGTGTGCAGGGCAATTCTGCCGGAGGACATCTTGCCGCATGGTCATCCACAGATTATTCGGACAGGGTGGAAAGACCTGATTTCAGTGTACTTTTCTATCCGGTTATCACCATGGATTCTTCTTTAACACATCGTGGAAGCCAGCACTATCTTTTGGGGAACAATCCTTCAGAGGCTTTGTGTGCTCAATATAGCGCGGAGAAGAGGGTCAATGCCGACACTCCTCCTGCATTCCTGATGCATTGCACTGATGACGGCCTGGTTCCGGTAAGCCACTCCATCAAGTATTATGAGGCTCTTGTTAAAAACAACATCAAGTATAGCTCAATGTACATAATGCCTGTGGGAGGACATGGATGGACGGACAAGCAGTTTGAATATCGTGATGCATGGATGACTGCCTTGAAGACATGGCTTCTTGAGTTACCGAATGTTCTTAAATAGAGTTTATGCTTAAAAAGGAAGAACGTAAGGCCATAATAGACCTTATTAATCGCGAAGTTGTCCCGGCGATAGGCTGTACTGAGCCTGTCGCCGTGGCGCTTTGTGTAGCCAAAGCCTCTGAGACGCTTGGCAAAGAACCCGAGTCAATATCTTTGCACCTTAGCGCCAATATCCTGAAGAACGCGATGGGGGTAGGGATTCCCGGTACCGGGATGATAGGTCTTCCTATTGCTGTAGCGCTCGGTGCCCTTGTCGGACGCTCGGAGTACGGTCTTGAAGTTCTCCGGGATGTTACTTCGGAGGATGTTCAAAGGGGAAAACGTTTCATTGATGAAGGAAGGATAAAGATAGCCCTGAAGGATGGTATCGAGGAGAAGTTGTACATTGAGGTACTTGCAGCGGCTGGAGAGGATGAGTCGGAAGCGATTATTGCCGGCGGACACACCAATTTTGTGTTTGTCAGGCGTAATGGCGACGTGCTTATGGATAAGAGAAGCCGGGGAGTATCTGCGGCCTCTGATTCCGGACATCAGGAAGAGCTTTCTCTTTCAAAAGTATGGGAGTTTGCCACAGAATCTCCGGTTGAAGAACTGTCTTTTATTCTGAAAGCAAGGGATTTGAACAAGGCTGCCGCCGAATCTTCTTTCAAAGGAGATTTCGGACATCGTATCGGTAAGATGCTGTGCAGGGACAAGGAGAAGCAGATGATAGGGGACAGCGTTTTCATCAAAATGCTGTCTTATACATCCGCTGCATGTGATGCCAGAATGGCCGGGGCCATGATTCCGGTCATGAGCAATTCCGGCTCGGGTAATCAGGGTATTGCGGCAACCCTTCCCGTAGTTGTTTTTGCTGAAGAGCACAATTCCGGTGAGGAGCAACTCATTCGCGCTCTTACGCTCAGTCATTTGACAGCCATTTACATCAAGCAGAGCCTGGGACGCTTGTCTGCATTGTGCGGCTGCGTGGTGGCCGCTACGGGCTCCAGCTGTGGAATCACCTATCTTATGGGCGGTGGCTACAAGGAGGTTACCTATGCCGTGAAGAATATGATTGCCAATCTTACCGGCATGATTTGCGACGGAGCCAAGCCGAGTTGCGCGATGAAACTCACCAGCGGTGTTTCTACGGCAGTGCTGTCTGCCATGATGGCTATGGAGCACGAATGTGTGAGCTGTGTGGAAGGCATCATTGATGATGATGTTGATCTCAGCATTCGCAACCTTACCAGGATAGGAAGAGACGGAATGAATGAGACAGACCGGCTCGTGCTTGATATAATGACCGGAAAGAATTAGCCGCGTATGAGGAAATTGATAGTTGGTGTGGCATGTGCTTTTCTGTCCATCGCCGCTCTTTGTGCTCAGGAAAAGCTGAAAAGGGTATATGATGAAGATGTAGATCCTTTCACGCAGATTGACGGTGCTGTCAAGGAGGCCGCTTCGTCAGGTAAATACGTAATATGTCAGCTTGGTGGGAATTGGTGCGTGTGGTGCCTTCGTTTTGCGGATTTTATTTCGCGTGATGAGGATATTTCCAAGGTTATAGACGACAATTTTGTCTATGTTCATGTCAATTACAATCCTCGTCAGAAGCCAAATGCCGCGACCGGAGAACTGTTGAAAAGGCTGAATCATGCCGACCGTTTCGGATTTCCTGTTTTTGTGGTTCTTGATGGAGAAGGAAATGTAATTCATATTCAGGATTCAGGTTATTTGGAGAAGGATATGAGTTATGACAAGGGCAATGTAATGCGATTCTTTGTCAATTGGACTCCTAAAGCGGTTAAAGGGGAATAGGATTAGAATTGCTATTATTCTGTATAAGCGGTACAACTTTTCTAAACGGAACGGAGTTCCGACGATGTCAATACCATGCGGACAGAATATAAAAAAGAGGTGACTAAAAAGTCTTGATAGACTTAGAGGTCACCCTCTTTTTATGTCTGCTCACCTCCGAGCGGGGGCCGTTTCGCGCACTGAAGATGCGTCCGGTGCGGCAGGAGGCTGTCCACAGTCTGTGGAGTCGGCTGTTCTGCGGGCCTTTGAAGATGCGTCGCGTACCAGCATAATCCCGGACAGGACCGGCGTTGATGATCTGAGGATGCATGCGGAAACTTGACGTAGCGACTGCAACATGCGGCAGAATAACTAAAATATACTATATTAGCAGTCTAATCTCAGACTGTCCTGAAAATGGGAAGTTTACACTTTATCAAATCAATCATTTTTGCCAATACCATAGCCAGTATGAAAAAATATGCGCTCTACCTCCTCCTCGCACTGATGACGCTCGCATCATGCCAGAAAGCGAACATTGCCGACAAGTTCCAATTCAGGGAGATTCCCGCTGATGAGGTTCAAAATTATCGTATACCAGTGACTATCAAGGAGAGCAGAGAGGTTTCGGTTCTTGACGACGATGACAAGGCGGTAAAGGAAATAACTCTTGAAAAAGGCACTAAGGTTACTTTGCTGGGGCTCTGTGCCCAAGTCGGCGGTCTAAGGACGATTCCAAGCATCTATAATGGCTCGAGGTTGAAATGGTTCGTTGCAAATGAAATGTGGTACGCCCAGCTTAAAGACGGCCGTCGCATCATTATGACCTTTCCGGAAAGGAGCAGCTACGACCCGGAAATGTTTGCTCCCGACAAGGTGGCGATGTACTATAGTAAACAAGGGGATTATGGCCTTTCCGAGGTTGAAAAGATGTATAATGAACGCTTGGAAAAGTCACCGGAATGGTGGAAAAAGGCACTTCTGCATGTGTCTATGTTCATGGATCTGTCAAATTATTATGTAAGGAACTACTCGCTGAACAATCTTTTGTATAAAGACGGGACATATTACAAGTATTACCCTGCCACTTTCTCATTTCCGGTCAAGTGGAGTATTCCGCAGGAATTTTGGCGGCTTCTTCAGACTCTGCTTAGCTCGATGCTGATGTTTATTTTCTTTATTTTCGTGCTGCCATGGCTATGTATACGAGCCGCAGGACTTATACGCTTCTTCCCAAACTGGCTTGTCAAGATTCTTGCCTGCTTCCTCTATTGGTATATATTAAAAATTGTATGCGCATGGATGGAAGTTACGTTGGCCGGGAGAGTCTGGTGGCAATTCATTGTGCTGATAATCATGATTTGGGTCACATGGACCGAGGTCAAACGCTGCAGGTGTCCTCACTGCCATCGCTTTGGCTTGATAGATAGAGGCACAACATACGGTAACTGGCAGAACTCAACCAAGGAATATGATCAGGAGGAAGTAAAATCAATCGAAAAGCACTTGGAACTTAGCGAACATGGAACGGTGCTGGCTGGCAGTAAAACGTATTCAAATTACGGAATCAAGCACTATATAATAAATATTAGGTCCAGAACAGTAACAGACCATCTGAAGTGTCCTCATTGCGGACGTGACATCAATTACAGATCACAAGAAAGCCACAGCAGCAAATCCAGTACGTGGAAATAAGATACGCTGTCATTTTCTTCACTGCCACAGAGTCGATGAAATAAGCCTGACATACAAAAAAGCGGCCGACAGAATCGGCCGCTTTGCGGATTAGTCTTTTTCAAACTATTTCTTGAAGAGCATCGGAGCCATTTCATAGAGACAGCGACGCCATGTTAGGAACTCGTGTGCAGTGTCCTGAGAAACGTAAGACATGGCATTGTATCCTGCAGCCTTGAGAGCCTCGGCAGCCTTGGTAACCCCTTCAGGGTTCTCCTTGCTTCCGCATCCGATGAAGATACCCTTCACGCCGGTGCCTGCTACTTCTTCCGGAGTATAGGTACCACCGCTGAGAAGTCCCCAGTAACCGAATGTCTCAGGGCGACGGAGTGTGATAGCGTGGGTTTCCATACCTCCCATTGAAAGACCTGCCATAGCGCGGAATTCTTTCTTTGCCTTGGTTCTGTAGTGTGAATCAATGTAAGGTATGAGTTCGTCTACGAGTACGGTTTCGAATTCCTTGGCTGTGAATCCACCCATGCGTCCGAATACGACATCATTGGTCATACCATAAGTCATGACTACGATGAATGGCTCTACGCGACCGTCGTTGATCATGTTGTCCATGATGAGTCCAGCCTTGCCCTGAACCGGCCATGAAGTCTCGTTCTCGCCCCAGCCATGCTGCAGGTAGAGTACAGGATACTTCTTGTTCTTGCTTGAATCGTAGGTAGGAGGAGTGTAAACGAATGCGCGGCGTACCTGCTGTGTGCTTTCTGACCAGAAGAGAACCTGCTCTACATTTCCGTGAGGAACATTCTTCTCTGCATAGAAATCCTGATCGTGTGCCGGAATCTCGATACCGCTCTCCCAACGGCAAGAGCCGAAGAAGAAACCGGTACCCGGATCGTTAACAACGCCACCGTCGATGGTAAGATGATAGTAGTGGAATCCTTCGTCCATAGGACCTGCGGTCGTTCCCCACCAGTATCCGTCGTCACCCTTGCGGAGTACGGTACCGCCCTGTCCGCCAAGACCGAGGCTAACGATTACGGAAGTTGCCTTAGGGGCATTGACGCGGAAACGTGCATATCCCTGTGAGTTGACCATAGGATATTCCTGGCCAGGGGCATTGAATGAAGAAGGAACGAAGTCTTCCTTGATAACAGGATTGTCCTGTGCAGGGTCGAAATGCTTAACGATGTTGTAAGCTCTCTTAGGCTGATACTCTGCATCGAAAAGAAGAGGATAGTTGTTGACACCGAGCCAAGAATCCTTGTCGCCGAGGTTCCAGAATGTAACGCAATCCACTACGTCAGCGTGTTTGCGGAGCACTCTGAACAGCTGGGCATACTGGTCTTCCTGAAGAACTTTCTCGTAATCAGCTATCTTGGCTGCTCCCTGGTTGAAGCGGAGACCGCCACCCATATCCTCATTTACACGGATATCAAGCTCTGTGATGTGGATGTGGTCAACGAGTTCTGCATACTTGGTGATGGCTGCATCAATAGCCTCAGGAGTAGGTCCATAGATGTTGTAGTGACCCTGCATTCCGATACCGTCGATAGGCACACCGGCATTCTTCATTTTCTTGACCATATCGCAGATTCTCTGGCATTTTCCAGGATCAGCGTCGTTGTAGTCGTTGTAGAAAAGAAGTGCGTTAGGATCAGCTTCGCGTGCATACTCGAAAGCCTTGGCGATGAACTCGTCTCCTGCAATCTGGAAGAGAGGGGAGTTGCGGTAAGGCGATGCACCCGGATAGCGCTGCTCGTCTGCCATAGCCTCATTGACTACGTCCCAGCAGTAAACGATATCTTTGTAGCGGGAAACGATGGCGTTGATGTGGCTCTTCATATTGGCGAAGAATTCTTCCTTAGGAAGAAGCTTGCCGTTCTCATCCTGATACATCCATGAGCCGATCTGACTGTGCCAGATAAGGCAGTGTCCACGAAGCTTGATACCGTTCTGGCGGCAGAAATCTGCGATTTTGTCGGCATCTTCCCAGTTGTACTCGCCCTTCTTAGGCTCAGTTGGCTGAGGTTTCATCGCATTTTCAGCGGTGATGCTGTTGAACTCCCTCTGAATGAGGGCAATCTGTGCCGGGTCGGTCACGTTGTTGATGTTGACGGCCACACCTACCTTGAAATAATCCTTGTAGGCATCTTTGAGACCGTCTGTAATCGGCTGCTGGGCGCGTCCGCGCGGCTGGGCCGATACAAGTGCACAGGCAGCAAGTGCAAGTGCGCAAACAGTGGTTTTTAATGCTTTCATAAAATGATATTGGTTGATAATGAATTACCTTCTCGGCATCCTGAATTTGCTCTCGACACTCCAGCCCTCTCTCTGAAGGATTCCAGGCTTTTCTCCTACGAAGAACATCAAAGCGCTTCTGTCGCCCTTGAGGTTCCAGTCGAGCCATTTGAGTGCCACTACTGAAAATTCTCCTCCGTGAGGCTGTCCGTAGGTTCCGCCATGTCCGACAGGGTAGTTGACTGCGACGGCAAGCACATGGTCTATGCGCTTGAAGTCGTCCATGCCGTTGTTGTATGCGATGTCTTCAGGTCCTCCGAGCATATAGAGAACAGGAGTATGAATGCTCTTGAGGCTCTCTTTGTGAGGCATAGGCATACCTGGAACTGCAGTGGAACTGTCCACGAAGAGTCCGCTGTTGCAAATCATGATGGTCTTAAGTCGCTTGTCGGCTGCGTTGCTCAATGTCTGGAGACCTCCGCAGGACATTCCGGCAGCGGCTATGTTCTTGGTGTCAAGCTTATTGAAGTATGGACTTGCCGGGTCAGCATTGACTTTTTCAGCCCAGTCGATACTTTCAATCTGCTGCTCTGAGGTGGACATTGCACCGTAGTTGGTCTGTCCCTTGACAGGCATATATCCGGTAGCAATCACGATGTATCCATGGGAAGCTATTTCACTTAGGAAATTGATATGCTCCCAAGGAGAATTTGTGCAGGCGCCGTTACCCCATACGATCACAGGAAGCGGGTTGTTCTTTCCGAATACGGAGAGATCCGCAGGGCGGAAAACCGTATGTGCTTCGAGGCTTGGTTCTGTCACCATGAGCGCTTTGTATGGACCTGTGCCTCCGTCTTCGACAATTTTCATCGCTGTCGCCGTCTCGTTGGCGGTTTTGAGACTGAGGGTGTAAGTCTTGACAACGCCCTTGTAGTCGCATACTATTGTTGCTTTTCCGTATTTGGTGACAGGCTGTGTGATGCTGATCTTGACGTCAGGATTGCTGCAGCTGGCGCTTACTTTTGGTATTTCGTTGCCGACGGCAGGGATACCGAATTCCGCTTCGTAATTGTTGTAGCCGGTATAACCGTTCTGGTGGTTGAATCTTACAGGAGTAGCCGGCATTTCAATGGATTTTCCGTCCACCTTGATGTCAACCTTAGGCACCATAGGCATATCTATGGATTGCTTTTTGTTGCTGAATCCGATTCCGTGAAGTACGCATACCTGTCCGTCCTCTCCTTCAGCGATAAGATAGATGGCATGTTTTCCGCCGAGCCTGTCCACATATTTGGAAACGTCAGCGGTGAACTTCTGCGGTGTTCTTGATGAACGTGCCGGAACTTCAATTTCTGCAATCTGCTTTCCGTTCCAAGCCTTGTTGGCGTAAGGGCCGTCAAGCATCACTTTGATCTTGAACGCCTTGGCTGTCTTTGGAGTGAGGAACAGGTTGATCGCGGTTTTGTCGCCCGGGCGTGTGCCTCTGAATGGCTTCAGACCCATCTGCGCCTTGGAAAGGCCACCGAATCCGAAATACTTGAATCCCACGATATCACCCTTGTCCATGTTGACATCCATGCTGTTGTCCCAGATATCCCAGCTGTCCTGAAGGGCATTGTTGTTGGAGAAATAGCAGGCGTAACCGGCTGAATAATATTTGAATGGATCGAGACCGAATACCTGGAATCCTTCGGAAGTCACCTCGGCGCCCGTGTAAACGTCACCGTTGGCTGCGGCTGCTTCCCATTTCTTGTCCTTTGCGTATGGGTCGTATCCGCGGACAACTACCTTTCCGCCTTCGGCAACCGGCTTTTCGTCCCACTCTATAGTAACTGGAGCCACCATAGCCTGACGTGCGAATCCGTAGCCGCGCGGTGGGCGATGATAGAATACATACCAGTGTCCGTTGATTTCCTCAAGGCTTCCGTGGGTGTTGTGTCCGAAGTTGGTGGTGGTGAGGGCGCTTCCGTCCTGGTTGAGAACCACGCCGCGGGAATCCACGAGCACACCACCGCTGCGCCATGGTCCGAGAGGGGAGTCTCCGTACGCATAACGGAGCGTGGAGTTGGAACTGCTGAGTCCGTAATCAGGCCCGGAATATCCTGAGAATATCATCAGGAATTTATTGCCTACCTTTCGGATAGAGGATGCTTCATAGAAGTTGAAGTCTCCAGGATTCTGTCCTTTGTACAGAGCCGGATAAGTGGTTCCTTCCGGATCCCTTATGACACCGTAGCGTGCACTTGAAGGAAGGAAATATGGTTTCACCTCCGTTCCCGGCCTTACCGAATACATGGTGTTCTGGTCAAGCTGTGCTGCATTGGAAATCTGATATCCCCAGAAGGCATAGGCTCTGAATCCGATATTGTAGTCAGGGTCATTCTTGTCCGTTATCTGCTCAACGTAGATGGACGGGTCAAATCCTATGATGCTTCCCGGCAGAGTGCGCTTTCCGTCCGGTGTCAGATTGACAGGGGTGAACGGTCCGTCTGGACGGCTGCCCTTGCAGACCATCGGTTCGCGGTTGGCACCACGGCTGTGAGGATAAAGGTAGTACTCTCTTGTTCCGTCAGGTCTGTTGACCTCCACGAGGTCCGGTGCGAACATGGTGTCCCATTCTCCTCCCACCTGATAGGTGAAAATAGGGCCTTCGTCTCTCCAATTGGTGAGATCTTCTACCGGAGCTGACCACATGCGGATATCCGCACCGCAGTATGCTTTGTATTCGAGATCGTGGGAGCCGATGATGTATGCGCGGAACTTACCGGGGTTGTCCGGGTCTTCGAATACCCTTGGCTCACCATCAGGAAGATGCTCCCAGAGAGGAAGATAAGGATTGCCTGTGCCGACAGGAGTCTGAGCGGATGCGGATACTGAAAGCCCGAGCATCAGTGCAAGACTTGCGGCAGAGCAAATGAGTCTTTTGATTTTCATGATTATTTGTGATTATTAGTAGAGTTTCCGAAAAACTATCAAACAAATATACATTATAAATGCGACACTGGCAATAGTCGGAGAAAATTCTTATTTTTGAAATCGAAAAATGATTTGTACCTCAAAAAAATAGTAACATAGCCCATGAAAATTGTATATCTGGATGCATCCACTCTCGGTGATACCCCTATGGATGAAGTGAAGTCTCTCGGTGAATATGTGGCATATCCTGTGAGCAGCAGAGAGGAATCTCTGGAGCGCGTGTCTGACTGCGATGTTCTGATAGTCAATAAAGTGAAGGTGGACGAGGAACTGCTTTCACGGGCGGCGCGTCTGAGGCTTATCTGCGAGGCCGCGACCGGAGTAAACAACATTGACGTGAAGGCGGCCGAGGCCAGAGGAATAATTGTCCGCAACGTGGCCGGATATTCTACCGATTCAGTGGTTCAGGCTACCTTTACCCACCTTCTTTCGCTACTTGGCTCAGCCGCTTACTTTGACCGTTTCGTAAAAGACGGAAGTTACAGTCGCTGCGGCATATTCACGAATGTCAGCAGGCCTTTCCCGGAACTTGCCGGCCGTACCATGGGAATAATCGGTATGGGAAATATCGGCAGCCGGGTCGCACGGGTGGCTTCTGCTTTTGGTATGCATGTGGTATATTATTCAACTTCAGGCACATCACATTGCAAGGAGTATCCGAGCCTTGAATTGGAAGAACTGCTTTCAATCTCTGATGTGGTGAGCATCCACGCTCCGCTAAATGAAAGGACTTCAGGTCTTATCGGAGAGCGTGAGCTGTCAAAAATGAAGCCTGAGGCTGTACTTCTCAATCTCGGAAGGGGAGGCATCGTGGAGGAAGCCGCCCTTGCATCTGCCGTGGATGAGGGTGTGATTGCCGGTGCTGCGTTGGACGTGTTTGTCACGGAACCTCTTCCTGAAGACAGTCCGCTGCTGAACGTGAAACACCCGGAGCGCTTCAGCTTCTCGCCGCATACTGCATGGGCAAGCAGGGAGTCGCTGGTGCGTCTGGTGTCCGGCATAGCGGAAAACATCCGCAAAGGGTATTGAGAATCTGCCGGAATTATTTTCCGGACATTCCCAGGTCTTCTATGATATTCGTATAGAATTTCCTCAGGTATTCGAATACCGTGTGGAACGGTGCGAAAATAGGCAGGGCGAGCCTCAGTCCGAAATAGACTGTGTGGGTCCATGCCTTGTCTTCGAACTTGCGAAGAATGAATATGGCGCTCAGCCAGATTGGGGCGGCAGGAATAGCGAATGCCGCAAAAACAGGAAGACTCAGCGCGGCAAGAATCATTCTTCCCGCAAGGCGGTCATGTCTTCTCTCCGGGATGCGCCCTATAAGGGACAAGTCGCTTTCTTGCAGCCAGTTGCACAGGTTACGATATATCTGAAATTCTGTAAGGTCCTGGTGCTCTTCGAAGTACTTCATGAGATTCAGCGGCTCTCCGACCCTTACCGCCGCCCTGCCGCTTTCTCTGAAGAAGTACTCGTAATCGATGCCGACAGGTACTATCCACATGGTTTTTCCAGTCTTCTCCGCGGCCATTTTGGCTATTCTGAAGATACCCTTCTTGACAGGAAGCATGCCTCTGGCGGCTCTGTGGGTGCCCTCGCTGTACAACGTGAACGGTACGCCGTTGTCCAGGCACTCTATTATCTCGTCAAAAGTATTGAAATTGCTCGCTACCGCGTCCAGTCCGTCTCTTTCTCTTGCTATAGGCAGGATTCTGAGGTACCGCAGGATAGCGGCTGCCTTCGGATTTCTGAATATGTCGAATCGGGCACCGAATGCTACCGGCTCTTTTTTTAGAAGCAGTATCATCAGCGGATCCAGAAGGGCGGCGCAGTGATTAGGAGCGTACATGATCATGCCGTCTTTTGGAATGTTTTCCAATCCACTGATTTTCAGGGAAGAGAAGAGGTGCTTGGTGGTAAAATCCACATAGTACCGGAGTATATTGTAACTCTTGCTGTATTGCCAAACTTTTCTGAGCATATTGAGTGGTTTTATTGTTCTTTATCAGAGAGGATGTGCCCGTTGCGAGTCTTTATCAGGCAGTCTGCCGGGGCTTTTATGTTTTTGTCTATCGTTACCGTCCCGATGGCGTCTGCAACTATGCTTCCGGACATAGGGTTCTTGATATTCGTGATGGAGCCTTTGATGTCGGCATTGAGGGTGCTGTATTCAAATGCTCTGTCGCAATCGGCACCGAAGGTGCATCTCTCAAGCACGAGGTTGTGGGCATAGCAGAGGGGTTGCTCCCCGGTGATATGGCAATTTACGAGCCTTAGGTTCCTGGAATGCCATCCCAGATACTCTCCTTTAAGCTCGGAGTCGTATATGGTCACGTTTTCGACTTCCCAGAAGGCGTCCTTGGTGCTTATGCGGGCGTTGCGGATAACTGCGTTTTTGACATATTGAAAAACGTACTTGCTGTCGCTTTCGAGCCCGTCTATATGGATGTTCTGGCTGAACATGAACGGATATGTGCCCTGATGAAGCTTCAGATTGCGGATTCTGATGTCTTTGCACCTCCAGAAAACCTCGTCTGCATCATTCATCGTAACATTTTCCATCTCGATGGATTCCATCTCCCGGAACATCTTCGGGGCGTCTATTATGGTATCTTTCATGACAAGATGGTCGCTGTACCATAGCGCCGAGCGGCCTCCTGTGTCGAAATAGCAGCGTTCAATCCGGAAACCATGTACGTGCCAGAACGGGTAGTTCCCTTCGAAACGGCAGTTATATGCCTCTATATCACTGCATTCCTTCAATGCAGACTCTCCCTCGCGAATCACTACGTTCTCCAGTCTCAGACCGTGGGACTCGAAAAGTGGCCGTTCGCCACCGAATTCCGCATTTTTAATTATATCCATGAGTTGTTTATTTTATTTTTAACCATCTGCCTCGTTCGAATCTTACCAGGAATATCAATCCTCTGAAACACAGCTCCACACACATGGCTATCCATACGCCCCTGAGGCCATATATCGGGGCCAGCAGCGCTGCCAGAGTCAGCCGGACTCCCCAAATGCTCAGGAAGTTCATGGTGCATGGGATGATAGTGTCCGCCGCTCCTACGAAAACTCCGTATGCTACAATGGAAGCGGCAAACATCGGCTCTGCAAAAGCTTCTATGCGAAGAGCCATGGCCCCAAGGTCTCTTACTTCCGCCACAGGTGTCATTATGCCTATGATTTGTGGTGCAAGGATGTACATCAATATACCGGCAGTTCCCATTACAAGCATTCCCATCATCATGGTAATCCTGCCGAAACTTTTGGCCAGTTCCTTCTGCCTTGCTCCTACGCTCTGTCCCACCAGGGTGGTGGCGGCGTCTGCAATTCCGTACCCCGGCATATAGCATAGGCTCTCTGCCGTTACGGCCAGGGAATTGGCGGCGAGCGACAGTACTCCGAGCGGTGCCACTATCACTATTGTCATAATCTGTGCTCCGCAGATGGCGATATGTTCCATTGCCATGGGGATGCTTATTTTCAACGCTTTGTGCAGGACTGTCTTACATGGTTTGAAAGAACCTTCCCTAAGGGATGGACGCAGTTCTCCGGAGCGTCGCCAAAGGAAGTAGAGCAGTATTGCTGCCGCGGTCGTGGCTGCAGCTGCCGTGCCGAGTGCTGCTCCTTCAACTCCCAGTCCGGCCCCGGGAATCATGAATGTCATGCCGGAGATATGGCATTCGCGGGTTGGGAATATGAGGAAAAAGTTGAAAACCACATCAAGGGCGCACATCAGCACTCCGATTAAACTTGGTACTCGCATGTTGCCGCTGCACCTGAGCATGCCGCCTGCCAGATAATTCAACTGCATGGCCGGTATGAAAGAGGCGAACAGCATGAAATACAGGGATGCGTCTTTTCTTATCGATTCGTCCCCTCCCAGCCAAACCGGCAGACAGGAACTGACTGCGACCCCTATTGCTGCCAGAAACATGCTGAATATCAGTGTTGAAGTTATGGATTGCTTCAAGATTATTCTGGCACCATACCAGTCATTGGAGCCTATCTTGTGGGCTACCTGAACCGTAAATCCGGCGGCTACCGCCGAGCATGTGCCGGTAAACAGCCAGGTGGTTGGTGCAACCAACCCCACGGCAGCCGAACTTGCGGCACCCAGACTGCCTACCATGGATGCATCTATATACTGCATCAATATCGAAGAAAGCTGGGCGATGATGGCTGGAATACTCAACCTCACGGCAAGACTCAATTTCTGTCCCCGTGTCATCGGCTGTCCTTCTCTTATCATAGAGAGCAACGCATCGCTCCGTAACGTGTATTCTGCCATTTCGCGCTGCAAAAATAATCATACTTGTCGAAACTAAAAAATTAGTATATTTGTAATTCTATTATAATGTAAGTGTAATTAAAGATGAGAGTGATATTTGCTATACTCCGTGGATTCCTGGCGTTGATTCTCATCGCCTTGCTTGCCATAGCATCGACCGGATGGAGTGCAGTGTATGTTTTTCAGAAGCCCGCCCCTTTCAGCGGTCCGGATATTTTCAATCCTTACCGGAATCTGGATACTGCGTATTGTTGGAAGAAGGCGAATTTCCATGTGCACACAAGAGTCAAGGGGCCGCTCAACGAGTGCGAGTATTGGCCGGAGGAAACTTATGATGCCCTCGAGAAGCTTGGATATGACATAGTTACATTTTCCAATCACAACGAGATTACGAAATTCGCTTCTGATCCGGAGTATCAGGTCAACGTGTACGAACATGGCTATAATCTTTTCAAATACCATAAACTTGTCTTCGGAAGCGAAAAGGTCAACCACTTTGACAACATTCTTCCGCTCTTCGTCTTCCAGAAGCAGTTCCAGCTTGATTTGCTCGGAAAGGACAGCGATTTCATACAGATGAATCATCCGTTCCGTACCGGAGGTACAAGTCCCGGGCAGATGAGCCTTCTTACGGGCTATCAGATTATGGAGCTTGACAGCGGGCGCACTCTTGAGCAGGAGTATTGGGATTGGGCCCTGAGTGCGGGGCATTATAGCTTCGGACTTGCAAATGACGATTTGCATTATCCTGACAGGCATGAGTATATAGCTGTGAGAAGTAATTTTTTGTGTACTCCATCGGCCCGTTATGAGGATATAAAAAAGACCTTGCTTGACGGGTGTTATTACAGCATGCATATTCCTGACTATGGGGATGGTGACTGGAGTGTAAAGTATGAGAAGAACGCCAATCTGCCGTATCTTACCGATATTGGATTGAAAGACAGTACCATATACATATCAACATCCGTGCCTGCCGACAGTATAAGGGTTACCGGACAAGACCATCGAATGCTTGCAGCCGGGGTGTCGTGCGATAGATTTGAATACACGATGAGCGCTACCGAGCCGTATGCGCGTTTTACTGTGTTTTTCCCGGAAGGAGAGGTGATTTATTCCAATCCGTTTGCGCGTTACGATGCTTCCGTGCAGGATACTCCGTATGTGAATACTCCGCATAAGGTGAATGTATTGCTGACTGTGTTGTGGAATCTTGCCGTGTTGGTGGTTTCTGCGGGAATAGTGTTGTCGATTGTTTGGATATTTAGAGGTAAAAATGAGAAAAGAAAGAAAGTTTAGTCTGTGGTTTGTCTGCGCTCTTCTGAGTGCGTTTACTCTGGTCGCATATCATATTCCGTTTTTCCGGTATGTCGCGTCGAATTTGGAAAGCGGTCTTAACGCCGTGCTGATTGTATCCGGTCTTGTGGTGCTGATGCTGGCGGCAAACTACTTCTTTTATTACCTTCTTTTGTATGCCGGACGTATAGTAGGGCGGTGCATAGTGGCCGCCACGTTGATTTGTGATGCTGTAAGTCTATATTTTATAAATACATACGATGTCTTTCTGGACATCACCATGATGGGTAATGTATTCAATACCCAGTATTCCGAAGCTTCCGGCTTCTTTTCTTTTTCGGCGGTGCTGTATGTGGTGTTCCTTGGAATTCTTCCAAGTGTGCTGCTGTTCCTGCCGAAGATTGATTTCGGCTCTTTCAAGCGTTTTCTTGCCAATATCGGTGCTTCTTTGGGGATAATAATTATCATTGCGTTTGCAAATATGAGCAACTGGCCGTGGGTTGACCGTCACGGTTCGCCGCTTGGCAGCCTTTTGATGCCATGGTCATATACGGTGAATTCCGTAAGGTACAAGTGTGCCGTGCGCGAGCGCAACCGTCAGGAAATACCGCTTCCGGACGTCACATATCTTGATGATGAGAAAGATGTGGTAGTGCTTGTAATAGGCGAGTCCGCCAGAAGAGACCATTTCTCCCTGTACGGATACCCGAGAGAGACCAATCCGCTTCTTGCAAAAGACGATGTCAAGGCCCTTGTAGCCGAATCCGCCGCCACTTATACGACCGCCGGGGTCAAAGCCATTCTCGATTATGCGCCTACCGACAAGCTATACGAGATCCTGCCGAATTACATCTACCGTTCCGGTGCTGACGTGGTATGGCGTACAAGCAATTGGGGAGAAGCACCTCTGCATATAGAAAAATATTTCCAGGTTGCGGACCTCCAGAAAATTTACGCTGATTCGGACCCTCAGTTTGACGGTATATTGGTGCAGGGATTGAAAGAAACAATACTTGAGAGCGGTAAAAACAAGGTGCTGATAATCATTCATACCAGTACCAGTCATGGCCCTTCATACAATAAAAGATACCCGTCTGAATTCGAGAAATTCACACCTGTCTGCACTACGGTGGAAATGTCCAAGGCCGACAAGGGAGAATTGATAAACAGCTATGACAATTCGATCCTTTATACGGATTACATTCTTGATCAGGTAATCGGCCAGCTTAAGGAACTTCCTGAGTGGCGGAGTTGCATGATGTATATTTCTGATCATGGCGAATCTCTGGGAGAGGGGGGCTTGTATATGCACGGAGTGCCGATTGCCATATCCCCAAGGGAGCAACTTGAGATTCCATTTATTGTGTGGACTTCTGATACTTCCTTGAAAATCAAGAATATGGAGGTCTACAAGCAGTACCATGTGTTCCATTCGGTAATGAATTTCCTCGGAGCCAGAAGTGAGATTTATGACGAAACAATGAATATTTTCGAATAATGCTTTGTATAGTCAATCCAATTTCAGGCAACGGACGTAAGGCTAAGATTATAAGTCTTCTGGAAAAATCGGGACTGAATGTGGTTCCTACGGAGTATCCGGGACACGCGGAAGTGCTCGCGCGAGAGGCTTCGGAGCGTGTAGTAGTGGCTGTCGGTGGAGACGGCACTGTAAATGAAGTTGCCAGAGGATTGATCGGTACGGACAAAATACTTGGAATAATTCCTTGTGGCAGTGGAGACGGGCTTGCACTGGACCTTAATATCAGCAGGAATCCTCGCCAGGCACTGCAGACTCTTCTTGACGGGAACACTGTGAGTATGGATGCGGCATCTGTCAATGGAAAGTATTTTTTCTCCGTGTGCGGTGTCGGGTTTGACGCTCAGGTCAGCAAGATGTTTGCGGACTCGGGTACAAGAGGATTGCGCAATTATGTGTGGCAGGCGATTAAGTTGTGGCATTCGTTTTCTCCGGAGCAGTACGAGATTCTCGTTGATGGGGAAGAGATTGACTGCAAGTCGGTTCTTGTGACTGTGGGAAATTCCAATCAGTGGGGGAATGGTGCCAAGGTGACCCCTCTTGCCAGTGTTTCGGACGGTATTCTTGAGGTGACGGTGTTGGATATGTTCCACTCGGTTGAGTTGCCTTCACTTGCCGCCAAACTTATGACCGGAAGGTGTTACCACAGCCGGAGGGTGCATCACTATGCCGGAAAGCATATTGTCATTCGCAGAAGCAAGAGTGGTCCGGCGCATTTTGACGGAGAGTGTTTTGATGCTCCGGATACGCTTGATATCAAGGTGATTCCATCCGCGCTCAGGGTTATTGCTCCTGTGAAATAATGTTTTTGTATATTTGCAGTTATGTTACAATTGATGATGTTGACATATCCTTTGGTAATCGGATGGACGGAAGTTCTGGTCATCGCTTTGGTCGTGCTTCTTCTTTTCGGAGGCAAGAAAATTCCGGAAATGATGAAAGGACTTGGTAAAGGCGTGAGAAGTTTCAAAGAGGGGCTTCGTGAGGTAGATGACGAGAACAAGAACAAGAAAGACGACGAATAAGGTTTCCAAAGACGAGACCCGGATGTCTTTCTGGGATCACCTTGAAGTGCTGAGGGGAGTTTTGCTCCGTTCGGTGCTTTATGTGTGTGCATTCACCTGTCTGGGACTGATATTCAAGAATTTGCTGTTTGATGTCATACTTGCACCGACAAGAGAGGACTTCTGCGTCTATCGCATGCTTGGGTGGTCGTTTGGCATGGACCTTATCAATGTGGAAGTCAGCGCGCAGTTCTTTGTCCATCTCAGGGCATCTGCGGTAGCCGGTTTGATATTTGCGTTTCCCTTGATTGTGTGGGAGTTGTGGTCGTTTATCTCTCCGGCTCTTTATTCAACTGAGAAACGTCCCCTGAAGAGGGCATTTGTGCTTGCTACGCTTCTTTTCTACGTGGGAGTGGTCGTGGCATATTTTATCGTGCTTCCAGTTTGCCTGCAATTCTTTATCAATTACAGTATATCGGATCAGATTACCAACAGCATCACCATAGGGTCATATATGTCGGTGTTTACATCGACCATTTTGCTTATAGGACTTGCTTTTGAGTTCCCTACGCTGGTACTTGCATTGTCTTCGCTCGGGGTATTGAATAAAAGTATTCTCCGAAAAGGACGAAAAGTGGCCTTTGTTGTAATCCTTGTCGTTTCGGCGCTGATTACTCCCTCGGACCCTGTTTCCATGTTTGTGCTTGCGCTTCCGCTTTATCTTCTTTATGAATTGTCAATATTATTATGCTTGTCACCAAAGAACCTCGCAGGTACCGTATAGAGTGCAGCAATTGGCCGGATTTTGCTGCTGAATGTAGTGTTGAACTTGATATATATCACAGTTCTGACTGTCTGCATATCCATTATTATGTCGATGAGCCGGCAGTAGTGGCCAATTGTGGCAAAGATATGGAGCATGTGTGGGAAGATTCGTGTGTGGAATTTTTCTTTGAGCCTGTCCATGACGGCGTGTATTTCAACGTTGAATGCAATTGCATAGGACATATTTATTTGTGCAGCGGCACGGGAAGGAGTGAAAGGGTGCCCGTATCGGAAGCGGCATTGGCCGGCATACGAAGGAAGAGCAGTTTTCCGCCCGGACCTTTCGGGCTCAGGAACTGCCGCACACAGTGGGATTTGAGCCTTGACATCCCTGCATCGGTATTCGGACTTGAGAGTTATGATGGAGTGGTGGCCCGGGGGAATTTTTATAAATGTGCAGATGCTTCTCCTTTCAGGCATTATATGAGTTTGTTTCCAATCCCGACGCCAAGGCCGGACTTTCACAGGCCGGAGTATTTCGGGGATATTATATTTGATTGATTTGAGATGATTTCCATAGAGAATGTGACCGTCGCATACGGAGGATATGTGCTGCTGGACAATATAAATTTTCATGTCAGCGATTCGGACAAGATAGGTCTGGTCGGTAAGAATGGGGCGGGTAAATCCACCATACTGAAGATGATATGCGGACTTCAGAATCCGACTTCAGGACGGATAGACCGTCCTAAGGACATTACCATCGGATATCTTCCGCAGATAATGGAGCATCATAAAGGCCGTTCTGTATTGGATGAGGCTCTTACCGTGTTTCAGAGCAGTGCGGAGATAGAGCGTCGTATAGAATCGCTTACCAGAGAACTGGAGTCGCGTACTGATTACGAGTCAGAATCATATTCCGAGTTGATTGAAGAACTTGGAAGCCTCAATGACAGACTTGAGATGAGCCACAGCGAACCTCCTGAAGTTCAAGCCCGAAGGACACTTCTTGGACTTGGATTCAAGGAAGAAGAACTCGGCCGGAACACGGAGACTTTTTCCCAAGGGTGGAATATGAGGATTGAACTTGCTAAGATCCTGCTTCGAAAACCTCGGGTTCTTCTTCTTGACGAGCCGACCAATCATCTTGACATCGAGTCAATCGAGTGGCTTGAGGACTATCTGAAATCGACGCGGTGTTCTCTTCTTCTTGTCAGTCACGACAGGCGCTTTCTGGACAATGTGACCAATCGTACAGTGGAGATAATGCTTGGTCATATTCACGATTACAAGGTGCCTTACAGCAAGTATCTTGAATTGAGGGCTGAACGGCTTCAGCAGCAGAATGCAGCATACGAGAATCAGCAGAAGATGATTCAGAAGACAGAAGATTTCATAAGGACATTCAGATATAAGCCGACCAAATCCAATCAGGTCCAGTCCAGAATAAAGGCTCTTGAGAAGCTTGATCGTATAGAGGTGGACGAGACTGACAATGTGAGTCTTACCGTTAAATTTCCTCCGGCGCCGCGTTCCGGGGATGTGGTGTTTAAGGGGGTTGATCTTGAAGTAGGCTATCCCGGCAAAGTGGTTTTCCGACATGCGAACATTGAAATAAAAAGAGGCGAAAAGGTGGCTCTTATCGGACGAAACGGTGAAGGTAAGACCACGCTTATGCGGGTTATTTGTTCCGAATTGAAGCCACTCAGCGGAGAAGCTAAGATAGGACACAATGTTACCATAGGCTATTACGCTCAAAATCAAGAAGATGTTCTGGACAAGAATGAGACCGTCTTTTCCACGCTTGACAGGATAGCTGTTGGTGATATCCGCACAAAACTGCGGGATCTTCTCGCTCAGTTCCTTTTCAGAGGGGAGGATATTGACAAGAAAGTATCCGTGTTGTCAGGAGGAGAGCGGGCAAGGTTGGGAATGGCGAAACTGATGCTCCAGAGCCACAATCTTCTGGCGCTTGACGAGCCGACCAACCATATGGACGTCAAGTCAAAGGATATTCTCAAGCAGGCGCTTAAATCTTTTGACGGAACGATTGTGGTTGTATCTCACGACAGGGATTTTCTTGACGGGTTGGTGGATAAGATGTACGAATTCCGAGACGGACATGTTACTGAGCATCTTGGAAGCGTGACGGATTTTCTTGCCAAGCGTAAGATTGAAAATCTTCAGGAACTTGAGCGGAAAATGGAGCCGCAAAAGGCGGTTTCCGAACAGAAAATAGTTCAGAAGCAGAATGTGGAGCTCCGAAAGCAAGAGGTAAAGATGGATCGCAAGAAGAAGAATCGTATTTCTTATCTTGAATGTGAAATCGAAAAACTTGAGCAGAAAATGAAAGATATCGAATCCGTCTTGTCGGCTCCCGGTGAGGGTGACGATATTATGGAATTGACAAGGTCGTATCTTGAATACAAGCGCGATTTGGATGCGAAAACAGAAGAATGGGGTGAACTTATAGGATAGTTTATGATAGTATTGGATGCCCATTGTGATGCTCCCTCACAGATGTTGAGATTGAGGGATTATGGAAAGGACAATTCACACGCCCAGGTGGATTTCCCGAAAATGCGCAGAGGCGGTGTGGATGCCTCGTTCTTTGCGCTGTATGTCCCTGCATATATGCAAGGGGAGCAGGCTACGGAGTATGCGTGGAGACTTCTTGATGAAGTGGACAGGCAGGTTTCCGGCAATAGGGATATTGTCGCATACGCGCGCTGCGCTTCTTCTGTTCGTCGCAATAGGGCTGATGGCAGGCTGTCTGTGATTCTCGGGATTGAGAATGCTTCTGCGATTGGAGAATCTTTCGAGCTTCTGAAAGAGTTCTACAAGAGGGGAGTCCGGTATATTACGCTCACTCATAGTGCTGACAATCAGGTGGGAGACAGTTGTACCGGGGTTCATACATGGGGTGGACTGAGTCCCTTCGGAAGGGAACTTATCCCTGAGATGAACCGCAGGAGAATGATGATTGACCTTGCCCACAGTTCTGATGATACCATGCGGGATGTGCTGTCGCTGAGTTCCAAGCCTGTCGCTTATACTCATGGATGCTGCCGGGCGCTGGCTTCACACAAAAGAAATATTTCCGATGAGATGATTCGTGCTATTGCGGATGGCGGGGGAGTTGTCTGCATGAGCATATACCCTTGTTTCCTGGACGATGACTTCGTCGGAGTTTTGGAACGCTCCTCCCTCGAACAGAAGATGTGGGTGGAGGATGAGTTCATTAAGTCTCCATCTGATCCTGATAAGATAAAGGCTTGGAATGCACTACAGGATGAGTTAAACTCTCTTCCAAGACCTGGGGTGCAGAGGGTTGTGGACCATATCGAGCATGCCGTGAATGTGGCCGGCATTGAGCATGTCGGGATAGGGACGGATTATGACGGAATCGAGGTTTGTCCTGCCGGATTGGAAGACATTTCACATTTCCCTATAATCTGGGAAGAGATGAAAAAGCGTGGTTTTGGCAAGAGGGAGATTTCCATGATTGCCGGGGATAATTTCCTTCGTGTGATGCGTGATAATCGAAGATAAAAGGTGAAAATGCGCTAAAACAAAAATGTTAGTTAATAGAACATTTTTGTTTTATTAACTGAATCTAAAACTAAATATCGCCTTTTAGGATACATCCCTCTAAAAATGTCAGCGCGGCCTTGGCGAACTGCCTGATATTGCCTTTTCTGCCCGAATTGCAATGATAGAGCAGGGTTTTAGTTCCGTTTGGACCGCACGCCGCTATCCATACTGTGCCTTCAGGGTAGTGCTCGTCGCATCCTTCTGCAAGACCTGTTGTGGATATTGAGTATGTGCTGTTCATGAGGTTTCGTACTCCTTCCGCCATAGCTGCCGCAACCTCTGAACTTACCACGCCGTAGTGTTCAATTGTCTCGGACGGAACTCTGAGGACGGACTCCTTGACCTTGATTGCGTAAGACGTTACGGAGCCAAGGTAGTAAGACGATGAGCCGGATACCATGGTTATCAAGTGGGAGATCTGTCCTCCGGTGCAGGATTCCGCTGCGCTCAAACTCGCGTTCTTTGCTTTAAGCAATTCTCCTATTCTATATTGTACTTCCATTTGTTGTTGATTGTTGTCTGCTTGTTTTGAGCAGGTAGTCCAATGTTTGTGTTACTATGCCCGGACCTTCTCTTAGCAGTCCTGTGCGGATTTCTACCAGATCGGCACCCTCTATGAAAGCTTCACGGGCTTTTTCCGGAGTGTCTATATGGCAGTTTGCGATGATTGGGAGTTTGTTCTTGCAGTGTCTGCTGACTATCCGGATATGCTCGATGCTGCGCAGCTCCATTCCGTCCACATTGTTAATCAGGCAGTAGTCGGAAAGAGATTCCAGCTCCGAACATGTGACCGTATCAGGTACTTTAAGGATAATCGGCTTATAAGTTTGTTCCGCAATCCGCGCCTCCAGCACAGAATCGAGAATATCCGTGCATGTCTGCGCATCGTGGATGTCCAGAACAAAGAAATCGAAGAAATCGTACCCAAGAGTGAAGGCATTGAAATAATCTTTGCAGATACAGACTGCAAGAATATCATCTTGCGGGTCTTTCTGGATGTTTTCAATGGCTCTGCTTATACCATGCGCATCCATCGGGCCTACTTCGACAAAACTGAATCCGAGATTATTGAGATCATTGTAAAGTTCGCCGTATCTGTCGAGACCTGCGCCGAGTCCGATAGGATTATAAAAACTGAGCCCGAATACTTCTTTTTGCAGTCCCTTTGCCCTGTTGTCGTGAATCCATCTGTTTATGGCCCGACCGAACGGAATTTTTCCGATTGCGGCGAAGTATTTCAGGGCAATTTTTGAAGCCCGTTCCCGGTCCATGTTCTTTACGAAAGGACGTATGATCACATTGTATAGACTCATGCGGCAAATATAGCTTTTTTACACGAGTTCCTGATAGGTATTATCATCATAGAATACGATGATCCTGGAGATTGTTTTTCCTGATGGTTTTGCCTCGGCCTTTGGAAATGTGTTTTGCGGCCTTTCAACTGGCTCGGAATGAGTGGGTTGTGGTCTTTTTGGAGCTGTGGTATCCTTCTCAGGAATGCAAAATTCCGCGTCGTCGAACAAATTATCACCGGATTTTTGATACATGCGGCCTTTTCCGGTCAGCAGCCACTCGAGATTCAGGGAAGGGTAGTGCTGGCTCATTCCCACAAGAAAGTCAAAGCCTGGCTTGTTACGCCCGGCAAGAATATGAGATACACTTGCCCTGGCGACGCCGATAGTGTCAGCAAACTGGGACTGACTGATATTTTCCGCACTTAGGAACTGCTGTAACCGTGTGTTCATTTTGTAATCGTTTCTTTTACAAATGTAAGCAGGATTTTTCACAAAAACAAGATTTACACATGTTAACAGGAGGGGGAGTGTTGATAACTTGTTTAAATAATAGATTAAATGTTAAATTTAGTTCTATGTCGTTAAATCTCTGATTATATGTATTATATCCATTTAATTATGATTAAAGACACCTAAAATTGACAGAATTTAATGAACAGGGGCGCCAATCGTATAAACCAATACTAAAGAATAATCTCACAAATAACTGATTTTAAGTAACATGAAACACAAATAAAACAACTATAAGTTTTCTTTATAATAGTTTTTGGTAAAAGAATTTACAACGCTGCTGTTGATTTTCAAAATTTACAATTCTACAACGATAATTCACAAAAGTTGACAATTTTTAGAAAGGGAATGTGCTTTATTATTGCTATATTTGCATTGTATTAAAACCCGTTTTGCGTTTGCATTATGATACCTGTTCTTCATATAGAAGACTATAATTATAATTTGCCCGACGAGAGGATTGCAAAATATCCATTAGAGCGTCGTGATATGTCTAAACTCCTTGTATATAAGGATGGTGAGATAGATTCTTATGTGTTTTCTGAGCTACCGGACATGATTCCTGCGGAGTCCATGATGGTATTTAATGATACCAAAGTTGTACCCGCCAGGCTGTTTTTTCGTCGTGAAACCGGTGCTCATATCGAGATTTTCTGCCTCGAACCGCAGTCTCCTTCAGATTATGTGACCAATTTTGCATCTACGCAGTCTTGTGTGTGGAAATGTGTGATTGGTAATTCCAAGAGGTGGAAAGGTGATATTCTGAAGTTCGATGTTGATGGCGGAGAACTTTCTGAAATGGAACTTACAGCGCGGTTGTTGTCCAAGGACGGCCAGACCGGAAATGTGGAGTTTGCATGGAAAGGCGGATACCCGTTCTCCAAGGTGCTGGAATTGTGCGGACAGGTGCCTATACCTCCATATTTGAATAGGGACACGGAAAGCATTGATCTGGAGAGATATCAGACACTTTATGCTCACATAAGAGGCTCCGTGGCCGCTCCAACTGCGGGGTTGCATTTCACGGATGACGTTCTTGGACGGATAAGGGCGAAAGGCGTGGATATGGAGACTATTTGCCTGCATGTCGGTGCGGGAACTTTCCTGCCGGTCAAGAGCTCTCTGATAGAGGAACACTCCATGCATCGCGAGCCGTTTGTGGTGAGTCTGGATTTTCTCAAGGATCTGAAAGCGGGACACAAGAAAGTCATTGCTGTCGGAACTACTTCTGTGCGAACGCTTGAGTCCCTGTACTATGTGGGGGTATCTTGCATTGAGCACGGTGGACCGGAAGATGTGCCTCAATGGGCTCCTTACGAAAGGAATTACCCTTATTCGCTCGAGGAGTCTTTGGATGCGATAATTGTCTGGCTTGAGAAAAACGACCTTACGGAATTGAAGGTTGGCACACGTATAATAATAGTTCCCGGGTTTAAGTTCAGAGTTGTGGATATGATGGTTACCAATTTCCATCAGCCGCAGAGTACGCTGCTGCTACTCGTCTCTGCATTTTTGGGCGGAGACTGGCGACGTGTGTATGATTATGCGCTTGAGAACGGCTTCCGTTTCCTGAGTTATGGTGACAGCTCTCTTCTTTTTCGTGTAAATAAATGATAATTAAATACTTGTATATTATATGAGTAACGAAGTGGATTACGCTAGTATAAGTCCTTATACTGATGAAGAAGCGGTAAAGGCACTCAGAAGGGTAGCTCAGAATCCGTTCCTTCCTATAGTTTCTAAGTTTCTGTTTCCTGATGAGCCGTTCTACACGTTGCGTCGCTTGCTGAAAAGTATCAACTCGATAGACGAGTTTCAGCAGGTGGTCATGTCAAAGATGATTATGACGGTGATACAGCGGAGTTCGTCCGGCTTCACCTTCGATGGCCTTGAGAATGTTCCGAAAGACAGAAAATTCCTGGCCGTATCTAATCACAGGGACATTATCCTTGATCCGGCAATGATCCAGTGGACACTGTTTCATAATGATTTGCCGCTGACAGAGATTTGTGTGGGCAGCAACCTGTTGGAGAGCAACCGTATGGTGTCTGATTTGCTGCGCAGCAACCGTATGATAAAGGTCATTCGTGGAATTTCTGCGCGCGAACTGTACCTTTCTTCGAAGTTGTTGTCTTCATATATAAGAGATCGCATCACCTCCGGTGGCAGCTCCGTGTGGATTGCACAGCGCGAAGGCCGCACCAAAAACGGACTTGACAAGACCGAGCAAGGGCTGCTTAAGATGTTCGATATGAGCGGAAAAGGCTCTTTTGAGGAGAATTTCAACGAATTGAACATACTTCCGATGAGCATATCGTATGAGTATGAATCATGTGATATCCGTAAGGCAAGGGAACTTCTCATCTCCAGAAAGCAGAAATACGTCAAGAAAAAGCATGAGGATACCCACAGCATCATAAGCGGCATAAGCCAGTGGAAGGGCGGAATCAATCTGAGTATTGATAAGCCTATAACCACGGAAGAGGTGCATGAAGCATCTATCCTTGATAAAAATGACCGCTATCAGGCTTTGCGCAAAACTCTTGACGAGCGGATTATCTGCAATTACAAGTTGTGGAAGACAAACTTCATCGCATACGATATGCTTGAAGGCAAAGGAAAGTATTCCGATCGCTATTCCAAGGAGAATGTCGAAGAGTTTGAGGGCTACATGGCGCATAAGCTCGGAAAAGTCGAGCGCTGTTTGAATCATGATGAGCTCAAGCAGATTTTCCTTGATATTTACGCCAATCCGGTGCGTGCGAAGGAAGAATTGCTGAACGGGAAAGTTGACGATTAGATGGTTTGGGCAGTAATGCCCCATTGTTACACAATTTATATTATGTTAACTAAAGGAGAGAAATGTCGTCTCTCCTTTACTTTTTGCGCTGACGATGAGGCTTATTTTTCATCTTTCCGAGAAAAACCACTAAATTTGTAGGATATGTCACGGAAAGAACGAGTAGAAAGAATAATTGAGAATCTGACCATAGAGTCAGTGGCTGCCGAAGGCAAAGCAATTGCCAGAACGCCGGAAGGAATAGTTGTCTTCATTGAATACGGAGTTCCCGGTGATGTCGTAGATGTCAAGGTCCTTAAAGACAAAAAGAAATACATCGATGCGGCTATCGTGCGGATTGTCAAGCCCTCGGAGCATCGAATCAAGCCTTTTTGCGAGTATTTCGGCATGTGCGGCGGATGCAAATGGCAGCATCTTCCTTACGATATGCAGTTGGAAGCCAAACGTATGCAGGTCTATGACCAATTAAAGCGCATAGGCCATCTTGAAATACCTGAGGTGTCCCCTACTTTACCGTCTGCACGCATTCAGTATTATCGCAACAAAATGGAATTTACCGCCTCTGTCCGGCGTTGGATGCCTAATGTCCAGGACTTGGACAATCTTCCTGAAGGACAGCGCAACGGACTCGGATTCCATGTGGGACGATATTTCGACAAGGTTCTGGATGTGGAAAAGTGTTTCCTTCAGCCGGAACCATCCAATGAGATGCGCGTTTTCATAAGAAACTATGCCATTGAGCACAATATTGAATTCTATAATCTGAGAGAGAATACAGGAGAGTTCAGAAATATGTTTGTGCGCACCACTGAAGACGGACAGGTGATGCTCATAATCTGCTTTGCGAAGATGTTTGACGGACTGTTCCCCATGCTGGATGCAATATATGAGGCATTCCCTAAGCTTACTTCGCTTTACTATATGATTAATAGTAAGTTAAATGATTCTATAGGTGATCAGGTTGCTGTTTTGTACAAGGGAGAAGATGCTATATATGAATCCATGGAGGGATTGCGGTTCAAGATTGGACCCAAGTCGTTCTATCAGACGAATACACTTCAGGCTTATGAGCTTTACAAGGTAGCAAGGAATTTTGCATCGCTGACCGGAAAAGAAGTCGTATATGATCTTTATACCGGTACTGGCACGATTGCTCAATTCGTAAGCGCTCAGGCATCCAAAGTAATAGGTATCGAATATGTGCCGGAGGCTATCGAAGATGCGTGGACCAACGCAGAGGTCAATGGTATCAAGAACTGCGAGTTCTTCGCCGGAGATATGAAGGATGTGCTCACCAGAGACTTTATAGCAGAGCACGGCTCTCCTGATGTGATAATCGTGGATCCGCCTCGCGCCGGAATGCATCCGGATGTGGTGAAGACCATTCTTTTTGCCGCTCCCAAACGAATTGTATATGTAAGTTGCAATCCGGCCTCGCAGGCAAGAGATCTTCAGATGCTCTCTGAGCATTATAGAATTACAGCCGTGCAGCCTGTGGATATGTTCCCACATACGCAGCATGTGGAAAATGTATGCCGGCTTGAGCGTAAAGAATTATAAATCAATGCGATATTATGGTGACCGTTAAAAAAAGAAGATTCACACCAACTTCGTACAAGTTGATGAATGTGAGTGACGGAAGGATTTTTGAGGATGAGGGATGGACTCTCTCTGACCCGCAGAGTAAAGTCCCGTCGTTGGTTCGTGCTGTGTATGACAAGAAGCAGATTACTCCCAATCCCAAGTTGCCAGGATTGTACAGGTATGCGGATTGGCTACCTATAAAAAGAGTCCTTCGAAAAGCCGGGGCGCCTGTTACCTATAAGTCCGAAAGATTGGCCGCACATCTTGGTCTGGAGAATTTATATATTACTTTCTCGGGATATAATCCTGAGATCGGAGCGGAGATGAAAACCTGCTCGTTCAAGGAGACGGAAGCTTATTCTGTGCTCGCCAGAATGGATAAGGACAGTGACGGAATACTCATAGTGCAGTCTGCCGGCAATACCGCCAGAGCTTTTGCGCAAGTATGTTCTGACAACGACATCCCGGTAGTGATATGTATTCCTGAGGACAGCTCGCATGATTTGTGGTTCAGAAGAAGACTGCGCGAATGTGTGAAAGTTGTGGCAGTTCCGCATGGCTGCGACTACTATGATGCCATCACAGTGGGAGAAAAGTTGGCCCGCGATTCGAGATTCTTCCTGGAGGGAGGTGCCAAGAATATTGCCAGAAGAGATGGTATGGGCACTACCCTGCTGAGTTTTGCCGAAGAGACACAGCGGATTCCTGATGCGTATTTTCAGGCTGTGGGTTCCGGAACAGGAGCTATAGCTGCCTGGGAAAATGCCCAGAGACTTGAAGCTGACGGAAGATTCGGCTCGAATAAGATGAGAGTCTATGTCGCCCAGAATGCTCCTTTCACCTTGATTGCCGATTCATGGAAAGCCGGTTCCCGCGAACTTGTCTCCCTAAGTCCTGAAGTCGGACGAAGAAATGCCGAGATGGTGCTGGCGAAGGTTCTTGCCAACCGCAAACCGCCATATTCGCTTGCCGGCGGTTTGTATGATGTTCTTACCGCAAGTAATGGAGCGTGTCTGACAAGTTCCAACGACGAACTTCTGTACAGTATGCTTTTGTTCAGAAACCTTGAAGGGTACGATTTGCTTCCTGCAGCTTGCTGCGCGGTATCTTCACTGATTAACGCAGTGCATTCGGGACTTGTGAAAAAGGACGAGTTTATAATGCTCAATTGTACTGGCGGCGGTTCAATGGCCTCCATGAGTATGGGCTATAAACTGAAAGAACCGGATTTGATAGTATCTCCGGATGTGGATGAAGATGAACTTATACGAGAAGTCAACCGCCTGTTCTAAAAACTTAATGCAATCGAGGCATTCACGCTGTAAAAAGAAGCCGTATTGCTCAGAATGCGCGATTTGTCTACAAATCCCTGACCTTCCGGGTCGGGGATTTGTGGTTTATCGAAGATTCCTCTTATAGACAGGAGCATATCCATATTGATTTCGGGCGTAAGTTTCAGCCGGTATCCGACTCCGATACCTGCCATTATTGCCGGCACTTTTTCTATCTCTGTCGCTATCTTGAATCCCATTCCGCTCTCCGCAAAATTGAAAAACCCGTCGGACGACATGCTCTTATAGAAATAACTGTATCTCAGCATCAAAGGTATTGCTGTCGACTTATTCCCTATCCCTGCGTATCCGCTCATCAGAGATATTCCGCTCTTCCCGGATGGCTTGAACATGACACCCACAAGGATGTCTCCGCTGGGCTGAAACAGAAATCCTTTCTCTCTGGAATACAGCCGACTGCCTTCGCTTGTCAGAATGTTGTATTGATGATACTGATATATGCCCTGGCTATATCCCCATTCGACTTGAAAATCCAGAACGGGTCTTGCGGACAGATGCACTCCGAATAGCATCAGGATTGCCGTAAGTAGCGATATTATGGCTTGTTTATTGATTTTACGCATTTCAGAATCTGTAATATATGCAGAGCTGAGGCATCAGAGCTCCGAATACTCCTTGTTTGTAAAGACCTGCAAGAATTTGTCCGCTCTTGTCCTCCCGATGTATGAAAACACCCGGTGTCAGACTGAGACTTACGTCAATGGATATGCCTCTGTCAAAGTCTATCCCATATCCGGCATTGCAATCCAGAGCGAGGACATATCCCATTTTTTTATTCAACTGTCTGGAGACGTCGTCGCTGAAAAACCCTTTTTCAAAATCATGCGCATACGAACACAGGAATCCCGCTCCAGCATAAAACGAAGAACGGCAATGTCCGAAATCATACACGCGCAGAATATAATTATGCGTGTAACTGAAAGCTATCCCCACATCGGATGTCCTTCCCGACAGAAGACCATACGTGTCGGCATACAGGTTGAAAGTATTGATTTCATACCCGTTTTTGGTGTCTATCTGGGCAGATATTCCAAACCCTTTTGGGGAGTGGAAAGTTCCTATCCTTTTCTCCCTTGTACCGGCTTTCAGAGGTGAAATCAATACAAGTAAAAGCGTAAAAATGGCGGTTATATGTGGGTAAATGCGCATAACAAACGGATACGAATATAATTAATTCTTTGATTTTTTCCTATGAAAAGTGTATCTTCGCAATGCTAAAAAATAAACCTGATGTCAGTTTTAATAAAAGAAGTGACTACGCGTAGGGAATTACGCGAATTTGTAAACTTTCCTGAGAGGCTTTATAAGGATAATCCTTATTATGTACCGCCGATTGTGTTTGACCAGATGGATACTCTGGACCAGAAGAAAGGTGCAGCTCAGGAATTCTGCAGATCACATCTGTATCTTGCATATAAGGACGGCAAGCCTGCCGGACGCGTTGCAGCCATAATAAATGATCTTGCCAACAAACAGTGGAATCATAAGGAAGTCAGATTCGGATGGTATGATTTCATTGACGACAAGGAAGTGTCCGGTGCGCTGATGGATAAAGTGGAAGAGTTCGGTCGTGAGAATGGAATGGATGCCGTAGTAGGACCGTTGGGCTTTACTGATTTTGACCCGGAGGGACTGCTTGTCGAAGGATATGACAGATTGAGTACTATGGCGCTCATATACAACTATCCATATTATGTCACGCACATTGAGGAAATGGGCTTCACCAAGGATGCGGATTGGATTGAATACAAAATCGATATTCCGAAGAAGCTTCCCGAGAAGATGGAAAGAGTGGCGGCCGTTATTAAGGAAAGGACAAATGTCCATCTTCGTCAGTTGACCAAGAAGATTATCCGTGAGGAAGATTATGCGCATAAGATTTTCAAGGTCATCAACGAGTGCTATAAGGATCTCTATAATTTCACCGTGTTGCCGACAAGTATGGCCGATAAGTATATCGGTTTCTATTTGAGCATTCTTGATCTCAATTACGTCAGCATAGTCGAAAACGAGAACAATGAGGTTGTGGCATTCGGAATCACCATGCCTTCCATCGCCCGTGCACTGCAGAAATCTCGAGGCAAACTCTTTCCGTTCGGCTGGTGGTATCTCCTGAAATCGCTTTTCATCAAGCGAGAGGAGGGAGTTGAGATGCTGCTTGTCGGCGTGCGTCCCGACTATCAGAATTCAGGTGTGAACTCGCTTGTCTTCCTGGATATGTTCAAAAAATACAGCGATGCCAAGGTGAAATGGGCGGAAACCAACGCTATTCTTGAAGACAATCTTAAGAACCAGAGACAATTTGCTGATTTTGACAAGGAATGTAAGAAGCGGCGCAGGTCATACATTAAGCATCTGTAAATAAGGATATATAACAACTATGTTTGAGCCTGTAACAAAAATGTTGCCGCCGCTTCCGGAGCGAATGCGCCCCAAAAGCCTCTCGGAATACGCCGGCCAACGACATCTTGTGGGAGAGAATTGCATTCTACGCAAGATGATTGATACAGGCAATTTGTCTTCATTCATTTTATGGGGGCCGCCGGGAGTTGGAAAGACCACATTGGCGAAGATTATTTCGCAGACCTTGGATCGGGAGTTCTTTACTCTCTCTGCTGTAAGCGCCGGCGTCAAGGATGTGCGGGACGTGATAGAGTCAGCAAGATCCAAGACTTTGTTCACGCCTGCAGCGGCTCCGATTCTCTTTATCGATGAGATACATCGGTTCAACAAAGCCCAGCAGGACGCATTGCTTGGTGCCGTTGAAGCCGGAACCGTAGTTCTGATAGGCGCCACTACGGAAAACCCGTCATTTGAGGTTATCACTCCCCTTCTATCGAGATGTCAGGTTTTTGTGCTCAAAAGCCTTGATGTAGAGGATTTGGATACGCTTCTTCGCAGGGCTCTTAAGGAGGATGTCGTACTCAAGCATAGAAAAGTAGATGTTCGGCAGACTGAAGCTCTTTTCCGCCAAAGTGGTGGCGATGGGCGCAAGCTGTTGAATATCCTTGAGATAGTAATAGACTCCCAGGCTGACAGCCCGACGGCTGTAATAGACAATAAGACCGTTACCGAGTGCCTTCAGGACAGCGTTGCTGTGTATGATAAGGACGGTGAGATGCATTATGATATCATATCAGCCTTTATCAAAAGCGTCCGCGGTTCCGACCCTAATGCGGCTGTCTATTGGATGGCACGCATGCTTGATGGAGGAGAAGACCCTCTTTTCATTGCGAGAAGGCTATGTATCCTGGCTGCTGAAGATATCGGACTTGCCAACCCTAACGCTCTGCTGCTCGCAGATGCTACGTTCAGGATTGTTCATTCCATAGGTATGCCGGAAGCAAGGATTCCATTGAGCGAATGTGCCATTTATCTCGCCAGTTCACCTAAGAGCAATTCGGCCTATCTTGCCATAGACAAGGCATTGGAAACTGCACATAAGGATTCATCCGCCCCGGTCCCACTCTATCTGAGGAATGCTCCGACCAAGTTGATGGCCGATCTTGGCTATTCTGACGGATATAAGTATGCTCATGACTATCAAGGGCATTTTGCCGATCAGGAATATCTGCCGGAATCAATATCCGGAACCGTATTTTATGAGCCGCAGACAAACCGTCATGAAGACGCCTTCAGGGCGTATCTTGAGAACTGCTGGCCGAAGTATTACAAGAAGTAATTGATACTACAGCGGAATACGCAGTTTCTGTCCCGGACGGATATTGCTATTCTTCAACCCATTGGCTTTCTTGATATTGTCGGCACTTATACCGGGATATTTCTTGGCTATCTTGTATAGCGAATCGCCGGATTTGACCGTGTATGTCACGCTGCTGCTCTTTGACTTGGAGCTTGAAGCCGATGTCTTGGATGATGATTTGGAGCCAGAAGAACTGCTCGTGGCAGTAGGATAACTCCCGTTTGGATAGATATATAGAATCTGACCTACCCTGATATTGGACGAGCGCAGATTGTTCCATTTTTTCAACTGGTTCACACTGACTTTATATCGGCTGGCGATGCGTCCGAGATAGTCGCCGCTTTTGACCTTGTACGAGATTCTCTGCTGTGAGGATTGGGTTCCGGCTCTCTTGACATCCTTCACAATCTTCTGACTCATAAGGGAATCGGACTTGAATGCATATATGCTGTCGATAGGTGTGTCCATAAAGGTCTTTGTCCATGACACTGGAATCTTGAGAGTGTAGCTATGATTGCTTCCCGGGATGATGTCGTTGAAATACTGAGGATTAAGCTGTCTCAGGTCTTCCATAGGCACACCGATTTTCCCGTTTATTTGGGCAAAATGCAGATTCTTTTTGATTTCGAAAGTATCTGTCTGCACAGGCATTCCCACATTTTGAGGTACAATTCCGTATTCTTTGCTGTATGTCATAGCATACATCGCGCCTACGAATGCAGGCACATAACCTCTGGTCTCACGTGGAAGATATCTGTATATGGACCAGTAGTCCTTGCTTCCCCCGGCCCTTCTGATGGCTTTTGATACATTGCCGGCGCCACAGTTGTACGAACTTATGGCCAGCGCCCAGTCTCCGAATATCCTGTACGCATCGCGCAGGTATCTTGCTGCCGCATCCATTGATTTCTCAATATCCATGCGCTCATCCACATAGGAGTTGATCTCCAGACCGTAGGACTTGGCGGTACGGTATATAAACTGCCATATTCCCTTGGCTCCGGCATGTGACGTGGCGGTAGGATTCAACATTGATTCCACCACTGCCATATATTTGAGCTCCTCGGGCAGATCGTATCGGTTGAGTATATCTTCAAATATAGGGAAATAATAGTTGCTCAGGCCAAGAACCCTCCCCATTCTGGAAGGCATTTTCTCGGAATAGAGGATGATATAATTCTTGACATTCTCGTTGAATGGCAGGGAGATAAATGAATTCATGGCTTCAAGCCTTCTCATCATTTCTTCATCGCTTACATTCGAACTGAACCTCACGGAGTCCATATCGTACTCGTGAAGGGCGTCATAATTGACTATAGTGGAGTTCTTGTACCACAGTTGCAGCAGACTGTCCCGCATTTCGGCGGTATATACGGTGTCATCGGCTTCCGCCTCGGAATTGCCCTCCATCACCGCTATCAGTTCGCTGTCTTCGAGATAGCGGCGGTGTTCAAAACTGTCCAGCAGCACCTGAAGGGAGTCAAGGGCCGTTTTAAGATCCGCGTTTTCTTTCTGGAGCTGCTTTCTGGTGGGTCTTCCGAACAAAAATCCCGCGTTCTGGGCATCCACCTGAGTGCACATCGATATAATCAGTGCTGATATGACAAGTATTTTCTTCATTTTCAAAATTGTATTCCTAATCGTACTCCAAAGGTCATCCCGGTACTGAATTTGCCCGGAGTTGCCATTGCCAACTGGTAGTCAGGCAGACCTATGACAGGCTCCATACGCATGGAAAGGTCGTCTGTCACCTCAAAATTATGCATGTAGGAGAACACGTTGGCATCTATTACCTGAAGGAGATAGACCGCCGCTATTATAAGTGTCGAGTAGTCCCGGTATCTGCGGTATATGTTGCGGTAGTACAAAGCCTGCTCTGCGGTGATGGGTCCGTCATACTGAGAGTCTGGATTGGTCGCTTCTATGTATATGTTGCGGAAACGCTGAAAGTTGCGGTTGAAGTCCGAATAATAGTGGAAAGCAGCTCCGAGTCCGCCAAGATACAAAGGGAGTTTCCAATACTCTTTATTGTAAATCTGTCCGAGTCCTGGAAGAAGAATTGAATAAAGTGTAGCTTTACCTGCATTTGGGTAATCATCCGGCTTATAGCTTATTACTCCATCCATAAGCGACCCCCACCATGCCAGACCGGCCCCGGCGAAACTAAGGGCGGCCGCAGTGCTGTTGCCTTTGCTGTTGAAATAGATTCCCGCTCCGATACCGGCCCCGATAGTCCCATATACGATGGGAAGTTTCCAGTACTGCTTATTGTAAATCTGGCAGCCTCCCACAAAAACGGTCGAGCCTCCCACCAACTTTCCTATTTTCAGATCATTCTTGTGGCCAAGTCCGCCAAAATACTCTTTGAATGAAAATATTACCTCCACGGAATCCTTGCCGGAAGTGGCTGATTTGTCGTTGCTGTAGGACTGGCTGAATGCTTCGGACCGGAACTGGGCACGAAGCGTGCCACTGAACAGGCACGATACCAGCACAACGAGTGCAAAACAAATTAATTTCCGCGAAACTGTCATCAGAACTGTTTGTCTTCCAAGGCTTTGACGAAAGCTTTGACTTCTTCGTCAGAACTGAATTTTATGGTCATGGTACCCTTGCCGGAAGATGACCTTTTGAGAGAGATTTCATTGGAGAAGAACCGTCCCACGTGGCTGAGAATCTTATAATAGTCATCCGGGAGTTCCTGAGTTCTGTTCTGCGCAGGCTTTGTCGTTGTGGTGGCGGGTTCCTCAAGCATCTTTCTCACCAAAGCCTCGAGCTCACGCACGGACATTCCGTCCTTGATTACCAAGTCGCACAACTGTTCCTGCTTCTCAGGGTCATCTACTCCCAATATCGCCTTTGCATGTCCCATGGAGAGCAGTCCGACCTTGATATCGTGCTGCACTTTGGCTGGAAGTTTCAAAAGACGTATGGTGTTGGAGACTGTCGCACGGTTTTTCCCCACTCTTTCCGCAAGTTTGTCCTGAGTGAGATTGCATTCGTCAATCAGGCGCTGGTAGCTTAGGGCGAGTTCGATAGGATCGAGGTTCTCCCTCTGAACGTTCTCGACAATCGCCATTTCAAGCATCCCCTGGTCATCGGTATCCCTGATGTATGCCGGAATGGTGGACATCCCGGCCAGGCGGCAGGCTTTGTATCTACGCTCACCGCTGATTATCTGATATTTGCCCGGAGAGCTGCGCCTTACGGTTATAGGCTGTATAAGTCCGAGAGTGCGAATGGAAGACGCCAGTTCATTCAGGGCTTCCTGGTCGAAAGAAAGTCGTGGCTGGAATGGGTTAGGCTCTATCATTTCCACCGGGACACGCAAAATATCCGCCGTGTTCTCATGACTGCCTTGAGTACCCACCACATCCTTATTGATGTATCCTACAGGCTTGCGCAGCTGATCTGCGTTGGGTACGCCTCCGAATATGGCACCTACGCCTTTTCCTAGTCCCCTTTGTACTTTGCTCATATCGTCTCTCCGTTATGTTCCATTACCTCATGTGCGAGGCTCAGGTAGTTGTTGGACCCGTTGCACATGACATCATACAGGATTATCGGCTTACCATGTGAGGGCGCTTCGCTCAAACGGATATTCCGCTGAATGACAGTATTGAAGACCATATCCTTGAAATGCTCGCGAAGCTCGGCGAGAACCTGGCTGTGTACCTTGGTCCTGCCGTCGAACATGGTGACTAAAAATCCTTCTATGGCAAGATTCTGATTGGACTCGCTCTGTACCAGTCTGATGGTCTGAAGAAGCTTTCCAAGGCCCTCGAGAGCAAAGAACTCCGGCTGGACCGGTATCATCACCGAGTCCGCGGCTGTCAGAGAATTGACCGTGATGATGCCAAGCGAAGGAGAACAGTCTATGATAATATAGTCATAGTTGTCGCGTATAGGAGCAAGAGCGTCTTTCATGACGGATTCTCTGTTTTCGAAATTGTGGAGCTCGATTTCCGCTCCTACGAGATTGATATGAGACGGTATCATCTGAAGATGATCCACCTCTGTCTGAATCAGGGCATCCGTGATATCAATCTCCCCTATCAACACTTCATACAAAGTCCTTTTCTCATCGTTGTCCGGAGAGAAATTGAGACCCGATGTAGTGTTGGCCTGAGGATCCGCATCAATTATGAGCACATTCTTTTCCAGTACCGCAAGGGACGCGGCGAGGTTTATGGCCGTTGTGGTCTTGCCTACTCCGCCTTTCTGGTTGGCTATTGCTATGACTTTTCCCATAATCATGTATTCAAAGAATACAAATTTAACAAATATTCCGTAAATTTGTAGTATGTCAGATATTAAATCCGATTATTATTTCATCGTGAATCCGCGTGCCGGTTCCGGCAAGACGATGTACAAATGGCTTCCTGTCGAGAAAAGACTGGAGATGCTCGGAATATCTTTTGTCACGGAGATGACTGACCATAAGCGCCATGCTATGGAACTGGCGTGGGATGCTGCAGGACATGGTTACCGCCGCATAATTGCTGTCGGAGGAGACGGCTCCCTTCATGAAGTATATAACGGAGTGTGCAAATGGTGTTTCGCACATGGAGTGCCTACGGAAGAGTTCTATATCGGTGTGATTCCGATAGGCTCCGGGAACGATTGGATTAAATCCCTTGGTGTCTCAAATGATGTGGATGAGGCTCTGGATGCGGTGCTCGACGGCGGACATCTGTTGATGGACGTAATCAGGATGAAGTGTGACGGAGGCAAGTCTCTGTACATGACCAATGTCGGCGGAGTAGGGTTTGACTCCCATGTATGTCAAAGGGTCAATTGTCAGAAAGAGAGCGGAAAGCGCGGACGGTATATCTATCTCAACGCCCTGTACCACACCATTATGAATCTGCATCGAATCAACGTATCCTGCTATGCCGACAACGAACTGGTCTTTTCCGGGAGGTGCTATTCCGTGGCTTTCGGCAACGGGAAATATTCCGGCGGCGGCATGAGGCAGGTTCCTCTGGCGGACATGAACGATGGTCTGATAGACTATATGGTAGTGCCGGAAATATCTCTTATGGACATCCTGAAGCAGGTTCCCCGGCTATTCAACGGCACGCTCCACAAATCCGACAAGGTGGTATGCGGACAGTGTAAATCGTTTAAAATGATGCCATTGGACAAGGACTCCGCCGATGTCATAGAACTGGACGGAGAGCTTGTGGGAAGGATTCCCGCCAACTTCGAATATACCGGACAGAAAATCCGGGTGATGAAAAAAGCTGATACCTGCTCCCGCAAGTAGTCCGGAGCCTATTGTTGCAATGCCGCCCAGAGCGTATTCTTAAGCTCCGCAAGACCTTCTCCCGTGGAAGAAGATATGAAGACATGCGGTATTTTCTTTGGAAGATGCCTGGCGATGTCTTTTTCTATATCGCTGTCTATGAGGTCGCATTTGGTGACGGCAAGCACTCTTTGCTTGGTCAGAAGCTCCGGGTTGTACATTTTGAGTTCGTTCAGAAGGGTCTTGTATGCACCCGGAATATCCTCTTCTTCAACGCTTACCATGAACAGGAGCACGGAATTGCGCTCGATGTGTCTCAGGAACCGGATTCCTATACCTTTTCCCTCATGGGCGCCTTCGATAATGCCCGGTATATCCGCCATTACGAATGACTTGCCGTCGTGGTAACTGACGATTCCGAGATTGGGCTCAAGAGTGGTGAATGCGTAGGAAGCGATTTTGGGTTTCGCCGCAGTGATGGAACTGAGCAGCGTGGATTTGCCGGCGTTAGGGAATCCGACAAGCCCTACATCCGCAAGCAGCTTCAACTCAAGTATATATATACCCTCCTGTCCGTCTTCTCCGGGCTGGGCATAACGAGGTGTCTGCTGGGTTGAAGACTTGAAATTGCTGTTGCCAAGTCCTCCCCTTCCTCCTTTGCACAGAATCTTCTCTTCTCCCGCTTCCACGAGTTCGAACAGCGTGTCGCCCGTCTCGGCATCTTTGACTACAGTCCCGACCGGTACGTCAAGATATATATCGGCACCGTTCTTTCCATGGCAGTTGGCGGCGCCGCCCTTCTCTCCGTCATCGGCTTTGATATGCTTGCGATATTTGAGGTGTATCAATGTCCAGAATTGAGGATTGGCGCGAAGAACTATATGTCCTCCCCTGCCTCCATCCCCTCCGTCAGGTCCGCCTTTAGGAATGTATTTGGCCCTGTGAAGGTGCATTGAACCTGCGCCACCATGTCCTGATGCGCAATATATCTTTACGTAGTCTATAAAATTGCTTTCTGCCATAAGCTCAATATTACAGTTGTAATAGCGTTCAAAACCACAAAGATAGTGAAAGTTCGGGAATGGCAGACGTAATGGCGTATATATTTATCGTTGCTTGAAACGTGAAATGAGAACCTTGCCTGTCACTGCGATAAATACCCAAATAAACTTCTAACAATTTTGCCCCAAGTTGGGGCAAAATTTGAGTTACGTCTTTTTTCCATACCATGGGACACCACAAACTGATTCTTGACAAGTTTAAGAACTATCCGGAAAAGGCCGGGTTCTTGGCTAACAGGACCATGGCGAACAACTGGTCGAGAGCTGTACTGATGAACTTTATTGACACAGACCTATATGAGCGACAGGGGAAGCCCATAGGGAGGGTGAACAAAACACTTTTTGGTCACCCTCCCATGTGTTCATTTTACTTCATTACTTTGTCGTAGAGGGTCTTGTAATCGTGCGCCACTCCGTAGATGACTTTGTCAGACTGACTTATTGCTTCGAAGTGGCGGGCGGCACATTCGAGTTTGCAGTCTTCTGCGCCTCGGAGTTGTGAGCGCTGCCATTCGTTTCCTTTAGTCTCGGCAACGAAGTAGATGTGCTTGACACTTCCTTCGCGGAATGCTACGGCCCAGTCTGGGTTGTAATGGCCCATAGGGGTGTTAATGTAGAAGCCACGAGGAAGTTTGGTGTAAACAACGACATCGTCTTCCTTCTCAAGTGATTCAGCGAAGTTCTTTTCCACGCCTGCGCTATCCACTACAACCAGGTCGTAGAGGGATTTTGCACTTGCGATGGCATTCACGCCAAGTTTGCCACGTAGGGTACTTTCTGTGAAGATGTCGACATCGTAGGTGTTGGTTGTCTTCTCGTATGCAATCTTCTGGACGACGGCCATTGCCTTTTCATCGTTGATGATATTGCCGACTCGAATGATGAACTCCTCCGGATTGAGTTGGAATTGGCTGAAGGTCTTCGGGCTGATTCCGGTGAGGATTGCAACTATGCTCTTGCGGGTGAGCCCTGTTGCTTCAACAAGTTTGCCTACAAGGTCGTATTTGACATTGGTGCCGACAGCTTCCCTCACACGAATGGTGCGAGTTTTTCCTGCTGTCATCGCTGTTCCTGCCTGAAGGGATTCCTTGTCTCTGATGGAGTCCATCTGGCCTCCTTCAACTATAATGCGAATCTCGGTGACGCTGAGGTGCTTGTTGATAGCCTCGATTGCTTTCTTGATAAGTTCTTTAGACTCAAAATCGACCTTGTAGTAGGTCTTGACATTGATACGTTTCCAAAGCTCCTGGAACTCCTTTTTCTTATATATCTCTTCCTGGAAGGTCGCCTCTTTCGGTTTACGGGCATTCTCAGGCTTAATCGCCGAAGGGTTGAATACGGTGTCAAGCTGACGAACAACGAAGTCCTTGATGTCATTTACATCTCCTAGATCGAGCGTGCCGTCACGCTTGTCGTTGAAGTATTTCTCGGTGAGTTCACCTTTCTTTACGTAGCCGTTCGCGACGAGCTCTTCATGGATCTCAATAGCCTTGTCTTTGGTAATCTTCATTTCGCTGCCATCGTCTGTGGTGGCAACAAGGTCGATGAACATCTGGAGAGTAACCTTGACAGGACGGTCTCCTACAACATCGGCAATCTCGGATTGGAGCTGCTTTGCGAACTGGTCGTAACTCTCACTTGCGATGACGGTGAGGATGTTGGTATTGAATACGTCAGATCCGAGAACGTCAGCATCCTGACGTTCTCCGTTCTTGTTTACGCATAGGCGCATACCTCGTCCGACTTCCTGACGCTTGTTGGTCTGGTTGTCACTGTCCTTGAGTGTACAGATCTGGAACACGTTAGGGTTGTCCCAACCTTCTTTTAGGGCAGAGTGGGAGAAGATGAAGCGTGTAGGCTCCTCGAAGCTGAGGAGGCGCTCCTTGTCTTTCATGATGAGGTCGTAAGCGCTTTCGTCGCTACTTCCGCTCTCTCCTCGGCCAACTTTTGAGTTGATGAAGTTGCCTTTGTTGTCTCGTGAGAAATAGCCGTTGTGGACTTTGTCAGCAGACCATTTGCGGAGATAGTCGATGTATGGCTCTTCTCCGAACTGGGGCTGCATTTCTGCCATCACCTCTTCGTATGCTTCTTCAAACATCTGGGCGAACTTGCCCTTGCCAGTGCCTTCAGGGCCGTATGTGCGGTAGTTCTCGACATGATCGATGAAGAAGAGACTGAGAACCTTGATTCCCTTGAAGAAAAGGGAACGCTCACGTTCGAAATGGGTGCGGATGGTTTCCTTGATCTGGATACGGCGCATGACATCCTCGCTGACCTTGCCGACAGCATCTCCTTCGTAGAGTTTCAGACCATTGAGGAAACGGACGGAGCCTTCTACGCCATCGATGCGCTCTACAACGAAGTTGTCTTTGTATTCAGCAAGATGACCAGACTGGTCGTAGAGGTCAACACCTTCCTTGACAAGCATGCTTTTGTGCCTTGCGGAGCCAGTGGTAGTCATCGTATCAAAGCTGATGCGTGCCTGAGGGTCGCCTTTGCCGATTACGATCTGCTCAAGATAGACATAGCCGTTTGTGGCGGTGCTGCCTATCTGTGAGATACCTTTGACTTCAATCTTCTTGACGAGTTTCTTGTTGTAGGCGTCAAGTGCATCGAGGCGATAGACCATGTTCAGTACCTCACGGTGTGTCGCCGAGTAAAGGAGCGTGAACAGAGGGTTGAATTTGGCGATACCTTTACGGGTGGCGTTGTTGGCATTTGCGCCAAGCACGCTCTGAGGCTCGTCAATAATCATAATAGGATTGGTCTTCGCAAGGATGTCGATAGGACGGCGGCTGCCGAACTCGTCTCGCTTTGAGAAGATGATTCGCGCTGCTGCATCACCACTGCGTCCTTCCTGGTTCTTTTCCTCATTCATAGAGGTGTTGAAGGCCTGGGTGTTGATTATCATTGCATGCAAGCCGTTGTCACTTGCGAAGTTGTCTATCTTGGTGAGTTGCTTCGAGTTGTAGATGAAGTACTGCATTCGCTTGCCGTATTCAGTGGCGAAGTGGTCCTGCATTGTCTCAAAACTCTTGAATACACCCTCGCGGATTGCCACGCTTGGTACGACGATGATGAACTTGCTCCATCCGTAGAGCTTGTTGAGTTCATACATTGTCTTGATGTAGGTGTAGGTCTTGCCGGTACCGGTCTCCATCTCGATTGTGAGGTTGATACCGTTGCCTTGAAGCTGCTCAATCGGTTTGAGGCCTTGGCGCATCTGGATTGCGCGGATGTTGTCGGTGATGGCACCATTGTCGAGCATCAGAGGGGCGTTGCCGAAGCCCTGAACGTCGAATAGCCCCGTCGTTTTGCCGGTATCCATGATGTACTCGGCGCTGTCGGAGTATTTCTGTCCGAGGAAGGCGTCGGTTACGCATTTGGCGGCTTCGGTCTGGAACCGTTGGTGTTTGAATTTCAGTTTCATAATTCCAGACTATATTACACGGATGTTCTTTATTGCTTCGTCTTCGCCCCAGTCGAGTTTCTGCTTGAAGAGTTCGAAGACGTTGATTTTGGCTTTGTCTTCGGAGAAGCAGCTGTCGCGGAAGAGGACGCGGAGCGGCATTTTGGCGGCCATTGCTGATACGACATTCTCGGTTACATTTTCTGAGAAGCAGGCCACGAGGTCACCTTCGTTGACGGTGTAGATGTCGCAGCCGTCGACTGTCTCCTTTGACATAGGGAGGGAGAGCTGTACGCCCCAGTCGAGCATTGCCTCGAAGAGGAGGTCAAGGTCGGTACGGTCTTCCTTGATGTTGCTCTCAAGTCCGGAGAGAATGTCCTGAGTGAATTCCTTTGGCGAGAAATATACTTCGTTGAAGTTGGAATCTGAAAGTTTGAAAACGCGGAAACCCATGTCTAGTCCAGAGGCATCTTCATTCTCTTCTCTAATTCGTAAGCAGGATCTTTTAATGCGTTCTTTTCCAAGCTCAGACAACTTATGTGGCTTGCCAATACTATCAAGAAAATCTATTGTATCCTTTATGGTCTCTTTGTTATCTCCATCGGCTGACTTTAAGCTTTCATCAAGATCCTCATTGAGTTGTACCATAATGAACTTTCTATTCATCTTTTGTTTCAAATTTTGATAGATGACAGAATGTGCTGTGGTTGCAGAGCCAGAGAAAAAGTCTAATATTATATCATTGTCTTTTGTTCCCATTTTGACAATACGATTCACTAATTTTAATGGCTTCTTACCATTATTATAGTTTACGCCTCCTTCTGAAGCGATAGCGCCTGTTGTCTTAATATCCTGCCAAAAATCACATGGATTTTTATAGATATTAGAATCTGCAAAAATGACCTGAAAACGCGGTTGTTTGGTTTCTCTATTGAATTTTGTGATGTAGAAAAACAGTATACCCTTGGGACTTACTGCAGAAGCCAAATCTTGTTCTGGGATTGACGTTAAAGACTTAACTAACTTGGCTAAACTGGATGAGCCGGCAGTCTTAATTATTCGATAGCTATTATCAAATAGCCACTTTTCGTCATCATTTGAAACATTAAACTTTTTCATAGCCTCGCTTAATGATATTAAATGAGCCTTCGACAGAATGCTATTGGCTAAATCTGCATCTTCTTTCGTGTTAAATTCCTTGAGTTCAAGTTTTTCAAGAGACTTTCTGTCGTCGTATGAAAAATTTTCTACAAATATATTATTCTCAGAATCCCATGACTCAATTTGATATTTGTCAATTGTGCAGAAGCCTGCAAAAGAAGATTTTTTATACAATAAAAGATACTCTTTTATCTTTGGGAACCTACTCCTAGCATGATTCATCTTAACTCCGCTAGCCTCGCTCATTTTTACAGCAATGCAGTTGACGAAGTTATCCTGCCCAAATATTTCATCACAGATATTCCGAAGATTTCTAACCTCATTATCATCAATACTAATGAAAATCAAACCATCTTCTCTCAGAAGACTCCTTGCCACCATCAAACGACTATAAATCATCGAACACCAATTCGAGTGGAAGCGACCATTGGAATTAGTGTTCTTGCGGTAACGATTACCCTCTTCATCGACATCACCCGAGAGAAGATCCATTTCCTTCTGAGAAACAGCGAAATCATCGTGATAAACGAAGTCATTACCGGTATTGTAAGGAGGATCGATGTAGATCATCTTCACCTTACCCATGTAGCCTTTCTGGAGGAGTTTGAGCACAGCAAGGTTGTCACCCTCGATGTAGAGGTTCTGGGTTGTGTCCCAATCGACAGACTCTTCAGGGCAAGGGCGAAGAGTGTCCGTAATCGGACGTGCAGCCTCACGGCGTGCTTCCTGCTTTCCGGGCCAAGTGAACTGATACATCTCAGGAGCATCATCCACGGCATCATCGCCAAGAAGCTGACGGAGTGTGGTGAAGTTGACAACGTGGCGCAGTTCTCCTGTCGTTTCGTCTTTTACTTCAGTAAAGCACGAAGGTGCAATCTGATACAGGGCTTCAAGATTCAGCTTGGTGCCGTCTGCTGATTTGAGTTCCAGGTGATTAGGTGTCATATCTATTTCTCTATTATTTCAGTTAGTCTTTGCTGAAGCTGGCCAAGTTCTTTCTTGAGCTGGCGAGCCTCGGCGTTCATTTCCATCTGCAGGTTGAACTGCTTTTCGGAGCGTATCTGTTTTTGGAGCGAGAGGATCTGCTTCTGGGTGCTTTCTATCTTGCGGCGCAGTTCAACGGCTGCTTTGTAATCTTCCTCCGATCTTGTCTCAAGTCCCGACACCTGACCGAGAAGGTTGCCGTAAACCTTGTCCATGCTTTGACCTTCGATGCTGAAGCTGATATGGCCGAGGTCAACATTGCGCTGCAGTTCTGTTTTACCGCGAGTCCATTTTTCTTCTCCTGCCACGATGGCCATTTCCTTATGCTGCATAAGAAGGTCGGTGCTTTCCCCATAGCGGACAATGAACATGGTGTGTCGGGGAAGGAGGTCATCAAGGCCGCAGAAAGGGTTGATGCTGTAGTGGTCGTGCTTCATGGTGCAGACGAAAACATCAATCTCGTGGACTTTCTCGCCGTCTTCTACATTGAGGGTTGAAGGATGGAGTTTGTAGAGCCATGTGATATTCTCGAACTCGTCAGTCAGGAACTGCTTCATCCAGGCAGAATGAGCCGAGTCCGCCCTTTTGTAGAAGGCGTTTTTAGGCACGTTCTTGTCAACAATAGTAGCTTGCGGGAAGTTGAGAATGTTTTCCATAGGGCTACTTGATTACGAGGAAGGTAATAAGTTCGAAGTCGTCAAGTCCTGTCACATCACCTTCTAGCGCTGTAGTGTCTCCTGAAGAGAAGAGCGAGTCGATATCGGACTCTGACTTGACATCAATAATGCTCTCGATGGCTTTGTGCAGAAGATTGCTGTAGAAGTCCATCTTGCGGCCATCGCGGGTTTCTTTGTTGAAGGCTTTGCAGAGTTCAAGGTTCGGGGTGGTCTTCCCCCTGCAAACGTGACGCATAATGTCGAGGAGTTTCTTCGGCGAAAGATGGTCGCAGAGTACTTCACCGTCATTGGACAAGTAAACCATGTAGAATGGGTGAAGGAGATTGCTGCGGTCTATGTTGACTCCGTTATTCTTGTTCTTGAGGATGTAGATTACTCCCGGCTTTGCAATGTCGGTTGATTCCACGACTGCGCTCATACCGAATGGAGTTAGGTCCATATTTGGATGGTCCTTGACGTATGCAAGGAGATCGAGATGGAATTCATTGAGACCGAGGTCCATTATGTTGATTCCCGAATCCATATCCTCGATATCAACAACTTCCTGCTGGAGTTTCTTGAGCTGGTTGCGGCGGTACTCGAGGTCGCCTTTTTCTGTAGCGGAAAGAAGGTCATCGTCGCCGGTAGAGGTGAGGACGGTGGCTTTCATTCGGCTTTCAACACGGCCCTTGAGCTGGATATAGTCATCGAGCTCGATATCTGGCCAGTAGTTGACAAGCTGGATTACGTCATTGGTGGAGCCTATACGGTCAATACGGCCGAAACGCTGGATGATGCGCACCGGGTTCCAGTGTATGTCGTAGTTGATGAGGTAGTCGCAGTCTTGAAGGTTCTGACCTTCAGAGATACAGTCTGTCGCTATAAGAACATCTATTTCGTACTTTGCATTAGGAATGAGCGCATCACGGTCCTTTGACCGAGGCGAGAAATAGGTCAGAACGTTGTTGAAATCGTTCTGGAATTTCGGGATTGTGGTCTTGCAATCACCGGAGCCGGTGATGAGTGCAACGTGCAGACCGCACTCCTTGACTATACGAGAAGCGAGCTGGTCGTATAGGTAGTTGGCCGTATCGGCAAATGCAGTGAATACGAGGACCTTCTTGTTCCCTTCGTTGATGTTGTTCTCAAACTTGTGCTTGAGGTCGTCGTATAGGAGCTGAAGTTTGGTGTCGTGGGGGGGGTAATATCTTTGAGCATAATAAGCAGAAGCTCAAGAATATCCAGATCGGCCTTGAGGTGGCGTTTCCATGTGACGTAGTCCATGTCCTGAAGGGCAATCTTGTATTTCTTGCCAATCAGGTTATCCATCTCTGCGTCATCGCTATCGAAATCGTATGCAAGATCTTCCACATCGATGACACTGTTTGCCGTGCGGTTATTCTCGAAACACTCTATGGCTTTGACGGTATCGTCAACGAAGTCGCGGATGCGGCTGAGGGTAAGGCGAAATGAGTTAACGCTACTCTCAAGTCGTTTGAGGAGGTTGATGGCCATAAGTTTTCGCATACCCATTTCACGTCCATCAAGAGTGACACCTCGGTTGTTTTTCTTAGTCTCATAGGCTTCCTTGCGACTTTCGAGAATGTAGTACGAAGGTGTGTAGATACTAAGATTGAGGTTGTTAAGTTCGTCAGAGATGTCCTTAAAGTTGATGGCATCTGCTATGTCTGTCAGCTTTGGACGGCGGGAGATTGGTGCCAAGCGCTGTGGGAACTTGCCGATATCCTTTGTATCGTAGTATTTGACGATGTGGCTGCGGCTACGGGCAATAGTGACAGCATCAAGCATCTGGAAAAAGTCGAAGCTGAGGGAGTCGAGGAGTTTCTCCGTAGTGCGATCTTCTGGCTCAAGACGAGTCCAGGCAGCGTATGCCTTGCTGGCTTCTGCGAATATCCTGTTAATTCCCTTGTTGGTATCTAAAAGAGAATCAATGTTTTCTGTATTTCCTTCATAGGCGAGTTGAAGCTGGTTCTGAAGGTCGACGAAGCGATTGTTAACAGGCGTGGCAGAAAGCATCAGGACCTTTGTCTTGACACCTGCGCGAATAACCCGGTTCATCAATTTGGCATAGCGGTTCTCCTTAAGGTCCTCGTCTTCGTCGGCGGTGAAGCGACCTCCGTTACGAAAGTTGTGGCTTTCATCGATGACGACAAGGTCATAGTTGCCCCAATTGATGTTTTGGAGGTTCAATCCATTTGAGAATCCTGTCTCACGCGATAGGTCTGTGTGGAAGAGGATGTCGTAGCGGAGGCGATCTCCGGCTATGGGGTTGTTCTTATAGTTGGAACGGTATGTAGTCCAGTTCTCGTTGAGTTTCTTAGGGCATAGGACGAGGACGGATTTGTTGCGATTTTCATAGTATTTAATGACTGCTAGGGCTGTATAGGTTTTTCCGAGTCCTACGCTATCGGCAAGAATGCAGCCATTATACTTCTCAAGCTTATTGATAATGGCGAGAGCAGCGTCTCGCAGGAAGTTGAAGAGTTTGTTCCAAATTTGGCTTGAGCGGAAGCCGGTTGCTTCGTTTGGCAATACATCTTCGCTGATGTCTTCGAGGAATTCGTTGAAGATGTTATAGAGGGTTATGAAGTAGATGAAGTCTGCGGAATTTTCCTTGTAGACGTTTTCTATGTTTTCAATGACTGATTCGGTTACATCTGCGAATTTGTCGGAGTCGCGCCACAACTCGTTGAAGTTCTTAAGGAACATATCGGTTTCGGGAGTCGAAGGAAGTCCGACAATCATAGGGCAGAGGTTATCTCCACGGTCCAGTCCGAGTTCGGTGGTGGTAAACTCGTTGAATGGCATATAGGTGAATGTCTCCTCGTGTTCTGCAACATTGAGGAAGGAATTCATAGATCCGGAAGAGATGTTGCTCTTGAATTTGACTTTGCGTCTTATCCAGTCTGCACATTCACGAGCGATGGCTTTCTGAGTGAGCTGGTTGCGGAGGCGGATTTCGTAGTCTGAGCCGAAAAGATTACGTTCTCGGTTGAGCTTAGGAATATAGAACTCCCGTTTTTCCTTCTTGGTCTTGTCGGAGTTGAAAGTCGGGGAGGTGAAGATGAAACGCAATTCCTCTATGCTTTCCAACTCATTTTTCAGGGCTTCGTAAGCATAAATCGAGAAACTTGCGGCTGCGATAGAGAGTTTGCCTCCGGCTTTGATGCTGGAGTGCAAATCATCTACAACACGCATAGTTATGTTGTTGAATTGCTTAGGGGGCTTCATGTAAGGGTGTATGTCTTGCTAATAAACAACAAATGTACGAAAAAAACCCATACTTGGTCCAAAATTGTCTGCCAAGTATGGGTTTTCTCCAATACATTTGCCAAGAAGCGAATATACGCTTATGGCATTAATAGGAAGGCTCTCGTTTCTTGTATTCGATGGTCCATTCGAGTTTGGATAGAGAAAGATGGCCTATGAAATAGTTAATGAGAATTTCCGCCACCTTATCCGGGTTGGGAAAGGCAGCATTTTGCTGATGAGGGTAACTCCTTTCCAGTTGCGTAATATCTCATTAACGTAAATGTCGGGTTCGGACTCTCCGTTGGAGGACGTCTTGATACCGTATAAGTTGTCAAGGGTCTTCTTGCAATGACTTTGACCTGTTTGACGGTAAGCCTCCTGTCTCCCACGTCATAGACGTCTGAATTATTATCCGGAACTTTGG
>SAMEA104315421__coassemble_627_pt1 | contig 44123 bp, 49 predicted proteins | sample SAMEA104315421__metabat2_low_PE_015 | metagenome-assembled genome bin SAMEA104315421 (sample SAMEA104315421) | gut metagenome | biome: Monkey gut; feature: monkey-associated habitat; material: faeces | place: China | collected 2013
TCTGAAGAGGCACCCCGTACCGTAGGACGGCGTTTCCGGTACCGAATATCCCTTCCGTACCGTAGAAGCCTGTTTTTTACACCGAATGCCCCTGAAAATGCGTCGCGTACCCCAGGAGGCCTTTTTGAGTACGGCACGCATATTCCGTACCATAGAAGGCCCTCTCCGGTACCGAATTTTTCAAACTGGCAGAAAAAGGAGAGCATTGCCTGCACCGAATGCCTATAGCCATTGTTCCAGCGTTCTGGCGCCGTAACTCCGATGGGGTATATTTCGGGAATGGCAGGGAAAAGAAAACGGACAAACCGTCATTTCTGATGATTTGTCCGTCTTGGCTCCCCTTGTAGGACTTGAACCTACGACCCCCTGATTAACAGTCAGGTGCTCTAACCAACTGAGCTAAAGAGGAATTTTATGTCTTTTTCCTAACGACCCGTCGTTTGGGATTGCAAATATACGGCTATTTCTGAAATCCGCAAAACTTTTTCATGTTTTTTTTGTCTTGTTTTTCTCTCTGCTTTTCATCTTGTCTTCTGCTGACGGTGTTTTTTCGGTGGCCGACACTTTTAATATCAGCGCAATTTTATTACTTTTGCAATTGCGAATCTGAAGATTATGGATATAGATCTGTTGTCCCGTATAGTCAAGGAACTGATAACCGACCATGATAAGGTCGGTCTTCCGGGTTTGGGGACATTCGTGGCGGAAGTGGTGCCGGCGTCTTTCTCGGACAAGGGATATACCATCAATCCACCCTACCGGAGGCTCTCTTTTCATCCTGACAATACGGAAGCGGATTTGCTTGTCAAGTTCTACTCGGATTCCAATCATGTGCCGCTCGAAGCTTCACGTGTGTATATCACAGAGTTTCTTTCGGAGTTGAAGCAGGTCCTTATACAGAGGAAAACGGTTATATTTCCGGGCCTTGGACGTCTGAGAGCGACAAAGGAGAATAATTTTTTCTTCGTCCCGGACGAGGATTTGGATATTTATCCCGACGGCTTCGGGCTTCAGCCCGTGTCGATGAAGTATATTCAGGGTGTGGCGGATCCGGTGGACATAAAATTGTCCTATTCCGATGCCATGCGTGGGTTTGAGGACAGGCATCGTGCCGTCGAAGAGCCTCAGCTGGAGACGCTTTCCCCGGACCAGGCTGAATCTGTGCAGCCGGGAGCCGAACCGGACCAGGTCGAACTTGTGCAACCATCCGAATCGGGACAGTCATCTGAACCAGTGCAGCCAATTACCGAAGCTCGGCACCAACCAGAAGCAGAGGAGAGACTTCAGTGCGAAGAGCAATCGGGTACCGAACCTGTGCAGCCCGCCGAACCTATGCTGCAGGCCGAATCAGTGCAGCCAGTTGCAGAAGGACAGCCGTCCGAACAGGAGCAGCCAACCGAACCGGACCAGGCCGAACAAGAGCAGCCGTCCGAAGATCCGTCCGAACGTCAATGTGGTGCGGCCCCAGCCGAACAACTTAAGGGTGAGGAAAGTGATGCGGCCCCTGCGGAACTTTCGGGAGAGGAGACCGGTGGTGTGCGGCGGCGCTGCCGTTGGTGGATTGCGCCGGTGGTTGTCTTGTCTTTGGCTGTGGTGGCGCTTGGCGTGTTCGTGATTCTGGCGCATGCCGCCCCGGACTTTATCGATTCGATATTGTACACGCCGGAAGAACTGAAAATATTGAATTATTGATGCTTGAACTTATTTATCCTGCATATAGCGCGATGGTTGTCTGTAACGGTGGCGGTGCGGCGGCTGCGGAAATGCTGCCGATAGTGGAACCCTACGGACTTGTCGTGGCACAGGCTTCGCGCAAATATTGTCATAGTGGCACCAAAGTCCTTCATCCGGTCGTGCATCTGCACATCGTCAACCGGGAAGGGGAGGTGTACATCCAGCAGCGCAGTGCCAAAAAGGATTTGCTCCCGCTCAAGTGGGACACTGCCGTTGGCGGGCACATCTCCTACGGTGAAGGTGTCGCCGAGGCCCTTTACCGGGAAGCCGGAGAAGAACTGCATTTCCATGATTTCAACCCGATATGGCTCACGTCGTACGTGTTCGAGTCTTCTGTAGAGCGCGAACTCGTCAACGTCTTCGCCACGGTGGGGGATTTCAGCCCGCAGCCTGATGGAGATGAGGTCGTGGCGGGCCGGTACTGGTCTCCGGAAGAGATAATGAAAAATATTGGCAAAGGTGTCTTTACTCCTAATTTTGAGTCTGAATATCAGCGTATTGCTGCCAAACTTCAGGCCCTTCTCTAAAGGATGGATACCCTCTCAACCGAAAGCACATGAAAGAACTCAACAAATTCATAAAGGATCAGTTGTCCGTGTGGCAGCTGGCTTCGAGCAACTTCAGAGCCCTCAAGACCGCTCCGTCCCGCGAGGTGGATGTGTTCGGGCTGAAGTGCCGGATTCAATACAATCCCCGCCGCGTCATTTCTTCCACTGCAGATACTTCACCTGCAGCAATAGCATCGAGAAAGTGTTTTCTGTGCGCCGACAATCGCCCCAAGGAGCAGTTCCATCTGGGCTTTGAAGGGCGCAAGGGGAGAAATTATCACATTCAGATCAATCCGTATCCCATTTTTCGCGGACATCTGGTGATTGTGCGGGATGAGCATATTCCGCAGGAAATCTGGCACCATTTCCCTGATATGCTGGATTTTGCTGCCAGGTATAAGGACTATCTGGTGTTCTACAACGGCCCGAGTTCAGGGGCATCCGCACCGGATCATCTTCATTTTCAGGCCATTCCGAAACACAATCTTCCTCTGGAAGATGTGGTGGACGAGTTTTTGGACCATCCGGGCGAGCCGCTTGCCACGGTGAAGGATGCAAGCCTGTACAAGTTCGACGGATATGCCAGGGGGGTATTCGCTCTCAAGGCCACTACTTCCAAGTCGCTTGCCAAACTCTTTTACCGGCTGCTTGACTGTACGGACCGGGGTAAAGGGGAAGAAGAGCCGATGTTCAATCTGTATGCTTATGTCAAAAACGGTGAGTATCGTACCATTGTGGTGATGCGCTCCGCCAAGCGTTCCCATCATTTCTACAGCGAAGGGGCGGACCATCTGACCATAAGTCCGGGGGCTGCGGATATTGCGGGGCTGTTTGTGGCTCCTTTCAGGGAAGACTATGACAAGGCAGATACTGCTCTTCTGGAGGAACTGCTCTCGGAGGTGTGTATAAGTGAGGACGAGCAGAATATGATAGTGTGGCGTCTTACCAGACATCAGGAGAAAATATCGGTAGGGCTGCTGTCCGCCAAAGAGATACGCTTTGAAATCATCTCGGACGGCGCCGGTCCTCAGACGGTGAAGTGGCATGACGGCCGCATTTCCTACAACGGAATGCTCTACGATGAGCTCTATTTCGACTCCATGACACTTTCGACCCTGTTTGCGGAAGCCTCGTTCATACTCTATGACGTGGTCATAGGGATAGATTTCCACTGGCAGCAGAAACGTACTTTCAAGTATGCCGGAGGGCTCAAATTCATAGTTGAAGGAGACCGTATCACTGCGGTCAACTGCATAGGAATGGAGGATTATCTCATGAGCGTCATATCCTCCGAGATGAAGTCGTCTGCCTCGATAGAACTCCTCAAGGCCCATGCTGTAATATCCAGAAGCTGGCTCAAAGCGCGTCTTAAAGACCACAAGGCCGGACATGAGCATTTCGACGTGTGTGCCGATGATCACTGCCAGCGCTATCAGGGACTTACCATGGCCGTAGGGGACGATGTGTGCCGGGCTATTGACCGGACATGGGGGCAGGTGCTTGAATATGGGGGAGACATCTGTGATGCGCGTTATTCCAAGTGCTGCGGCGGTCGTACGGAGCTTTTCAGCACATGCTGGGAAGACGTGGATCTGCCGTATCTGCAGAGTGTGGAGGACCCGTTCTGCGACTGTGAGAACTCTTCCATACTTTCTCAGGTGCTCAATGATTATGACCTGCACACCGCTGATTTTCACGATTGGACGGTGCAATATACCACTGACGAACTCTCCGAGCTGGTCCGTACCCGCACAGGAATTGATTTCGGTACCATTGTCGCTCTGGAAGCGGTGGAGCGCGGTCCGTCCGGGAGAATCAAGTACCTCCGAATCACCGGTACCCTGCGTGAAGAGGTCATAGGAAAAGAACTTGCCATACGTAAGGCCCTTAGCAGCAGTCATCTGAAGAGCTCGGCCTTCGAAATAGAGAAAAGCCCGGACGGGTTTGTCCTCAAGGGACGCGGCTGGGGGCACGGAGTTGGTCTGTGCCAGATAGGAGCTGCGGCTATGGCGGCCCAGGGGTACGATTACAGACAGATACTTTCGCATTATTATGTCGGAGCGGAAATTAAATAGCGAACTGCGCGGCGACAATGGAGCATCAGCGTCCAAATCCCATCCATGGGCATGGGTGCCGAGCCTTTATTTCGCGGAAGGAATACCATATTTCATAGTGAATGTCATCTCCGTGACTCTCTTCAAGCGCCTCGGGATGTCCAACGGAGACCTTGCGCTCTATACGTCTCTTCTGTATCTTCCGTGGGTGATCAAACCCCTCTGGAGTCCGGTCGTGGATGTGTTCAAGAGCAAGAGATGGTGGATTTTAGTGATGCAGGCCATCATTACAGTGTCGTTTGCGCTTCTTGCGCTGTCCGTGAGTCCGGATGTGTTCGGGCTGAGTCTTGTGATATTCTATGTGATAGCATTTGCTTCGGCAACGCACGACATAGCCGCGGACGGGTTCTATATGCTGGCGCTCGGCGAGCAGGAACAGTCGCTGTTTGTGGGCATCAGGAGCACTTTTTACAGGATTTCGTCGGTGTTCGGGCAGGGAGTTATAGTGGTGGTGGCCGGATTGCTGGAGGAGCGGATGGGGAGTATCCCGTCTGCTTGGAAGGTGACACTGCTGCTGTGCGGTGCGCTGTTTGCCCTGCTTACGCTTTGGCACTGCCGGAGTCTGCCGAAAGTTGAGCGAAACCTGGCTGGGGGGCATGATTCGGACCGGAATGCTGCGGGCGCCGGGACCATGGAGGCCAAGAATGCAGATGAGATGCCGGAGTCATGTGTCCCTTCCGGTGGTAAGTCCGCTATGCATAGAGGTGGCTGGGGCGATATGTGGAGGGTCTGGAAAACGTTCTTTATGAAGGACGGGGTGTGGCTTGCTTTGGCGTTCATGCTGCTTTACCGGCTTCCGGAGGCGTTGTCCGTCAAGATGCTGACCCCGTTCCTGCTGGATCCCCCTGAAGCGGGAGGACTTGGGCTGAGCACTGCCCAGTCGGGACTTGTATATGGTACCGCCGGGGTTATTGCCCTTACGATAGGCGGAATCCTGGGAGGTGTGTATGCGGCCAGAAAAGGGCTGCGCAAGTCAATGTGGATCATGGCTTTGTCGCTGGCGCTGCCTTGCGCGGTGTACCTTTTTCTCGCGCTTACGCAGCCGGAGCAGATGTGGATTGTGTATGCCTGTGTGGTGCTGGACCAGTTTGGGTACGGGTTTGGATTCACGGCGTATATGCTGTATATGATGAAGTTTGCGGAAGGTGAGTTCGTGACGTCGCACTATGCCATTTGTACCGCGTTCATGGCGCTTTCGATGATGATTCCGGGGCTTTTTGCCGGTTGGATGCAGGAGGCTCTCGGGTATGTAGGATTCTTTATAATTGTGATGATATGTTGTCTTGCAACCGTATTCGTAACGCTTTTTGTGCGGCGGCGCTGCTAGTGTGCAGTGTGCTCTCCGGGCAGGTGAAACCCGGAGTTGAGGTTCTCAGGGACCGGGGATTCAGTGGTCTGGAGGGTCTGCGTGTAGGTCTGGTGACCAACCCTTCCGGGGTGGATCGGGAACTGAAGTCCACGATTGACATTTTGTTTGATGCACCGGAAGTCAATCTTGTGGCGCTGTTCGCCCCTGAGCATGGTGTCAGAGGGGATGTGTATGCAGGGGAGAAGGTGCAGACGGACAGGGACTCGCGCACGGGGCTGCCGGTATATTCGCTCTATGGCTCCACACGTCAGCCTACAGCGGAGATGCTTGACGGGATAGATATCATGATTTATGATATTCAGGATGTGGGCAGCCGTTCGTATACCTTTATCTCCACGCTTGGGCTGGTGATGCGCAGCTGCTCTGAGAAAGAGATACCGGTGATGGTGCTTGACAGGCCCAATCCTTTAGGTGGCAACAAGATAGAGGGTCCGCTGGTGAGGGATGGATTCCACTCTTTCGTGGGACAGTACAAGATTCCGTATATCTATGGACTTACCGTCGGGGAGCTTGCGATACTCATCAATGAGGAGGGGCTTAACTGCGGTCAGAACGGGCGTGCGGAGCATCTCAAGTGCGACCTGATGGTGGTGCCGATGCAGGGGTGGAGCAGGGCCATGCTGTTCGAGGAGACGGGGCTTCCGTGGGTGCCTACATCGCCTAATATCCCTTATCCGCAGAGTGCGGTGTGCTACCCGTCGGCCGGTCTTGCAGGGGAGATGTACAACTACCTCAACATAGGCATAGGCTATACGCTTCCGTTTGCGACCTTTGCGGAGGAGTGGGTGGATGCCGATGAGCTGAAGGCTCGCCTGGACAGTTATAATGTGCCGGGAATCGCCTGGAGGACAATACATTACAAGCCTACATCCGGACGCCTTTCGGGGAAGCTTGTCCATGGGGTGCAGTATTATTATACGGATTTTGAGGCCGCTACCATCACTCTTACCCAGTTCTATGTGATGCAGGCTGTGTGGGAGCTTTACGGGCGCAATCCTTTCAAGGTGACTCCCGAGCGGATGGCGATGTTCAACAAAGTGTGCGGTACTGATTTCGTGGCGACAGTGTTCGGCGGCAGTCTTCAGGTCGCGGACATTCTGGAGTATTGGAATGCCGACGTCGAGGCGTTCCGGGCGATGTCTTCGAAGTATCATATTTATTGAACGGGCTGAGGGGCCGTCGGATTTCCATGACTGCGGAAATCGGAAATTCGGGCAGCGGCCTTTGCGCTTGATGCTTGACTTTTCAGGTGTAACAATATATTCCGTTTGTTTTGTTAACTGACGGAAAATTATTACATTTGTTGTATCGCGTCCGTTCCTTTTTTTTTGGGGGGGGCGGAAAGCGGTGGGATCCAGCAGAAGTTCTTGGATAGAGAGTGGAAGCTGCGAGGTGAGCCAATTGCCTGAGTGATAGACTTTTGGCGCGTGGCGAGAGAAACGAAGCGGAACCTTTGCGACTTGGATTGAGATAAGCATACTTCAGAGGCCGCACGCGGTGCGTCCGTACTGATTTTCGGGACACCGGAGTTGTTCCGGTTGTCTGCTTATCCCGATGCGAGGAGTGGAGGTAGTGGGTAGAGGGGGCTTTTAACTATGAAATCAGACTCATACAATTTCCCTCAGATGACTTTCCATGAGATTATGTAGCGTACAAGGCAAAGTGATTATTTGCGGCCTATGGTTGAAGCAGGCACGACAGCTGCCCGGATGACGCGTGAGATACTAATATTTATTGACCAATAAAAGTTCTGTTTAAACGAAATTTCCAAAATTCCCATAAAACTGAACGAAATCGAGCAGACGTGGACTGCCTGATTGTTTTCAAGAACACTACACATCTATTCCAAGTGACAGTCCACGAATCCGTTTACTCTGGAGAATACAATTACAGAAGCCAACAAGATTAACCATAATATCCGGCCGCTTATCAGAATCATGAAGTACTGGAATGTCCTCAACGGTAAGCCATATGCCTCCTATGAACTGGAGCAGAAGATTGCCAACATGCAGTTTTGGTACTCGAAGAATCTGGAAGAGTGTTTCTATTTCTTTGTTGAGGCTTTGATTTTAGACTACTCTATGTTGCAGGCAAAGAAAAACGCTGTTAACAAACTAAAGAATGCTGCCAGACAGGCTCAGTACTATAAACCGATGAGTCGGGATGTGTTGGCGGAGAATGAAATTAAAAACATATTCTAATTATTTTATGAAAATCCTCATTACAGGTGCAGCTGGATTTATAGGCTTTAACTTAATGCAACACCTCGCAAAGCGGGGAGAAGAAGTAGTAGGCATTGACAACCTCAACGACTACTATGATGTCCGGTTGAAATACTATCGCCTTTCCCTCCTTGGCTTCCGCCGAGCAATCACGCCGGGCGATGATTTCGAACTTGACGAATTTGGATACAAAGTAGATCCATTCCACGAGGGTATAGGGTACCATAGTACAGAATACCCTAAATGTGTATTCTGGAAGATGGATATCGCTAACAAGGGCCAGATTGACGAGTTATTTGCTATGTATTATTTCGATATTGTAGTGAACCTTGCCGCCCAGGCAGGAGTCCGTTATAGCATTGAGAACCCTGATGCATACATTCAGAGCAATATGATTGGATTCTACAATATTCTTGAAGCTTGCCGACACAACCCCATCCAGCACTTAGTTTATGCCAGCAGCAGCTCTGTCTATGGTGGCAACAAGAAAGTCCCTTTCAGTACGGATGATTGTGTGGACAACCCGGTGAGCCTTTATGCTGCCACCAAGAAAAGCAATGAGCTCTTTGCCCATTGCTACAGTAAGCTATACGATATCCCTACAACGGGGTTGAGGTTCTTTACGGTCTATGGTCCTGCGGGACGTCCGGATATGGCTTACTTTGGCTTCACGAACAAACTGCTTAAAGGTGAGACCATCCAAATTTATAACTATGGCAACTGCCGAAGGGATTTCACTTATGTTGATGACATTGTTGAGGGCATCGTTCGGGTGATGGCTAAAGCTCCGGAGCGTAAGAAAGGGGAGGATGGGTTGCCGATACCGCCGTATGCTATCTACAACATTGGTGGCGGCCAGCCGGAGAATTTGTTGGACTTTGTGAATATCCTTCAGGAGGAGTTGGTTAGGGCTGGTGTGCTGCCGAAGGATTATGACTTTGAGGCGCATAAACAGCTGGTGCCTATGCAGCCGGGGGATGTGCCGACGACGTATGCAGATGCCAGTGCGTTGGAAAGAGATTTCGGGTTTGTGCCGAAGATTACGTTGAGGGAAGGGTTGAGGAAGTTTGCGGAGTGGTATAAGGAGTATTATGGGGGATACTTTAAATCATGCTGATAATTAAGGCCTTTGTGAATATTCGTGTATTCTGTGATTGACGACATCATTTTCCCTTCTTTAAACATAAGATATTAAACATCTACAAGTGACAGGCTCTTATCGGGGCTCTCAAAAAAAGTTCAATAACTTGATAATCTTGTCCTTATAACTCAACAAGAAATAATATAAGTTAAGAATTAGTCAATAATATGTAAATTATGGATGCAGCAATTATTACAACTTATCGTTGTCCGATGCGATGCAAGATGTGTAACATCTGGGACAATCCGACGAAAGTGAGTGAGGAGTTCAAACCGGAGCTTTTGGAGAAACTGCCAAAGCTTCACGATGTGAATATCACCGGTGGAGAACCGTTCATTCGCGAGGATATTGAGGACATCGTGAAGATCTTGCTGAAGAAGGCAGACCGTGTGGTCTTCGCCTCCAGCGGCTATTTCAACGATCGTATTATCAAACTCTTCGAGAAATACAAGAACTACCCGCAGTTGGGCATCCGCATCTCTACGGAGGGCCTTAGCTGTAAGAACGACGAGCTTCGCGGTCGTCAAGGTGGTTTTGACAAAGGCTTGAGTACCCTTCTCGAACTGCGTCGCATGGGCATCAAGGATGTGGGTTTTGGAATCACCGTCTCCAATCACAACTCGCCTGATATGCTACAACTCTATGAACTGAACCGTAACCTGAAGATGCAGTTTGCTACTGCCGCCTTCCACAACTCGTTCTACTTTCACAAGTACGACAACGTCATTACCAACAAAGACGAGGTGGTAGCCAACTTCGACGAGCTGTGCCAACGACTGATGAAGGAGAATTCACCCAAGAGCTGGTTCCGCTCTTTCTTCAACATGGGCCTTATCAACTACGTGCAGGGTGGTCGCCGCATCCTGCCGTGCGAAGCCGGCAATGAGAATTTCTTCCTCGATCCCTACGGCAACATCCTGCCTTGCAATGGCATGGAGGAGGATAAGTGGTTTGATAAGATGGGGAACCTCCACGAGCAGAGCTTTGAAGAAATCTGGAACAGCGAGCAGGCCAAGAAAGTTCGCGATGGCGTAGCCCACTGCCCCAAGAACTGCTGGATGATTGGTACCGTGAGTCCCGTTATGCACAAGTACATCAAGAACGTCATCCCTTGGGTGATAAAAAACAAGTTTGCTGTAATGAAGGGAGGCCGAGTAGATACCGAGCACATCCCGTTCTACCACGTCGGTAACAATGATACCCAAGGTGTAAGTTTGAACAATCCCCACCAGTGTACCGAGTGCGGTAAAGAAGAAAAGTAGCCCATCCACTAGCAAGAAAGGGAAAAACATGAAGATAGCTTTCATTGGTGGGCGAACATTCCACCATGCAGACGGAATAGCCACGTTTATGTATCATTTAGCCACGGAACTGGCAAAGATGGGACATGACCCCATCGTATTTTGCGAGGGCGATAAGAACAGCGAAACGATGCTCAATGGATTTAAGGTTATTGAACGCAAGTCGCTTGGATCAGCTTTCCTTACTAAGCCTCTATTGGGACTCAGAGCAACACTACATTGTCTGTTCAAGGAGAAAGGCGTTCAGGTGTTCCACTATAATACTTGGGCACCTGCTATGATTGCATCCCATATTCCCTTGCTCTTTGGTCGAAGGGTGGTGATGCAAAGCCACGGACTAGAGTGGAAGCGCACCAAGTACTCAGCCAAGAAGCAGGCCTTGGTCAAGAAGATAGAGACCTACTCAGCCCGTGTGAACAAACACTGGACGATGGTGTCGCAGGAGCAGACCGACTACTTTGCCCAGCACTATGGTCGCAAGTGTTCCACCATCACCTGTGCCGTGGAGATGCCAGGCGAAGCCCAGAAGAGCGACTTCCTGCAACGTTATGGTTTACAAGGGAACGACTATTTTCTTTATATGGGTCGCTTGGTGCAGGACAAGAATCCTGACTATCTTATAAAAGGCTTTGTGAAAGCCGGTTTGGAGGGCAAGAAACTTGTCCTTTGTGGTGGCGCTGATGGTGATGAGCGTTATGATGCCTATTTGAGGGGAATTACGGACTCTAGGGATGTTATCTTTACTGGTCCCATCTTTGGTGCTGATAAAGATGTCGCATTTCGCAGTTGCTATGCCTTTTGCCTTCCTTCTACCTTGGAGGGTCTGCCCATGTCATTGCTCGAAGCTATGAGTTATGGCAAGATATGTATTGCCAGTGATATTCCTGCTTGCCATGAAGCTCTCGGTGACAGTGGAATATATGTACCATACGAGGATGCAGATGCTATAACGGCGGCTATGAAGGAATTGACTTTGTACGAGGTAAAATTCGAGTGGCAGAAGAAGGCCAATAGAGAGCGAGCAAGAACCACATTCTCATGGGAAAATACAACTAAACAATACCTGGAGTTCTTAAAGAGTTTGAATGTGAGATTTTAGCATTTTTTACTATAATTAATTAGTGACGTTTATTAATCGAAATAAGCATTGGGGTAGGCGTTTATCAGAGAGTTTCTTCATTATGAATAGATTCAGTTTTTATGATAGTTCTACTCTTTCTGCAACAAGAATTAATATGAAGGGAATAGTACTCGCTGGAGGCTCCGGCACTAGGCTTTATCCCATCACTAAAGGCGTAAGCAAACAATTGCTCCCTATTTACGATAAACCGATGGTCTATTATCCTATCTCTGCCCTTATGTTGGCAGGAATTCGCGATATACTCATTATTAGTACCCCATACGACCTCCCTGGCTTCAAACGACTACTTGGCGACGGCTCGGATTATGGTGTACACTTTGAGTATGCTGAGCAGCCGTCACCGGATGGACTGGCTCAGGCATTCATCATTGGTGAAAAGTTTATTAGTGATGATAGCGTATGCCTTGTACTTGGAGATAATATCTTCTATGGTTCTGGTTTCACGACATTGCTCAGGGAAGCTGTCAATGATGCTGAAGAAAATGGGAAAGCAACGGTTTTTGGTTATTGGGTTTCAGACCCTGAACGTTATGGCGTTGCTGCGTTTGACAGACAGGGCAACTGCCTGAGCATTGAGGAGAAACCTAAAGAGCCTAAGAGCAATTATGCCGTAGTGGTACTTTATTTCTACCCCAATAAGGTGGTCAATGTGGCTAAACATATCAAACCTTCTGCACGTGGGGAACTGGAGATAACAACTGTCAATCAAGAGTTCCTGAAAGATGGAGAACTGAAGGTACAGGTCTTTGGCCGCGGCTTTGCTTGGTTAGACACAGGTACGCACGATTCACTTTCTGAAGCGTCAACATTCGTGGAGGTGATAGAAAAACGTCAAGGCTTGAAAATAGCCTGTTTAGAGGGCATAGCTTACCGTAACGGATGGATAAGCGAAGAGAAGATGCGGGAGCTGGCAAAACCTATGCTTAAGAACCAGTATGGACAGTACCTACTGAAAGTGATTGACGAAATGAAGGAGGAGATTAACTCACGTACATTAGCAAAATAAGATGGAACAACCAAAGATTATACAGTTGCCGAAGATTTCAGACCCGCGTGGCAATCTTTCGGTGATAGAAGAGTTGAAGGATATTCCCTTCAAGATTGAGCGGACGTATTGGATCTATGACGTGCCAGGCGGTGAGAAGCGTGGTGGTCATGCATACAAGGAGAATCAGGAGTTTATCGTTGCGATATCTGGTAGCTTTGACGTTGTGCTTGATGATGGTAAAGAGAAGAAGACATTTTCTTTGAACCGTTCCTATAATGGTCTTTATGTGCCAAAAGGAATGTGGAGGGAGATGGAGAATTTTTCTACCAACTCACTTGCCTTGGTTCTCTCATCCACCAAGTACGATCAAGAGGACTATATTCGTGACTATGCGGAATTTCTGAAATATGCGAACAATGATTAAAAGTCTGACATCCCTCAGAGGAATTTTCATACTGTTTATTTTCTTCCATCATTGTCTGGATCTGTATCCTGGTGGAGGCTCGATGGCGGTGGCTTTTTTCTTTATCCTTGGCGGTTTTAGCATGACGCTTGGCTATAAGGATAAGGTAATTCGTTCAGACTTCAGATTCAAGCAGTATCTTACTCGCCGCTGCATTAAGTTTTACCCATTTCATTGGCTCTGTTTATTGGCTGTACTTCCACTATCATTGCTGTCATTTAGAATGAGTCAGATTCCGGTGTTCTTTGCTAATGCAGCTTTGTTACAGACATGGGTGCCAATAAAAAGTGTATACTTCTCATTTAACTGGGTCAGTTGGTATTTGGCAGATACGATGTTTTTTGCCATCGTATTCCCAATAGTTTTTAGATGGATAGTAAGTGCAGGGGCAAAGGGGCGTGCTTTGATTGCAATACTTATTGCTTCGCTGTATGCCTTACTGATGGTTCTTCTACCTAAGGAACAGTATCATGCCATCCTTTACATCAGCCCTTACGTACGTTTGACAGATTTTATATTTGGTATCTATCTGGCGTTACTGTTTGGTAAACTTAAGCATATTCCTGCAAGGTGGTGGAATAGCAAGACTGCTGGCCAAATAATAGTTTTCGCTCTTATAACTCTGCTGGTTGTTGAATCTTGCTTATTGCCGGAGAATACTAGATTGATAGCCCCTGTTTATTGGATATTGGTAGGCGCGGTAATATTAATAGCATCCTTGATTAAACCGTCTGGGGGGGGGTATTTTATATTGGAAAACAAATACCTACTTCGCCTTGGCGAACTGAGTTTTGTTATCTTTATGATTCATCAAATCGTGATAAGGTATTCAAAAATTGCATTTACAAAAATCCTGCATTTTGATAATGATATTATCTTCGTCTGCTTCACGCTCATTCTTACAATTGTGCTGAGCATTGTCGTGGAGCGACATATATTAAAACCTATGACCCAATGGTTGACAAAAAGAATCCAACCGTCTATGACTGTTCGTTCATAGAATTGCCCAAGAATTCTTTTCCTGAAGGCAATTTGACTTACATCTATAATGATGTACATCTTCCCTTTGAAGTGAAGCGAGTTTTTTATAGTTATGACATTCCAGGAGGTGAGAGCCGTGGAGCTCATGCTCATAAGGAGTGTCATCAGTTCCTGGTAGCCGCAAGTGGTGCTTTTGAAGTGCTGCTTGACGATGGCGTAAATAAGCGTACTGTGCTGCTGAACCGTCCTTTCTATGGACTTCATGTTCCGCCCGGAATATGGGCTGCAGAACAGGGTTTTTCTTCTGGTAGTATTTGTTTGGTACTGGCATCTCAAGGATACCAGAAGGAAGATTATATCCGTAATTATGATGAGTATTTAGATTATTTAAAGCGGAAATAATGAAAAACCAGATAGTTTTGCCTTCAGATTTCCATGGAGAGAAATATGGTTTAACCTACCGTTTCGTAAATGAGAGCGACGCTCAGTTTATCATTGATTTACGAACAGATCCAATCAAATCCAAGTATATTGGCAGTACAGATGACTCGATTGAAAGTCAAAAGGAATGGATTAGACATTATAAAGAGCGCGAACGCAAGGGAACTGATTATTATTTCATTTTTTATTTTGGCTCAATCCCGGCAGGAGTAACTAGAATATATGGAATAGAAGGTAATCATTTTATTCATGGCTCGTGGGTGTTTGCTAACAATGTGCCTCCATTCTGCTCTCTTGCCGCAGCTATTATAGCAAGAGAGATAGCTTACGAAACACTTGGATTAGAGGAGGAAATTGACACTAGTGGCATCCATGAGAATAACCAGGGCGTGTTACAAGTTTCAAGGATGATGGGCGTATCCTTTTACGGAGAACGGGAAACAGAAAATGGTAAGTTCCTTCTTGGGAGACTCCCGAAAGAAGTGTTTAATGAGAATAAAAAATATATATTAAAGTTAATTCCTAAAAAATATTTATAGTTATGAAAGAAAAGGTCATTGAGATCCTTAAGGGTATTATCTTATCGAAGGGTAAAGAAGTAGACTTCACGATAAATAGTGAGACAAAACTTAGAGAAGATTTAGGCTTAACCTCTTTTGACTTGGCAGAATTGACAGTTAAGATTGAAGATGAGTTTGACATTGACATTTTTGAGGATGGTCTGGTTAGTACTGTGGGTGAAATCTTTGCTAAGTTGGAGAAGTAATGACATTCTTATTTGACAACGGGAAAGAATACGGATACGACGACTTGTTGAGAGCACTCAATGAGTGTAAAACTTATTACCCTTACTACAAGACCTCTGATGTATTTTCCTACTTTGTAAATCTCATCAAGGCACTTGCTGCCAGTAGGCCGTTGGTACTGCTTGATTCCGACATCAATCCTTCTGAGATTGATGGTTTGGATGAGAGTAAAGTGAATGTGGCTGAAAGTATTGCGCCCACTTCTTTCCAAAGCATAGATGAAGTGGTGGCTGCAGTACGGAACTCAAAGTCAGAGATTACCATCTTTACCTCTGGCACTACAGGGCAGCCCAAGAAAGTGGTACATAGCATTGCTACATTGACACGGTCAGTACGTATTGGAGACCGCTATAAGGGGCAGGTTTGGGCATACGCTTATAATCCCACCCACATGGCTGGTTTGCAGGTGTTCTTCCAGGCTTTTGAGAACCAAAACACGTTGGTTAACGTGTTCAACCAGTCCCGTGAGTATGTCTATCAGCAGATTAGAGGGAAGGGTATCACCCATATTTCTGCCACACCTACATTCTATCGTTTGCTCCTTCCCTATGAGCAGACATACGAGAGTGTGATTCGTGTGACGTTAGGTGGTGAGAAGTCTGATCAGCATCTGTATGACAGTATTATGAAGATCTTCCCCAACGCGAAGATTAACAATGTGTATGCTTCTACTGAGGCAGGATCATTATTCGCAGCAAAGGGAGATTGCTTCCAAATACCTGAGGCCATCAAAGATAAGTTCAAGGTGATGGATGATGAGTTGTTGATTCATAAATCACTTCTGGGAAGTTCCGACAGTTTCAAGTTTACAGATGACTACTATCATTCAGGGGACCTGATTGAATGGGTGGATGAGGCTCTGGGCCTGTTCCGCTTCAAGAGCCGTAAGAACGAGCTTATCAACGTGGGAGGTTACAAGGTGAACCCTGGAGAGGTAGAAGTGGCCATTCAGGACATTGAAGGAGTCCGTCAGGCTATGGTTTATGGAAAGGCCAACTCTATTCTGGGTAATGTGTTATGTGCTGATGTGGTTTTGGAACCCGGCTTTGAACTGACAGAACTTGATATCAAGAAAGTACTGAGCTCTCAGCTTCAGGACTTCAAGGTACCTCGTAGAATTAAGTTTGTGGAAGAGATTTCTTTGACACGTACTGGAAAAATGAAAAGAGTTTAAGTATGAATATATTAGTTACAGGGTGCTCGCGCGGTGTGGGCTTAGAAATTTGCAAGGTGTTGCTTACACAGGGGCATACCGTTTATGGTGTAGCCCGCTCGCATACCGATGAGTTTAAAGCATTGGAATCTGAATATGCAGGTAAACTCTTCTTTAAGAGCATTGACCTTTCTGATTCAGAGGGTGCTCGCAAGAGTGTATTTAAGGAATTTATTACCAATGACATCGTTTTGAATGGCTATGTGAACAATGCTGCCGTCGCATACGATGACATTGTAACCAATCTGAATCTTGATAGGTTGAAAGCAATGTATGAAGTGAATGTGTTCACACCGATGATGATTACAAAATATGCTATCCGCAATATGCTGCTGCATAAAACGAAGGGTTGCATCATTCACATTTCATCCATCAGTGTTCATACTGGATACAAGGGACTGGCTATGTATGCCTCTAGTAAAGGTGCTTTGGAGGCATTCTCCAAGGATACAGCCCGTGAGTGGGGGGTAATGGGTATCCGTTCCAACTGTGTCGTACCTGGATTCATGGCAACGGCTATGAGCTCAACTCTGACAGAAGAACAACGAAGTAAAATATATGCCCGTACATCGTTAAAGGATGCGACTAGCATAAACTCTGTTGCTGAAACTGTTGCGTTCCTTCTTTCAGACAAGGCTTGCAGTATCACCGGTCAGAATATCCATGTTGACAATGGGACTATCTAATTAGATAAAAGATAGCGAATTATACACGGAGTATTAATCAATATGATTTTTCGATCCAGAAATAGCAATTGTTCCTTTCATGCTTGAATATACCTCTGCCCAGGAAGAGACGCTCTATATGGTAGTCCTGAGTATGCAGGTGTATTCTTTGACAAAGGCTTCTTTGTGGGGCCTAATGTCAGAGCCAATGTAAATGCCGGTTATGCGGACTACCTGCCAGCCTATCTGTATGAAACACAGTTTATGTACCGCAGCGTGGCGCTCCCTTGCGATGTGGCATTGGTTCAAGTATCACTCACGAATAAGCATGGAATGGGTATCATTGGGAACTTATGTAAACTGCTCTATTGCAGCTATAGAGGTAGCAAGGTTAAAAATAGCTGTTGTAAATCCTAATGTGCCGTTTGCATATGGAGATTTAGTTCCAATTAGTGCATTTGACCATCTGGTATATGATGAGTCTCCTCTGATAACAAAGGATTTTGTTGAACCGTCAGAAATTGATAAGCAGATTGAGAAGAATTGCGCGGAATTAGTACCGGATGGTGCTCGCATCCAGATGGGGATAGGAGCATTATCAAATGCACTTGCTTCACAACTTAAAGGTCACAAGAATCTTGGTGTTAACACTGAGATGTTTGCTGCTGGAGTTCTACGTTTGATAGAAAAGGGTGTTATAAATGGTGCTTGCAAGGATTGACAATATGGTTTCTATCAATTCTTCAGTAGCGATAGATTTGACAGGTCAAGTATGTGCGGACTCTATAGGAACAAGGATTTTCTCAGGTATAGGAGGACAATTAGACTTCATCTGTGTAGCTAAGATGTCAAAAGGCGGAAAGGCAATAATTGCGTTAGCATCAAGAACGAATAAAGGTAAACCGAAGATAGTTCCTTTACTACAGCCTGGAGCGGGTGTTGTAACACCCAGAGCAGATGTGCAGTGGGTTGTAACAGAGTATGGCTGCTCAGTAAACCTGTATGGTAAGTCTTTACAGGAAAGATTTAAATTGCTGATAAGCATTGCCCATTATGAAGATAGAGAGATGCTTGAGAAGGAAGCGTTCGAAAGATTTGACGGATGGTATAAACGTAATAATCAATATAAAAGAGTATAATAATGAATATTCCATTTTTATCTTTGAAAGATGTCACCGCCTTACATGGCGATGAGATTAATGCAGCGGTAACGCGCGTAGTTAACAACGGTTGGTATCTTCAGGGTGAGGAGAATAAGCGTTTTGAAGAAAACTATGCTAAGTATATTGGTACACAGTATTGTGTGGGTTGTGCTAATGGTCTGGATGCGCTTATCTGGATTTTCCGTGCGTACATTGAGATGGGCGTGATGCGGCCTGGTGATGAGGTGATTGTTCCTGCGAACACCTACATTGCCACCATTCTTGCTATTACTGAGAATGGTTTAAAGCCTGTTCTGGTTGAACCTAAGCTTAACACCTTGGAGATTGATGACGAGCTCATTGAGGCTGCCATCACACCTAGGACAAAGGCTATTGCCATTGTGCATTTGTATGGACGTATTGCCTATACAGAGAAAATAGGAGAACTGTGTAAGAAATACAATCTGAAGTTGGTTGAGGATAATGCCCAGGCCCACGGCTGCAAGCATACCGATGGTCGTGTGACAGGTAGTATTGGAGATGCAGCTGGTCATAGTTTCTATCCCGGAAAAAATCTTGGTGCTTTGGGGGATGGAGGTGCTGTTACCACTAATGATCCGGAGTTGGCAGCCGCTATAAGGGCTTTGGCAAACTATGGATCGCAAAAGAAGTATGTATTTAAGTATTGTGGCCGTAATAGTCGCCTTGATGAAGTGCAGGCTGCTGTGCTTGACGTGAAACTGAAATACCTTGATGAAGATAATAATCACCGCAAGGCTATGGCCAAGTTGTATTATGATGGAATCAAGAATCCTCTTATCACTATGCCAAACCGTTTGAATGATGACCAGAATGTGTATCATATTTTCCCTGTTCTGTGCGAGAAGCGTGATGAATTGCAGGCATATCTGAAGGAGAATGGAATAGGTACGGTTATACATTATCCTATCCCACCTCACCATCAGGAGTGCTATGCGAAAGAGGCGTGGAATATTCCGCAGTTGTCATTGTCTATTAGCGAGAAGATTCACAATATGGAGTTGAGTCTTCCAATTGGCCCGACAATTACGGAAGAAGAGGTGAAGTGTATCATTGGGGTGCTAAATAAGTTCAAATAATTGCTGATAATCAGAAATGTCTGAAGAAGTAAGAGACATACAGGCAGCAAAAGACCAGACTTCGAGCTACCGCAGTATCTTTAAGGCGACCTCGCTTTTTGGAGGGGTACAGGTTTATCAGATACTTGTAAATGTTGTAAAGAGCAAGTTTATTGCTATTTTGCTTGGCCCTGCTGGAATGGGAATACAAGGCCTATACCAGTCAACGCTTGACATGATAAAGAGTTTAACAGCATTTGGGCTGGAACAAAGTGCTGTTAGAGACATATCTGAGGCCAATGGAAGTGGAGATCAACGGAGGATAGGAAAAACCGTTGCAACTGTACGTAAATTAGTTTGGTTCACTGGCTTGCTAGGGCTTGTAATTACTCTTTGTCTTTCTCCTCTGTTAAGTAGATTGACCTTTGGTAACGGTGATTATACTTGGGGTTTTGTTTTTCTCTCTTCAACATTGCTGATAAATCAATTGTGTGCAGGTCAAAAAGTAGTCCTTCAAGGTATGAGACGTCTGAAGGATCTTGCGAAGGCCTCTGCAATTGGCTCTACGATTGGGCTGATAGTAAGTATTCCTCTTTATTACTGGGCTGGAGTTAAGGGAATTGTACCCACAATGGTTATTATCTCCCTTGCTGCCATGTTCTTGTCTTGGTATTATTCACGCAAAATCCCTATACAGAAAGGAAAAGTTAGTTCACGTCAGGCTATTAGTAATGGTCGTTCCATGATGAAAATGGGTGTAGCAATGAGTATTAGCAGCATTCTTGTTACACTTTTTGCTTATGTGCTTAGATGGTTCATCAGGAAGGAAGGTGGCGTTGATGAGGTTGGGCTTTTTACGGCTGGCTTTGTTATTGTCAATACATACGTTGGGATGGTATTTACTGCAATGAGTACCGACTATTATCCACGATTAGCGGCAGTAAACAAGGATAATGAAAAATGTAATTCTATTATAAACCAACAAGGAGAAATTGCGGTTCTTCTTTTGGCTCCCATTATTATTTCATGTATTATTTTGATGCCATGGCTTATAAGACTTATTTATTCAGAGAGCTTTCTACCTGCCTATGACTATATTCTATTCGCTGTTACTGGCACTATGTTTAAGGCTGCATCATGGGTTATTTCTTTCGTTTTTTTAGCCAAAGCTGAATCCGGACTATTTGTTATTAATGAAACTGCAACGAATGTGTATGGATTGTTTTTTAACCTTATCGGATATCACTTCGGGGGATTGATGGGTTTAGGTATATCATATATAATTATCTTTTTTGCCTATCTGATCCAAGTTTATGTAATTGCGCGTTCTCGTTATGGCTTCAGGTTCACCAATTCATATAAGCGTGTCTATTTTATCTGTCTCATATTGGTGACGACGAGTTTTCTTCTCGTTTTCCTGTGGCATTCTAATTTTGTATATATACCTACAGTATTTCTTTTTGTAATAAGTTGTTATTTCTCTATTCGTGAACTTGATAAGCGTATGGAACTAACCAGATTATTAAACTTTAGATAATGCTAAAAGTAGCACTACAATTACGAGAGCATGACCTTCCGGCGGAAGTCCTTGATTTTCAGGTTTGCTGGGATGGTCTCGCCAATGAGCTTGTAGTACGCTTTGACTTTTTTATTAGGTGTTTTTATCAATATTTCGCCATGCTTGTTTCGGAAGCACATGAGGGATTGAGTCTTGCCGGTCACTTCACTGACCGACAATCCGCTTTCGTCCAAGGCTTTACGCATGTTCAGAACGATAATGATGTTCATTATGTCACTGAGTATCTTTCCCCGAACGGTGTCTGCGGACCACTTGGCCAGCGGCAACAGCCTGAGATACTCTTTGCTGGTCTTAATGACTCCTTCAATATCCGTTCTGCCAAAGTATTTTGTGAGCAGGTCGACAGGCTCGAGCTTCTTGTTGGAAAGCAACACGAAGTAACCGAAGCGCACAGACATCCAGTCCTTCTCTTTATCCTTCCGGGCGGCGTATTCCTCGGGGTGATCAAGCATATAGTTGCGCTCCCTCTGGAGGGCGTTGTGCTTGTCCACATAAACATAGGCAAAGATCTTCTCGCCAAAAAGTTCAATCTCCTTCCTCTTGCCAAAGTAGACGTGGCCTCCACGGACGAAACGATATTTCCCTTTGTCCTGGCTGGACTTGAATTCGTGGTAGAGCGTCTTGAACGGGAAGCCCATCCTTGCCAGCATCCTGCCGATAAGCGACTTCTCGATGAAGTTATCGCAGCTTATACGGCTCCCGTCGTGAAGGATGCTGTGCAGGATATGACACAGTACACGTTCTCGTTCAATTTCATCAGGGAATACAATCTTCAACACTTCGGCCATTCCGCTCTTGACGAGAAAGTAAAACAGGAGGTGCGCATCACCAAATACGGTGTGGATTTCGGTGTCAAGAAAAACATCAACACTTCTACCCGACAGGCGCCCGTCATCGCAACCGACCTCGCCAAAACTATCGGAGACGGAATCATAGGACACGAGTCCTCTGCTGGGGGAAAGAAATATTCCGGATTTGCAGTCCGAAGCCAGCCAGACGACCTTCCAGAGACGTTCGCGCACAATCTGTCTGGAATGGTATTTACCTCCATCCTTGATGTGCTGCGACTCATCGATAGCCACGCTGCCGCTGAGAATATTTCCGTTACTGTCCCGCACCAGTTTCTGAACCTTTATAAACGCTATATCGAAATGTCTTATATTGTAGTATTAAGTAGCACTACAAATTCAAGAAATTTTTTCGACGAAAGCAAATATTTAAACTATAATTTTATTGAAAATCAATCATTTAGCAAATATAGTTACTCGGCCTGATTACTGTAGTGCTACTTTTGCGCTGAACTAAAGATAAAACAAAAAATATATAAGCAATAATGAAAATACTTATTATAGGAGAGTTTTCCGCATTTGCGAAGCATTTAAAGAATGGATTTCGCTTGTTAGGGAATGATGTAACAGTTGTTCAGACAGGCGATGGTTGGAAAGGGTTGGGGAATAGTGAGGATATTATGATGTCAACTAGAAATCCGTCTATTTTAGGGTTTGAACTGAGAGGATTGAATAGAATAAAGGCTCCTTACATTAGGTATAAGGTTAAACGGCAAATAGAAGAAAAATGCCCTAGCCCAGATATTATTATTGTAATTAATTATATCTTCTTGTCCTCCTCGCTTTTTCAATGTGGCGTCCCAATTCAATACGTTCAACGGCTTTTAAATCAAGGGAGCAAATTAATAATGTCAATTTGTGGTCAAGAACCGGCTGTGCATTACAGATATCCGGAAGTGTGTGCTGCAATGGGATTGAGAAAAATAAGAGAGAATAAAAGGCATCTTTTCTTGTTGAAAAGTGCAAATACCATAGTTCCCACGTGTTACTCTTATTTCGATTCTATCTGTCATTATTGCCAAGATAAGGGTTATAATGTTTCAAAGATTACTCATTCCGTTCCTCTTCCAATGACGGTTGATGATAATTATAGTATTACTTCTTGTGAAGAGCGCAAAATAGTCATTTTTCATGGTGTAATAAGGCCTAAAGCAAAAGGAACTCCATATATAAAAAAAGCGATGGATCGCATCCAACAAGAGTACCCTGATAGGGTTGAATGCGTTTGTAAAGGTGGCTTGCCTTATGATGACTATGTAAAGTTGTTTGAAAAGGTTGATATTCTTATAGATCAAACGTATGGGAATGGCTGGGGTATAAACGCTGCAATAGGTGCAATGAAAGGAAAATGCGTGTTGACCTGCTGTGGAAAGGAGAATGAAGAAGACATGCGAATTGCAGATATCCCGTTCGTTCAAATTATTCCAGATGAGTTGCAGATTTATAGAGTTTTGAAAGATTTGGTGCTGAATCCTCAAAAGATTGATGAAATAAAAAAGAAATCGCGAGCATTTATTGTAAATGATTGTGAATGTTCAAAGATTGCGGACAGATATATCCATTTCGTCGGGGTATAATAATAGAAAAACAGTAGATAATAATGAACAACGAAAATAGACTAATAAAGGCAATTAAACACCCAGAATGGTTGCTTGGTGTAATCATTCGACATACACCTATTAAAAAGTGGTTAAGTGATAAGTCGTTTATAAAATGGGAGTATTATTCAGGTATGCGTAAATTCCCGAATCTTATAAACCCACAAACATATAACGAGAAACTTCAGTGGTTAAAACTGAACGATATACATCCTGAATATTCAAGGATGGTGGATAAGGCAGAAGCAAAAGAATATGTGAAAGAAACCCTTGGTGAGGATGCCGAGCAGTATATTATACCTACGCTTGGATTATGGAATAGTTTTGAAGAGATTGATTTTAACTCGCTTCCTAATCAGTTCGTTTTGAAAACAACCCACGATAGTGGGGGCGTAGTTGTCGTAAAGGACAAAACGACAATGATAATGGAGGATGTTCGCAAAAAGATCAAAAAGAGTTTAAGTAACAATTTTTACTATCAGCACCGCGAATATCCGTATAAATATGTTAAGCCACGTATCATAGCGGAGAAATATATGGTAGATGAATCCGGAACGGAACTGAAAGACTACAAATTCTTCTGTTTTGATGGCGAACCAAAAATGCTTTTCGTCGCCACGGATAGACCTTTTGATACACGATTTGATTTCTTTGATACGGACTTTAATCATCTTCCTTTCAAACAGGGACACCCACTTGCCTCTAAGGAGATAAAGAAACCTGTGGGGTTTAAAAAAATGCTAGAACTGTCGCGCAGATTGTCTAAAGGCTTTCCTCATGTCAGAGTCGATCTTTATGATATTAATGGTAGTATTTATTTTGGAGAATTGACATTCTTTCACTTCTCTGGTAACGTGCCTTTTGAGCCGGAAGAATGGGACTATAAAGTAGGAGAATGGCTTAAATTGCCATAATTATTCTGTTTGAAGAAAGTAAATATTAATTTGTTAGGATAGGATGCTCTATTACGTTGTTGTAGTAATATTAGTTTTGTCTTTTATAGCACATAGTGTAGGAAGGAAATCGTCGCGGAAGGTCTATGATTTTGCCATATTACTTCTGATAATTTTTAGTGCATTACGAAATGCTTTCCTTTATCCGGACATTGCTAATTATTGTGATTTTTTTCAGTATGGGAAAACACCATTATTGGAAAATTTCGGAACTGGCTATACTATTTTAAATCAAGCAGTAAAACTTGTTTTTCCTTCTTTCCAGGTTCTATTGGCGATTATTTCGGTAGTAGTTATTGGTAGTTATGCCAAGGTTATAAAAGATTACTCTCCTTCGATTTGGTTATCACTGCTACTTTATTTACTTATAAACTATTATCCTTCATTCTTTATACTGCGGCAATACATTGCTATTGCAATTATCCTATTATCTTTAAAATACGTTATAAAACGGGAACCTATAAAATTTGGCTTGTGTGCTATTATTGCATTTTCCTTCCATGCCACAGCATTATTGGCAGTTCCGCTCTATCTCCTTTATGGGATGAAAGGAAATGTGAAAAATATGATTATACTAGCTATTGGATGTGTACTAGTTGATGTCATGTTTATGTCCGCGGCTCAATATGTTAATTTGTTTTCAACATATTATGCTGGGTATTTTGAAACGGAAGTAGAGGAATCAATGTGGCGGAGAGTTTTATTAAAGATATATATAGCTGCTATATACATATTTACGTTAAGAAAAAAGTCCTATGAGGAGGGTATAAACAGACTGGTATTTTACGGAATGATATTAAATGTGGTTATATGTATTGCTGGTATGAATATTTTCAGTGCGCATAGGCTACGTGAATACTTTGCATATGCAGACTTTATAGGGGTTCCTATTATCCTTCACGAGGCGTCAAAGTTGCGTTCTTTAAAGAAACCCTTTATATATCTTCTTGTTGCAATATATATTGGGGCTCTTGCAATTACATTTAATAATTTTGTTCAGAGCAACAATATGAACAACGAATATGAATTTTTTTGGAATGCAAAAGACATGGGTGGTAGTGATGTATTCATGCAATAAGGTTAGTGTGAAATAGAAATGGTTAGATACATAATAAATACTCTTGTATTATTATTGCTTTCAACACATGTTTATTGTAATAGCGTAGTATATGTTTCAAGTAGCCAGGGAAGTGATAATAATAACGGTTTGTCTGAGTTGACCCCATTCCATAGCATCTCTAAAGCTATAGAAGGAGGGGATGAGATATATTTGAGGGCAGGAGATGTTTTTTACGAAAACATTAGTCTTGTTACGAAGTCTATAAGGAAATATGGGGATGGAAATAATCCTACGATTTGCGGATATAAGAGACCAAGGGAATCTCGATGGGAGTTGGTCGGAAATAATGTGTGGAGATTGAATTTAGTAGAGGACAATTTTGAAGGTTTTCAAACGGGGTCTTCATTGAAAAATAACATAGGTTGTATTCATGATTATGATAGGGATTTAATTCATGGGAAAAAGGTGCAATTCAAAGATAAACTGAAAGAAGACTGGGATTATTGGCAGACTGAACATTGCGAGAGTGGGGTGGATGCATCACAGTTTGACTATATTTACCTATATCTTTCAACTAATCCTAATTTATTAAAGCTTGAGTTTTCTGTGGGCGCAATATCCGTTAGAATGTATAACTCTATGCTGGAGAGTGTAAACATCAAAGGATTTGGCTTTGGTATTTCTGCAAATAGCAACTGTACTATACGGAATTGCTGGATTGACGCTATAGGAGGCATGATACAGATTGGGGCATCTCCATTCGTGTGCTATGGAAACGGCATAGAGTTTTACGTCTCAGATGACATTGAAAACTGCCTGGTTGAGAATTGCTATATCACAAGGTGCTATGACTGTGCATGTACAATTCAGGGCTCAAGACATTTTGGCGCTACACCAAGAAATATTGTGTTTAAAAATAACCTTATTGTAGGGTGTTGTCAAGGATGGGAAGATTTTTTAAATAATGGAACTGATACGTGTTTTGAGAATTGCAGATTTGAAAACAATGTATTAGTATATTCAGAAACAGGATTTGGTTACTCTTCAACTATTGTCCGTTATAGCCACGTGCTAGGTAATAACTATACAGGCAATAGAGGAATGATAATAAGCAACAACATCTTTGTAGGTGGTAATTTATATAGAGCAGGTGAATTTGATGGGGGGTATAAATCGAATATTTGGATTAATAATCGATTTTACACAACTTCAGATTCATACTTGTTATGTAATTATTTGGGCACAAAAGATTATTTGAAGATTCCTGTTTTAAAGAACGAAGCGCGGTTAAATGAAGACGTTTATAGGAGGTTGACAGATGATGAATCAACTAGAATTTATTATTATAATCAAAGGAAAATTGAAAAGAAAAGTACAAGATTGATTAATAAGTATTTGAAAAAGCATAAGTATTAGTTTTTTTTATGAAAATATTACATATAACACCCAATTACCCGACACCGGAATGGCCGATATTTGGGATTTTTGTAAAGGAGCAGGTGGAGTCGCTCCAGAAAATTGGTATTGAATGCGATGTGATAAACTGTGACGGACAGAACAAGGGGTTTCGTAAATACATCACTTATCTGCCAAAGCTATGGAGGAAGGGGATGTTCGGAGGTTATGACATCATACACTGTCATCATGCGCTGAGCGCGGTACTGATGACGATGACGGGCGTACCTCTTTTCAAAAAGTGTGTACTTAGCTACCAGAACGACCCTGTGAACGAATGGGGAGACAAGATGTTCAAGGTGTTCAATAGCCTGCGGTTCAAGAAGTTTATCATTAAGAATCCGTCGGAATACTTGAAGAACCCGAAGTTTGTGTATCTGCCTAATGGCTGTAACCAGGACTTCTTTCATCCGATGGACATGAATGAGTGCCGTGAGAAGCTTGGATGGTCGCAAGACAAGCAGTATTTGATATACATGGACTCGAACAAGGGTGTGAGGACGCAGAAGAGAAAAGACCGCTTTGATGAGGTGGTGACTCTGCTGAACAGCAAGTACGGCTGGAATGCGGAGGCTGTGGTGATGAGGAATGTGGACAGACCTCTGGTGCCGCTGTATCTGAATGCAGCTAATCTGCACCTGATAAGTAGTGACTTTGAGGGAAGTCCGAATTCGGTGAAGGAGTGTATGTGCTGCAATACGCCTGTGGTATCTACTCCCGTGGGTAATGTGGATGATATGATTGGAGATATTTTCGGGGCATATGTGACTGAAGGTTTTACTGCGGAAGAGCTAGCAGAGTGCTGTGATAAGGTGCTGCGGAGTGACGTGCCGTTTGAGGGCAGGGAGAAGTTCCTGGCCAAAGGTTATGGCATGGCGACCGTGGCGGAGAAACTGAAGGATATTTACGAAGAAATTGTGAAGAAATGAGGCTTTCAACACTTAAAACGCATATCTGTTTTGCGTTGGCAAAACTACCTATGAAAGGTCAATTGAGACGTAGGTTTTACGACTGGGGGGGGAATTTTGCCGGCAACCGTGGCTTTGTTGGTACGAGCTGTATATTTGATACAATGTACCCACAGAACATTCATATTGGCAAAGGTGTACACATTACGGCAAACGTCACTATCCTGACACATTATCTTGACACTTCGAAAGAGGGAATTCATTGGCGAAGCGGTCATGTGTTTATTGGCGACCGTGCCTTCATCGGAACAGGAACAATTATTAGCAAGGATGTAAGAATCGGAAATAATGTTATAATCGGTGCAGGAAGCGTGGTGACCAAGGATATTCCTGACAATGAAATCTGGGCAGGTAATCCAGCGAGAATGATAAAGAAACGATGAGTTTATTCATAGAATTATTACAAGTGGCGGTGGGGGCGCGTGCCTACGGCAGAGGAGTGGATTTGGTTATATAAGGAGGCTCAAAGGCAAGCTATATATGGTCTTTTGCTTGCAGGCTTGGAATCTTTACCTTCGGAACAACTTCCATCGCAGATGATCTTGTTGCAGTGGATTGGGTCGGTACAGATAATAGAGCAGCGGAACAAACTGACGACGGAGGTGTGCAAGAGAACTTGCGAGCAGTTTGAGAACGACAGCTTTGAGGTTTGTGTGCTGAAAGGACAGGCGATTCTTGATGAAAGAGATTCTGATGGCCGGGAGCTTTGGGCATGAAGACCCGCGAATGGCCGGTCTGGTTCAAGGTTCAAGGCTTAAGGTTCAAGTGAATAGGGCCTGGAGGCGGTTCAAGAGGAACATATGTTTCCTGACAAGCTATCCGGGCGAGGTAATCTGGGAACCCATCATAAGGGTAAGGAATTTTGCGTGGAAGAAGTTAAAATTATGGAATATTAAGATAATACTATGAAAAAGATAATACTCATAGCATATGTCCACGGGACACGATGGTTAATGATTAATGATTAATGATTAATGATTAATGGTTCACGATTATGAAGATATTAATTACAGGCGTCCACGGATTCGTGGGTGGTAATTTGGTGTCTTATCTTGCACCGAAGAATGAGATATACGGGCTGGATATTATAGCTCCAGAAAAGGAGGGTGTAGTTAAGACATACTCTTGGGAAGATTTAGAATCCGGCCTTGTACCTAAGATAGATGCAATTATTCATCTTGCAGGCAAAGCTCATGATACCAAGAACCAGAGTGCTGCAGAGGTGTATTTCAAAGTGAATTTTGGGCTGACGCAGAAGATTTTTGATTACTTCTTGTCGCATCCTTCTATCAAGAAGTTCGTATTCTTCAGCACGGCTAAAGCTGCTGCTGATAAGGTGGAGGGTGTGCTGACGGAGGATGTTATCCCAAGTCCGGTTGGGCCTTATGGGAAATCAAAGATAGCAGCGGAACGTTACATTTTAGAATCCATGGAATCACGGAAAGACGAATTCACGGATAGGTGCGTTTATATCTTTAGGCCCTGTATGATTCATGGCCCCGGGAACAAGGGAAACTTGAATCTTCTCTATAATGTCGTCCGTAGGGGCATACCTTGGCCTCTGGGTGCTTTTGAGAATAGACGTACATTTACTTCTATAGAAAATATCTGCTTTGCAGTTAATGGTGTTCTGACACAGGATGCGCCTTCTGGAATCTATAACATGGGAGATGATGAGGCGCTTTCTACCAATGAACTGATTGAAGAAATATGCAAGTCGTTAGGTAAGAAGGCGCATATCTGGAAACTTCCAAAGGGCTTGATGACTGGATGTGCTAGGGTGGGAGGATGGCTACATCTGCCACTGAATCCAGACAGGCTGCAGAAATTGACAGAGAATTATGTCTCTTCCAATGCAAAGATTAAGAAGACACTTGGAGTGGAGAAGATGCCGGTGGATGCGAGGGAGGGACTGAAAGTGACGCTGAAAAGTTTCAAGTAGTGGATAAGAATAGAAGCGCTTTCTTCGCATTGGTACGAGCTGGCCTCTGGGGGACAGAGGCGCGGCTTGCGCATTATGGAAGCATCGGCTGGAGCCGTGTTTACAAACTGGCTTCTGAGCAGTCGCTGCTAGGTCTTGTTCTGGCCGGTTTGGAGCGTGCTGATGTGAAACCACCACAAGCGATTTTGCTGCAGTGGATAGGCGAGGTGCAGATGCTGGAGCAGCGGAACAAGGCGATGAATGAGTTTATTGCTAAGCTTATTGACCGTTTACGCAATGAGGATATATATGCTCTGCTGGTAAAGGGACAGGGGATAGCACAATGCTATCATAAACCGCTCTGGCGGTCATGCGGGGATGTGGATCTGCTGCTGAGTGATTCAAACTATGAGAAAGCAAAGGCTTTCTTGCTGCCATTGGCCAGTTTGGTGGAGGATGAGGATGCGTCACGGAAGCACCTGGGGGTGGTAATGGATGGCTGGGTTGTGGAGCTGCACGGAACACTGCATACGCGCCAGCTGCCACGGCTGAACAAAGTGGTAGATGAGGCACAAGGTGATGTGTTCTTTGACGGCAGTGTGCGGAGTTGGCAGAATGGCGACACTCAAGTTTTCCTGCCATCAGCGAATAATGATGTGGTATTTGTCTTTGCCCATATCCTGCAACATTTCTTTGGTGGCGGGATAGGGCTGCGGCAAATTTGCGACTGGTGCCGATTGCTGTATTGTTATCGTGAGGAGTTAGATGTGCGGCTGCTGGAGACTCGCTTGCAGAAAGCTGGTGTGATGACGGAATGGCGCGCTTTTGCAACCCTGGCCATAGAGTGGCTTGGGATACCTGTAGAGGCAATGCCGCTGTATGACCCTTCTCCCAAGAGGAGGCGGAAGGCTGCCCGCATCGTGGATTATATCATCGCGACGGGTAACTTTGGGCATAACAGGGAGCATGTCGCGGGAACTGGTCTCGCCCGCAAGATGAACTCTTTGAAGAGGTACACCTGCGACACTATGCGACATTTGGCAGTATTCCCCTTGGATGCCGTAAAAGTATGGTGCAGGATGGTTTCAAGCGGCATTGCAAACATAATAGATTAAGTTATGCAGGCAATAGAAATCATTTCTCGTTTGAAGGAGTTTATGGAGCAGGATGCTCGCTCATGCTCAATGGATTTCGTGTGTGTGACACCAGAGTATATGTATAGGATTTGGAGAGGTATTTAGGGTTCATGGCTCAAGGGTTAGAGTTTGATAATATTTGCAAAGGAATGCAATAAAATTGGGGCGAATCGTTAATTTTACAGATTTAAATTGAATAAATTGAGTAAGAAAAAGGAAGCAGTTCAGTAATGCGAAATATAGATTTCAATTACATTAGGCCTTTGGACTCTTTGAATGAGGGCTTTGAAGACTTGGTTTGCCAATTTGTGGAGTACCAGAAATATGTGGAAGGAGAGGCCTTTGACCGCGAACTGGTGAACAAGATATTGTCGTACTACAACAACGAATTTCTAATCAATGTGGGACAATATGAGCATAATGGCATTGTTATAATACGAAATTACAGGTCATCCTTAGCAAGTAGCAGTTTGACTAATCAGACGTTGGCTGAGTTGGCAAAACTGACAACATATAAGATAGTGCTTACTGAAGGGCGGACAAATTTCCATTATGTAAAGGACGGTTTACCCCTGCTATCACCACCTTTTATAAAGGAGATGAGGAACGCGTATAGCTGCGAAAGATTATTTGAAAAATCCATGCATGGGAGCAAAGAAGAGCATTTTGCTTTATGATGGATACATTAATGTGGCGCATGATTTTGACGGGCTTTTGAAGCATATACTTTCGAACTCGAAGATACAGTTTATTTTCTCTTTTAACAAGATAGATGTTACCCATAGAAACGAATCACAGCGTACTCATCCTAACCTAATGTTTAAGGACTTAGGGGAAGTTGCAAAACAACATGACCGTTATTTGATTATTGATGATACTATAAAGGTGGTTCTTACTAGTGGCTTGAGTATCTATAGAATCAGAAGAAGGAGATCTCGCTGGTTATCAGGCCAATAAAGAGTATAAATGGGTTGAGAGAGTTGATATAACACCTCTGATTTATGATGATATTTGAACATAACATAGAGTATTTATTGGCTTTCATCTCAGCAATTTTGGGTCTTTCTGTACCGATAATGCTACAGGTGATTGAACGGGTGGATTCGCGTTACGATTCCACACGATTGGCAGAACGATTGAAATCTGAAGGGATAATAAAAACTTGTATTATCCTTCTCATTGTGGCCCTTGCGACCTGTACCTATGCTGTGTTCTGCAATTTTCCTAGTCCTTGGGATTGCTGGATTATGAATAATTCAGCAGATATTATAGCTTTTCTTTCATGTGCTGCTCTTATTATAGAATTCTTGTTTGCTTGTCGTGTAATCTTAATATACTATAATCCTGAAAAATTGCAAGATAGAATCCTTGATAAATATGCAGAGGCCAAATCTACAAAAGATAAAGAACGTAACTTTCTGGACTGGGTAGATTTGACTAAATCTTTACTGGGATCTTCTGACAGAACACCAGCATTCAAAGTATATGATACAATAGGGAAAGAAATCTATGGCGCGTTTGATAATGCGGATGAAGGTGGTATCGTTTTGCCCAGTTATGTTGTAAAAGGAATCACGAGTATAAACGAGAACTTGTGTCTAATGCCCCGGCGACCTTTTTCTATTAATAACGGTAATCAGATACTGAAAAACCTTATCTCCTCACCAGAAAAATTATCAGATGATGCCTATCGCTTGATTTGGAATAATCTACAGTTGCAGTTGTTCTATGACCAGGAGGATTGGGTGTATGAGTATTGGAGTGCTGCGGTTCAAGTTTACGACCATCAATTGGCTAGATTATATGAGGGTGTGCCTTCTTTTGAGAATCCTGATGAAGTAATAACGGCAGAAGATGTTGATAAAAGAACTGCGCAAAGGAAACGTTTTAAAGAGTTCCACATTACCTTGTGTGCTTCTGTCCTTAGGGAAAAACGTTATGACTTGCTGGATAAACTCTTAGATTATTTCCATGCCATGACACCTGAATATGAGTACCCATTAGTGCCTAGTTCAGTAGCAGAAATACAGGATGCTTTTGAAATGGTAAACGAATCCCCTCGACTTGATTTTGGCGCAGAAGGGTATTACCCTATGCGTGGAATGAAAGGGATTGTTGACGGTATCATCTTAGGAAGTGTAAAACGGTATTTAACCGTTTTATATGTGAGAGTCTTTGCAAACATCGGTAGGATGAGAAGTACTTATGTGAATTATCCAACAACCATCGGAGGGTTAAAGAGACTTGATGAAGATGTTGATTATTTACGAAGAATGCTACCGTCTGTTTTAGACAATAAGGATTTGATGAGCATATTGTCTTTCGAAGATTTTGATAAAGCCCAGGCTGATATGTGGGCGGTGCTCAAAAGTATAAAAGATGAGATAATTGTTAAAGAAAAGGATTTAAAGGAGAATGAGTCCAATGCTGATGATATTGTGGCAGAAAATCTTGATGAGGCAAAAAGGCTTATAGAGAAAAGATTGACAGATTACAAGCAGTTTGTAAAGGGGCCTAAGGAAGGTGAAGGAGTCAAAACATATTATTTGAGGGGTGTGAGTAGTTATTTGTTCCCTAATGAAGCTTTCCAGCATGATGCAGGTATAAGCTATGTTAATATGGCGGAAAGTGTTACAGGAGCATCCCTAACAAATATTCAACATGGCTTTGCATCCGTTTTCTATCAAAAGGAGCAAAAGCATTTCAAAATAAATAATGAAGAAGTTTTTTTTGCATTGGATAGGCTGAAACTGGATGAGGGATATGTAATTGTGGCTTTTGATATATATTTGGATTATTATCTTGATAAGAAGATAAAAGGTCTTGTAAAGGAGGCAGCAGGTTATCGTTATAATAGTGTTCCAATTATTCGTTTACATGGTGGACCTTCAGATTTGGTGACACACAAACTGTTTGTTTTTAAGAAATCTGATATGCCCTCGTTATCTTATATTGCACCCATTGATGATAATATCAAGAAGTATGAGTTAAAGCTCCTAAGTGAAGATTATAAGTTATATGGAAGTGTAATTAAGCTCTCGGAGAATGCGGAACTGCTTAAAAGCGTAGACCAACTAAGCGAAGACGAAGCGTTAAATTACTCATTATTCAATGTTTTTGTTAACGCAAAAATGGCTTGGGAACAAGCTGCTCCAATGGTCTGCATAAAACTGATGTATAATTTGAAGGATAACGGTACATCTGACTCTTTAGAAAGCGTTATACCTTTTGATGAGCTATTTGGGTGGAAGAAAGAAGATACAAATGAAGTGAATTGATATTTCCGGGCAGGTAGGAAAGACGGGTGACTGAAGGGAAACTGGTCTTTGTGGTGAGCGGAGTAATGTGCAGCGTGATAGCGAGGCTCTTTACGGAGCTGAGAGTGGTTAGATTGGCTCACTGTAAAACAAAAAGAGCCCCATACTTCGATGAAATTTTTTTCACGGAGAACGGATGATTGTTTCCATAGTTCAAAGGAAATCGCTGAGTTTACGTCTGAGGGCGTTCATATCATCACGGACGCGGATGTGATAGCGGTCGTATTCGTTCTTGGCAAGAATCTTGGCGTTGGGGTAATGAACTCTGAGGGTATCTAATAGCGCAACAGGTAGCGCCATACGTTGAGAGTTTAGATTCAGTTTTGGAGTCGCGAGTGTGGAGTTTGAGGCCTTCTGCGAAAGAACCGTTGTATTTGATGCCAATGGAGCATCGGTTGAGGCTTTCTTGTCCAAGATCGGGGCGGGCATGAAAGGCTTACTCTAAGCATACTCGGGGAGTATAGGTTGAGCGAGGGGTGATGGCATATTGAACAGAAAAAAGTAAAAGAAAACGATATCTCATGAATATTTGGATTACGTATGCAATTATCGCTGTGATATTACTAGCAGCAGAGCTGATTTATTTCCGCATTGCGGATAAGTGCAATATCATTGATAAGCCCAATGAGCGGTCTTCTCACACCAAGATCGTGCTTCGCGGAGGCGGCATCATCTTTACCATCGGTTTGTGGGTGTGGAACGCATTTTTCGGGTTCCAGTATCCGTGGTTGCTGGCGGCGGTGACGTTGGCGGCAGGTGTCAGCTTTGTGGATGATATCCACTCGCTGCCGGATAGTGTGCGACTGGTGGCGCAGTTCGTGGCGATGGGGCTGATGTTCTGGGAGCTGAAGATGATACAGCCCAGTCTTTGGTGGGCGGTGATCTTGGCACTGATTGTGTGCGTGGGTGCGACGAACATCTATAACTTCATGGATGGCATCAACGGGATTACTGCCGGTTATTCGCTGGCGGTTCTGGTGCCGCTGCTGTTGGTGAATGCCCGTGAGGAGTTTGTGGGCGAGAGCCTGATTGTGGTGACTATCCTTTCGGTGTTGGTGTTCAGTGTGTTTAACTTTCGGCCCAAGAACAAGGCGAAGTGTTTTGCCGGAGACGTGGGCAGCGTTGGGATTGCGTTTATCCTGCTGTTTTTGATCGGCAGCAAGATTATGCAGACGGGGGATGTGACGTGGCTCATCTTCCTGCTGGTGTATGGCGTGGATGGGGTTATGACCATTCTGCATAGGATTATGCTGCACGAGAATCTGGGTGAGGCGCACCGTAAGCATGCGTATCAGTTAATGGCGAATGAACTGGGAATGAGTCATGTTGTGGTGTCGCTTCTTTATATGGCGCTGCAGCTGGTGGTCTCGCTGGGATTTGTTTATCTGTGCCCGGATACGGTACTGGCGCATTGGGTGTACCTGATTGTGGCTATTGTGGTGCTGGCTGTAGCGTATGTGCTGTTTATGAAGAAGTACTATCATTTGCATGAGGAGTATTTGGCAAGTTTAAAGAAGTAGATTATGAAGATTACACAAGCTATATTGGATGGTTTGACGGCGCAGGCGAAAGCTTCGCCACGGCTTCGGATGAACCTGGATTTACGGAACTTTCCGGAGGATGGCTCCCAACGGATGCTCAATGCTATTGAACCGGGTTCGCCGCTGCCAATACACAGGCATCGAAAATCTTCCGAAACTGTCGTATGTCTGCGTGGGAGGCTGGTGGAGGAGTTCTATGATGATCTGGAAATGAGATGTACGGAGTCTATCGAGTTGTCTCCCAACGGGCCGGTCGTCGCTCTCAACATTCCCATAGGGCAGTGGCACACCGCTCGAGCTTTGGAGAGTGGGACTGTGATTCTTGAAATGAAAGATGGACCGTATGAGCCGACTGGGGCGGAGGATATATTAAAGTAAAGGATTTTGATTTGTAAATAACTATATATGAAAATACTTGTTACAGGTGCAAAAGGGTTCGTTGGAAAAAACCTTTGTGCTGCATTGAATAACATCAAGGATGGTAAGGACAGGCGGTTCCCGGAGCTGTCTATCGAAGCCGTGTATGAGTATGACTTGGATTCCACTCCGGAGGAGTTGGACGCGTGGTGTGCTTCGGCAGATTTTGTATTCAACCTGGCGGGGGTAAATCGTCCTCAGAATCAGGAGGAGTTTATGGTCGGAAATTTCGGCTTTGCCTCAACGCTTCTGGATACACTGAAGAAGCACGGGAATAAGTGCCCTGTAATGCTCTCGAGTTCTATTCAGGCTACGCTGGCCGGGAGGTTCGGTAATTCTGAATATGGCAAGAGTAAGAAAGCGGGGGAGGAGTTGTTCTTTGATTACGCAGCGGCCACTGGAGCCAAGGTTCTTGTGTACCGTTTCCCTAACCTGTTTGGCAAGTGGTGTCGGCCTAATTACAACTCGGCCGTGGCTACCTTTTGCAATGCGTTTGCGAATGATTTGCCATATACAGTGAATGATCCTTCCGTCGAGTTGGAACTTTTGTACATCGATGACCTGGTGGATGAAATGATTTGTGCTTTGCGGGGCAAGGAGCATCACTGTGAGTTTGAAGGTGTTGAGACGGTTCTTTCTCCTGAAGGCCGCTATTGTGCAGCAACGGTTACGCATAAGGTCACGCTTGGTGAGATCGTTGACCTTTTGAAGAGCTTTGTGGAACAACCTAAGACTTTGATGATACCGGAGATTCCTTCCGGGTCGTTTGCTAAGAAATTGTATTCGACGTATCTTAGTTATCTGCCGTATGAGAAGACTGCTTTTGATTTGAAAATGAATGCGGATGAGCGTGGCTCGTTTACAGAGCTGGTACATACTCTCAATGCTGGTCAGGTGAGTATTAATATCTCCAAACCTGGCATCACCAAGGGGCAGCACTGGCACAATACCAAGTTTGAGCAGTTTATTGTGGTGAAAGGACACGGACTGATTCAGCAGAGGAATCTGAATGACCCGTCCGGTAAGGTGCTGGAGTGGGAGGTTTCGGGTGACAAGATTCAGGCGGTACACATGCTCCCTGGCTATACCCACAACATCATCAACCTGTCGGATACGGAAGATCTGGTGACGGTGATGTATTGCAACGAGGTGTTTAATCCGGAGAGGCCGGATACGTTTTTTGAACCGGTGTAAGTCGTCTTTTATTTGCTTTTTCGCAATATTTTTATTATATTGTAGTATGAAAATATTTACCACATATCCTCAAGAGCGAGGGACGTGTAAGGTTAATCCTGGATTGCTTTGGGAGTATCGGATGGATAGGTTCGATTGGCAGAAATATCGCCGCGTGGTTGCGGAGCGCGTGATTTCAATGGGCCGCTTGTCTGATTGGTATGGGGCTTTTGATTTGTATGGAGGTATTCGGGGATTTCGGAAGATTGCTAGGGATGAAGTTGTTGACTTGTCTCCACGCAATTTGGACTTTATGTGTAAAGCTTTGAATATCAAAAAGGAAGAAACAAAATATTACAAACGGCAACAGTTGCGCCAGGCACACTTGAACTTCTAGGTAATCTTCAGGGAGAATCATTATTGCGCAATACGCGCCTTGTTGGCGGTACGGCATTTATCGGTTTTATTCACGGAGTGAAGATAGATGTTATCTATCATCCGTTTCCGTGGCTGGAAGAAGCAATGGAGGAAGACGGTTTCAGAATTGCTGCAAAAACAGATATCGTTGCAATGAAAATGCATGCTATTATTAATTCCGGTACTCGCCCAAAAGATTTCGTGGATATTGCGTTTCTTTCTATGTATTTCTCTTACAACGAGATGAAACGTCTTTTACTCAGACGTTATCCGGCCTATGATCCCATAATGGTTGATAGGGCTGTAATTTATTTCGAAGACATTGAAGACGCATTGATTGCGGAAATCAGCATGATTGGATATGAATTCGATTTTGAACGAATCAAGAATCGCATCTCCAAAATGACGGATAATCCGGATAAGGTGTACGTAACAGCACCACTCAAACTTCAAAGACAGTAAACGAAAACAATATATGGCACAATTCAAGAATAACGGGAAGCTGAAGCTTCTGATTATAGTAGGAACCCGCCCGGAAATCATTCGCCTGGCGGCCGTGATTAATAAATGTCGTGAATACTTTGACTGCCTGCTGGCACACACGGGGCAGAACTACGACTATAATCTAAATGGTGTATTCTTTAAGGATCTCAAACTTGCGGACCCCGATGTTTATATGGAGGCAGTGGGGACAGACCTTGGGGAGACCATGGGAAATATCATTGCAAAGAGTTACCAACTGATGGTTGAGGTTAAGCCTGATGCTGTACTGGTGCTGGGGGATACGAATAGTTGTTTGAGCGTTATTGGTGCCAAGAGGCTGCATATCCCTATTTTCCATATGGAGGCCGGTAACCGTTGCAAGGATGAATGCTTGCCGGAGGAAACGAACCGTCGCATTGTGGACATCATCTCCGATGTGAACATGGCATATTCTGAGCATGCCCGCAGATATTTGGCGGACTGCGGACTCCCTAAGGAGCGCACTTATGTGACTGGTTCTCCAATGGCAGAGGTGCTGCACGATAACCTTGCGGAGATTGAGGCTTCTGATATTCATAAGAGGCTGGGTCTGGAAAAGGGGAAATATATCTTGCTGTCTGCGCACCGTGAGGAAAACATCGACACAGAAAAGAACTTCCTCTCACTGTTCAATGCGATTAACAAGATGGCGGAAAAGTATGATATGCCTATCCTGTACTCATGCCATCCTCGTTCCCGTAAGCGTCTGGAGACTTCCGGGTTTAAGTTGGATTCTCGCGTGATTCAGCACGAACCCCTTGGTTTTCATGACTATAACTGCCTGCAGATGAATGCATTTGCAGTGGTCTCTGATTCTGGCACCCTGCCAGAGGAAAGCTCTTTCTTTACTTCGGTGGGCCATCCATTCCCAGCTATCTGCATCCGTACCTCCACCGAACGTCCGGAAGCGTTGGACAAAGGTTGTTTTGTGTTGAGCGGTATAGATACTGTTGGCCTATTGCAGAGCGTTGATGTGGCGGTGGCGCTTATCAAGGATGGTCATCCCGGTATTCCCGTGCCTGACTATGTGGATGAGAATGTTTCAACCAAGGTCGTGCGCATCATCCAGAGTTACGTGGGCGTGGTGAATAAGATGGTGTGGAGGAAGTTTTAGGAGTCTGATCCAAGAAGAGTTATGGATTGCGAAATGGCAGGAGGTCATAGACTTTATGGAGACCTACCATCGCAATCCTTCCAAACATCACATAAAAGAACAGCTGATGCTCTATTGAATCAAGCACAACCGAAAGCTGATGAATGCAGGGGAAATGAAAGAAGACCGGGTGAAGTTGTTTCGTGAGTTGTTGGCTGTGGGGGAGAAGTACAGGAGGCTGAATCAGTATGCTTGAATGTGATTTTCTGAGGAAAATGAGTATTAGTTATGTTTAGACGTTTATGGAATAGTCGCAAGTTCATTCTCAAGAAATCGTCTTAAGTGACGGTCTCTATATATGCCATACTCGGATTCGTGAGAATGTTTGTGGCATTGGAGGGGCTCTTCCCTAAGGACACGCCCATGGAGTGTAAGGTGTTGGTGAGCATCCTAATTCTGATGGGAGTATGGCTACTATGCTTTATTGGGGTGAGTGTGTATGTCCTTTTCAAGTTGAAAAGGAAACTGATGGATGGACGGAATGGGAAGTCCGTTTATGTGATGTACGGGGATTTGTTCAGCAAGAAGATAGTGAAGAAAACTGATACGCGTCGTAATATCTGTTTTGACGTAAACCGTTGCTTTGACACGATTGAGAATGACCATCTGATAGCATCGTCAACGCTTCATGGAATCGCACTTAATAAGCTCTATAATGAAGGAGTATATACTTCGGCTACTCTATACGGCTATCCAGCAGGCGATATCCCCGGCTGCTAAGTATGAAATGCTCTCTGTGGCAGATAAGCCGCAAGGGAACCTCAAGCGGTATGAGGTTGGCACTACCGTCGATATCCCGGTTTCAGACAAACTGCATTATTTCATGATTGGACTCAGCGTGTTCAATCAAGAGTTGAAGGCAGAAACCTCTCGTTCAGAGTATTGTCTAGCCATTCAAAAAATGATTGAGTTCTGCGATGCCCACGCACAGGGGCAACCAGTCCTGATGCCCATCATTGGCGGCATCTCAACACATCAAAAATATTGATAATGAAAAATCTCTATTATTCGAAAACTTCCAAAAGGAGATGAAAGAAACTATAGAAAGAGATTTATATTGCGTAAAGAAAATAAAATGGTAGTTTGCGATGTATTATATCCATCCAGAGTACAAGGCTGAGATGCTAGCAATTTTGGCGAAAAGATAATCGAATATTGTATTTATAATCATTAAACTGATTCATATGAATAATTTATCGATATACGAGCAATTGAGTTTCAGTACGACGCGTATAGAAACTGAAGATGAAAAGGGACATACATATTCTGGTACCGGATTCTTCTTTAATTTAAAAGTTAAAGATGGAGTCGTTCCTCTATTAGTTACAAATAAGCATGTCGTAAAAGGAATGAAAAAAGGAGGATTTAGATTTACAACAGCAGATGAAAATGGTAATCCTAAATGTACCGAACATTTTACAATTACATATGAAAGTTCATTTGAGCAAATGTGGGTTTTCCATCCAGAAAACGATGTTGATCTTTGCGTTTTACCAATCTTGCCATTAATAAATGCGGCAAAAACGAAAGGAAAGAATCTTTTTTATCGTAGTCTCGATAACAATCTAATACCAACGGCTGACAACTTATCATCCTTGGATGCTGTTGAAGAAATTATCATGATAGGTTATCCAAATGGTTTGTGGGATAGTACAAATAATATGCCTATGGTTCGAAAAGGAATTACTGCCACTCGTATTTTTTTTGACTACAATGGAAAGAAAGAATTTCTTATCGATGCTGCTTGCTTCCCAGGATCTAGTGGCTCCCCAGTGTTAATTTGCAATGTTGGTGGTTATAGAGATAAACAAGGCAATCTAAATTGGGGAAGTTCTAGGGTGTTATTTATTGGTATTCTATATGCAGGTCCCCAATTAACTGTTACTGGAGATATTAGAATAGTGTCAGTTCCAGATTCGCAACAAAAAGCGATGTCTGTAGCATCTATTCCAAACAATTTGGGATATATTATAAAATCTGAGCGAATTTTTGATTTTATTCCGCTTTTTTGACAACACTAAAAATAATGATTGAAAATATCGACATACTGGAAAAAGAACTCTGCAAGCTTCCCAAGGAAGTTGGCTGGGTTGAGTTCAAACATAATAATTGCTTCCGAATACACCAAGCGGTTTAACCAGATGTGGGATAGAGATGGAAAATAATGATGAAATTCTCTTATGAAGGCAAGTGAACTGATAGAGAAGCTTTCGCAGGTGTCGCCGGGTATGGAGATCATCGACGGAATGTGGAATGGCTGGGTGGATACGTACACGGTGCTGGATGAATACCATGTGTTTCCGTTCGAATATGTCTGCAATGATTTCTACGGTACGCTGGGGCACGTTCGATGAGAAGCTGTTCATTCCAAAATTAATAGTTATATTTGTTTGTTTTATGGCAATTGCCAATATATTATGATAGAGAAGGTTGTCATACAGAATTATAAATCCATAAGGGAGTTGTCGCTTCCTTTGCGCAGCCTGAATGTGCTTATAGGTGCAAATGGATCGGGAAAGAGTAATTTCATTTCGTTCTTTGAGATGACAAAGGCCCTCTATGAACGTCACTTGGGCTCTTATACGTTGAAACGTGGGGGAATTGATAATCTGCTATATCATAGCAGGAAGCATTCGCCTTTTATCTATGGTTTGCTCGATTTCGACAATACGAATGCATTCCACTTTAAGATTGCTCCGGTTCTGACAGGAACGAAAGGCTTTATAGAAGAGACTGGCGACTATTTTAATGCTACGAATGCCTTGGACAAGCAATATGGACGCTGGAGTCACGCGACATGGGATTCGGGTGTTGAAGAATCCAATATCATACAGAATGGGCATTATAGGTTGAAGTATGTGAAGAACTATCTTCAGTCATTTACTGTTTATCATTTTCATGACACATCACTAGCCTCGAAGATGCGGGGGCCATGCGATATAGGGGACAACGCCTATCTTAGGGATGACGCTTCTAACCTTGCGGCCTATCTTTATATGCTTAAGAATACGGATGAGAAGGCATTCAAACTCATAGAGGGAGTGGTACGTTCCGTGGCACCGTATTTCGACAGCTTTGATCTCAAACCTGATAGAAATAATACGTCTCTCATATCCTTGGAATGGAAGGAGCGGGGTGCAGACACGTACCTGAACGGCTTGTCTTTTTCTGATGGAACCTTGCGTTTTATCGCTTTGGCAGCACTTCTGCTTCAAACAAATCTTCCGCGGGTAATTATCATAGACGAGCCCGAGCTTGGACTTCACCCGGTAGCTATTGAAACGCTAGCGGCAATGGTGAAGCGCGCATCTATATCAACTCAAATTATTGTCTCCACTCAATCTTCCAATCTTGTCAACTGTTTTGAACCGGAGGATATCATTGCCGTTGATCGTGCTGACGGATCGACTGTTTTTCACAGATTGAATGCACAGGAAATGAGTGCATGGATGCAAGAATATGATTACAGCATCAGCGATTTATGGGAGAAAAACATCATAGGAGGTCAGATTTGATGAAACGTATTTATATCGTTGTAGAAGGGCAAACTGAACAGGAGTTTGTCCGGAGTGTTATGGCGCACTACTTCTTTACGAAGGGCGTTGTGTCAGTGACACCAATTCTGATACGGACCAGCAAAACTGGTCGAGGCGGGCATGTAAGCGCCAAACATCTGCTCAAAACTATTGCCGGCCTGTTGGCTACAGTGAAGAATGATGTTTTGGTTACCACATTTGTAGACTTTTTCCGGATTCCGAATAATATGCCCGATTTTGAACAGAGCATGTCTTTGCCAAATGATACCCTCCGCGTAAAGTCTCTTGAAGATGCTCTGGCCCGGAAAGTGAACGATCCTCGTTTCATTCCATATATTCAACTTCATGAATTCGAGGCTCTTTTGTTCTCAAATAATAAGGGATTTGAAGATTATTTTTCTGAGGAACAATCTGCTCAAACGGCTGAAATTATCTCCGCTTTCGCAAACCCCGAGGATATAAATTCATCTCTGGAAACGGCACCTTCCAAGCGTATTCTTGCACTCGAAAGAGGATATGACAAGGTCCTTCAGGGTAATCTCATAGCTATGGATGTGGGTATGGATGATATGCTTGCCAAATGCCCGCGTTTTTCATTGTGGGTCTCACATCTCATTGAATTTTCCGCGAATTGAGTCCGGAACATATATTACGTCAAAGAAACAGAATAAGGAACAGCCAAATCTTTCCCCGGAGCGCCTTGTAGTGGAACGCGGGAGAAAACTTCCAATCGAAGCCTGCTATCTGTGCCGGGATTTCCTTCTTGAAAGTTGAGAAGGAGTCGGCTATGTAGAGCGTCGTCATTCCGGCGGCAGGTTGGCGATTGGCGCATATCTTATTGACGAATGGTGCCTGAGGGGGGGGGAAGATACCTTCTTCCGTGTGCGTATGGAAAATCGTAAGCCTCCGGTAAACCCCGTCATAGAATCTTAATCTCCTTGCCCGATCTTTGCGTAAAAATCTATTGAATTATGATGACACGCGAAGAAGTGGCAGAGATAATGACTTACTGCCAAGAACACACAGTATCCGACAAAGACAGGTTGGCCGACCTTGGAATCGCTCCATGGCGGTTCTATGATGCAAAATCCAGATATGCTAAACAACAGTAAGCCTCCTGTCTCCCACGTCATAGACGTCTGAATTATTATCCGGAACTTTGG
>SAMEA104315421__coassemble_651_pt1 | contig 40206 bp, 33 predicted proteins | sample SAMEA104315421__metabat2_low_PE_015 | metagenome-assembled genome bin SAMEA104315421 (sample SAMEA104315421) | gut metagenome | biome: Monkey gut; feature: monkey-associated habitat; material: faeces | place: China | collected 2013
GATTAAAATCTTCCAAACTTGCTTAACTTGACAGCACGAAATTTGACGAAGAACCAATTTAGTGACAAACATCTGCTCTGGGGCTACAACATTAGTGAATTATTCATATCTTTGGATATGGAGCCTGTAATTTATGCGGGAATAATCTATTGGAAACAGCTAAGTTCTGCGTGAAGTGTGTTGTGCCCTCTGTGAATTTAGACCTGATCAAAAAAGGTTTTAAAGGAGAAGACGAGTTATCTAGCATGGTTCAAAATATGGGATTAGAATATCAAATGGGATTAGAATATCTAAAAAATAAAGAATGAAAAAAGCCTATTACTTACTTTTACTGCTTGTGTTCGCTCTTTGCGGATGTGGTCCAAAACTTTTGTTTGTAACAGAATACATCCCGAAAGACTATGGGTATAGCGTTAAGCGTTATACCTATGCTGATTCACATTCTCGCTTTGAATTACTTGTGGATGGAGAAGTCATACAAACTATGGAATGTCAAAAGCAATTCAATAAGAATCCAATATATCTTCCAGTTACAGAGTTCCAGAGTGTATTTTACCTTATTCAAATGTGGCGTCATTATGATATGCAAGCTTTTTTTACAAAAGATATGGTATTTTTGAGAGATACGGAACATGTAAAGCTTGGCAAGCAAAAAGGAGATGTGTGCTTCTATATAGATGACTTCAGAGTGCTTCAGGATTCTATAAAGTATGAAGTATTCAAAGATTCCCCAGTATCATGTAAAGAACAAGAATACAAAAAATTGGATGAGGGTTACGAAATAGTTTTTTCCCCATTCGGAAACTTGAAAATGGAACAAGAATACAATGAAGGAGATCAATCGCGCAATGTCGAAATTATTTCATACATTATGCGCCAATCTGACGGAGACAAGAAAAAAACACTTCAAATTATAAGGTAATGAAAAAAGGTTTCGGTTATTATTTGATTATGGTTTTTTTGTCTGCCATAGGACTCGTTTTAGCCTTTGTGGTTTTGCTATTTGCTCTGTTCTTTTTTATAACAAGAGAGAAGCCAAAAGCATACACTTTCCCTGACAGTAAACGTACAACATATTTTGTTGACGAAATAATAATTCCCAATCCTGTAATAGTATGCAATGACAATAAACGGTATGTGACAATTTACGACTCTATTCCAAGGCCTTTATGCCAGCAGGATTTAGAACATAATCCGCTCTTTGTCGAACTTGGTAAAATAGGGGCGACTGATAATTCTTACCTTTTCAAAAAAAGGAACAAAGCACTTCTAAGGAAGTACAAAAACAGACAGTTAAGGGAGTTTCCAGATGAAGACGAAATGATATATCCTACCCTTGAAACAACTCAAGATAGTATAGTCATAAAAGGCTTTCACTATGCTCCGGAAAAATTTCTGGTAGTAATGGAAAAATCCGTTGATTGTTACATATATAAGGTTCTCCCGCTGTACAAAAAGTCCGACTGCAAAGATCTTGAAAAAGTAATACTAAACAAACTGAAGAAGGAAAGAGAAGACTATTTGAATACATTTATAGATCAGTCTTACTGGGGTTCATTGTAAAAACCAATTTGCCCGATGATACTTTATGGACAATAATAGAGGAATGCGTCCCGGCCGTAAATAGCAGGGACGCATTTTCTATGCGGTCCACCCGTCCGGCTTCATTCATGCCAGGGGTGACTCGGTTTTAGATTATCCTTATTTCAAATCCTTGAATTTCAAAGAAGTAATCTTCGTAGGCTCGAGAGTTATCTCCTCCTTGAGCTTGGACATCACCTTGCTGTCTTCCACATTCTCAGCAATGCGCTGCACCTGCTCCTGATTCTTAAGCACATTCACTACGGCTTCCTGAATCATCTCCTTAGGAAGATTGCCAAGTCCGTACATTGCATACTGGTATGTCACGAATGCCTCGGCAGCTTCATGAAGATCCTTCTCATCGATCTTAAGATCATACTTCTTCATCAGATAGCCACGCACAAGCTGCCATCTGAAATCAGCAAGGAAAGCGTCAAACTCTTTCTCGACATCCTCCTTTGTGACTTTTCCCTGATTTGCCACAAGAAGCCATCTCTTAAGGAATGCCTCCGGAAGGCTGATGCCGGCCTTGTTCACGAAGTAGTCACGTATATCCTTGGAAAGTCTCCACTCCGCCTCATTCTTAAACTGCGCCTCAAGACGCTCGGCAGCTTCCTTCTCAATATCCTCATCAGACTTCTCTTCCTTGGCGGCAGACTGCTCCTCGGCAGACTTGTTCTTCTCCTCATAGTATTTCTTGAGGTTCTCCACCATTGTGGCCTTGTCCTTTGCAGATATAGTCACTGTATAGCTCGGCACCTTGTCATCCTTGACTACATCAAAGTTGATTTCCGGATAAAGTCCAAGATCAAACACAAAAGTGAAATTGTTGCCATCTTTCCACTCCACCTCCGGCTGATTCTCGGAAGAGAGAGGTTCTCCGATGATACGAAGTGAATTATCCTTGATATGGGCGTCAAGAGCCTGCGAAAGAACTTGATTCACCGCCTCGACAAGACACTGCTCTCCGAAAAACTTTTTGATCAGTGACGCAGGTGCCATTCCCTTACGGAAACCTTTGAAATCAGCGGTACGCTTTCGCTCAGCCAATTTTTTCCTTTCAATTTCTGCATAATCAGCAGCCTCAACCTCGATAGTCAACTCAAGATTGAGATCGTCAATTTTGTTTTGTGATACTTTCATAACTATTTTTTATTCAATTTATTCTTTGGATACACCACTCTCTCGTGGTTAAGTTGTGCAAGATACTGCTTGAGTCCCTCTTTCAGGGCATTCAGCTCACTGATGGATATATCCGCATCATCAAACTGTCCTTCTTCCATCTTCCCGGCCACTATACTCTCTACAAAATCAGAATAAATCTGGACAGTATTGCCTTTAATGGTTCTGGAAGCCGCTTCGACACTGTCACATAGCATCACCACTATCTGAGCCTTGGTCTGCGGCTTATGTCCCGTATAACGGAACTCCGCAATCATGGCAGGATCACCGCCATCCTTAAGGAACTGGTTGTAGAAAAACCGCACGACCGTGGTACCATGATGCGTATCTATAAATCCGGACACTACTTTCGGAAGACGATGTTTCTGGGCTATCTCCAGTCCGTCAGCGACATGTTTGATTATATCTTTTGCGCTCTGCAGAGGTGTAAGACCGCTGTGATACTTCGCATCTGACTTGACCATAAACTCGTTCTCGATAAAGCAGAGAGGATTGTTCATCTTGCCTATGTCATGATACAACGCACCGGCACGGACCAAATCAGGGTTGACATCCACAAGTCTGGACACGGCATCCGCCATATTCATCACCTGAAGAGAATGCTGGAAGGTACCGGGAGCTTTCTGTTCCAACTGCCGGATAAGAGGATTTGACGTGTTGCACAGTTCTGCAAGTCTGGAATTGGATACCAGGTTGAATATTTTCTCGAACAGATACACCAGAGGATATCCGGCCACAGAGAGCATCGAACCTATAAATAAAGCCAGAATGACATACACCACCCCGCCTGCCACCAAATCGGAAGCCCTGAATCCAAGATAGACTACAGCCACAATGGCAAAATTAATCATGGCAGCCAAAAACTGCTTCCACCCCTGCTGGAAATACTTGAACAGGTATATCATCACAAGCCCGCTCACCGCAAACATCACGAACAGCACCGGTCCGTCATTGGCAGAGACTAAAATCGGGGTCAGGATAGCCAAATACACAGGCGCAATCTGCCTCGGACTCATAAAAGCCTGAAGCATTATCGCAAACAGTGAATATGGCACCACGAACAGCATGTTGTCATGATGTGCAGCCAGCGACAATGTCAGAACTGCCGCTATCGCATACAGGCTTATTATATAATAATACCTGCTGTCCGCGAATACGGACGAACATGCAAAAGTGATGATGAAATACAGAAGAACCACCAGCGCGGCAGAGAGCAGGATGTTTCCCAGAACCACAAGCACGGTAGGCCCGAGATATCCGACATTGAGCTCCAGCTCTTTCTTGTAGGAATCAAGCATCTGTTCAATTTCGGAAGTGACAATCTCTCCCTTTGAGACTATAAGCTGACCGGCACGGACATAGCCGGAGGTAGGAGAAATCTCATTCCGCTCCTCCGCATTTACAAGCTTGGTAGTCTGCTCATCATAGATGACATTGGGAACTATCAAGTCATATATCCCTTCCGCTTTCAGAAGCGAGTCCACATTGAAATCAGAGACGGCTCCGAGGTCAGAGATCAGCTTGGCTTTGGCTTCCGACTGCCTGTAAACCTCAGAGATCGGGGTCTTGACCGCACGCTTGTTCTTCTGAATGTAGATGACGTCAGACTGCGGTATGTCATCTTTCTGCCGACGACTCTCGTCAGCTACAATACCTTTTGAGTATATGGAGCGCAACTCGGACACCACTGCATTGTGAAAACGACCCAGATTTCTGCTCTGGGCGGCAGTGAGATTCCGGTTCATCGTCTCGGAAGAAAACCGATAATATGGAACCACCTTCTCCGTGGTCGATATACGCTCCTCTCTTATCTGTTCAGCCGTCTTATAGATAGGAAAATCAAACTCCGCGAACAGAGTCTCATATTTCCACTCGCGTCCTTTCCTATAATCATAAGCAAACTTCGAATTCCTCGGCATCAATAGTGCGAGTAACAGGAAAAGCAGTCCAAGAGGGACAAATTTTGTAAGGAAAGAACGCTTCATCTTGCACTGATTACATTATGGTCATTGCAGCGAACTCATCTCCGTCATAATATCCGGCATCCAGCTTCGCCTTGATCTCCTTGAAAGCGTTAAGCGTGTACTCGACATCTTCCATGGTATGAGCGGCGGTGGATACAATACGGAAAATAACCATTCCCTTCGGAATTACCGGATAGATGACTACCGAGCAGAAAATCTTGTAATTCTCGCGGAGGTCCTTGGCCATCTTGGATGCCTGGGCCACTCCTCCCTTGATATGAACCGGAGTTACGCAAGCCTCTGCTTCGCCGATGTCAAATCCTTCTTTGCGGAAACCGTCCTGAATGGCATGAGTAATTGCCCAGCACTTCTTTCTGAGCTCATCACCTTCCGGAGAGTCAATAATCTCCATACGCTTGATGTTTCCAAGGACAAAAGCCATAGGAAGAGACTTTGCATACATCTGCGAACGAAGGTTGGCACGGAGATAATTTATGATGTAATGAGGTCCGGCCACGAAACCGCCGATGGAAGCCATGGACTTGGCAAATGCTCCGATATAGAGATCCACCTCATCCATGCAGTTGAAGTGCTCGGACGTTCCGCGTCCATGCTCTCCAAGCAGACCGAATCCGTGCGCGTCATCTATGAGGATACGGAACTGGTATTTTTTCTTGAGTGCCGTAATCTTGTCCAGAATACCAAGAGCGCCTGTCATTCCGAATACACCTTCGGTGATGAGGAGAACTCCACCGCCGTTCTGCTCCGCAACACTGCATGCATGTGCAAGAACCTTCTCACAATCTTCAATGTTATTGTGGCGGTACTTGAATTTCTCTCCCAGATGAAGTCTGATACCGTCAAGCAGACAAGCATGACATTCAGCATCATAGACAATCACATCATGACGAGCCGTAAGAGCATCAATGGTGGACACGATGCCCTGATATCCGAAATTGAAAAGGAACGCATCCTCTTTCTTTTCGAATTCCGCGAACATCTTCTCAAGCTTCTCGTGATATCTGGTCTGTCCGCTCATCATTCGCGCTCCCATAGGATAAGCAAGTCCGTATTGAGCTGCAGCTTCGGCATCAGCCTTACGGACGGCCGGATGATTGGCCAGTCCAAGATAGTTGTTGAGACTCCAGTTAAGCACAGGAATGCCATTGAAAACCATGTGAGGGCCAAGCTCCCCTTCTAGACGCGGATACATATAATATCCGAAAGCCTTTTCAAGATACTGCCCGATAGGGCCGCCTGAATCTTTGTGTATTCTGTCAAATATATCTACCATAATAGGTTTATGTATTAAGCATCAATTTTTGCGTAATGCGCATTCTCTTCGATAAACTGTCTGCGAGGAGGAACGTCATCTCCCATCAGCATGGAGAAAGTGCGCTCAGCCTGGGCGGCGTTGTCGATGGTAATCTTCCTGAGTCTGCGCTTGGCCGGATTCATGGTGGTCTCCCACAACTGGCTGTCCGACATTTCTCCAAGACCCTTGTAACGCTGTACTGTATAACCCTTGTCAGAGCCCTTTCCAAGAGCAAGAGCCGCTTCCTCGCGCTGCTGCTCCGTCCAGCAATAAATCTCCTCCTTTCCCTTCTTTACCAAGTAAAGAGGCGGTGTGGCAAGATATACGTATCCGTTCTTTATAAGGTCGAACATGTAGCGGAAGAAGAACGTAAGAATAAGACAGGCAATATGCGAGCCATCCACATCGGCATCAGTCATAATCACAATCTTATGATAACGCAACTTGCTGAGGTCCATGTGCTTCTCACCATTCTCATCTTCCTGGGCCACCGTAACTCCGAGAGCCGTATAGATATTTCTGATTTCTTCCGAGTCAAAGGCCCTGTCACCGGTAGCTTTCTCGACATTGAGAATCTTACCCCTGAGAGGCAGGATAGCCTGAGTTTTACGGTCTCTGCCCTGCTTGGCAGTACCGCCTGCGGAATCTCCCTCCACGAGGAAGAGTTCGCATCTCTCCGGATCCCTGTCGGAGCAGTCGGCAAGTTTGCCCGGCATTCCGCCACCGCTCATATATCCCTTGCGCTGAACCATTTCGCGCGCCTTTCTGGCGGCATTTCTGGCAGTAGCGGCAAGTACCACCTTCTCAATAATCAGCTTGGCTTCCTTAGGATGCTCCTCCAGGTATGTCTCCATAGCGGCTGAAGTAGCCTGGGAAACTGCCGAAGTGGCTTCAGGATTACCGAGTTTGGTCTTTGTCTGACCTTCGAACTGAGGCTCTGCCACCTTCACGGAAATCACCGCGGTAAGTCCTTCGCGAAAATCTTCAGGAGCCAGATCTCCCTTGAACTTATCCAGCAGTTTGTTCTTCTCGGCGTACTGCTTCAACGAACGGCTCAGACCCATCTTAAAGCCCTGAAGGTGAGTACCTCCCTCTATCGTATTGATATTATTTACATAAGAGTATATTTTCTCCCGGTAGCCGTTGTTGTACTGAAGCGCGATATCAATCGGAATGATCTTGTCAGAATTCACACATATCGGGTCCGGAATAAGCGTCTGCGCGTCTGCATCAAGATAGTTGATAAACTCGCTCAGACCCTTTGTAGAATAAAATTCCTCGCTGCGATATACTTTCCGGCCGGTAGGCTTGGACTCGCCCGTAGCCGCATCTTCAGCAAACTCATCCACCAATTCTCTCTTGTCGGTAAGAGTGATACGGATGCCTTTATTGAGGAACGACAGTTCACGAAGACGTGCAGCCAAAGTATCGTATTTATACACGGTGACCTGAGTGAAAATCTCCGGATCCGGATGGAATGTGATAGTAGTTCCGGAATCCTCACACTCTCCCGTCACTTCCACCGGTCCGAGAGGCTTTCCCTTGGAATATTTCTGTACGAATATCTTGCCTTCGCGGTGTACTTCAGCCACAAGACTGTCAGAAAGCGCATTCACACAGGAAACGCCGACACCATGAAGACCGCCGGACACCTTGTAACTGGACTTGCTGAACTTTCCTCCAGCATGAAGCACAGTCAGAACGACCTCAAGCGCGGAACGATGCTCTTTTTCGTGCATTCCGGTAGGAATACCACGGCCATTGTCCTGGACTCTTATGGAATTGCCTTCAAGAATCTGCACGTCGATGGCGTCGCAGAATCCTGCCATAGCCTCATCGATACTGTTATCCACCACCTCATATACGAGATGATGAAGTCCCCTTTCCGAGATATCTCCAATATACATGGACGGGCGCTTGCGCACCGCCTCAAGACCCTCGAGGACCTGTATACTATTGGCGGAATACTGCTCCTCCGCCTGCTTCATATCTTCTTTTTCAATCATCTTGGACTGCTATATATTAAAATCCTACAAATATACTAAATTATTTTCACTTGACCGTAAGACTGACTCCCAGAGTAACGTATGGGCCTGACTCAACGAGTCCGGGACGTCTCTGGATATCCGCACAGAGAAGGTTGCCTATTTCGCCCCAGAAAGACCACTTGCGGTTGAAGGCGTACTCGGCGGACAGTCCCAGATCCGCATATCCAGGAATATCAGGAAGAGCCCCGGCGATATCGGTTCTCGAAGTTGCGGCCTTCACGAAAATTCCTGCCTCAAGACGCTTGAGATACATATAGTAGAAATCAAAATCGGCCGTAAACGCAGACGGGAGGTAAACAGAAGCAGTTCTTGACTCCGTGACATACTTGTACTGAGCAGAAAGCGTCGAACGGAAACTTTCCGACCTCCATTTCATATTCAGGTCAGCGTACGCCAGTTTATAATCCGTAAAACCAACTCCGCACCACGAGTCAAGCGGAGAATCCGAATAGTATGCGTATCCGCCCTTGAGCCCATATTCAAAATATGTCCCTACAGAGCCCTGGACACCAAGCGAGAGATTGTATCTTTCCCGCTCATACAGAGCATCATGAGTCGAATAACGGTAGAAATGGTTGAACGACTTCAGGCCATGATACGAAAGCAACTTCGCCCCACCCTCAAATGAAGCCGCAAGTCTCATTGCTGCCGAAGGGATATCCAGAGCCACCCTCAACGAAGGTGCCGGAAGGAAGGTAGATTCACCGGACATCACAACGTCCAACTTTGCACCCAGATCAATGTCAAAAGTTCCCCAGGAAAAAAACATATGCGGCCTGAATCCGGCCAGATTGGCTATCTTGGCCTCCGTTTCCGGCCTTGAGTCATTGAGAGCCATCATGTCAAAATTAAAGTCAAGCAGGAATCTGTATTTGGAGTTAAGGACAGGTCCCAGATAGGCAGCAAGTTTCACCTCACCCTGCGACACTGTTCCATCAGCCTGACTCTCAGAACCATAGCGTCCTGCAACATTCAGCCCATACACAAAGAACGAGCCCCCTCTGTCCGGGGAGACAAGTCCAAGCCCGGCGAACGTCGAATGATACGCCCCGTCATATTCATTGACCCCGGAGAAAATTCCTTCATACCCGGCATTCCAGGTAACGGTCCCGGTAGCGGGCATCAGCCAATGACCGGAAACGCCCAACTTGTCCGACAGGTCATAAAACTTCTTGCCATAATAACCTTTCCCGAAATTATAAATCGACACAGAGGCATTCTTCTTCATAAGAGGCGAATACACCACATCGAGCCGAGGACGGAGAGTATATCCGGCACCGGCCCTGAGAAACAGCCTGTTCCCGTCATAGACACCCTTCTCCGGCACAATCTCCACATTGTATGGAGTGAACTCATACGAACCCTTATACGGGGAGTCAAAAACCGAATAGTCAAAACTATAGTCAAATGCATACAGGGAATCCGGCAGCACCAGATCCGGCTCGGACTTCTTGAAATCCGCAAAGCGCGTCTCATAATCATTCGTCACCTGTACGGACTGATTTATTTTCTGGGCAGTCAAAGAAACTGCAAACGTGAGCAAAAGCCCACCGGATATAATTAATCTACGCATATTATTTCTCCATTAAACCGGCGAGACGGTCAAGTCTCTTCTTTACATTGTCCGCAATGTCATCTCCTGCGGAAGGAGCCTGATATCCTTCTCCTATGCTCTCGTATGTGGCCTTAGCCTGCTCATAAGATCCTCTTTCCACAAACGAATCCCCGAGCACCAGATAAGCCTTGGCAAGCCAGTAGGACTGATTGCCCGCTTTCTGCGAGAAATCATAGACCTCGCTCTCCACGGAATCAAAATTAGCCGTGTCGAACAGATTCTGTATCAGGAGATATTTGGACTCCGCCCCTCTAGGTGTGGAAGGCGTGGCACCAAGCTCGGCAAATAGCTTCATGGCATCGTTTCTCTTGGAAGTAGCCAGCAGGGACTTGGCCTTGATGTACTTGGCCTCCACCTTGACATCCTTGTCTGTATCAGCATCCGAAATAACGGATGTGGCCGACAGCACGGCTTTCTCGTAATCCTTGCTCCTGTATGCCGACAGCATCATTCCCTCACGGGCGGCCGCGCGGTTGCTTTCAATATTTGTAGTCTCAAACAGAGACAGATATCCATTATACGCATCGACATACCTCTGAAGATCGAAAGACAGCTGGGCGTAACGCAACTTGGACATTTCCACAAATGAAAGGGTGGACTCGGCATTTTTGACCTTCGCATATTCGGCACAGGCCTTTTCCTTCTCTCCGGACTCACGGTAAGACTCAGCCAGATAGAACCTCGCCTGAGGCATGTCCGGACTCTGCGGATAAGCATCCATGAATTTACGCAAGGTAGCAATCGCCTGCTGATAGTTGCCGGAAAGATAAAGCTGCTCCGCCGTGCTGAAATACATCTTCTCCTTTTCAGCATCCGTTCTCTTCACCGCAAGCTCATTGGACTCGACGTACTCGAGGAACTTCTCCGGCTTTTTCATCTTGTGATATACAGACTCGATGGCAAGCATGGATTCTTCCGCATACTCACTTCCAGGCATGGATTCCACCACGGACTTATAGCACTCCAGAGACTTCTCGTAATTGCTCATGTTGCGATACACCATACCGAGGCCTATCGTAGCCCGCACTTTGTAAACGGCGTCCGACACCGTATTCTTCAGATGCGTGAAACTCCTGATGGCGTCGTTGTTGTTGCCGTTGTCCATCTGTGCCTTTCCGAGTTCGAAATAAGCCTCGGCATACAAAGGAGCGTCCGGAGACGCATCCTCAATGTGCAGCAAAGTGGAGACCTTGCGCTTCTTGTCCCCCGCAAGACCATAAGAGATGGCCTGCTGGTAATAAGGATAAATATCATCCGGACTGAAGAACTCCGTCAACACCTTCTGATACGAGTTCACGGCCTCTTTATAATCCTTGCGCCCGAAATCACAATCGGCGCGACGGGTCATGGCATCTTCCCGATACAAAGGGTTCCCGGACTGGATATATTTGTCGAACCATCTGGCAGCCTCGTCATATTTCTTCTGCTTGAAGCAGCTGTACCCCACATTGTAAGGCAGGATCTTCCCCTGTATGAGAGTTTCCATGGCAGAGGCGTTGTACAGCTCGGTGAATACTTTCTCCGCTTCCTGGTAGTCGCCGGTCATGTAGTTGGCTTCCGCCATACGATATCTTGCCATCTGGGCAAGCCGGTCGGACTTCGGCAGATAATACGCCGTGGCCTTGTAATACGGTATCGCATCCCTGTACGAAGCGCCGGTGAAAAGCTCCTCCGCGCGCAGGAAATTGGCCTTGGTGTAATTGTTCTGCATGTCCGAAGACAGCACGTCAATGTTGTCATACGCCTCCACGGCAGCGACATAATCCCGGTCATAAAGAGCCGCCAGCGCCATATAACCGTAAAGCTGAGCTCCCTTTGAAGATGTGGAATAACGCTGAATATACTGGGAAAAGCCCTTGGTGTCCTTATTGAGGTCAAAGGCCAGTTTGGCATAATTGAAGAGTGCATCCTCCGTAATCTGCGGGTCGAATTTCGCCTCGGACGCATCCTTGAAGGCAGCCATGGCGGCTACCTGATTGCGAACCTTGAGATAGGAATTGCCGAGATGATAATTGGCAATCTGTCCAAGCGAATCTCCGCGGTCCGTCATCTTGCTGAAATTCTCAATGGCAGCCCTGTAGTCACGGACAGAATACATTACGGAGCCGGCATAGAAATAGTCGCTTCTGGCCATATCGGATTTCACCGAACCTTCGTAATACTCCCTCGCCTTCTGGTTGTCTCCCAACACAAGGCTCGACTCGGATATTATGCGGGCAAGCCGTTCCTTCCGTCCTTCCGGCGCGGCGGAATAAAGCCTTTCGCCCTCCCTTACCGCGAATTCATAATTCTTCATACTGAACTCGCAGTCAACTATATAGAACTCTGACAGCTCCTTGAAACGGCTGTCAGTGACAGCTCTTTTGAAGCAAGACTCAGCCTCTGCGAACTTCTCGTGGTTGTAATGGATAAGACCGGCGATATATTGTCCCGGCGCGCTATACTGCGAATACTCCAGAGCATCGAGCAGAGTGAGAAACTGCAGCGCCTCCGGATAACGTCCCAGCGAATACTCGCAGAACGCACATTTGAACACATACTCCGGCATCTCCTGCTTTGGGATAGCGGTTGAAGCCACTTTGGAGAACTCCAGTCCAGCCTCGGCATAACGCCCGTCATCGAAGAGAAGTCTGGCATTCTCAAGCCGGATTTCACTCGTAAGAACAGTCTTGCCGTACTTTCGCTCGTACGCCCCCTTGAGGTCGTCATAATCGATGCTTCTGGACTTCAGGGCGCAGAGCACCACATATCCTTCGGACATAGGGGTCTTCGGCACTGACTCGAAAAGAGTCCTGGCTTCATCGTAAAGCCCCCGTTCATACAAGTTTTCAGCCATCTTGAAATCATCCTCAGGAATGCTGGCCGAAAGGCCGGTCCCGACGCTAAAAAACAAGAGCGCCAAAACGCTTGACAATATTCTTACTTTTTTCATAAACATTCATTTTCGCAATTCACAAATTTACTAAAAAATCCAACTATATTTGTAGGACTACAAGAAAAAACGACCTTTTATGAAAGAAAAGAGCGAACCGATAATATCATTTCACGACGCGGACATCATCAACGGTGAGAACACCGTGGTCTATGGACTGAATATGGATGTTTCAGGCGGGCAGACAGTGTATATTTTAGGGAAAGTCGGCACCGGGAAAACCTCCATCATCAGGACCATCACCGCCGAGAACAGACTTGGCGGAGGAGAAGGCATGGTATGCGGATTCAATCTGGGAACATTGAAACAGAAAGACATCCCCTTCCTCAGAAGGAAGATTGGAGTTGTTTTTCAGGATTTCCAGCTTCTTATGGACAGGTCCATACACGACAATCTGTCTTTCGTCCTCAAAGCCACGGGATGGAAGGACGGTCAGCAGATGGAAAAAAGAATAGAGGAAACCCTCAAGTCAGTGGACATGCAGACCAAATCCCACAAGATGCCTCATCAGCTCTCGGGAGGAGAACAGCAGAGAATAGCCATAGCGCGGGCTCTGCTCAACGCTCCGGAAGTGATAGTCGCCGACGAGCCTACAGGCAACCTCGACGAAGAGACGGCCGAAAGCATACTCAGGCTCCTGCGCAGCATCAATGAGGAGCATGGCACAGCCATCGTCATGGTCACCCACAATCGTTCCATCACCGAGCGGTATCCGGGCCGCATTTTCGAGATAAAGGATGAGAAGTGCGAAGAAAAAACTGTTTGAAGCAGTCATTGAGATTTTCAGCCGGACCATGCCCCAGGCCAACTCGGAGCTTAACTTCAGCAACACCTACCAGCTTCTGGTCGCCGTGATGCTGTCCGCACAATGCACCGACAAAAGGGTCAATCTGACCACTCCGGCCCTGTTCGGGCGCTTCCCTGACATCAACTCACTTTCCAAAGCCGAACCGCAGGAGGTACTTTCCATCATAAAATCCATATCGTACCCCAACAGCAAAGCGGCCCACCTTGTCGGGGCGGCCAGAAAGATAGCGGAAGACTTCAACGGCGAAATCCCCACGGACATTGACAAGCTGATGACTCTTCCGGGCGTAGGACGCAAGACTGCCAACGTGGTGGCATCGATAACATGGGGAGAACCGGTAATCGCCGTAGACACCCACGTGTTCCGCGTATCCCGAAGAATCGGATTGTCTTCCGGGAAAACTCCGCTCGCAGTAGAAAAGGACCTTGAAGAGGGATTCCCTCCGCAGCTGCGCCCGAAAGCACACCACTGGCTCATACTGCACGGCAGATATACCTGCACGGCACAAAAGCCGAAGTGCGAGAATTGTCCCCTCGCACTCCTGTGTAAACACTACAAAGCCTCTACTCGCAGAACTGCTTCTTGAGAGCTTCTATCTTGTCATCGGCATCAGCACCCTTGGCCCCGAAATAGAACTTGATTTTAGGCTCCGTGCCTGAAGGACGCACCGATACCACATCCCCGGCCTCATCGAAGAACTGAAGCACGTTGGACGAAGGCTGCCCGGTCTTCTCAGGCTCAAGGTAATCCACCACCTTCACTACCGGAGAGCCGCACAACTCTTTCGGAGGATTGGTCCGGAGATCCACCATCATCTGCTGAATTTCGCGGGCCCCGGTTATACCTTTACGCACAACTGATACAAGACCCTCCTTCCGGTAGCCAAATTCCTTGTAGATATGCTGAAGGAGCTGATAAAGGGTCATTCCCTGCTCCGCCGCCCATGCAGCGCACTCCGCCACCATCATCGAACTGACCTGGGCATCTTTGTCACGCACGAACTGTCCCACATTGAACCCGTAGCTCTCCTCTCCTCCGCACACAAATTCCTCCCCAAGCTGCTCACGGCGTTTGACCACTTCGGCAATATACTTGAACCCGGTAAGGACATTATACACAGGCACTCCGAACCCGGCGCAGATATCGCTGATAAGTTCCGTGGTCACAATGGTCTTGACCACATACTTTCCTTTCCCGAGGGTGCCCAGTTCGGCACGTCTTCTGAGGATGTAATACGTAAGGATGGAGGCGGTCTGGTTGCCGTTGAGAAGCACTATCCTACCCTCATTGTCCCGAACTGCAATACCGAGCCTGTCAGCATCCGGGTCAGTGCCCATCACAAGGTCGGCACCTGTCTTCTCCGCCATATCGGTAGCCATCTTCAAAGCGGCCGGCTCTTCCGGATTAGGGGACACCACGGTAGGGAAATTGCCATCGGAGACGTCCTGGTCAGGCACATGTATTATATTCTCAAATCCCAGCCTTTTCAATATTTCCGGCACCAGACGCACTCCGCAACCGTGAAGAGGAGTATATACTATTTTCAAATCCGAATGCTTGCGGCACATCTCCGGACTGAGACTCAGGGACAGCAAATCCTTAAGGTAACTCTCATCCACATCAGCCCCCATGGTCATAATCTCACCACAGCGAAGGCCGGACTCGAACTTCACCATTGACGGCTCGGTGATTTTGGCCACTTCCGCCACAATCTCCTTATCCACAGGAGCTGTCACCTGACCGCCATCAGACCAGCTGACCTTGTAGCCGTTGTATTCCTTCGGATTGTGGGATGCGGTAATCATGATTCCGGCCACCGCGCCCTTGAGCCTCACGGCATAGCTCATCTCCGGCGTAGGTCTGATATTGTCAAATATATACACGTTGATTCCGTTGGCAGAAAGAACGTCAGCGGCAATCCTTGCGAACTCCTTGCTATGATTCCTGGAATCGAATGATATGCACACACTTGGATTGTCCCCCTTACAGTGAGACAGGATATAGTTGGCAAGTCCCTGGGTAGCCATTCCCACGGTGTACCTGTTCATTCTGTTGGTCCCCACTCCCATAATGCCTCTAAGTCCACCGGTACCGAATTCCAAATTCTTATAGAAGGCATCCTCGAGCCCGGCAGGATCCGAGTTGCGAAGTTGAAGCACCTGCATCTTTGTCTGCTGGTCGAAATCCCCGTCCAACCAGCTCTGAGCTCTCAATTCAAAATCTTTCATTGGTAGAATGTTTTAGTATCTTGTAAAAGTACATCTTTGCAGCAAAAAAAACAAATAAGAATCGAAAAACTTGAGTTATCTTTGAAGTCGCAAAAGACATGAAGACACGAAAGAAAAGTTTCTCTGACATTCTGGAAGACACAAGAATCCGGACAAGACGCAAGCTTCTGAAGAAAATCCCTTCATGGGCAGGCGTCGAGGGTCTCGAATGCCCGTCCTCGCTCTCTCTTGAGCAATGCTCGTCCGAAGCCACGGCGACATTCAAAGCCCGCCTCATCAAAGAGAAATTCGCCCACCCGGACACCATCTGCGACCTCACCTGCGGATTGGGCGTGGACAGCTGGGCATTCTCCGCCATCGCCTCAAAAGTAATCTCTTTTGAGCGAGGCAAGGACCTTGCCGAAGCCGTCAGAAACAATTATTCAGCCCTGAAAGCCGACAACATAGACCTCAGATGCGAGGATGTCTCCTTACTTGACACCCTTCCCGAGTGCGATTTGTTCTATGCGGATCCAGCCCGCAGGGACAGCCTTGGCAAAAAGGTCTTCCTGCTCGAAGACTGCAGTCCGGACATCACCGCAATGATGCCGCTAATGCTTTCGAAAGCACCTTCAGTAATGCTGAAACTCTCCCCCGTCGCAGACCTGACAATGCTCTGCACAAGACTTGGCAGGAATCTCGAAGACATCCATATCGTATCCGTCAAATCCGAAGTGAAGGAGCTTCTCTGCATCCTCGGAAGGGGCGTTACGGACAGGGTGCGAATCACAGCCTCCGAGCTCGACACCGACGGCTCACCGGTAGGGACGTTCACGTTCTTCCCGGAAGAAGAAGCCACAGCCACAGCCAACTACTGCGCTGTGCCCAAGGCAGGCGACCTGCTTCTCGAGCCGAAAGCCGCACTGATGAAAACCGGAGCTTTCAAGCTGCTGTGCAACCGATTCGGCATCAGCAAAGCGGGGCCGTCCGTCCACCTCTACACAGCACCTGAAGAGACGGCACCCTCTCTCTCTCCGATATTCAAGATATACAGGATAACGGAAGTGCGAAACTTCAGCGGAGCAGAACTGAAGAACCTCGGGAACCTCTACCCTGATGCGGAAGTGAGTGCAAAAAATCTTCCGCTGAGCAGCGAAGAACTGCAACGGAAGATTGGGTCAAAAGGAGGAGGTCCGCACCACATATTCGGATACGGCACCTCCGAAGGCAGATTTCTTATAGTCTGCCGGAGCCGTTAGCCGACTGCCCGGTCTCAGTCTCGTCCAAGAAGGTGCCGCGACCAGAAGATATGGTCGGCCTCGGCGGAATGCTTCCCCTGCGCACCACGATAACCGTGCATGCCGTCAGGATATATCATGAGCTCAAACTGCACCCCTGCCCTCTGGAGAGCATCCACGAGCAGAAGGGTGTTCTGAAAATGGACATTGTCATCTCCGGTACCGTGTGTGAGCTTAAGCGCGCCCGGATTCTTAAGTTCAGGGACAAAACTCAGCACGGATGCGATTCTATACCCTTCCGGATTTGCCTGCGGAGTATCCATGAAACGCTCAGTATAATGCGAATCGTACAGAGTCCAGTCATAGACCCCGCCTCCGGCTATACCGCAGCAGAAGTATTCCGGGAACCTCAGGACAAGCATGGAAGTAGTAGTACCTCCGAAAGAGAACCCTTCTACACCTATTCTGGAGCCGTCCACATAAGGAAGGGACCTCAGATACCTGGCCCAAGCCTTGTAGTCTTCAAGCTCTATCACCGTCATGCGGGCGAACGCCTCATCCATTCCGCGGCGGCCGTTTTCCCCGGAAGAACGGGGATCGGTAACGATATAGATGATTCCGTTGTGATAGCACCATTCGTCAGAAGCGTCCCTGTCTCCCCATCTGTCTCTTACATAAGGAGTTCCGGGACCGCCATAAAGCTGCATCACCACCGGATATTTCTTCTCCGGATCGAAATTCTCCGGAAGAGACATAAGAGCATACAGGTCAAACCCGTCGTTCTCTATGCGCACCACCTGCGGGGAAGGACGTCCTTCAGTCAGGGAGACATCCTCATCCTCAAGCCATTTCTGCGCATACTTGTCCATTCTTCCTTCTATTTTACGCCATGGCCTGCTCGCCGTGGAAAGAGATGCCGTAAAACTGCGTCCGTCTTCCGAAAGTTCCAGACCGGCAAGATTAAACTCCGGATCCGTCAGAGCCGTAATGCGTCCCTTGCGGTCCAGCCTGTACAGAGCGAGGTGGAGTCTGGAGTCCCTTTTGGCCGTAAACCACACGTCTCCTTTCTTCTCATCCACCTTCAAAAGGGATATATCCCAGTTTTCTCCGGAAGTGAGCCTTTTCAGAGACCCGTCATATCCAAGGAAATAAATCTGCTCCCATCCGGTCTCGAAATTCCTGGCCATATACAGACCCTTCTCCGTAAATATCATCCCTTCTATCCATTCCACCCATGTAGGATACTCCTCATGGTACACGGCACGACGGCTTCCATCACCGGCGCTGACGGCATACAAGTCCAGAACATTCTGCCTGCGCGGCTCCCGGCTGACATACAGTTCCTTCGAGTCCGCACCCCAGAAAGGTGTACCGAAATACTGGTCGTCTTCCTCCGAAAAATCCGCCCACACTATTTTCACATCCTCCGGGCAACCCACATCCGCCATACCTATGCGTACGGAAGGATTGGCCTGACCGGCCTTAGGATATCTTGTCTGCCGCAATTCTCCATTCTGCCCGAAAGGGGAATAAATCGGAAACATCGACACGGCAGAATTGTCAAACCGGTAAAATCCTATCTTCCTGGAATCAGGACTCCACCAGAAAGCCCTGTAATTGGAAGCGCGCCCGAATATCTCCTCATAATACACCCATGACGCATAGCCGTTCAATATGACGTCACTTCCGTCAAAGGTGATTCTGGTCTCCACAGAATCAGACACATTCCTTATCCACAAATCATTATCCCGAGTAAACGCATACATTTTCCCGTCGGGAGACAGCGTGAGGTTCATCTCCTGCGCAGACGCCATAACCGCACAAAACGCTGCGAAAAACACTAGAAAAATTCTTTTCATACGAAATAAGATTCTTTAAAATTCACAAGATATACCTGCTTTACAGCACGGGTAATAGCCGTATAAAGCCATTTCAAATCATCGGAACTGAACTGGTCCTGCCAGAAAGGACAGTCCACGAACACACAGTCCCACTGCCCTCCCTGAGACTTGTGGCAAGTTATGGCATCGGCATATTTCAACTGGAGGGCGTTGAAATACTTGTCCTCCCGGACCGCTTCCCATATTCTCTTTTTGCTTCTGCGGTCGGAATAATCGGCGCTGACCCCCTGATACAGAGCATTCTGCTGCTCATAGCTCAGCGTCGCGGCCTCAGACTCCAACGTATCAAGGCAGACCTTGGCATTCACTTCCGCATCATAATCAGGGAAATACAGTCTCGCGTCGGCAAAGTGCAGACCGTACCGCTCTTCAAACCCGCCGATATGCACAAGCCTGGCCATATCTCCGTTGGCAATATAATCCAGCCCCTTGACATCCTCGACGAACTGGTAGCAGTTCTTGACTATCATCAATTTATCGTCCCGAACCAGCCCTTCCTCCTTGAACTGGACCATCGAGCGGATTCCCATATTGTAGCGTATCGCGCGTTTGTTGGACCTGCACAGCACCATGGTGCCGTCCTCACCGTATCGGGAATATGCATCCGACAAGGTTTCCACAAGTTCACCACCGGACACCCTTGCAATGTCCTCCACACCGCTTAAGTCAAGGGACAACGAATCCAGACCCGAATCGGCCGCTCCGGAGGATATCAGCTCCCGAAGCATGGTCGCATTGCGCAGAATCCCCGATTCCTTCTCCTGACGTACCACGGAGACGAGTTCGCAATATCTCACGCCCCCGAAGCCGTCCATAAAACTCCGGCTCAGAGCAGGAGAGGCGTCCATACCTACGGGCGGCAGCTGTGCGGAATCCCCCATCATAATCAGCCGGCATCCGACTCCGGAGCGCACGAACTCCACAAGGTCCTCCAGCAGATTGCCAGTGCCGAACAATGCCCCCTGCTGCCCCTGAGACATGTCCAAGCCTATGAGGGACACCTCATCCACCACAAAAAGCGTATTCTTGCTCTTGTTGGGTGCCAGCGAAAACCTGCCGTACCCGTCATCCCCTACAGATTTCTGCCGGTAAATATGCTTGTGTATGGTGTATGCCGGCCTTTTGGAAATACCGGAAAGCACTTTCGCCGCCCGTCCCGTAGGAGCCAGAAGCACCGACGGCGTCCCGAAATCACGCAAAGCGGCAATCACCGCCCCCATGGCGCTCGTCTTACCGGTACCAGCATATCCGTTGACCACCAGAATGTCCGCATCATCACAGGTGACAAACTCAGCCACCTCCCTGAAAAGCCGGTCCTGACATTCAGTCGGCCCGAAAGAGAACTTCTTGAGAAAACGTTCGTAAAGAAACTCGCTGCGACCCGTCATTTCCTGTTTCTCCCCATCATCATACCGATTACAGCAAGCACCGGATATATTTCTATCCGTCCAAGAAACATATCCATGGAGAATATCACCTTGGCCGCTATCGTCATGTGATTGAAAGACCCCATGGTGCCCATAGCGCCGGTGGCAGGTCCCACATTGCCAAGAGTCATCACCGTACCGGCCACGGAGTTCTCCATGTCAATTCCGGCGCAGATTGCCAAAAAGACGGACACTACAATGACAAGGGCATAAAGAGCCGCATACAGAAGATGCGGAGACACGTCTTCATCCTTTAGTATGTGCTTTCCCAGACGTACTTCATTTACCGAATACGGATGCAGGATATTGTTGACATAGCGTCCTATGGACTTGAACAGAATCAGGAGTCTGTCCACCTTGAGACCGGAAGCTGTGGAGCCGGAGCATCCGCAGACTATTCCCACCATCACCAGCATCATGGACATCCACACCGGCCAGTTGGCATTGTCAACAATGGCGAATCCGGTAGTGGACGATATGGTCAGCGTACTGAACATTCCCTTCCACAGAGCCTCCCCCCAGGCGGAACAGTCACCATGCGCCCGAAGACCGACGGCAAGAACCAACGACACCACCAATATCGATATCGTATAGAACTTGAACACCGGATTCTTCATAGGCCGGAAAGAACGGGTCACTACCGTCATATACAGGACGCCGAAATGAAGGGACGCCAAATACATGAATATCATCGTAATGCCTTCTATCCACCGCGAGTCGAAAGCCGCGATGGAAGCGGTCCTTGTACTGAACCCTCCTGTGGAAACCACGCTCATGGCATGGCACACTGCATCAAAAAGGCTCATTCCGGCAAGCAGATACGCAAGGAAAGCCGCTACCGCTATCGCAATGTACACATAGGCAAAAATATACACGACCTTATTGGTCCTCGAAGAATATCCGCTCCTGCTCAAAGATGTCAGCTCCATATTGGTAAGACGCATCCTCATGGGACTGGACTCGGGTATTATCAGAAGGAGGAACACCACAACTCCCAAACCGCCGATAAAATGCGTGGACGAACGCCAGAAGAGAAGACTCTTCGGAAGAACTTCTACATTGTCCAAAATGGTGGACCCGCAGGTGGTGAATCCGCTCACAGACTCAAACCATGCGTTTACAAGCGAGAACGGCCCTCCCCACAGGGCATACGGCAGCATTCCGAAAATAAAAGACATCAGCCAGGACAACGTAATTATGACATAGCCCTCCTTCAGGCTTATCACATCCGATTTACGGACAAATATAAACGGGAACACACCCACTATAAATGTGATCGTAAAGGAAATGGCAAGCGCGGCAAGTGCGGAATCATTCCCTTCGGAGATAGATACTATCACCGACAAAAACATGAAAAGTGCGCTCACCAGAAGCGCGTAACCTATATTCCTGCTGATTACTTTCCAGTTCATTTCCTGATTTCCCTGATTCTCCTGCGCAACTGCTGGTTCTCCCTGGCCAGCTCGGATATTCCTTCGTTAAGCTCGACAAGCTGATCGTCCCCCTCGAAGCGGACAGTATATTTCTTGTCGTTCGACCGGTACGCGTTCAGTCCGTCAAGCATGCGATAGAGCGGATTCACATAGAATGCAAGGACAAAGAACAGAAGCATCAGAACGAGCAGAAGCCCCACTCCCACAGCTACAATTCCTGGGATGATACTTCTGTAGAAACCTCTCTCGAAAGTCGCCGAGTTCTTCTCCAAATCCTTGTAAATGCCGTCCGTAAGCTTGTCTATATCACTTGTAAGCCTGTTGAACCGTGGCTGCAGCCGGTTGAAATACCAGTCTCTGGTGTCCAAAAACGAAAACGCCTCCACATGTTCAAGCTCCCTGGATGTCAACATGAAAGCGGCATACGAATACATCACCGAGTCGGCCATAGGATAGATCTTATTGGTGGACGGGCTCATCCTGAGGGAATCGCAGTGCGAAGTGAAGTAATCTTCATCGAAATCCGGCAGCTTATCCGCCCCCTCTTCACCTATGGCCTCCAATATCTGAAGGTTATACAGATTGGTCATATCAGAAAGCCGGTTGGCCACATTGATGCTGCTTATATCATCGGCGATAAGCTCCGACACATAGTTGCTCATGCTCCGGTACTCGAGTACGGAGATGGTTGACGACACCAGAAGAATTGCAGCTATCGACAGAAGACTCAAAATCAACTTGGATTTTATGGACAATTTTATGGTTTTGAGCCTCTTTACTAACTTTCCGAGAAACATTACTTAAATTCTTTCTTAAATAATTCGCAAATATATAAAATATTTTATATTTTTGTAGCATATTAATTCCCTACATATGACACAATCATTCCTTAGTGATACCACAAGTAAGAATGCCAGCATCAAAAGAGAGATTCTCAGGCTCTGTATCATCCACAATAATTACAGCATCGCTGATTTCAGCAAGGACCTCGGAATAAGCATACCTACGACCACTAAGCTCATCGGAGAACTCATAGATGACAATTACCTTCAGGACGAAGGCAAAATCGGCACTTCGGGCGGAAGACGGCCAAGCGTTTACGGCCTCAACCCGAATGCAGGCTATTTCGTAGGCGTGGACATCGCACGCCATCACTTCCATATAGCCATAAGCGACTTCAAGGGCGAGCTTATCAATTTCATTCAGGACATAGAGTTTGTGCTGGAGGCAAGTGAACTGTCGTTCAGGACCATCTGCCGTATGGTCAAGGATGAGGTATCCAAATGCGGAGTGCCATGGGACAAAGTACTTGGAATAGGAGTAAGCCTTTCCGGAAGAGTGAATCCGGAGAAAGGATACAGTCTGACTTATTTCGTGAGTGACGATATCCCTCTCAAGAGTATTTTCCAGAAAGAATTCAATGTCCCTGTAACCATAGAAAACGACTCCAGGGCGATGACATACGGAGAGTATATGACCCTTGGCAAAAAGGCTGACAAGAACATGATTTTCATCAACATCAGCTGGGGCCTCGGAATGGGCATCATCACCGATGGGAAATTATATTACGGCAAGTCCGGATACTCCGGAGAGCTCGGGCACTTCCCTGCCCTCAACAACGACATCATCTGCCGTTGCGGAAAGGTGGGCTGTCTGGAGACGGGGGCATCAGGTTCCGCGCTCCATCGGATGGTAATAGAGAACCTTAAGAGCGGCCATTCGTCATCACTTCTGAGCATCTATGAGAAAAAGGGCGACATAGAGCTCGACGAGATTCTCAAAGCCATAGAAGAAGGCGACGTGCTGGCCATCGAATGCATAGGAAAAGTGGGAGACATCCTCGGCCGCGGTATCTCGGGCGTACTCAACATCTTCAACCCTGGACTTGTGGTCATAGGCGGACGCCTCATCGTCGGCAAAGACTACCTGCTCCTGCCTATCAAGACCGCAGTCAACAGACTGTCACTGTCCAAAGTATCTTCCGACACGTCCATAGTGTTGTCCACGCTTGACCGCAAGGCAGCATCTGTAGGAGACTGTCTTCTCTCAAGAGATAAAGTTCTCGGTCTGCTGTAGCCCATGCCATCATTTCTTCAGATAGAGAACATATCCAAGTCTTACGGTCCGAAGATTCTCTTCGAACATATAAGATTCAATGTAAATGAGGGAGACAAAATTGCTCTCATAGCACCCAATGGTACCGGCAAGACCTCCCTTCTGCGCATTCTGGCCGGAAAGGACAAATCCGACTCCGGCGGAAAGATTCTGTTCCTGAAGGACATACGGATAGCCTTTTTAGAGCAGGAATATGACTGCGACCCCCGGAACGGAATCCTGGACCAGATACTCCTGCACTGTCAGAGTTTTCTGTCACACTGTGACGACGAACACAAAGCGGAATTTGTGCAGAAAGTCAAGGAATTCCTCGGAAATTTCGGGCTCCACGACACGAACCGCAAAATGGGAGAGCTCTCCGGAGGAGAAGTCAAAAGAGTGGCGCTCAGCGAAATGCTTGCATCGCAAGCCGACTTCCTCATAATGGACGAGCCCACCAACCACCTCGATATAGAAGCCATCGAGTATCTCGAATCCTATCTCAAGCGCAGCCGGTGCACTCTGCTGATGGTCACGCACGACAGATATTTTCTGGACAGGGTATGCAATATCGTGATGGAGCTTGACCATGGCGCCATATATTCCTACAAGGGAGACTACCAGAACTATCTGGAGAAGCGGGAAGAAAGAATCGGCAACTACAACGCCCAGACAGACAAGGTACGCAACATACTCAGACGCGAGCTGGAATGGATCCATGCCACCCCATGCGCACGCAGCGGCAAGGCGAAATACCGCATCAATGCGTTTCATGAGCTTTCAGAAAGAGCCTCACAGGCCTACTCCACCAAGCAGATTTCCCTTGACGGCGTGGGCGAGGTGTCAAGGCTCGGCTCCAAGATAATCAACTGCAGGAACGTAAATTATTTCTGGGAGGGAGGTTGTCTTCTGAAGGATTTCAGCTACAACTTCCAGCGCTACGACAAGGTGGGTATCGTCGGACGCAACGGTGTGGGCAAGTCCACTTTTCTGGACCTTCTCACAGGTGCCATCCAGCCTTCTTCCGGAATCATCGAAAGAGGAGAATCCCTTGTGATAGGATATTACCGTCAGGAAGGAATGGACTTCTCAGGAGACGACACCGTACTTGACATCGTCGGAGACACCAGACTGCTCGGAAGATTTCTTTTCCCGCACGACATGCTCAACACCAAGGTGTCCAGACTCTCAGGAGGAGAGAAAAGAAGACTCTATCTTCTCACCATCCTGATGAAGAACCCCAATCTCCTCATCCTGGACGAGCCTACCAACGACCTTGATATCGTAACCCTCAACATTCTCGAGGAATACCTTAAAGAATACGGCGGCTCACTGATAATCGTCAGCCACGACCGCCATTTTCTGGACAGGGTCGTGGAGCACCTTCTGGTATTCTGCGGAGACGGTATCGTAAAGGACTTCATCGGCACGTTCAGCGAATACCGCGCTTATGTGCGGGATTACGAAGCATCCAAAAAGAAGGAACCCTGTGAGCCGAAGCCGGCGGAACCCGCCAAAGCACAAAAGGCTCCGGACAACAAACCCCGCAAACTCAGCTTCAAGGAGAAGCGTGAACTCGAATTGATAGAATCCCGGCTTCCGGAACTGGAAGAACTCAAAAAGACAATAGAAACTGATATGAACAGCGGCACTCTCGCATACGACAAGTTGAGCGAGAAGGCCGAAGAGTTCAAGCGCATCAGTAGTGAAATAGACGAGCTGGAGACCCGCTGGCTGGAGCTCCAGAACCAATAAAGACATATAGACAAATGAGAAAGACACGTTACATAAGGCTCGCCATGATTCTTGCCGTCCTCTGCACGGTATTTTCCTGCGGGCGCAAATCCCATGAAAGAGAAGCGGAGTCGGCGCCGGAGCAGATGCCTGAGATAGGATTCCACTACAACCATTACACGGTGGACAGCACCCGTCTCAAAAGCGGAGAGACATTCTCCACCCTGATGTCAAGACTTGGACTCGGGAACCAGGCCTCGTACAGGCTCACCACCATGTGCGACACCCTTATCGACCTTCGCAAACTGAAGGCCGGCAATCCGGTCCGAGCATACTACGACACCACCGGCGGCACACAGACCCTCAGGTACGTAGTGTACGAGCAGGACAAGGTCCGCTCTACGGTATTCCAGTGTCTTGACTCACTCGCAGTGTGGAACTACAACAAGCCTGTCGAAAGGCAGAGACGCTTCGCGGACGTGACCATACGCACATCCCTGTGGAACGATATGCTCTCGGCGGGAACCACACCGAACCTCATTATGAGACTCTCCGACATCTATCAGTGGAGCATCAACTTCTTCACTCTTCAGCAGGGAGACCGCTTCCGAATAATCTACAACCAAAGCGTCTGTGAGGGAGAAGTGGTAGCCATCGACACGGTTCATTTCAGCCTGTTCAACGGAAAAGACGGAAAAGAGGTGGCAGCAGTGCTCTTCGACACCGGAATCAGCGGAAGCAACACATACTGGGACAAGGGCGGAGTCAGCCTGAAGAGGATGTTCCTTAAGGCTCCTCTGAAATACAATCGTATAAGCAGCAGATTCTCATACAGCCGCAAACACCCTGTCACAGGAAAGGTCAAAGCCCACACCGCCGTGGATTACGCCGCACCTACCGGCACCGAAGTACATGCGATCGGAGACGGCACGGTCACCAAGTGCGGATGGGATGCCTCAGGAGGAGGCAACCGCATCAGAATCAAGCACATGCAGGGATACGAGAGTTCTTATATGCACCTCTCAAAATTTGCCAAGGGCATCAAAGTCGGCACACGCGTGTCTCAGGGACAGGTCATCGGGTATGTCGGAGCCACCGGCACAGCCACCGGACCGCATCTTGATTTCAGAATCTGGGAAAAGGGCAAACCGATAGATCCGCTTTCCCTCAATTCTCCGGCATCGGAGCCGCTCAACAAAAAATATCTTCAGGAGTTCAACGCCTTGTATGACCGATACATGCACGAAATCGGAGAAGACAAGACTCCTGCGATTGAGGCCGAGGCTACAGCTGCAGAACAGTAGGACCCCGGAATATGGAAATCAAGCCGATAGCATATTTCCGCTCTCCCGTAAACGGCAAGTTCGGGCTTCCAAGACAGTCCGGGCTGGCGGAGTGCCTGCAGGGAGAAATAGTCCTCGAAGAAGAATTCCGACAGGAAGAAGCCTTGCGGGGACTGGAGGGATTTGACTATCTATGGCTTATCTGGGGATTCCACCTCAACAGAGACGATGCAGCACAGGGGAAACTCACCGTAAGACCTCCACGGCTCGGAGGTAACCAGCGCATCGGAGTATTCGCATCCCGCTCCCCTTACCGGCCCAATCCTCTCGGACTCAGTTCCGTAAAAATCACCCGGGTCATCCACGGGGAAGGAATTATCCGCGTCTTAGGGGCAGACCTTGCGGACAACACCCCTATCTATGATATAAAGCCCTATGTGGAATATGCCGACTCCCACCCCGGGGTGCGAAGCGGATTCACTGACGACCACGAGTGGAAAGAACTTGACGTCAGGATAGAATGCGGACGGCAGGACCTCTCAGATGAAGACATCCGGGCATTGACAGCGCTTCTGGCACAGGATCCACGCCCACAATACCATCACGATCCGACCCGCATATACCATCTGGATTTCTGCGGAAAAGACATAAAATTTACAGTCGCCGAAGACACGGTGACTGTAATCGAAATTTCCTAAGATACACTACTTGCAGGAAGTGATGTGAAAGCAGTGCTCCTTGCGCTCGTACTTTATAAGACAGGCGCCGGCTTTCTTGCGATCACGAAGCACCTCGCCCAGAACCTTTGTAAGCTCGTATGGCTGCATGAAACTCTCCGTCTCCTGCTCACGGTAGTAGCGGGTATATGTGATATCGAAAGTCGTACCGTAGCAGTGGGCGGAATTGTCGCTCGCATTGGGGTTTCCGCTGCGGCGCAGCCGCTTGACATCCTCCTCCGTGCGAAGGAGCGAAGACACTATGAGCTTGTAGTCAAGAAGATTCTTGGATTTCAGAGAATCGCTGAACGCCTTGGATATTGTCATAAGCTCTTCCGAAGCCCCCTTGGTCAGAAACGGCATGGAGTACTTCAGATTGTCCACTACATAATAATCATTGTCCACCACCTTCACAAGGCCGCTTATTCCGGCCAGCTCAGCCTTTGTCTGGGGTATGGAAGACAATCCAACCTGTTTGGCAAGGGAGACATGGGCATCGTTGAGGTCCGCAAACACCTTGGCATAAGCCATCCTCGGTCCATAATAGATAATTTCCTTCGCCTCAAACTTCCCCGTCCCGTCCACATCATCTTCCGGAGACTCCTCCTCAGGGACAACGGCAGCCTCGTCCGGAATCACAGGTTCGGAAGGGGTCGCCTCGACTGCGACAGGAGTCCCGGACACAGGAGCATCCTTGGAGCAAGAATGCCCTACAAGGATGCCCGATATGAATCCGATGACAAAAGGAGTTAGAAGTATAAGAAAACCCTTATATGCTTTCGTCATGCTTCTAATTGAATTTCAGAATAGGCTGACGGGCAGCTTTAGTCTCGTCCGGTCTTCCTATAGGTGCAGACACAGGAGCGGCATGGAGAAGATCTGGATCATTCTTGGCCTCTTCTGCAATCTTACGCATCACAGCTATGAATGCGTCCAGTGTCTCCAGCGACTCGGTTTCCGTAGGCTCGATCATTATGGCCTGATGGAAAAGAAGCGGGAAATAAATGGTCGGCGCATGGAACCCGTAATCCAGAAGACGCTTGGCCACATCAAGGGTGCTCACGCCATTCGGCTCAAGCAGTCCGTCGAATACGAACTCATGCTTGCATACCGTAGGTATAGGCAGTTTATAGCAGTCTTTCAAGGACTCCTTGATATAGTTGGCTCCCAGTGTGGCAAGCTTTCCGGCCATCTTCACATTCTCCCTGCCAAGCATCAGAATGTATGCATAGGCACGAAGCATCACGCCGAAGTTGCCGTGGAATCCGCTCACCTTAGGTGTCTTCAGGAAAGGTACCAGTTTCTCGGCCACACCGACAGGACCGCTTCCCGGACCACCTCCGCCATGCGGAGTAGAGAATGTCTTGTGAAGATTGAGATGCATGACATCAAATCCCATGTCTCCCGGACGAACCACTCCGAGAAGAGGGTTCATATTGGCTCCGTCGTAATAGAGCAGACCGCCGCAACCGTGCACCAGATCCGCAATCTCCCGGATTTCGTGTTCGAAAAGTCCGAGGGTGTTAGGGTTGGTCATCATTATACCGGCGATATCAGGTCCGAGAAGAGGCTTCAGCGACTCTACGTCCACAAGTCCGTTCTCCCCGGACTTGACCACCACAATCTCCAGACCGCACACGGCGGCAGAAGCAGGATTGGTACCATGGGCACTGTCAGGTACAATCACCTTTGTACGGGCATAATCACCCCTGCTGAGATGATACTCGCGTATAAGCATCAGTCCGGTCAACTCTCCGTGAGCTCCGGCACAAGGCAGGAAAGTGAAGTGCTTCATTCCGGTGATGGCGGCAAGAGACTTGTCAAGTCCGTCTATCACAGCCTGCGCACCTGTCACGGTAGATTCTGGCTGAAGAGGGTGAAGACCGGCAAATCCCGGCATCACGGCCACTTCTTCATTGATTTTCGGGTTGTACTTCATCGTACATGAGCCGAGAGGATAGAACCCGGTGTCCACACCGAAATTCATCTGGCTGAGGTTGGTATAATGACGTACCACATCAGGTTCGCTGACCTCAGGGAGATCAAGCGGAGACTCTCTCCAGATTTTTCCGCCCCGAGGAAGTTCTCTGTCCGTATGAGGGAGGGAGTATCCTGTCCTCCCCTTCTTGGAAAGCTCAAATATGAGTTTGTCGTAATATTTCATCTTCAGAGCGATTTAACGATTTCAACGATTCTGTCAAGTTCCTCCTTAGGGTGCTTTTCCGTGACACAGAAAGTCACATACCCTTCTTCAGTCTGCAGACCTGCGAAGAAGCCGGCTTCAAGGAAAGCCTTCTGCATCTTCTCCACGTCGCACAGAGGCTTGAGGACAAATTCCTTAATGAACTCTCCGTCAGTAACTTCTTCAAACTTGCCTGTCTTCAGAAGCTCATCGTGGAGATAATGGGAACCCTCATAGCACAGTGCATTGAGCTGACGCATGCCCTGCGGGCCCATCAGCGACAGATATACCGTGCACCACAGAGCCATCAGCGACTGATTGGAGCAGATATTGGAGGTGGCTTTCTCGCGGCGGATATGCTGCTCTCGTGCCTGAAGCGTAAGAACATAGCAGCGCTTGCCGGAAGCATCTTCCGTCTGGCCTACCACACGTCCAGGGAGTTTACGCATGTGCTCTTCACGGCAAGCCATGAATCCCACGTACGGACCTCCGTAGCAGAGAGGCACTCCAAGACTCTGACCGTCTCCCACGGCAATGTCAGCCCCCCACTCGGCAGGCGTTTTCACAACCGCCAAGGCGGAAGGGTCGCAATACATCACAAGCAGCGCCCCCTGAGAATGGACAAGGTCTGCAAGACCGTCGTGATTCTCAATGACACCGTACCGGTTGACGGACGGCACTATGACGCCTGCAAGGTCAAGCACTCCTTCAGCCACATCCTCGGCAATGCTGTCAGATACCACCACATTGACTCCGGAATACTTGGCATAAGTCTTTATGACTTCTATGACATTCGGAAGAAGAGTGGCAGCCACTATAACTGATTTCTTTTTCCTGGTACTGGCCACACACATCCTCACAGCCTCGGCGGCTGCAGTAGGCCCGTCGTACATGGAGGCGTTGGAGATATCCATGCCTGTCAGACGACATATCATTGTCTGCCACTCGAAGATATATCTCAGCGTACCCTGGGATATTTCACACTGGTACGGAGTATATGCCGTAAGGAACTCACTTCTGGAAGTGATATACGAAATGACAGACGGAACGTAATGATCGTACGCACCCTGTCCCACCAAAACCTTGAGCCGGCTGTTCTTGGAGGCAAGAGACTCGAAGAAGTCCCTGACCTGCTGCTCGCTCATGGCCTCCGGAAGATCGTATTCTCCCTTATAGAGACAGTCTGAAGGAACGTCAGAATAGAGGTCATCCAGGGATGACACTCCGATTCTGTCGAGCATCACGCGAATATCTTCCTCCGTCTGGGGGAAATAGCTGAATTTCGACATATTGCTCAGAAGGTTACTTACTTTGCAATTTCTGCGTATGCACCGGCGCTGAGCAGAGAGTCAAGCTCGGACTTGTCGGACATCTCGATCTTTATGATCCAAGCCCTGTAAGCATCCTCATTGATTAGTTCCGGCTTGTCTTCAAGCTCGTCGTTGCACGCGATAACCTTTCCGGATACCGGAGAAACCAGCTCGCTGGAGGTCTTCACGCTCTCAAGAGCACCGAATTCGTCGCCTGCGGCAATCTCGTCGTCAACATCCGGCATATCCACATACGTGATATCTCCCATCTCGCTCTGCGCGAAATCGGATACTCCGATGATAGCCACATTTCCATCAACTTTTACCCATTCGTGTGACTCGCTGTAAAGGAGTCCTTCTACAATTTTGCTCATAAATTATGTGTTTTATTTCTTGTATCTTGTCTGATAAAATCTCTTTTTAACCACTACGCAAGGGAATACGCGTTTGCGTATCCTCACCGCAAGAGCGGTACCGAGGGCGGCGTGCGCAGCATCTACAAGGGCGAAACAGATGCTCTTGTCAAGGGAAATGGAATGATATCCGGTCGTCACCACTCCCACTGTCTCTCCGTCCGGAGTCTCCACCGGATAGCCTGCACGAGGCACGGCACTGTCTGACAGCTCCAGTCCGACAATCTTCTTCGCCACTCCGGAAGCCTTCTGCTCAGATAAAGCCTCCTTTCCGATAAACTCCGGCTTGTCAAGCTTGCAGAACATGCTGAACCCCGCCATCACAGGAGAAATGTCCTCGCTGAGCTCATCTCCATAGAGAGGAAGTCCGGCCTCGAACCTGAGCGTATCGCGGCACCCGAGTCCGCACGGCTTCACTCCTGCAGCCATCAGGGCATCCCAGAACTTAACTATCAGCTCCGGCGAAGCATACACTTCAAATCCATCCTCTCCAGTGTATCCCGTACGGCTGAGGATAACCCTGCCGCCGTCCACCTGCTCGTCCATGAATTCGTAGAATCCAAGTCCTGATGCACCCTTGAGTCCGAGTACGTCCATTACGGTCTTCTCGGCAGACGGTCCCTGAACGGCTATCTGACCCCATTTGTCAGAAGCATTGTCCAGTACCACATCATACCCTTCGGAATTCTTACGCATCCACTCGAAATCTTTATCCACATTGGACGCATTGACTACGAGAAGATAATGTCCAGGGACAAACTCCTTGTACACAAGAAGATCATCCACCGTTCCTCCATCGGGATAAACCATCATTCCATAGAGGACGGAGCCCTCCTTCATCGGCCTTATGTCATTTGTGAATATGTGGTTCACAAAAGCCTCCGCATCCTTTCCGGATACGAACACTTCTCCCATGTGCGAGACGTCGAACACTCCCACATCTTCACGTACCGCCTTATGCTCGTCAATGATGCCGCTGTACTGTATAGGCATATCGAAACCGGCAAAAGGGCTCATCCGTGCACCCAGCGCAACGTGCCGGTCATGCAGACAAGTCTTCTTCAACTGATTATCCATATTGTTCAGCTATTTTTTAAGGATTTCCAAATCTTTCTTGAGAATCATCTTCGGGTCCATCATATTCACTTTCTGGAAAAGACGGATCTGGTTCGCCAGGGAGAGATACACCTTATCTTCGTGCTTGCCCTTTCGCCACCATTTGTAGAAGCCGACGGGGTCATTTTCAAAAGGAATGCTGGCCTGGATTCCATTCCCATAGCCTGGATAGTCTATCACGAGCTTCAAGCCCATAAACCTCTTATAATACTCAGGGTCAGCACGACGAAGCTTGCTGACCAAAGGGTTAAGGACTTCAAAGACATCCACCTGCAGGACTTTCTCGCGGACTATAAGCCTGTGAATCCGGACAGGATCCACATTCAACCATACGCCCATCTTGAGCGTTACGGGCCCCTGATCAGTATCAAGGGTCAATTCGTCCATCGAATAATAGACTTTATTGGGGTCTAAAGGAAATTGTGCTTCCGTGGGCATTCCGTTTACAATGATTTGAACAAATATAACACTTTTTTGTGACTTCGGCACCTTTTCACTATCATTTCACGCAAGTAATTCCTATTTTTGTGAAAACCGAAACAATAATCACAACACATGGACAACACAGTCGTCAAGACAGACTTCTCCAACATGGAAGGCACATGCTGTTATTGTTCCGAAAAAAGCGCGGATCTGATACGCAGCAGCATAAGCCGGATACCCGTAAATGCCATTCATTTCATAGGTACGGGAGATTACCATTACCAGACGCTTTTCTGGCTCGAAAGGCTGGAGGAACCGTTCACCCTGATATTGATTGACCACCATCCCGACGACCAGGCGGGCGCATTCGGGGACGAGCTGCTGAGCTGCGGGGGATGGGTCACAAATGCTCGGGCACTTCCGCTGTGCCGCAAGACAATCTGGATCCACGACGCCGGCAATGCCTGCCATACGCGCGACAGACACAAGACAGAAGAACCCGGCCTCGTCAGTGAGACCGGGCCCGAACTTGAAGCCGCTTACCTGTCCGTTGACATAGACATCCTGTCCACAAAATATGCGCACACGGACTGGAGCCAGGGAGATATGACTCTCGATGAACTGCTCGGAATATGCCGTGACATCAGCTCGAAATACCGGCTGCTTGGGGCAGACATCTGCGGAGGACTCTCAGAAGAGAACGGCGGCACAGACAGCGACCAGGCCCTCAACTACCGGTCCATCAAAGCTATAGCAGAGGCTATTTTACAGCATCTGGATAGCGGTAGCGGATATTGACACCATAGTCGGTAACCACGGTATTGAGCCCCAGCATACCGCCTTCACTCTTGCCCACACGCTTGCCGGCGAGAACCTCCTCTGACATTGTATTGAGGTCCTTTACCCGCTGAAGAGTCTCCGGGTTGTTGCCGTGATAGTGACCGGGGTACATCTTCTCTATACCGTATTTCTCCATATAGCGGGCAATCCTCGAGGTGGTGCAGATAAGAGTGGAGAAATTGGTGGAAAGCAGCAGATTGGTGGAGCCGAACGCATCTCCGCTGAATCCGTAATGCGCTTCCCTGTCGAAGAAAGTGGTGGAGCCGGGAGTATGTCCCGGAGTGAATATCACCTCGATTTTCCTTCCGCCAAGGTCAATCTCCTGTCCGTCAGAGAGATACTTTATCTCCCCTTTGTAGTCCTTCATCATGGACGGCACATTTACCATGTCCGCGGCATTGATCCAAATCTCGTCAAAAAGATTCACGGCAGACCCCGTATGGTCCGGATGCACATGAGTGGCTGCCAGCATGACAGGTTTGGAGGTGATACCGGCCACAATTTTGTCCAAATCAGGAATATTGGTACCGGCATCTATCAGAAGAGCTTTCTCGCTACCCTCTATAAGATAGACGGATTCATTGTAGCACAGATGTCCGTTGCCCTCCCAGGTATGCTCGTCAATCTGTCTGAAAACGACATTGCTGTCACGATACACCTCTTTCTCGATGTAAGTACCGTCCGGCCCGGAAGATAAAGTCCCGTCAGATGATGCCTTTTCGGCATGGTGATTGCAGGCAGAGAATCCTGCGATGGCAAGAGTTGCCATAAGAATAGAAGGATTACGCATTCTTATCGTATATTTGTGGTGAATATCAGTTTTTGCAAAATTACACATAATATATTACATCCATGCTAAACAATTTCAAAATTTCCTGCGCGCTGCTGGCATCGCTGGCATTCGCTACCCTGGCTCAGGCCCAACCTGGACGAGGAGGACGCCCGGCAGGACAGATGCCCGTACAGGTGAGTTCACCTGTAGTCAATCCGGACCACACTGTCACATTCAACTATCGCAACGACAACGCCAAAGATGTCAAGGTGAACGCACAGTTCGCCGGCACTCGCGACATGGTAAAGGGCGAGAACGGAGTCTGGTCGCTCACCCTCGGACCGGCAGCGCCTGACATGTACCCATACTGCTTCGTGGTGGACGGCATCCAGGTAATGGACCCGCTCAACCCGGACTGGTTCCCTAACGAAGGCTTCAAGAACAGCATCGTGGATATCCGCAACCCTCAGTCGCCTCTTGTCCACTCGGCACAGAACGTTCCCCACGGAGCGGTTGACTACGTGAACTACTGGTCCGAGTCCATCGGCACCTACGGCAACGCCATCGTTTACACCCCTCCTTTCTACGACAAGAACAAAGACAAGAAATATCCGGTATTCTACCTCATAAGCGGCACCACCGACACGGAAGAAGTATATTTCAAGGTCGGAAGGGTCAATTTCATCCTTGACAACCTCATCGCACAGGGAAAGGCTGAGCCTATGATCGTCGTTCTCCCGTACGGCAACCCGGCCAAATATTTCCCGGAAGGGACCGACCTGCGCGGCAGGGGCGACATGTTCAGCAATGACCTTATCGGCGACCTGATGCCATTTGTGGAGAAGAACTACCGCACGATAAACGACCGTGACCACCGCGCCATCGGAGGATTCTCCAGAGGAGGCAACCAGGGACTCTCCAACGGTCTGAGAAACATCGACAAGTTCTCCTACCTCTGCTCGTACAGTTCATTCACCACCACCGACCTGCCAATATACGACGATGCCGATAAACTCAACGACAGCCTCCACCTCTTCTGGCTCGGAGTAGGCACGGATGACTTCCTGTACGGCTCCGCAGTGGACTACCTCAAGTTCCTTGACAGCAAAGGCATTCACAATGTGAAATATTTCACCCACGACAAGTTCGGACACACTTGGATGAACGCCAAATGCTTCCTGAACGAAACCCTGCCGCTGCTTTTCAGACCAGGTGCCAAGACAGAGTCCATGCAGATCACGGTGGAGCCGAAAAAAGGAGAGCAGCAGCTTACCCCGCAGGTCATGAGCCGTTTGTTCGCAAAACCGGTCATTTCACCTGAGTACAATGCCGACGGCAGCGTAACATTCAGGGTCAACGCACCGAACGCATCCAAGGTGGAACTCGAGTGCCAGATGTTCAGCGGCACCAGACCTATGGCCAAGGACGAGAACGGAGCATGGAGCATCACCGTGAAGCCGGAAGTTCCGGACATCTACCCGTATGCCTTCGTGATTGACGGCACCAAGGTAGCCGATGCGGCCAACATGTTCATCTTCCCTAATGAAGGATTCAAATACAGCCTTGCCGACGTACGCGGTCCGGAGCCGGGCATCCAGGATATGCAGAACGTCCCTCACGGAAAAGTAAGCTACCGCTACTACCATTCCGACAACTGCGGCGGCATCGAAAGGCCTATGTGCGTATATACCCCGGCTGGATACGAGCCTGAAGGAAAGGAAAAACTTCCGGTTCTCTACCTTATCCACGGCATGACGGACACCTACGAGACATGGTTCAAGGTGGGACACGCCAACATCATTCTTGACAATCTCATCGCACAGGGCCTCGCCAAAAGGATGATTGTCGTGATGCCATACGCCAACCCGTACATCGAGATGAACGCCAGCGGTCTGGACAAGCCATACAACGCCATGGACACCGACCTTATCACGGCGGAGATTCTCAAAGAAGTCATTCCTTTCGTGGAGAGCAATTACAATGTCTATAAGGATGCCGACCATCGCGCCATCGCAGGATTCTCTCTCGGCGGACGCCAGGCTCTGGCCTGCGGACTTGGCAACACTGACAAGTTCCATTGGGTAGCGGCATACGCGCCGGCCATCTTCGGCACGGAGTACGAGGCCAATTTCACCAACGGCACCTACAACTCCATCAAAGACATCAAGAAAAATCTCAAGTTCCTCTGGCTCGGGACAGGAAGCGAGGACTTCCTCATCCAGGCTTCACAGGGTCTTAACAAATACCTCACCGTCAATAAGGTAAAACACACCTTCTACAACCCGGGCGGCGGCCACACATGGATGAACTGCCGCGACTATCTCGAACTCACCGCAAAGCAGCTATTCAAGTAGCCCCCTGCCGCCTGTGGGTGATTGAATCGGCTTTCTGCTTGTGCAGAAGGCCGATTTTTCTGTGAAGTTCGAAGTTCCGCAGCGGCAGCAGCTTTTCTGTGCTCCGGAAGGTGCGGGAGGGGGCTGCTGCGTGCCCGGGGGTCCCTGAAAACGCATCGCGTACCAGAGGAGGCTGTTTTGCGCACCGAATATCCCCTCCGTACCCCAGAAGCCTGTTTTGCGCACCGAGTGCCTCAGAAAACGCATTCGGTACCATAGGAGGCTGTTTTGCGCACCGCACGCATATTCCGTACCACAGGAGGCCCTCTCCGGTACCGAATGCCACAAACACAACGCAGTCACATCCTGCGGCGCAGACTACCGCGTCATCAACACCCTCATTACAGCCATGCCCTCATTACGGACATCCGCCTCATGGAAACCGCCTGGGACAAGAAACAACCGCTTTGCGGAAAAACCTCTGCAACTTTTCCAAAAAATTGCTGGAACTTTCACGCAGTTTTTTTATATTTGTGCCGAATAAATACCGCAACACGCAATGCAAACTCTTTACGACCAATACAACCAACTCATGGAACTTACCCCGATGAACTTCTTTCGGGAGCAGCACGATACCATCAACTGGGATGTTCGCATCCTGGGCATCCTGGGCCAGAAGGGTGTAGGCAAATCCACGCTTATCCTGCAGCACATCAAGCGGGCCGGCAACAAGGATGAATCCCTATACGTAGTGGCTGATGACATCTATTTCAGCGCCCACACGTTGCTTGAAACCGCAAAAGACTTTTTTGCCCGCGGAGGAAAATACCTGTACATAGATGAAATACATAAATACGAGCACTGGAGCAAAGAAATCAAGAACATATACGACAGCTTACCGCTACTCCACGTCGTATATTCCGGCAGCTCCATGCTTGATTTAAAGGATGGCGGTGTCGACCTCAGCCGTCGCGTTATCGAGTACCACCTTCCCGTCTGGTCATTCCGGGAATACCTTAACCTTCGCTGCGGCTGGTCCCTGAAGCCAGCCTCGCTGGAAGAAGTCCTGCAAGGCAAGGTGGATTTCCCTTACGGACCGGAACGCCCTCTAAAATACTTTGAAGACTACATGAAGAAGGGCTGCTACCCCTTTTCACTTGAGCCGGAATTCGAGACCCGCCTGCGCCAGATCATCAACACAACCGTTGAGGTGGACATCCCCAAATATGCCAAGATGACCGTCGCAGCTACGCGGAAACTCCAGAAGTTCTTGTACTACATTTCCAAGAGTGTTCCCGTCAAGATTAACTTCTCGGATATGGCAAGGGACCTGGAGTTGAACCGTGACGATCTGCCCAAATATCTGGAGTATTTAGAGAAAGCGGAATTGGTCTCTGTCCTTCGTATGAAGGCCAACGGTGACGCCATCCTGCGCAAGATGGACAAACTCTACCTGCACAATTCCAATATGGCGTATGTCCTTTCGGGAGAAAATCCGGAAACAGGGAACGCACGCGAGACCATCTTCTACTGCTGGACCAAGCAGAAGTACGATACGCTGGAGTCCCCCGTCTCAGATTTTGAGATTGACGGAAAGACCTTTGAGGTTGGCGGGCGAAAGAAAGGGAAGAAACAGATTGAAGACGTCAAAGATGGCTATGTGGTCAAGGACAATACTGAATACGTCTTCGACAATCAGATCCCGCTCTGGATGTTCGGGTTCCTGTATTAACAGCAAATAATTATCTGCGCACCGAATGCCACTTCCGTACATGCAAAGAATTCCTGATAATCCTTGTCCTTGCTGATATCATTCATGATATGTTTTTTAATCTTTCAAACAAGCAAGTGGTATTACTTTTACTCCGTCCGGGCGTGTGTAAGCCATGCTGCCACCTGTCATGACAATCATCAAGTCGGGTTCGCGCAGCGGCACCTGCTTTTCTGTCTCATTATGCACTTGAATGAGTCGTTTAATTTTCAAAAGATGTTTGGCTCCTTCTTCTATTTCACAACTGCCAAGTTTGCACTCTATCAGAGCATAGCGTCCATCGTCAAGATGAAGCACCAAGTCGGCTTCCAGTCCGTAGCGGTCGCGATAGTATGACAGATGATTGCCAAAACCTGGAGTATAAGCCCGAAGGTCTCGTGCGCACATCTGTTCAAAGATGAACCCAAAGGTCTTGAGCTGCGTCATCAATGCTTCCGGGGAAAGTCCTAATGATGCAGTTGCAATGGACGGGTCTACGAAAGCCCGTTTTACACCACTTCGAATTGCAGTCTTGCTTCGGACGGCAGGACACCAAGCTTCGATGTTGTCGATAACGAACAATTTATTGAGGGAGGTTACATAATCCTCAAACGCACTCATAGAAAGTGAAACTTCCCCAGAGGTTGTTACATCAGCTAACAGAGCGGTATTCTTTGCCAATGTTGAGATGTTACGGGCATACGAACGCAATATTGCACGAGTTGTCCGTTCATTCCTTTGTACGCCATCCACTCTTGAGATATCGTCACGACAAATGGCATCAACATAGTTGCGTGCAATAAGTAGCTTTGCCTTATCACTCTTCATATTAAGAAATGCAGGCCATCCACCACGACAAGCAGCATAAATCAAGTCTTCAATCTTCATGTCTGAAGTGATGCCGTCTATGTCGAAGTCTTTATTATCAAACAATTCTTTAAGTGAAATCTTTCCGTTAGACTCTCCTGACTCCCATAGACTCATTGGCAACATTTTCATTCGTGAAATCCTACCCGTACCAGAATGATGTATTTTACTTCTGTCTACAACAGTAGATCCTGTAAGAATGAATTGTCCTGGAACCTGACGCTTGTCCACCATAGTACGCACGGCATCCCAAAGCACAGGAGCATCCTGCCATTCATCTATTAGGCGAGGAGTCTCACCCATCAACAACAATGATGGTTTGGAGGCAGCAGTTGCAGCGTATTCTTCCTGCATCTCCGTGTCCTGCATCTTTATGACACTTTTACACATTTGCTCTGCAGTTGTTGTCTTTCCGCACCACTTAGGGCCTTCTATTAGCACTGCCCCGGAAGCCTCAAGACGCTCTGCCAGTTGAAGGTCTGCAATTCTATGTGAATAACTCATATTATAACCGTGATTTGATTATGTATGCAAAGTTAGTGATATTCAATTATATATGCAAGCAAAAACTGATATTTGTGAATGTTTAGTACTATGAATTGCGTTGTTTTATTACTAACTTTTGTGGTAATTCATTTGTAGTTTTTGAGGTACTACATTTGTACCCTTGTACTGCGCGCGAGAAGTAGACACGGAAAATAATTTTTAGACGTTATTATTTC
>SAMEA104315421__coassemble_724_pt1 | contig 31345 bp, 32 predicted proteins | sample SAMEA104315421__metabat2_low_PE_015 | metagenome-assembled genome bin SAMEA104315421 (sample SAMEA104315421) | gut metagenome | biome: Monkey gut; feature: monkey-associated habitat; material: faeces | place: China | collected 2013
TTCCGTATGCTGCCTCTACGGGATATCCGAGCGGAGCGAAAAGTGCCGTGTGCTCATTTGGAAGTTTTACTGTAGGTGCCTCATCTTCCATTTCAGAAACATTTCCCATCATTGCATCGTACTGTTTCTGAAGAGCTTTGTCCCTGTCGGAAGTCTTGCTGGCGGTTGTTTGTTTCTTGACAGACTGAGCCGTCTTTACGATTTGTTTGCCGATTTTGTCTCCGATGCTCTTGAGACCTTCTTTAAATGACTGGGCATCAGCACTTGGCATACTCACAAGGAGTGCCGTGCATAGGATAAGAATATTTCTGGTTTTCATTTGTAATGATTGTTGATCTTCTAAGATTACCAACGCATCCTCAAATTTACGAAAAAAATCGAAACCGCTCGGTAGTTTGGCGCTTTAAAATCCGGAAAAAATTTTGTATGTTTGTCCGGATGTTCAGAAGAAAAATCATGACCCTGGCCTGCGTTCTGGCTTATCTTGTGGTCTTCGCCCATTCGGCGATAGCCCATGAGCATCATCGCATGTGCCGAGGTGGAGCGCTGACATCTGAAAGCAGCGAAGCTCATCATGATCCCCATTACGGAAGTTGCGAGACTCTCAACACTTTCCTTCTGGATACGGACTATGCGAACGACCTTGTGGTTGACTGTATCCCGGTGTTCATGCCGGCTGCATCCCTGTCGGAGGTGCCGCCGCAGTCGTTTTCAATTCTACCGGTACAGTTTCTTTATCTTGAGATATTTAGGGAACCATTGATCCCTGGAGCCAATTCTCTAAGGGCTCCTCCTGCCATATAATCCCACAGTACGGGAGCACCAGGGGCGTCTCCCGAAGTGATTATAGCAGTTATATTTCAAGATCCAAAAAATGAAAAGAATATTAGCCATTATGGCAACGGCGGCGCTGGTGTGCACAGGCTGCCACAATCATGGTGAAGAACATCATGAGGATGAACACGCGCACTCTCATAGTTCCGTTCAAGTCGTAACCTGCGCAGAAGGGGTGGAATTATTTGCAGAAAGTGCTGAAATCGAGAAAGGGGAAGAATGCCTGCTTACAGCTTATTTTACTTCCCTTGACACATTCAAGCCATGCTCCGGAACGGAAGCGGAACTGGTATTCGCGGGAATTGACGGTGAAGAAGCCGTCCACGGCGAGTACGTGCGTCCGGGAGTGTTTCATTTTGAGTTCGTTCCCGGTGCGGACAAGGGCGTACTGAAACGCATCACCTTTGGCGGCAGAGAGTTTGACTGCAGCAATGCATCGCACACGCACTTCCCTACCGCCAATGTCGTAAGCTTCAACAGGGAGCAGAGCTGGATGGTGGATTTCGCCACTCAGAGGGCCACACTTGAAACGCTCGGAAATGTCATCAACACGGTAGGTCTGGTATCAAGCACCCAGACCGAAGAACGTACCGTTGTGGCACGGACCAACGGCGTTGTAGGTTTGGTGGGACGTTATGTGCTTCCTGGAATGCCAGTGAGAAAGGGAGAAGCACTCTTTCACATCAGCACGGACGGAATGTCCGATTCCAATATGGGAGTCCGTTTCGCTACGGCAAAGGCCGAATATGAGCGCACCGAAGATGAATACGAACGCAAATTGTCCCTTTCAGAAGACAATATTGTCAGCAAGGCAGAACTTGCCCAGGCCAAAAGTGCCTATGATGCAGCCAAAGCCGAATATGACAATCTGGCCAAATACTTCCAAAACGGTGCATTCTCCGCTATTTCAGACATCGACGGCTATATCGATGAAGTCTATGTCTCCAACGGGGACTATGTGGAAGCCGGACAGAGGCTCGCATGCGTGTCACACTACAGTCGGTATCAGGTGACGGCCAAAGTGCCATCAAAATACGCATCAGAGTTGAATCACATTGAAGATGCGGTGTTTACTGATGCTGCTGGTAATATTTTCAGACTCCGTGACATTGACGGACACCTTATAACAGCGGGCCGCAGTGTAAGCATAGAAAATCCGCTTATTCCGGTGACGTTTGAAGTAGGAGGAAAACTCGGTGCCGTTCCGGGAAGTTTCGTAGATATGAGGATTGTTACGAAATCTGCGGATCCGGTGCTCACAACGGACAGCCGCGCTATTGTCGAAGAGTCCGGGAACTTCTTTGTTTACAAGCAGTTGAATCCGGAATTGTATCAGAAGGTTCAGGTATCCATAGGTGCCACCGACGGACTCAGAACCGTAATAAATTCCGGGCTGCAGGAGGGTGATATCATAGTTTCCAAAGGGGCGGTAATACTTAAGCTGGCCCAGGCGGCTGGAACCCTTGACGCCCATTCCGGTCACGTTCACTGATAAAACCCGGCACTATGAATTGGTTGAATGATATAATTCATTTCTCCCTTAAGAACCGCTTACTGGTCATTTTGGGAGCAGTTTTGATAATCGCCGGCGGATTGTGGAGCGCCAATCGGATAGATGTAGACGTGTTTCCCGACCTCACGGCACCGACCGTCGTGATTATGACTGACGCGAGCGGAATGTCGGCAGAAGAAGTCGAAAGGCTGGTTACGTTCCCGGTGGAGACCGCAGTCAACGGCGCTGCCAACGTAAGACGTGTCCGCTCTTCATCGATGTACGGTTATTCCTTCGTATGGGTGGAATTTGACTGGGGAATGGACGTATTCAGAGCCAGGCAGATTGTATCCGAAAAACTTGTCACCCTTGGAGAGTCCCTTCCGGACAATGTGACTCCGGTACTTGCACCGCAGTCCAGTGTCATGGGCGAAATAATGTTCATAGGACTCCAGTCTGACAGCACTTCCATGATGGACCTTCGCGACATTGCCGACTGGGTCATCAAACCTGCAATTCTTGCTACCGGAGGCGTGTCTCAAGTGACGGTTCTCGGTGGAGACGAAAAGCAGTATCAGATTATAGCGGATCCGCTGAGGATGGAGGCATACGGAGTTACCATGTCTGACCTTGAGGCCGTGGGTAAGTCTCTTAGCACCAATTCCGAGGGAGGAATCATAAGGGACCGGGGCAATGAATATGCCCTGCGAGGCATTTCCCGGACCACGGACCTGGATGAACTCGGGGCCAGCATCGTCAAACTGGGACCGGACGCCCCTATATGCCTTCGGGATGTGGCGGATCTTCGCATCGGTGCGGCTGTGAGGCTTGGCACCGCATCGCAGAACGGCAAGCCGGCAGTCATTATTTCTGTCAGCAAACAGCCGGACATCAACACCCTTAATGTGACGGCAGCCATAGAGAAAAGCGTGAATGAAGCGGCCGCCGCCCTGAGTTCTGACATCAAGGTCGACACTCACATTTTCCAGCAGGCGGACTTCATCAAGGCCTCCGTCGGAAATGTCGGAAGAGCCTTGCTGGAAGGTGCGCTTTTCGTCATAATCATTCTTTTCATCTTCCTTGGTAACTTCAGGACCACGCTGATTTCGGTAATTGCCATACCGGTGTCGCTGCTTGCTACCATAATCGTGCTGCTCGCGCTCGGAATGGATATCAACACAATGACCCTCGGCGGCTTGTGCATTGCCATAGGTTCTCTGGTGGACGATGCCATCATCGATGTGGAGAACGTATATAAACGATTGAGGCAGAACCATCAGAAACCTAAGGAAGAACGTGACAGCGTATTCAACGTAGTGTTTGAGGGATCGCGCGAAATCCGTTCATCGGTTATCAACGCCACCCTTATCATCATGGTTGCATTCACCCCGCTTTTCTTTTTGGACGGGATGGAAGGAAGGCTGCTCAAGCCTCTTGGAATCAGCTTTATAATAGCTCTTTTCATGTCCCTTATAGTGGCCATGACTCTTACTCCCATGCTCTGCAAGGATATGTTGTCTTCTGACAAATATCTTACACGAAACAGTAAGGAGAGCATTGTAAGCCGGAAACTCTCGCAATGGTATGGTTATGCCCTTGACAAGGCCCTTTCTTACAAATCCGTCATAATAGGGGGCACGATATCGCTTCTTGTCGTGGCAGTGATTGCATTTGCCGGAATGGGAAGTAGTTTCCTTCCGGATTTCAATGAAGGCTCGATGACCATCTCCGCCGTTACGGGACAGGGAGCCTCGCTTGAGGTAAGCGACCAGTTGGGGGAACTTATGGAAAAAGAATTGCTCCAGATTCCTGAAGTGGTAAGAACTTCCAGAAGAACGGGACGCGGAGACCTGGACGAGCATTCACAGGCCACGAACGGAGCCGAAATTGACGTGACGTTCAAACTCGGCAAGCGCAGTAAGGATGAGGTATTCGATGAGGTCAGGGCCAAACTGAATTCCATACCGGGAGTAGCTGTCACCGTAGGACAGCCGCTCGGTCATCGTATCGACCACATGCTCTCCGGAACCAAAGCCGCCATAGCCATCAAGATATTCGGTACGGACCTCAGTGTCCTCCAGATGACCGGAAACAGCATCAAGTCCGCGGTGGCTGGTATAGACGGACTTGTGGATGTCTCTATCGAGCAGCAGGCCTCTACGCCACAGATTCTAGTCAAGGCCAATCGTGAGGCTCTTGCAATGCACGGTATAAGCATAGATGAGTTCAATCGCTTTGTGGAACTTGCATTTGCGGGAGAAAAATTGTCCGACATATACGAGGGACAGCGCCGCTACGATGTGGTCATGAGACTTCCTGATATATACACAAGATCTCTTGACGGCGTTCGCAATGCCCTGATTGACACCGGATACGGAAGCAAAATTCCGCTGGAGGAGGTATCGGAAATCGTATCCTCCACGGGACCTGGAGCAATCAGTCGCGAGAATGTCCAGCGTAAGCTTGTGGTATCGGCCAATGTCAGCGGTCGTGATGTGGGAAGCGTCGTGGAGGATGTAAAATCCGTCATCGGGCAGGCCATATCGCTTCCGGAAGGATACAGAATAGAATACGGAGGACAGTTTGAAAGTGCCGGAAAGGCATCCAGAACTCTTGCCCTCGCCACCATTCTTGCCATTTTTATAATATTCCTGCTTCTCTACGCGGAATTCAAAGATTTGTGGCTGTCGCTCATTGTGCTTGCAAGTCTTCCGCTGGCCCTGATTGGCGGCGTATTTGCCGTATGGCTTAGTTCGGGAGTCGTAAGCATTCCTGCCATTATCGGGTTTATAACTCTATTTGGCATCGCCACGCGCAACGGAGTGCTTCTTATCAACCGATACCGGCATCTTGAGGGCAGCGGAATGCCTTTGAGACAGTGCGTACATGAAGGTTCGGTGGACAGGCTCAACCCTATTCTGATGACCGCGCTGACGTCAGCTCTTGCGCTCATTCCTTTGGTAATCAACGGTGACAAGACCGGCAATGAGATTCAGAGCCCTATGGCTGTCGTTGTACTTGGAGGATTGATAACAAGTACGCTTCTCAATATCTTTGTGGTGCCTATAATGTACGAATGGTTTGAAAAAAGGAGGAAAAAATCATGAGGAAACTGACAATTGCCGCAATGCTTATGCTTGCTGCCGTCTATTGCGAGGCCCAGGATTTCAACAGCATACTATCCGAAATAGAGCGGAACAATATCACGCTCAAATCCCTCAGAAGCAAGGCGGAGGCCGATAAATTGGATTATCGCACCGGACTTACTCCTGATGATCCGGAAGTTGAGATGGGGTATCTGTGGGAAACCAAAGATCCTGAAGGTGGTCATCGAATCGATCTTGGCGTGAGTCAATCCTTCGACTTCCCTACCGTTTACTACTGGAAAAAGAAAATATCGGACGGACAGTGTACGGCTGCGGAAATAGAGTATGCCATCGGCAGGAAAAACGTCCTGCTGGAAGCTCGCCAGACATGCATAGAACTTGTGTTCAACAATGCCGTATGCGCGATTTTGGCTGAGAGTAAAGACAATTCTGAGAGAGTCTTCAAAGGAATGAAACAAAGATATGCCCACGGGGATATCGGTATTGTCTCACTCAATGAGGCGCGGCTCAGCATGATGAACGCTTCGAGAGCATATAGGCACGCAGAAATCGAAAGGCAGGCCACGCTCGATGCACTGAAGCTTCTCAACGGAGGAAAAAGCGTTTCTTTTGAGTATGACTCATTCCCTATGATGATTCTTCCTGAAGACTTCGAGCAGTGGTATTCCGACGCCTGCCTGTCCAACAGCGAAATCGGTCTCTTGTCCAAGAATTTGGAACTGGCAGAATCCTCCGTGCGCCTGGCTCAGTCAGAATGGCTGCCCAAATTCACTATAGGATACACTTCTGAGCGGGTTCCGGGCAGCACTTTGCAAGGTATAAGCGGAGGTATATCCATACCTCTCTGGTCCGGAAAAGGCAAGGTCAAGGCCGCCAAGGCAAGGCAACAGGCTTCAGCCGACATCCTCGAGGCCGACAGGACTTCCTTTATGCATTCCATGAAGTCCAAACACGACAGGCTCAAGTCTCTGTACAAACTCTGCGAAGAGTACAGGGCGCTGCTTGAAGATACGGAAAGCGCCGAACTGCTGGTCAAAGCACTTGAAGAAGGAGAAATCAATTTTGAGCAGTACGCTACAAGTATGCAGTTGTGGTACAGTTCGCAGATGGAACTTCTTGAATCGGAACGGGATTGCCACGTGCTTCTATCTGAACTTGAGGCTTTTAAGCAATAAAATCGCAGTGTTCTGCTATATCATGTCTGTGGGTATAATTAAGTTTATTCAAAACTTTTTTATACTCACAGACTGTTTTTAAGGGGATTTTTGCGAAAAAATATTAAAAAACTTTAAAAAAAATTTGCAGAATTGATTTTTTGTAGTACCTTTGTACTCGGGTTGAGTAAGTGACCAGTCTGGCCCATCGACCTATTGGTTATTAGTTTTAGTGTTATTAATTATGTGGTTAGTGTGAGTTGTCGCCGTGAGGGTCACAACTCATTTCTTTTTTATACCCTTTTCCGTTCAAATTTCAGGACTGGCTTTCGCCCGGAGCCGACTTGTCGTAGATATCTTTTATGATAAGACCTGAGAGCGTCATACCGAAAATGCAGGTGATATGTGCAAGGGAGCCTTTCTGCTCACCCGTTACCTCATCGCCATATACACATTTGAAACTATGCTCAGGAATAGTTCTGCTCCTTCTGAGTTTTTTTCTTAGAGCCGCTCCGAGAGGACAGTCGCGAACCTTCCAGAAATTGCCCACCTTTATACGTGTGGGGTCTATTTTTCTCGCGGCACCCATGGACGAAAAGAATGTGGCTGGAGAGGATGTGGCGGCCAGAATCAGCGCAGCCTTGTCTTTGAGGGAATCTATGGCATCCACAATGTAATCGTAGGTCTCAAGCCTAAAATCAGGAGCGGTATCTTCATTGAAGACCTTCTGAATGGCCACAATATCAGCTTCCGGATTGATTTTCAGGAGCTCTTCTTTCATGGCTTCCACCTTTGAGAGTCCTACTGTCAAGGTCGTTGCCATTCTCTGACGGTTGATGTTGCTGACATCCACATTGTCGGAGTCAACTATCGTTATATGTTCAATGCCCGCACGGACAAGTCCTTCTACGCACCAGCTGCCTACCCCACCTACTCCAAACACGATAATGCGCGCGTGCTGCAGGTTTTTCTGCACATCTTTTCCGAGTACAAGTCCGGCCCTTTGAAATAATTCGTCGTATGAATAAGTTCCCATTCTTATTTTTTGACAAAGTAAATAAAAATACATATCTTGCACAAAATTTTGAACAGTAATGAAAAGAACCATAGCATCACCAAAAGCACCGGCAGCAGTCGGTCCTTATTCTCAGGCAGTAGAGTTGAACGGTACCCTGTTTGTATCAGGACAGCTTCCTGCAGATCCCCTTACAGGAGAGTTCCCGGAAGGGATTGAGGCTCAGACTCGCCGCTCACTTGAAAATCTCGGATATATTCTTGAAGAGGCCGGTCTTACATTTGACGATGTAGTCAAGACCACCGTTCTTCTGGATGATATCAAGAATTTCGCAGCCATGAACGCCGTGTATGCCGAGTACTTCAAAGGCGACAAGCCGGCAAGAGTCTGCTATGAGGTGGCCGCCCTTCCTAAAGGCGCCAAAGTTGAGATTGATGCCGTAGCCGGCAGATAGTTTTTCTGTATGAAGCGTCTGTTGCTACTGCTGCTGTCCGTTTTCCTGCTTGGCTCATGCCACTGCGGAGACGCTGACAGTAAGCAGGCGTTTCAGAATGCCGCAAAAGAGGTCACAGCTACAATTACCGCCGAGAAGTTGCCGGAGCCCCCTGACTCGTTTATGTCAGTATGCCCCGTAAATTTCGGCGCGTCTCCATCTGAAAGTGCGCCAAGACCTCAGTCAAGGATCAATTTCAGTCTTACAGGCCGTCCGAAGCTGCTTACATGTATTCGCAAGTCGGAGTACGGCCCTTTTTATCTTCATCACCCCGTTCTGTCCGGTATAAATTCCGTACAGAATCATTTCATTTCACTAAGAAGGTTGCGTATTTAGTCGGTTGATTGTTGTTTTCTTCCTCGCAGAGGAAAGGTTTAGTCAGTTTAATCAACAATCAATCAACTTAATATGGATAAAATTTTTTCAAGAACACGCAGTACGCGTGATATTATGGTGTCTACCGGACTCGTGATTGCCGGCATTGCTATCGTGGCTGTTCCTTCAGCCGTATCTGTCAATATTCTCGGTGCCTTCCTATGCTTTGTAGGACTTGTGACATTCTTTATGCTCAAGTCAGCCAGGGTTGACAAGGAGACGGGCATCAAATACAAAAGAATCGTCAAATATTTCCCTTCCGAAAAGAAAGACGATATTATCAATGCTCTTTCTTCCGATCCTCAGAAATTCAACTGGAGCGAGAAGGACGATAGCGAAGGGATAATGGTTGACATATATTACAATCTTAAAGTCAACAAGGTGTACGCTCACTGTTTCAAGTACATTCCGTATGAATATTGTTCATGCTCCGACTGGTACGAACTGGACGCCGACAAATGTGGCAATATGCTGCTTGATTAGGCAGTGGACTATAGCCTCTGAAACAATACTGGCTGCTTCCTTTAAAGAAGCAGCCAGTAATCTTTATCGGGGTAACCCCGTTTATTTCAGCGAAGCAAGAGATGCTTCCAACGCCTCAATCCTGGCCAGAGCATCAGACTCCTTCTTGCGCTCGGTCTCTATGACCGCTGCCGGCGCGTGAGCTACGAACTTGTCATTGGACAGCTTTCCACGAACGGAAGCAAGGAACTTGCGCTGATGCTCGAGCTCGGCTTCCAGTTTCGACCTTTCTTCAGAACTGTCAATAAAGCCATCCAGCGGAATGCTCATCTTCACCGTGCCTACGATAAACGAAACGGAGGCACCGGATGCGGCTCCTTCCCTTACCTCACCGATATTTGCTGCTTTGCGTATCACAGGAAGCAGTTCTGAGGCAAAATCACCGTCTACATAAAGCTCAAGACTCTGTTTCGGAGAAATCTGCTTCTGCGCCCGAATACCTCTGATGGCGATAACGGCCTCTTTTGTCAAATCGAAATTATGGAGAAGTTCCGTATCGTAAGCGCTTGCCTTTGGAGTAGCGGCGAACATAATGGTCTCCCCTTCCTTTCTTGGCTCCATTGCCTGCCAGAGCTCCTCTGTGATGAAAGGCATCACAGGATGAATCAGGCGCAGAAGCTTGTCGAAAAACTCTACGGTAGCCTTATATGTGGCGCCATCGACAGACGCACCGTAAGCAGGCTTGACCATCTCCAGGTACCAGCTGCAATAGTCGTCCCAGAAGAGTTTGTAGATTGACATCAGGGCGTCTCCGATGCGAAGTTTGGAATAATGGTCTTCCACCGCTTCTATAGTTCGTGACAAAAGGCTGTCGAACCATTTGATAGCCATCGTGCTTTCCTGCGGCTGCGGGGCTGCGTCATCTACCTTCCATCCGCTCACGAGCCTCCATGAATTCCAGATCTTTCCGCAGAAATTTCTTCCCTGCTCAATCTGGGACTCATCATAGAGAATATCGTTGCCGGCAGAAGAGCAGAGCAACATACCCAGACGCACTGCATCGGCGCCGTATTTCTCAATCAGGTCCAGCGGATTCGGACTATTGCCGAGAGTCTTGCTCATTTTGCGGCCAAGCTTGTCGCGCACGATACCCGTGAAATAAACATTTCTGAACGGAATATCCTTCATGAATTCGTCTCCCGCCATTATCATCCTTGCTACCCAGAAGAAAATAATGTCCGGACCGGTAACCAGATCGCTGGTCGGATAATAGTATGAAAGGTCCGCATTAGGCTTGCGCTCCGGGTGTCCCGGGAACTTAGGGTCAAATACGGAAATAGGCCAGAGCCAGCTTGAGAACCACGTATCCAGTACATCCTCGTCCTGATGCAGATCCTCCGCCTGCAGAGACGGATTGATTTTCCTCGCTGCCTCAAGAGCTTTCTCTGCTGTCTCTTCCACAACTATCTGCCCGTCAGGAAGATAATATGCAGGGATACGCTGTCCCCACCACAACTGACGGGATATGCACCAGTCGTGGGCGTTTTCCATCCAGTGACGGTAGGTATTGCGGTATTTGTCCGGTACGAACTTGATATTTCCGGATTCTACGCTGTCAAGAGCCATGGCCGCCAATTTATCCATCTTGAGGAACCATTGAGCGGAAAGTTTAGGCTCGATAACGGCATTTGTGCGCTCCGAATATCCTATAGGAGAGATATATTCTTCCGTCTTTACGAGATTTCCGGCCTCCTCAAGCAGTTTCACGATTTTCTTGCGGGCGACGAATCTGTCTTCGCCTACAAGAATCTGTGCTTTTTCGTTGAGCCTGCCGTGATCGTCAATAATCTCAGTGACAGGAAGATTGTGTCTGAGACCTATCTGATAGTCATTTACATCGTGAGCAGGAGTCACTTTGAGGCATCCTGTACCGAAATCCATCTCCACATAACTGTCCTCAATTACAGGTATCTCCTTGTTGATGAGAGGGATGAGAACCTTTTTTCCGCGAAGGTGGTGATACCTCTCGTCAGCCGGGTTGATGCATATTGCAGCATCGGCCATGATGGTCTCCGGACGCGTGGTGGCTATGACAAGATACTCATCCGTAGGATTCCCCTGTCCGTCTGATATATAGTAGCGAAGATGATAGAAATGACTCTTGGTGTCCTTGTGTACGACCTCATCGTCACTGACAGCGGTAAGCGCTTCCGGATCCCAGTTGACCATACGGACGCCCTTGTATATCATTCCCTTCTTGTAGAAATAGCAGAATGTGGCTATCACGGCATCCGTAAGCTCCGGCTCCATGGTAAATCTGGTACGATCCCAGTCGCATGAAGCACCGAGTTTGCGAAGCTGCTTGAGGATTATCCCTCCGTGCTCCTCTTTCCATTCCCACGCATGCTGCAGGAACTCCTCACGGGTAAGGTCTTCCTTGGAAATACCCTGCTCTTTGAGTCTCGCCACCACCTTGGATTCCGTGGCAATGCTCGCATGGTCCGTTCCCGGCACCCAACATGCGTTCTTTCCGTCCATTCGTGCCTTTCTTATGAGCACGTCATTGAGTGTGTTGTTGAGAACGTGCCCCATGTGCAGGATTCCAGTCACGTTAGGTGGCGGAATGACTATGGTGTAAGGCTCCCGGGCATCCGGCTCAGAATGAAAAAACTTGTGGTCGGTCCAATAGGAGTACCACTTCTCTTCAACCGACGAAGGGTTGTATTTAGCATCTAATTCCATATCAATAAAGCGTCCTATGACGAATTTGCAAAGATAGTCAGATATTTGGATATAACTTCGATGAACCAAGAATATTTTAGCGACTATGCGCATATCTCTGAAAGAATCAGTAAATTTGCAATTCACATCTAAAAACCCAGATATGGACAACGAAAAGAATCCTATAAACAAGCTGGAAGTTCTCCCGGAAGCTACGGGCGGAACATATTCCAATCTGGCTGTGATCAGCCACTCAAAGACCGAATTCATAATTGATTTTGCCGCCATTTTCCCGGGATTCAGCGGTCCTCAGGTAAGAAGCCGCATCATCATGGCACCGGAGCACTGCAAAAGGCTCCTTGGCGCCCTGGCAGACAATATCTCCAAATATGAAGGCCAGTTCGGAACAATAGGCATCGAAAACGGACAACCTTCAGCGACTTTCAATCTTTCTGATCTGAATCCAAATGGCACAAAATCTTAATCTTCAGCGCATCAAGGCCATAGTATATGATATTGACGGGGTCCTCACCGACGGGAGCATCTACCTCCTGGACGAGGGGCCGGACAAACTCGTGCGCGTGGTCAACGCCAAGGACTCGTTTGCGTCCAGAGCGGCTGCGTCCAAAGGATTTGTAGTCGGCGTCATTTCCGGAGCAGACACCAGGCCGCTGAGGAATCGCTGCGAACACATGGGCGCGAGACCTGAAAACGTTCACCTCGGAACCAGAGGAAAACTGAAAGTGTTCTACAGTTTCTGCGAAGACAACGGTCTCAAGCCTGAAGAGGTGGCTTTTTTCGGGGATGATATTCCTGACACCCAGGTACTAAGGGCCTGCGGACTGGGAATCGCACCCGCCGATGCTGCGCCTGAGGCTCTTGAGGCGGCTGACTATATCTGCAAGGCTCCCGGCGGGAGGGGATGTCTGCGCGAAGGAATCGAGATGATACTCAAATCTCAGGGAAAGTGGCAGTTTGATGAGGACAAGTTCCACCTGATATACTGATATGCTGAATCTTGAAGGAAAAAAGATAATCCTTGGCAGCAACTCTCCGAGAAGAAAGGAACTGCTTGCGGGCCTGGGCGTGGAATTTACCGTAGATACGGGCAATACCTTTGAAGAGACCAAGGAGCCGGACCGCGAACCGGCCATGGTCCCGGTAGATATGAGCCTTGGGAAATCGCATGGCTTTCACAGACAATTGGAAGAAGGAGAAATACTCATCACCGCCGATACCGTGGTGATAGTGAATGGGGAGGTTCTCGGTAAGCCTCACTCGAAGCAGGAAGCGGTGGAGATGCTGCTTAAACTCTCCGGACGGAGCCATCAGGTGGTAACGGCAGTCACTCTTCGCAGCGCCACAAAGGAAAGAAACTTCTCGGTAAGCACGGACGTTGTGTTCGACTCACTCCCGAAAGAGAATATCGAATATTACATCGATACGTACAAGCCTTATGACAAGGCCGGGGCTTATGCCATACAGGAGTGGATAGGATATACGGGAATAAGGGAAATCCGAGGCTCCTACTACAATGTTATGGGGCTTCCTGTAAACAGGCTCTGGAAAGAACTCTCCGCATTCACAGAAGACTGATGTCCGAGAGGAAGTTCACATATCCGTTCCGATATACTCCGACCCCGGAGGTCGTCAGGGCGGCAGAGGATATGATAGATAGAATCGACGCCTCTGCCCGCTTACGGGAACTGTTTGCTGAGGGGAAAATGCTGGGTGTGCTGGAGACCGACAAGGGATTTTTATATGCTTTCAGCGGACTTGCCGGCGGACAGTCCATCGTGGATGGATTCGTCCCTCCGATTTTTGATTATTCGGCTCCGGACGGGTACTTCCGAAAGAGAGAAGCCGAGATTTCCTCAATGGAAGACGGTCCTTCGAAAGGAAAGGCTTCGTCGCAGCTCCAGGACTGGCTGTTCTCCCAATATAAAGTTTTGAATGCCAAGGGAGAATGCCGCGACATAAAGTCCATTTTCGCAGATATCGGACTCATTGCTCCCGGAGGTACGGGTGAATGCGCCGCCCCAAAATTGCTCCAATATGCCTACGCCCATGGAATGCATCCTGTAGCCATGGGAGAATTCTGGTATGGTCTTCCCAAGGGAGGCCAGGTCCGACAGCAGGGACGGTTCTACCCGGCATGTACGGGGAAATGCGGGCCGCTGCTGACTTTCATGATGCAGGGACTGGATGTGGAGCCGAACCCCCTTGACAGGGATTTTCTTTATTCCGAACCGCGGGTGATATTCAGCGATGATGATATAGTGGTGGCAAGTAAGCCGTCGGGAATGCTTTCCGTCCCGGGGAAAGGCGGGCGAGGATCCATGATGGACTGGCTCGCAGAGCAGTTCGGCCCCATTTTTTCGTGTCACAGGCTGGATATGGACACCTCCGGAATAATGGTATTTGCACGCACTTTGGAAGCAAAGGCCGATCTTGACAGGCAGTTCGCGTCCGGTGAGGTACAAAAAACATACAGAGCAAGACTTGAAGCAGGCAGGGTTCCATTCAGACACAAGTCTAAAGGTACCATTGCTCTGCCTCTTGCGGCAGACTATTACGACAGACCGCGGCAGATTGTTGACAGGGCTCACGGGAAACAGGCTATCACCGAATACGAAGTGCGCTCAATTTTTCCTGACTCGGAAGTGGATATTGTCTTCAGGCCGCATACCGGAAGGACACATCAGCTCCGCGTACATGCGGCACATCCGGACGGTCTGGGGCAGCCGATCAAAGGTGACAGACTCTACGGGAGCCGTTTTGGCGGACGGCTTTTCCTTCATGCAGAGACATTGAAATTCAGACATCCATCCACATGGAAGACCATCTGCTTTGAAGACACGGCCGAAATGAAATAGACCGCACCTTCTCTGGCGCGGTCCATCAAACCCAAATGACAATTATTTATTTGGCGAGTTTCTCCATAAGAGAGAGGACTCTGGCTCTGTTTTCTTCAATTTCAGCCGCATCGGTAGTCACTTCTCCGTACTTTCCCTGCTTCTTATAGAAATCGATAAGAGGCTCGGTCTGAGTGTGATAGGTCTTGATTCTATTATTAATAGTCTCATCGGAAGCATCATCGGCACGACCTTCGATAGCCGCTCTGTGCGCAATACGCTTACGAATCAGTTCGTCCGGAATCATTATGGACACCACGGCGGTAACCTGCTCTCCCCTCCTGGACAGAATCTTGTCGAGATCTTCTGCCTGAGGGATGTTGCGAGGGAAGCCGTCCAGAAGAAATCCGTCGAATCCCTTTATTGTGTCAAACGCAGTCTCAATCATGCCTTCCACAACAGAATCCGGCACGAGCGCTCCTGCTTCAATCAAGGATTTGGCCTGCTTTCCAAGCTCCGTTCCCGCAGCAATCTCTGCACGGAGAAGTTCGCCTGTGGAAAGATGCTTGAGATTGTACTTCTCTGCTATTGCAGACGCGTGAGTGCCTTTGCCTGCACCCGGAGGACCGAAAAGAATATAATACTTCATGTCTGATAATATGTGATTATTCATCAATTACATAGATATCTCTGGAATTGCGTCCGAGTTCGTCATAGTCAAGTCCGAATCCCACTATGAATGCATTCGGGATGGCCTTCCCCACATAGTCAAGCTTTTCGTCCTTGTCATATACGTCCGGTTTGAAAAGCATCGTGCAAATCTTGACGTCGGCAGCGCCCTTGTCAAGGAGCATTTCCTTAAGCGCCACAATCGTATTGCCGGTATCGACAATATCTTCGCACAATATTACCCTTCTGCCCTTTATGTCGGCGGTAAGTCCCATCACATTGAGTACCGTACCGGTGGACTTGGTGCCCTGATAAGAGGACATCTTGACAGAGACCAGTTCGCAGTTGAAATCCAGTCTTTGGAGAAGCTCTCCGGTAAACACAATAGCTCCGTTCAACACGCAAAGTATTATAGGAACATCCTCACACCCGGCAAAATCGGCATTTATTTTAGCCGCTACACTATCGATGGACTTCAGTATCTCCTCGTGGCTGAGGAACGGTTTGAACGTCTTATCGTGAATTTTGATTGATTCTTTCATCTGTTTCAAATTATCGGCCTAATTTACGAATAATATTCGTATTTTTGACGAACCTAACTACACAATTATGAAAACGCTTCTCTTTCTGTGCCTTTTCGCATTGCCATACGGAAGTATCGAGGATGCAATGCTGGTAATTTCCGGAGCCTCCTGCATAGAGGAACTCACCGAAGATGCCGTGTCCATGTTCGCACATTATGCCGAACACCCCATTGATCTCAATGCCGCCTCCGAGCGGAAGCTCGTCTCAAGCGGACTCATGTCCTCGTATCAGGCAGCATCTTTGTGCGAATACCGAAAACGTAGCGGAGACGTGCTTTCCTGGCAGGAACTCGCCTTCGTCGACGGATTCAGCAGCCGATATGCACGTGCATTGAAGTCCTTTGCAGTGCTTCGCCAAAGAGGTGCGCCCGGAGCAGCGGAGACGGACGGAATCCGGGGCGACATCACCCTTTTCGGAGGCGCCTCGATTCCGACAGCTGCCACCACCTCCGACAAAGAGTCTGTGCGATTCAGATATGGGCTCAGAGCCGCCTTGGAGTTCAAGGGCAAATACGAACTCATGTGGAACACGAGAACGACTTTTTCCTCCCCCAAACTTGGAATCGGGACCATAAGTGCCGGATGGGAAGGACGGCGCGGAAAACTGATTCTTGGGCATTACAATTCCAGATTCGGGCAGGGGTTGGTATCATGGAGCGGGTTCAAACTCAGCGGATTTTCGAGCATGGCAGCATTTTCCAGGAATGGCAGCGGAGTGTCCCCCACCTCGTCTGCCGCAGCGGAACTCATGGGCATTGCCGGAAGCCTTTATATCGGGCACGGAGAATTGAACGCCGGAATATCTGTTCCCACAAAGGATGCCCTTATAAATTACTCGTTCTACCGGAAGCGCTACAATGCAGGCGCCACCATTTCCACAAAAGCCGTTTCCTTGTCCGAAAGAATATCTCTCAGACATTTCTCGATATTTTCCGAAATTGCGTGGAGTTATTCCGGCGGCCCGGCGGTGGAAGGCGGAGTGCTATGGGTACCAGTGTACGGGGTCAGCCTTGCGCTGAACGGACGGTACCACTCGCCCGGATGGAACGAATACAGCGGAATCGCCATTGGAGCGGAAGGGAAAGGCATATTCTTCAGTCTTGACTATTCATCCAATCCGGTCAGAAAAAAGGAAAGGCTGAAAGTCATTCTGAGCACCGGGAAGGAATTCTCCGCCGGAGAGTGGGTGTTGAAACCGATATTTCGCACCTCGGTCACAAAAGCATTCGGGGCCGACGACAACTGCCGCACGGACCTGCGTCTTGATATTCTGTCACAGTGCCGGATGTGGCGGATGAACGTACGGGGCAACGCGCTGTTTGGCAATTCCTTTGCATGGCTGGCATACCTTGAGACCGCGGCGGTGACAGGCTCATTTTCGGCTTATCTCAGAATGACGGGATTCGATGTGAAACAATGGAATGACCGGATCTGTTCGTATGAGAGAAATGCTCCTGGGAATTTTTCAATCCCGGCATACTATGGCAAAGGAGCCAACGTGTCGGCTTATGTCGCGATGAAGGCAGGAGGCGGGAAAACGAGATGCCGTCATCATGTCTGGATTCGTGCTGAATATACCTTATATTTCAAGGGTTCCGCAAGGCGTACAAGCGGAGCAGGATGTGTTCTTCAATATAAATTTCAATTCTGAAAGAAAATAATGGCAAACTTCTTTATTGTTTCAAAAAAAATGGCGTACTTTGCAAAAGATTTGATGAGTTGACAATACATGTACAATATCTATGAGCAGGTACGGCAAGTACACAGAATCGCTTCGGCAGATGGCGTGCATTCCTTATACAAGTGGAATAGCAATGACGGCTGCGTGGTATCCATTACCACCCACCGTCATTTTTTTTGTAATATCGCAAGAAATCTATCAAAAAGCATCTAATAGGATTTAATAATATGTCAGATTCACGTAAAAAAGCGACACTTGTTCTTCAGAACGGGCGAAGAATGGAGGGATGGAGTTTCGGTTATGGCGGAGCAACTTCCGGAGAAGTGGTATTCTCCACTGCAATGGTTGGTTATCCGGAGAGCCTCACGGATCCTTCTTATTCAGGCCAGATTCTTTGTGTGAGTTACCCACTTATCGGCAACTACGGTATTCCATCCGAAGCGTTGGACAGAAATGGTCTCTGCACGGCTTTCGAGTCGGAAAAGATACATGTCAAAGGTCTGATAATTTCTGACTACAGCGAGAAATTCAGCCATTGGGATGCGGTCAAGAGCCTCGACGAATGGCTAAAGGAAGAAAAAGTGCCCGGAATTTTCGGAATCGACACCCGCGAACTTACCAAAATGCTGCGCGAAGAGGGCGCAATGCTGGGAAAAATAGTCCCTGAAGGAGAAGTCGAAGATTTCCCTTATTATGATCCCAACAAAGACAATCAAGTGGCCATAGTCAGCTGCAAGGAAGTCATCCGCTACGGAAAAGGTGACAAAAAGGTAGTTCTGGTGGATTGTGGCGTAAAACATAACATCCTCAGATGCCTTATCAACCGTGGCGTCGAAGTGATCAGGGTTCCTTGGAATTATGATTTCAACACCATCGAATGGGACGGACTTTTCATTTCCAATGGACCGGGAAATCCGGCATTGTGCGAAGAAGCTGTCGGCCACATCCGCGAAGCAATGAAAAAAGACAAGCCTATTTTCGGTATTTGCATGGGGAACCAGCTGCTTTCAATAGCAGCCGGGGCGAGCACATTCAAGCTCAAATACGGCCATCGCAGCCACAATCAGCCGGTAAGAATGTGCGGAACGAACATGTGCTTCATAACTTCCCAGAATCACGGATTCGCCGTGGATACCGATACACTCCCTTCGGAATGGGAACCATATTTCGAAAATATGAACGACGGTACCAATGAGGGCATAAAACACAAAAGCAAGCCATTCCGCTCGGCTCAGTTCCACCCGGAAGCCTCCAGCGGCCCGGTAGATACGGAATTTATGTTTGACGACTTTGTCGCAAGTTTGTAAGAATATGATAGACAGTAATATAAAGAAAGTAATAGTGCTCGGTTCAGGAGCGCTGAAAATCGGCGAAGCCGGAGAATTTGACTACAGCGGCTCTCAGGCCCTCAAAGCTCTTCGCGAGGAAGGCATTGAAACGGTACTTATCAATCCCAACATCGCTACCGTACAGACATCCGAAGGAGTCGCAGACAAAGTGTATTTCCTTCCTGTCACTCCTTTCTTCGTCGAAAAAGTCATCAAGAAAGAGAAGCCGCAGGGCATCCTGCTCGCATTCGGAGGTCAGACAGCGCTTAACTGCGGAGTAGAACTCTACAAAAGCGGCATTCTCGAGCAGAACGGCGTCTCAGTCCTCGGAACTCCGGTGCAGTCTATCATAGACACGGAAGACCGCGAGCTTTTCGTAAAGAAACTCGACGAGATAGGCGTCAAGACCATCCGTTCCCATGCCGCTGCCAATCTCTCGGAAGCTCGTGCAGCTGCAGCACAGGTCGGATATCCGGTGATAATCCGCGCCGCATACGCGCTGGGCGGACTCGGCTCGGGATTTTGTGAGAATGAGGCGGAACTGGACATAATAGCCGGAAAAGCATTCTCTTTCTCCCCTCAGGTGCTGGTGGAAAAATCCCTTCGCGGATGGAAAGAAATAGAATATGAAGTAGTCAGGGACAAATATGACAATTGCATAACAGTCTGCAATATGGAGAATTTCGACCCGCTCGGAATCCATACCGGAGAAAGCATCGTCGTCGCTCCTTCCCAGACACTTTCCAACAAAGAGTTCCATTTCCTCCGCAAGACAGCCATCGATATAGTGCGTCACGTAGGAATCATTGGAGAATGCAATGTGCAATATGCGTTCAGCCCTGACGGAGAGGACTACAGGGTAATTGAGGTAAATGCCCGATTGAGCCGTTCTTCCGCACTGGCATCCAAAGCTACCGGCTACCCTCTGGCCTTTATTGCAGCCAAACTGGGTCTTGGATACGGACTTTTCGACCTGAAAAACGCCGTCACCAAGACAACCCCGGCCTTCTTTGAACCGGCCCTTGACTATGTAGTCTGCAAGATTCCTCGCTGGGACCTTGCCAAGTTCAAAGGTGTCTCCCGCGAAATCGGCTCCAGCATGAAGAGTGTCGGAGAAGTGATGGCTATAGGACGCAACTTCGAGGAAGCCATTCAGAAAGGACTTCGCATGATAGGACAGGGAGCCAGCGGCTTCGTATGCAACAAATACAATGCAGAAGACCTTGACTATGCGCTCAAAAATCCTACCGACACCCGAATATTTGCTGTAGCAGCTGCGCTTCAGAGCGGATATACCATAGACAGGATTCATGAACTCACAAAGATTGACAAGTGGTTCCTTAACAAACTCGACAATATCGAGACCACCTACCGTCAACTGAAGGAGTGCAAGTCCATAGACGAAGTTTCCTTTGACCTTTTCAAGAAAGCCAAATGTCAGGGTTTCTCCGACATACAGATAGCCCGTGTATTCGGAATCAAGGAGTTGGTGGTCAGGGAAAAGCGCAAGGCCCTCAATCTCAAGCCTTTCGTCAAGCAGATAGATACTCTGGCAGCCGAATTCCCTTCGCAGACCAACTACCTGTATCTCACATATAATGCAACCAGCAGCGATATCACTTTCGGGGACGGGCCGGAGGCCGTGATTGTCCTCGGCTCGGGGGCATATCGAATAGGAAGTTCGGTCGAGTTTGACTGGTGCGGCGTGAATGCGCTGAACACCCTCAAGAAGAGCGGTTACCGCTCAATAATGATCAACTACAACCCTGAGACCGTATCCACCGACTACGATGTCTGCGACAGGCTTTATTTCGACGAGCTAAGCTACGAGACTGTGATGGATATCTGCGAGTTGGAGAATCCATACGGAGTCATAGTCAGTGTGGGCGGCCAGATTCCGAACAATCTCGCACTGCCGCTTATGAAGAGCGGAATCCGAATTCTCGGTACCTCAGCGCTTGACATTGACCGTGCGGAAGACCGCAACAAATTCTCGAAGATTGTAGATAAGCTCGGTATCGACCAGCCTCGCTGGAGAGAGCTTACCACGATGGACGACATCAACAAATTTGTGGATGAGGTGGGCTTCCCTGTGCTCGTAAGACCTTCTTATGTGCTCTCCGGCGCGGCCATGAACGTATGCTATGGAAAGGAAGATTTGAAAGTGTTCCTGGACATGGCGGTAGAGGTGTCGGAAGAACATCCTGTGGTCATCAGCTCATTCATGCAGAGATGCAAGGAAATCGAGTGCGACGCCGTTGCAGACGGAGGCAAAGTGATAGCTGCGGCTATTTCCGAGCATATCGAATTCGCGGGTGTCCATTCAGGCGATGCCACCATCCAGTTCCCGCCACAGAAAATCTACGGCATCACTGCTGCAAGAATCCGCAAGACCACTGCAGCCATTGCCAAAGAGCTCAATATAACCGGACCGTTCAACATCCAGTTCCTGGCTACGGACAACTACATCAAGGTCATAGAGTGTAACCTCCGCGCCTCAAGAAGTTTTCCGTTCGTATCCAAGGTGCTAAAAGTCAATTTCATCGAACTTGCCACCAAATGTATGCTCTCGGAGCATCCGGAGCCGGTGGGAATTGATCCGTTCGAGCTCGAGTATGTGGGTGTGAAATGCTCGCAGTTCTCGTTCTCGCGGCTCAATCAGGCAGATCCTGTACTCGGCGTGGACATGTCTTCCACCGGAGAAGTAGGATGTATAGGAGACAACCTCGATGAGGCCCTTCTCAAGGCCATGCTTTCTGTGGGTCATAGAATCCCTAAGAAATCCGTACTTATTTCGTCCGGAAACGCCCGCCAGAAAGCGGACATACTCGAGGCTTGCCGGCTTCTTTCGGGCAAGGGTATCAAAATCTACGCTACGGAAGGGACATGCCGCTACTTGAACGAGAACGGGGTGTCAGCCGAACGCGCGCTTTGGCCTTATGAGATTGCAAACGAAGATTACCCTTCAGCGTTGGAACTCATCAGAGGACATAAAGTGGATCTTGTAATCAATATTCCTAAGAATTTCACTCACAACGAATTGAGTAACGGTTATAAAATGCGGCGCGCTTCCATTGACTTCAACATTCCGCTTATCACCAACAGCCGGCTTGCCACTGCCTATATCAAGGCTCTCTGCAAGGTAGACGAAGACGAAATCGGAATCAAGAGCTGGGACGAGTACAAATAGTCTTATGCCTTTCAAAAGGGTAATTTTCCACATAGATGTCAACTCTGCTTTTTTGAGTTGGGCGGCAGTTAAAATATTGTCTGAGGGCGGGCCTGATATCAGGCTCGTCCCTTCGGTTGTATCCGGAGACCCTTCCGATCGCCGAAGTATCGTGACAGCGGCTTCCCTTCCTGCCAAGAAACTCGGAATAAAAACAGCCCAGCCAATAGGCATGGCACTGCGGACCTGCCCGGAACTTGTCATTGTCCCGGGAGATTGGGAGTGGTACAGGGAGTGTTCCGAAGGCTTTATGGAAATATGCCGCTCCTACTCCCCCGTGCTTCAGAAATTTTCCATCGATGAGTGCTTCATCGACATGACTCTCAGACTCTATAAGAAAGACCCGGTGGATGTGGCCACAAAACTTAAGGATGAGATCCATTCCAAACTTGGATTCACTGTCAACATAGGGATTGGCTCCAACAAGCTTCTGGCCAAAATGGCCTCGGATTTCGAGAAGCCGGATAAGGTGCATACTCTGTGGAGCTATGAGGTGCCGTCAAAAATGTGGCCTTTGCCTGTGGGAGAACTCCTGTGGATAGGACGCAAGACCAAAGCCAGGCTCACCGCATACGGGATATATACCATAGGAGACCTTGCGCATACTTCCAAAGGAAAACTAATCCGTCTGGTAGGTTCCAGTTTCGCGGAGCAGATCTACGAGAATGCCAACGGGCGCGACCCGTCCCCGGTGGAAACCGAAGCGCAGGAGGCCAAAAGCATCAGTGCCGAACGCACCTTCGAGAAAGACATCTCCTCTCCGAAGCAACTGGACAGAGCTCTTTTCAATGTCGCCTGCATTGTAGCCCACCGGCTCAGACGCAACGGATTCAGGGCTTCATGCGTATCAGTCTTTATCAAATATCCTGATTTCAGCATTTCCCAAAAGCAGGGCAAGATTACCAAGCCGACTGATGTCACGGCCTTGATTCTCAACGAAGCCCGCAGACTTATTTCCCTGATATGGGACGGAGTCTCCCCTGTCCGTCAAATTGGCCTTGGCGCATCCGGGCTCACGCACGACACATCAGAGCAGATGCAGCTTTTTGAGGACCCGCAGATGCAGTATTATCGCGACTGGGACTCCAATTATGACGCTCAATTTCCATGCGACACAAAATACGATACGGATCATTAAGCAAGCAGCTTGCTTCTCTGGCATTTCCGATATTCATTGAGACATTCCTTGTCATGATGTTGGGTGCGGTGGACACCTTTATGCTGAGCAGGCATTCTGACAGCAGTGTGGCCGCCGTGGGATTGGTAAACCAGCTTCTGAACCTGATATTCATCCTTTTCGAGGTCATTTCCCTGGGAACATCCATATTGTGCTCCCAGTACATTGGTGCCGGCAAACGGGACAAAGTAATCCAGGTAGTGGGCATTTCCCTGCTCTTCAACCTTGTGTCCGGACTCGCCATCAGTGCCTGTCTGTATGGATTCGCCGGGAATCTTCTGAATCTGATGGGAATGCGGGACAGCCTCATGCCATACGGACTGCCGTATATGAAGATAGTAGGCTCATTCGCCTTTCTTCAGGCTCTATCCTTGTCCATATCTGCGGCACTGAGAAGCGCCGACAAAGCCAAGTACCCTATGTATGTGTCCGTTCTGGTCAATATATTGAACATTCTGGGCAACTACAGCCTCATTTTCGGTAAATTCGGCATGCCGGAACTCGGCGTTCAGGGTGCCGCCATATCCACGTCTTTCTGCCGACTGGTATCAGTAGCGCTTCTTTTCATTATACTGAAGAAAAAGCACATCCCATCATTTCCGAAATCGCTGTTCAAGCCGTTCCCGTGGCAGGAACTTCGGAACCTTCTCAAAATCGGTATACCTTCCGCAGGCGAGCAGATGTCGTACAGCCTGAGTCAGGTGGTAATATCTTATTTTATCAATATGATCAGTGACCAGGCGCTCGCTACCCGGACATACTGCGTGAATATCGTGATGTTCACTTACATATTCGGTATTGCCATGGCACAGAGCGGCGCCATCTGCATAGGTCATCTTGTAGGAATGCGCAAGACAAAAGCAGCATTTGCCCTTGGCAAGAGGGTGATGATCTGCTCCGTAGGCGTATCAGTAAGTCTTTCATTGATAACGGCCTGCGCCGGAAAAGCCATATTGTCTTTCCTGACTTCGGATCCTTGGATAATCCGGACCGGCTCCATCATTCTGTTCGTGGACGTGGTACTGGAAATCGGCCGGGCAATAAATATGTTCGCAGTCAATGCCCTTCGCAGCGCCGGGGACATCTACTTCCCGGTAGCACTCGGAATCGTAGTCATGTGGACCGTCGCAGTATTCGGAAGCTGGTTCCTCGGCATTCATCTCGGACTTGGACTTGTCGCGATGTGGGTGGCATTCCTTCTGGACGAAAACATACGCGGCTTCGTGTTTGTCAAGAGATGGAAAAGCATGAAATGGGCTGGTAAGGATTTCGTCAGTGCATAAAAAAGGACCGGTTTCAGTGCCGGTCCCTTGAATGTAACTTTCTATTACAAGTTATTTTACTTCTACATACATATAGAGCGACTTGAGTGTCACCGTGATGGTATGTCCGCCGTTCTCGTAGCAGACTACGATGTCCGGATCAAATCCTCCAGGACGACCGTTCTTCTCAACATAGTCAATTGCGTCCTGCTGGCTCTTGAACTCGCCCTGAGCTGTTCCGAATGATGCCGTGTATGCCTTTGAGAATGTACCAAGGCCAAGGGCAGCGTCTCCGCTTGCATAGCTTTTCCAGATGGCCAATTCCTTATCCTTGTCATTGTAATACTCGTAGTTAAGGGTGGCTTTCATTCCGGTGATATTCTTGAAGTCGGTATCAGCGTTTACATCCATGTGGAAAATATTGCCGGCCGGATCTTTCACATAATCAAAATATATATAATTGGTACCCCAGGCTGAAAGCTTGTTACCAAGAATATAGTTTTGAGAAGCAAATGTAGTGCAGTCTGCACCGATCATCGCTGATGCATCAGCATAGTCAAGATCATACCAGCTTCTGAGAATGCTGAGAACAAACTCTTCGTCATAAAGACCAGGTACAAGATAAACGCGCTCCGCAACAAAATTGAAAATAGGACATACTACACTATCATCTGTGCCTTTCTCGGCCACAAGACTGATAGTCTCCTCTATCGTCTGCTTCAAACCACCTCCTATCTTACCATTGAATTTTGTGCCGAAGAACGTACCAAGCTTCAAATAGTCAGTGTGACCCATAAAATAGTCCCACAGCTCTCTTGACTTTGTTTCGTCCTCAAGGCTGGCATCAAAACTTATTATCATGCCATGCTTATCGGAATTGACCGTCAATTCCATGTCATATGTGCTTTCCGAGATCTTGAGAACAGCATTGAAAGAAACGGTACCTTCTTCCGCATCAATTTCGTCCTGATACTTTTCGTTTGCCTTTACAAAAGCATCAAAATCTGTCCCGATGCAGCTTGCGAGCTCGCTACAGTTGATATCCATTCTTTCAACCGGAGTAGACTGCTTGTTGCAAGAAACTCCGAACACAGCGGCACAGATGCCGAATGTCATTAATAAACTTTTTTTCATTTTTTGAGTGAAATTTTCCGCGAAGATACGACTATTCGGGCTATTTTACAAATAGCACAACGCGCTAATTCAACGATTTTTCAGATGATTGAACATGAACCTGAAGGCAGCGAAAAGAAGCATTGGACCAAGCCCGGAATAGAAGGACGCCGTGAACTCCATCGGCAGTCCGGGAATGAACTTAAGGGAGATGCCAAGGCATAGCATAAATATGATAAGGACCCACCCTCTGAGAGGAAATGTGTGCCAGAGACTCGTTTTTTGCGGTTGAGCGGCGATAAGGGCGGAATACTTGTCAACGGCGCCGCGAAACATGAAAAAGAAACATGCCAGAACGAATACGGTGATAAGCATAAGCCACCAAAGACTATGCGCCGGCATAAGCATATAGGCCTTTACACCCTTGACGCTTATGATAACCCCGGGAACACCCCACAAGGCAGCAGCAACGTAATAGAGAGCGTTTTTATTCATAAAAAGCGGTTTTACTTGATCCAAATAGTCTTATCTTATAACGTTCTATTCAAAAAATCGCTCAATGAGCAATAATGTCATAAAGCCAAGTAGTAGGGCGTATGTGGCTTGCTTCTGATACCCATGAGCATGAGTTTCAGGTATCATCTCGTCGCTTGTCACATATAGCATAGCACCTCCAGCGAAACCGAGCATTATCGGCAGGAAAGTAGCCGATGTCGAACCAAGGGCGAATCCCAGCCATACCCTCTGGCAGTTTGTGCAAGGCAATGGCCATCACAAAGAGCAGTATGTGATTGAGCGAAGCATTGTTGCGATGCTGCTCTTCGTCCAACCCTGTAATGTGATGAAGGTGTGGAGTGACTAAGTCGAGAACATTAAGGAACAATGCTCCGACCATTACGCCGATGACCACCATCCACCATCCCGATGTGCCAGCTTCTTCGAAAGCAGGAACTATAAGACCCAGGGTGGAAGCCGCGAGCATGATACCTGCACAATAGCCAAGTACCGTGTCGTTCCATTTATGTGGCAGTTCCTTGATTCCGAAACCCAGTACTGCGCCTATCAATGTTGCACCACAAAGTCCGATGGCGCTTATCCATACGCTATTCATAGTGTATTATTCTGTTTATTTAAAAGACCATTACCCAACAATATACTTACCAAACGGCAGTTTGCCTATCATCCAGGAAATGCCGAAGCAGCAGACATATGTTGTGATGGCGGTGGCAGGAATGGTAAGCCATTCGGGCAGCATCGGGTTGTAGAAGCCGAACCAATGTGGCAGTAACAGCATGTGCATCAGATACATGCCATAGCTGGCTGACGAGATAGGTAGGATCACTTTGTTATACAACCAGCTGTCGGCTCCTCCCTTGATGGTGGTGAACAGCATGAACAGAGCGAAACTCATTCCTATGGCGATAGGAGTAAGGTTCTGCCAATCCTGTTCGAGTACCGCAGGCGCAGTAGCCCGGATGCTGTAGTAGTCGGCACTTACGAAACAAACCGCATAAAGAAGAGCCAGCATCGGCAAGCATACGCTCAGGATGTGCTTTTTGCTCCAGTTGAGGTGAACACGGATGAAATGTGCCAGCAGCAGATAACCCACAAATCCGGATACATAATAGAAGGTGGCATTCGGGTTCCACCAGCACTCTCCAAAGATGTCTCCACCCAATAGCTCTCGCAACCGATAGAATGTACAGGTAAACAACCAAATGCCCAGATAGATGAGCTCCTCCTTACGGCTCAGTTTATCCAGCCATGGCGAGATAACGGGCATGATAAGATACAGGCCCAAGAGCATGTAAACGAACCAAAGGTGTGACCCCGAGACAGGGAAGTTTACATAGCAATGCAGCAGTTCCAGACCTGCTTCTGCCCATGTCTGAGCCCCCCACAGCGTGGGTAGTACCGCATAGATGGGCAGAAAGACAAGCAACGGAATCAGTACCCTTGTGAACCTTTTCTTGAAGAATTGCAAGGCGTCAGTCTTGACTGGCACCAGCAGGAATGCCGATGCCATCAGGAACAACGGCACAGCCGTAGGTCTTACCAGCGACTGATAAAAGAAAACAGCATACTTTGCACTTTCAGACGGGAACGAGAACGTATAATCGTCCGAATAAATACACTCACAAGCGTGTACGGTCATTACCATCAGACAGGCAATGACGCGTAACCAGTCAAGAAAAATGATTCTTTGTTTCATGGCAAGAATGTTTGAAATGATGAATACTGTTTGGTTACAGGCATACCTTTACTTACCCATCCGTTATAACCTTCGTCAAGTTCAATTACCTTATAGCCGTTCTTTACAAGGATTTTTGCTGCATTCTTGCTTCTCTTTCCACTGCGGCAATTTACAGCAATGGTCTTATCCTTCGGAAGAGTTATAAGTGCTTTCTCCTGAAAGTCGTCTTTAAGGACATCTATATTAAGAGTATTCTCAATGTGACCATCTGCATATTCTTCTGCTGTACGGACATCGAGGCGCACAATGGTTGTGTCCTCTATTGCCTTGGCATATTCTTCAACAGAAAGACTCTTGAATCCTTCAGATTGTGCATTGCAACCAATAAGGGAGCATAGCATTGTTAATATTCCCATAATTCTTAATCTCATAATTGTATCATTCTATTGTTTCTATATGCAACAGTACTACTGATGCGATAAATTTTGTTTAAAAATCTAATTCAAGTTCATTGACATTTTGATTTTGAGTGAGCGGTTCAGGAACATTGAGGAGTTCTCTGATATCTCTCTTGGTAAGGAGTGATGCTCCAATGACCTTAGAGATCTCTGTAATCGTCAGCGTACTTTTGAGTTCGGCTTTCACCCCAAGCCAGTAATAGGTAAGTACTGATTGCGACCCAAAGGTGGATCTTGACAGCATTTTCCGAGTATCCCCAGAGAGCTTTGATGGTCAGGTTTCCCTTGATCCATTTAAAGAACGTCTCAATCTGCCACCGGTTACGATATATGTTGGCAATTATAAGCGTCTAAGTTCAAAGTTGTTGGTTATAAAGGTGATAATCTCATCTTTTCAGCATCATAGAACTCTATGAGACGCAAGTCCTCAGGATACTTTTTCTCGCTGACATAACCGCTAAGATGAATGGTCTTGTCTCCAACAATACCCACAAGGTCATTGGCGTTGTAGTTAATGTCAACCACATCATACTTCATAGTCGCCTTTGCCCTTGTAACGAAATAGGTTCCGTTTAGATGCATCCTGTACAGAGCTTCATAGTCCACATAGGCCTTATCCATCGTATAGATAGCCCATCCAGCCAGCTTGATGCTGCAAGGGATTGTTGTAGAATCAATTGCAAATATCTCCCATCCGGGAAGATATACATCAGGAACGTTTTCCTTGGCGTACATCGGACGAACCTTACGGAGGAGCCACATACCAAGTTCTTCGAAGATTCTGTAATTCCGGGACTCGTTTGCCTTGGATAGTGAGGATAAATCTACAACCACAGGAATACCAAGATGATAAGCGGCTTTATTGATAGACCTGAGAACCAATGTGATATCCTTCAGTGACTTACATCTGGCCAACTGGCCAAACATCAGATGAAGACAATGACTGTAGCTATTGAGGTTCTTAGCATGAAAGTCTCCTTTGTACTTCTTGACGGAGTCTTCAAAGACCCATCTGGGGAAGTAGGTCATGATCTGAGAGAATACATATTTGCCTTTGTTCATGATTTGCGGCTTTAAAGAGCCACAAATTTAGCCAAACGCTCACTTCAAATCGTAAAATGTCAAAGAGCTATTTAAATAATTTGTAATTAATGACTTGCAACGACGTTGAACCGAATTATCGCATCGGAAAGCGATTCAAATCGTTAACAAGTAAAAACTTAATAAAATACTTAATATTAACAAGTTACAAACCAAATATGCGATTTTATCGCATCACTAGTAAAGTGGTTTTATTTGTGAAGTTAAGCAAAATTTCTATATCCGCAACATTCCTGCACGGACATAGCAGGGGCGAGATATCTTTATGGTGGGTGTCTGGACTGCCCAGCTCGTCTCCGACTACAACAATATCAAGAAGGAGGATTTCAGCACCCTGACGAAGAACGTGATGCGGGAGTAGCCTGATCCGGAGCATCCCGGCCAGATGAAGGCCATTCTGGAGAAGTACGACTACCAGCTTCCCCACCTCGAGGACCAGGTCACCGGCCACACCTCCCCCGCGATGCTCAAGAAGTACATCAAGGCAGACAACCTCAAAGTGGTTGAGAAACTGACCGATAAATATGATTACTTCCGGTAGTCCGCAGAAATTGCTAAATTTGCACAAACTGAAAGTCTATGGAAGAAAAAGATATAATGACCCCTCAGGTCGACACCCTGTTCGAAAAGGTCTCAATGCTCATTGACCAAGCACGCAAACAGGTCAAGACAGCAGTAAACCTTTCCATGGTTTATACCTACTATGGGATTGGTCAATATATAGTTGAAGATGAGCAGCAAGGGAATTATCGGGCGTCCTATGGGAAACGTGTTCTGGAATCCCTCTCCAATAGATTGACCGCGAAATATGGTGCAGGATGGTCTGAAGAGACGCTGAAGAAAGCCCGTCAGTTTTATCAGACATACTCCGTTGCAAATGGGTCTACAGCGTCGACCGATTTGTCACTGGCAGCAGATACCAGAGAGAATTCGGTCCACAGTGTAGACCAAATTCAGAAGCAGGCCGGCACCAAGCCGGAGTTTGTCTTGGATTGGTCTCACTACCTGATACTTATGAGGGTAAAAGACCCGAACGCCCGCAAGTTCTATGAGATTGAAAGTCTCAAGAGCAACTGGAACGTGCGCCAGCTTCAACGCCAGGTTAACAGCAGCCTCTATGAACGTGTCGCGTTGAGCCGGGACAAGAAGGAAGTGATGCGCCTTGCCAATGAAGGCAATGTGATTGAGAAGCCATCCGACCTGATTAAAAATCCGATTACCCTGGAATTCCTGGGACTGAAACCGGAAGCCGCCTACACGGAGACCAAACTTGAATCAGCCATTATCGATAAGATGCAGGATTTCCTGCACGAACTGGGGAAAGGCTTCCTTTTCGACCAGCGACAGAAGCGATTCACGTTTGACGAAGACAATTACTTCGTGGATTTGGTGTTCTACAATCGTCTGTTGCAGTGCTTTGTCCTGATTGACTTGAAAATAGACAAGCTCACGCATCAGGACCTGGGTCAGATGCAGATGTATGTGAACTACTACGACCGCTACGTCAAACAACCCTTCGAGAAACGACTGTCGGAATTCTGCTTTGCAAGGAGAAGAAAGATGCGATGGTTGAGTTGACACTCCCTAAAGATACCAATATCTATGCAGCCGAATACGCCCTTTATCTGCCTGACAAGAAAGAGCTGCAACAAAAACTGCAGGACTGGATTGCAGAATTCGACGAAGAAGAGCAGTAATAAGAGCGGCTGCTACAAGACAATGATTCCGGATACCGCGAGATACTGACTCCGGTATCCGGTCCTCGTATCCAGCAGGATGCAGCGGGCGTAGATCTGGTAGGATTGAAGATCCAGGCCACAGACTGAGATGTAGTCCGGAATGCACGTGGTCACTTCGGCATCGTTCGCAGTTCCTTCCGCGAGGTAGTTCCGCAGGGCGCCAGTATCCCAGCAGTTCATTCCGTACCCCAGAAGCCTGTTTTGAGCACGGAGGGTTTCTGAATGATGTGACAAAGAAGACGGAGACAAGGTGTTCCTGAGAATCTATTTCGATGAAATCCCTTACCCTCTGGAGCAGCGCG
>SAMEA104315421__coassemble_732_pt1 | contig 30701 bp, 26 predicted proteins | sample SAMEA104315421__metabat2_low_PE_015 | metagenome-assembled genome bin SAMEA104315421 (sample SAMEA104315421) | gut metagenome | biome: Monkey gut; feature: monkey-associated habitat; material: faeces | place: China | collected 2013
TTAGAGGCATCTCTGACGTGAAATACTTTCTTTTTAGACTACAGAAAATCTATGCGTAATACACAGGGTTTTCCCCCAGACCCACTATTCCCCCTAACCCACTATTTTGGCATAATTATGCCCCACAGATAAAACAAATGCCCCTCAGCTATCTGAAGGGCATTTCGGAGGTGCGTAGCGGAATCGAACCACTGTGACAGGTTTTGCAGACCTGCGCCTAACCGCTCGGCCAACGCACCGTTAGGGAATACAAATATACACCTTTTTCCTCTATCCACAAAATTATTTTTCAATAACCCTGCAAAAGCAGTGTTTTATTTGCCGGCCCAAAAAAAATTTGACGGAAATGATATTTTATGTATATTGAGCCCTTGAACACATAAACGATTTTATTATGAAAAGATTGCTCATTTTAACAGCAGTGGCAGCCATGGTTGCTTCTTCTTGCGGAACCTCATACAAATCCTCCGGGATTGGTAATCCGGGAGATGAAGAGTTGAATATCGGTTACGGCAAGACAACCAAAGATGACAACAACAGCGCAGTGTCTACCCTTAAGATGCCTAAGCACACGTCTTATTCCAACATCTACCAATACATAGAAGGAAAGGTGCCGGGAGTGGAAATCATCGGCACGCACTTTCGCGTAAGAGGCGGCCAGACCAACCGCTCTGAAGGCTACGCTTTGGTCCTTGTGGACGGTCTGGAAGTCGAAGATGTTAGCGGACTGGATCCCAATGTGGTGGAAAGCGTGGATGTGCTCAAAGATGCGGCTTCAGCCTCCATCTATGGCATCAAAGCCGCCAATGGAGTTATCCTTATCACCACCAAGAGGTAGAATCCCTCACAAATACTATGCAGACAATTCGGCGAGGACGGTCTCACACGCTCTGACATAGTCCCCTACCTGCACTTTTATGTCAGCGTCAAGAGGCAGGAACATGTCGATACGTGAGCCGAATTTTATGATACCGCACTGTTCTCCGCTTCGAGCTTCAGTGTGCGACTTGCCGTAGCATACAATGCGACGCGCAAAGCCGCCGGCTATCTGCTTGAAGAACACTTTCTGCCCGGAAGGCGTCACGATTCCGACACAACTGTGCTCGTTTTCTTCCGAAGCCTTGGGTTTGGAAGCGAAAAAATGCTCCCCCGGATAATACTTATAGTAGTCGATACTGCCATCCACCGGCCAGAAATTAGCGTGAACATCGAAAAAATTCATATACACTGACAACTGGATGCATTCCTGCTTGAGGTATTCTTTCTCGTACGTTTTTTCAATAATCACCACCCTGCCGTCCGCTACCGACGTCACTATCGTATCCGACCCTTTGCGCTCCCTTTCCGGAATACGGAAAAACGCAAGCTGCCATATACAGAACCACAGCATCAGCGCCACCACCGGATACACAATCCACGGAATCTTCACAAATATTATCAATGCTGCCGACACCAGCGCGCTGAATCCGAAGACCAGAGCCAATGTACCGCGGGAATTTTTATCTATTCTCATAACAAACCAAAAATTAAAAGATACAGCGCAGCTGCAGGAATCGCCATCAAACTACTGTCAAATCGGTCAAGCATCCCACCATGGCCAGGTATTATCTTTCCGGAATCCTTGACATTGAAACGCCTTTTCCATTGAGATTCAAACAAATCCCCGCATACACCAAACACTGACAAAAGCACACCCAGAACGATGCAATGAACCAGCGGGAACGGGAACCATGTCAGATAATGGAGGACAACCGCCGTAATCACGGCAAACACGAGACCGCTCCAAAATCCAACCCACGACTTCTTGGGAGAAATGGATGGTGCCAGTCTGGCAGCGCCCTCTCTCTGACCCAACAGCGACCCCAAGCAATACGCACCCACATCAGACATCCAGATGACGATGAAAAACGAAAGCATCAGCCATCCGTCAAACACGGGCCCGTCCATCATTATAAAGGGCGAAAGCGAAATAGGAAGCGCTATATACAGAAGTCCTGCATACACAAGAGCGATATCCTGAAAATCCTCTCTTACTCCAAGGAAAACAGCAGTTACCGGAATCAGAAGCATCGGCAGAAGCAACAAGCATATAAACCGGGCGTCCACCCCGTAGAAACAATGCGCCGCCACAGTTACGAAAGCCGTTGCCGCGGTGAGCAGTCCGAGCTTTTGCTGTAACTTGAATCTTCCCTGCAGAGTGATAGTATAAAACTCATTCAGAGCGAAATACAAAATAAACAGGAACAGAGCACCAAAAATTGCCCTGTCCCATATCAATCCGAATACCATCACCAGCAAGAATACGATGCCGGTGATGGTTCTTAACAAAAAATTATTCATTTTCCTTATTTTCAGTGTCATTCTGTGTGGCAGCCTGAGGCTCGTCCGACTTGAGCCTGTCCTCGCCGTGTTTACCGGCTTTCGGTCCGAAAATAGCCTCTATATCGTCAGCCATGATAACTTCCTTGTCAATCAACTGAGTGGCAAGTCTCTCAAGTCCGGCCCAATTGTCAAGAAGAATCTTCTTCGTACGTGAAGTCACTTCATCCACAATGGACTTGGCTTCCTTGTCAATAAGTTCGGCGGTCTTCTCACTATATGGCTTGGTAAGGTCATATCCGCCGCCGTTGGCATTGTAGAACGACAGATTACCCACCTTTTCGCTCATTCCATAATATGTAACCATCGCATACGCCATCTTGGTGAGACGCTCGAAATCATTCAGGGCACCGGTGCACGGCACTCCGTCGTTGATTATCTCTTCTGCTACCCTACCGCCGACCAGACAGCACATCTCGTCCATCATATCCGATTTTGACATCATGACTTTCTCGTCAGGAAGACTCCAGGTGAGACCGAGAGCCTGTCCGCGCGGGATTATGGAAACCTTCAGCACAGGATCACAACCTGGAAGAAGCCAGCCGGCTACAGCATGCCCGGCCTCATGATAGGCAGTGAGTTTCTTCTCGTCAGGAGACATGATGGTCTTCTTACGTTCGATTCCTCCGACAACCCTGTCCACTGCATCTGTGAAGTCCACATTATCAATGGCTTTCTTTCCCTTACGCGCAGCCGTCAGTGCAGCTTCATTACATATATTAGCGATATCCGCTCCGGAAAAGCCAGGGGTGTGTTTTGCAATGGCTTCAATATCGAAGTCCTTGGCGAGCTTGAGTTTCTTGGTGTGCACAAGGAATATTTCCTTACGCTCATTGAGATCCGGCAAAGTCACGTGAATCTGACGGTCAAAACGACCGGCACGCATCAGAGCCTTGTCCAAAATGTCCGCCCTGTTGGTTGCTGCCAGCACAATCACACCGCTATTGGTACCGAATCCGTCCATCTCCGTAAGAAGCTGATTCAGCGTATTCTCCCGCTCATCATTGGAAGAGAAGCCCACATTCTTGCCTCTTGCACGTCCCACAGCGTCAATCTCATCTATAAACACGATACATGGTGCCTTTTCCTTGGCTTGTGCAAAAAGATCGCGCACCCTGCTTGCACCCACACCCACAAACATTTCCACAAAATCGGATCCGCTTATGCTGAAGAACGGCACGTTGGCCTCTCCGGCAACGGCCTTTGCAAGCAATGTCTTACCGGTACCCGGAGGACCCACAAGCAATGCTCCCTTTGGAATCTTTCCTCCAAGGGCAGTATATTTCTCAGGATTCTTCAGGAAATCCACTATTTCCATGACTTCTTCCTTGGCACCATAAAGACCCGCCACATCCTTGAAAGTCACATTGACCATGTCCTTATCGGTAAGCTTGCCGGTAGCCTTTCCCACATTGAAAGGATTCATGCCGCCACCGTTTCCATTGCCTCCGCCCATCTGCCGGGACATCGAACGAACCATAAAGAAGTACAGGAAGAAGAGTATGAACAGAGGGAATACCCACTCGAACACATTACCCCAGATATTGGTCCTGTTCTCCATGTATATTACCACACGATCGTCCTGTGGCAGCTGCTCGTTCAAAGCACCGAATTCCGTCTCCGGATCAAATCTGGATGAGGTAAGAAAATACATCTGAGGGGAACTCTTCGGGAATTTCCCTTCAGGGAAAAGTGAAGAATACTTCGAGAGCCTGTCAGGGCGCATAGTAATCTCGCCCTTATATTCGTTTCTTACAAAATGTATATCCTTGACATCTCCGTCAAGCACCATCTGCTGCACTTGCGCCCACTCGACCTTCTTGGCCGGGACGCCGGAATTGTTGAACAACATCCAGCCGATAAAAATCAGCAGTGCAATGTAAAGAATGGAAGAGAGATTAATTCTTATAATCCTCTCTCCGTTTTTTTTATTCTTGGGTTTTTGAGCCATCTTACTTAAATTTGCAGAACAAATATACAACAAAAATGGAACCACTCCGAGAAATAATGAACATATTGTGGATGGAATGCGTAGATTCGACCAACAGCGAGATTCGCAGACGGATTGCCACGCTTGACAATTTGTCACTGATTGCCACGCAGGAGCAGACTGCAGGTCGCGGACAAGGCACCCATACATGGTATTCCAGCCCTCGGACCAACCTGCTGTTCAGCATGCTTTTCCGTTTCCCGGAGAACGGCCGCAGCGAACTCAAGACCCGGGATATGCTCCTTATTACGGAGATGGTCACGCTCGGAATAAGAGATTACCTTCTTGACAACGGCATCAGTGCACGCATCAAATGGCCAAACGACATCTGGGTAGCCGACAAGAAGATATGCGGTATCCTGATAGAGAACATTCTGGACCATGACAGAATCTCAGAGAGCATTGTGGGGATAGGACTCGACGTCAACGAAACTCAGTGGCCGGAATATATTCCAAATCCCGTTTCCATGAAGCAGCTCACTGGGAAAACATACGACCTGGAGGAAGAACTTGCCGCCCTGGCGGCATTCATCGCGTCAAGATACACTCAACTGCGCACGGAAAAAGGTCGTACCGACCTTGATACGGAATTCAGAAAGTATATGTTCAGGCTTCCCGAAGAGCAGCGATAGCAGCTTCCGGATCTTCCGCACCATACACCGAACTTCCCGCTACGGCTATATTGACTCCGGCCTCTCTTGCACATTTGACCGTGGTCATATTGATGCCGCCATCCATCTCAATGAGAGCTTCCGCTCCCCTTCTGGATATCTCGGACTTCAGGCATGACGCCCTGTCAAGTGACTCGTATATGAACTTCTGTCCGCCAAAGCCGGCAAATACCGACATCAGCAGGAAATAGTCCGCCTCTCCTATGTAAGGAAACAGTTTCTCAACGGGGATGTCAGGATTTATCGCCACCCCGGCCTTCATGCCAAGGGACTTTATCTGAGCAATATACTTGGATGTATCTGCGCCGGCCGCCTCATAATGGAATGAGCACATCTGAACTCTGTCTTCAGACAGTTTCTTGAACCATCGCTCCGGATGAACCACCATCAAGTGAGCATCCATGGGAGCAACCGCCACTTTATGCAACTGGTCTATGACAGAGAACCCGAACGAGATATTCGGCACAAGAGTGCCATCCATTACGTCAAGATGAATGATGTCACCGCATCTGTTCACCAGCTCAATATCTTTTTCGAGATGGAGAAAATCAGCGGCAAGAATGGATGGAGCTATCTTAAACATGGCAAAACTATCTTTCTGCAGGCAAAAGAGCCGCTTCAATATCGGTCACATACTTCCTGAACACCTTATCGGTGGACATCAGATCGGACACGGTCATACAAGAGTGAAGCACCGTAGCATGGTCCTTTCCTCCTATCTCCGCCCCGATGGTAGCCAGCGAACAGTTCACTATCAGACTACGGCTCAAGTACATGGCTATCTGTCTGGCCTGAACTATCTGGCGTTTGCGCGACTTGGAAAGCAGGTCGTTGCGGGTGATATTGAAATACTCGCACACGGTTTTCTGTACCTTGTCTATCGTCACCTCAGTCTTGGCTTCCCCGACAATCGTCTCCGTAATGCTCTCGGCAAGCTCGAGAAGAGACTTGTTGCGCTCGACGGACGAATAGGCTATAAGAGACACCAACGTCCCCTCAAGCTCACGGAAATTGGTCCTGACCTTGGAAGCAATATATTCAAGCACATTGTCCGGGATGATTATGGCCTCATGCTCCGCCTTCATTTTAAGCATGCGAAGTCTCGTCTGGAAATCAGGCCGTCCCAACGGCACGGACAATCCCCACTTGAAGCGTGACAGCAGCCTCTCCTCGAAATTCTGCAACTCTACGGGTGCACGGTCAGAGGTGAAAATGAGCTGCTTGCAGTTCTGATGAAGATGATTGAAAATATTGAACATGGCATTCTGACTTCCAGCGCCCATAAGTTCTTGTATATCATCGACGATGAGAACATCCACCTTCATGTAATAGGCAAAGAAATCGGTAACCTTGTTGAGTACCGTAGTCGCCGTGACGTATTGGTTCTTGAATTCGTTGCTCGTAACGTAAAGCACGACAAGATCCGGATATTTCTCCTTGATGGCGATACCAATGGCCTGAGCAAGGTGAGTCTTGCCAAGACCTGATCCTCCGAAAATAAAAAGAGGATTGAAGGCGGTCTTTCCTGGGGCTGCAGTAATATTGATGCCGGCACTTATACCAAGCTTGTTGCACTCCCCTTCCACCAGATTGGCAAAACAATATGACGGATTGAGTCTCGGATCTATCTTTACCTTATGAATTCCGGGATATACAAACGGACTTGGCTTGTCCGATGGTGTGGATGCAACCATGACAGAAGGATTGACCGGAGTCAGAACTTCCTGTCCGGGAACGTTGATGGTCCGGACCTTGACCGGACGGATATTATACACCAGCTTGGCACCCGTACCGATCACTCTCTTAAGAGTCATCTTCAGCACATCAAGATATGCCTCTTCAATATACTCACGGAAAAAGTCAGACGGAACTGCGATAGTGAGGACAGACCCTTCCAGGGAAACAGGACGTATCGGCTCGAACCAAGTCGAGAACTGCTGCGGTTCTATCACCTGCTTAATCACTTGCAGACAATCGTCCCATACTGCAGCATATGATTCCTGTTTTTCCATTATATCCTTTGTTTTGTGAATTAATTCGAGCGGAAAATGCTCCGTCTGAACTGCTTTGCAAAATTGGTGATAAATAATTGAAAAAAATTTCGGAATGCTATTGTTTTTTAACTTTATTTATCGTAAATACGTTTGTGCAATCATTAAACGATTCGTTTCTAAATATCTGCATATCAACAAATTACAGAACACTGATACTCCTAAACCATTATCCATTAGTACGATTACAATTTATAAAGATTCTAAAATAATAAATGGCACCGGAATCGTTTAAATGCACATTAATTTTTCACAGCCTGCACGGCTTCGCCGTCAATTTTCACAAGAAAAGCATCACTGAAATACTTGCGCACATCTTTGAGTTGTCCTGAGACCTTGTCAAGGTCATTTGCAGGACACAAAAAATATTTGAACAAATTGCCTACCGGAAGACAAATCACTTCATAACCTTTGAAGACAGGATCACCTGGAGCCAGACGGCGGGAAGACACCAACGCCTGTATTGCATATAAAGAGGTATCAGCAGGCAACACATCCGGATCTTTTGGAGACGTCACGGGAGCCGACAGGCTGTCTTTGGCCGCCTGCCCGGACGGAGCGTCACTTCTGATGCTCTCGTCAAATGACTGTTTATATTCTACGAAGGCATTGAAAAGGCGAAGACCGAGTTCTTCCCTGGCGGAACTGCGACGAAGTATCGACAGGTCTGTCGGATTGGATATGAATCCAAGTTCCACGAGCACCGCCGGCATCGAGGTTTTCCAAAGTACATAATATGGATTCTGCCATATTCCCCTGTCGGCCTTTATGGGGCCGCCCTTGAGACTCCGGCTTATCACCTGGGCGAATTTCATGCTTTGCTCAAGATATGAATTCTGCATAAGCGTCATGAATATGAAAGACTCCGGATCGGAAGGATCGAATCCCTGATACTTGGTGGTATAGTCATCTTCAAGGGTTATCACGGAGTTCTCCCGCCTGCACACATCCATATTATATGCGAACAAGTCCTTGTTGGTATCGGACGACTGGCCCAGAATATGCACCGAATAGCCATTAGGGGAATTCTTTGCGCTCGAGTTGATATGTATCGAGATAAAAAGGTCCGCATCTGCCTTATTGGCTATTTCCGCCCGGTCGTTCAAGGTGACGTACTTGTCTGAAGACCTGGTCATCACGACTTTAACGTCGGGATATGCCTTACGGATGCGCTCCGAAAGATTCTGCGCAATATCCAGAACGATGGACTTCTCGTAGGTCTTTTTGTCCGAGCTCACCGCGCCCGGATCCTTTCCGCCGTGACCGGCATCGATTACCACAACATGCAAGCCTGTACCGTCAGCAAACAGCGAGATGACGGAAAGAAATATTGCCAGGGCTATACAAATTGTGCGTTTCAAATTTATGTATTACATTTGTAGATTATTGCAAATTTAGTAAAAACTTTCGTTTGAGGAAAGACATTCATATTATTTCTTTTTTTCTGATTCTTTGCCTTCTCTTGGCAGATTTTACGGCGGGAGCTCAGAATAGGCGCGGTTCCAAGAGGGGGTCCGGCGGCTACGGCATAAGGGTAGAGAAGAAAGTCGTGGCTCCCGATTCATTGACGCTGGCGCGAAGAGATTCCATATTCCATGCCGATTCCATCAGAAAGGCCGATTCGCTGTCAATGCTCCGGAACAGTTCTCTTGAGAATCCTGCATTCTCCGATGCCAGGGACAGTGTAGTCCAGGCCAGAGATCCGCTGACCGGCAACACCAAGCTGTATTATTACGGTGACGTGAAGGTCAAGTACCAGGACATGGAACTGACGGCAGACTACATGGAGTATGATATGAAGACCCGTACCGTGTTTGCAAGAGGCAATTATGATTCCACCAAAATGTCCTGGGTCGGCAGGCCGAAAATGACACAATCCGGGAAATCATACGAGATGGAGAGCCTGAATTACAATTTCGACACCCGAAAGGCATTCATCAACAATATGATAACTTCCGAGAACGACGGCATTCTCCACGGACAGAATATCAAGATGATGGATGACAGGTCCATCAATATAAAGCATGGCAAATACACGGTCTGCGATGCCGACCATCCGCATTACTACCTCGCCCTAACCTCTGCAAAACTGGTGCAGAACCCAAGCCAGAAGACCATCATAGGCCCTTCATACCTTGTACTGGAGGACGTCAAACTACCGTTCATCGGGCTGCCGTTCGGGTTCATTCCCAAGAAGCCGGAGCGGGCTACCGGAATGCTGATGCCGACCTTCGGGGAAGAACAGGCCCGAGGATTCTACATGCGCGGTCTGGGTATGTATTTCGTATTCGGGGACCATCTCGACCTACAGGTGACCGGAGACTACTACACCCTCGGGTCGTGGGCAATCAACGTAAGTTCCAGGTACAACGTCAAATACAAATTCAACGGAGGGTTCAATATCACCTACTCCAATGACCAGACCGGAGAAAAGGGTACTCCGGAATTCCGTAAAATGACCAACTTCGGAATACGTTGGGATCATTCCCAGGATTCAAAAGCACGCCCGGGGACGACATTCAGGGCATCAGTGGACCTCAAGAGCCCGTCCAACAACAGATACAACTCCACCAACATAAACAACGCTCTCCAGAATCAGGCGAGTTCCACCATATCCTATTCCAAAACATGGGGAGGCAAGGTAAGCATAAGCATCAATGCCAGGCACAGCCAGAGTTCCCGCGACTCTTCTTACACGTTCACGCTGCCGAACCTGTCAATATCAGTCAGCACCTTCTATCCTTTCAAACGCAAGGAAAGAGTCGGAAAGGAGAAAATATACGAGAAGATTTCATTTGCCTACCGTTCTTCTCTGGACAACCAGATCAGTTTCAAGTCTTCCGAGTTCGGAAAGGAAAATCTTCTTGACAAGTTCAAGAACGGCATGAAGCACGACTTCACGATAGGTCTGCCTACATTCCAGCTTTTCAAGTACATAAGCATCTCGCCAAGTGTTTCCTACGGCCAGAACTGGTATTTCAGGGCCACGGACTGGACGTATAACGAGGAGACCGACAAGCTTGAATCCACGCAGACGCATCAGTTCAGCCGGCTCGGCATCTACCAGAATTACTCGTTCGGAGCTTCGGCGAGCACCAGAATTTACGGGACGCTCAATTTCGGCAAGCATCGCAGGGTGCAGGCTATACGCCACGTCATATCTCCGTCCATGTCAGTAAGTTACATCCCTAACCTCAATACGCGGTCCAACGGATACCGGACGCTCCATTACACGGACGCCACCGGAACTGAAAAGACATACGACTACAACATCTACAGCGGTCAGCTTGTCTCCGTCCCAACCAGCGGAAAGCAGGCGGCAAGTATGACCATCAATATCGGCAACAACCTGGAAGCCAAGGTGCGGGACTATGCGGACACCACCGGAAGAGGAAGCAAAAAGGTCAAGCTCATCGACCAGTTCAACATCAACACCGGATATAATTTCCTGAGCGAGCATTACAAGATGCAGACCGTCTCAATGACAATGTCCACTTCCCTGTTCAACAAAGTCTCCATCAATGCAAGTGCCGGATTCGACCCATACGGCATCGATGAGCGCGGAAACAGGGTTGAACGGTTCGCGGTATCGCAAGGACAGGGATTGGCCAGGCTCACAAGTTTCAACGCCTCCGCCTCATTCTCCCTTTCCGGGAAAGGGCACATCAACGGCAACGATGGTTCCAAGACCGAAGGTTCCGGAGCATCTTCGGGATCCGCAAATTACTACCGCAGAAATTATTACCATCCCGTAACCGGAGAATTCATTCCGGAGGGTTGGTTGTACTACACCAATCCGGATTCACCTTGGTCGGCCAATTTCAGCACATCTTTCAGCCTGACACCGAGATACAAGTACGACGCTGAAAAAGAAGAACTCCAGCGCAAAAATGACATTCGCGCCACCCTCAATGCCAGCGGCAACATTAAAATCACCCCGAGCCTTTCAGTGAACCTGAGCACGGGATTTGATTTCATGGCCAAGAAAATCACCACTACGCAGCTGAGTGCCAATTATGACCTCCACTGCTTCAATATCTCCGTAAGCTGGATTCCGCTCGGAACATACAAGTCATACAGCTTCACCATCGCCGCCAAAGCGGCAACTCTCGCTGATCTGTTGAAGTTCAAGAAAAGCAACAGCTATTGGGATAATTGATTTTTTTAGCTATATTTGCACATCCAATTTTACGAATCTGCCGTTTCGGCAATTCATGACAAATCTTATTACATTATATGCCACTCAGTTTATTTGAGCTGAATTCAATGAATAGAGAACAGCTCGAGGCGCTTGCAAAAGAATACGGCATCACCGCTACCAAAAAGCTTGATGACGAAAATCTTGCATTTGCCATCATCGACAAGCAGGCTATCGTCGAATCTCAAAAACCGATTGCCGAAAAGCCTAAGCAGCGTCGCGGACGTCCTCCAAAGACTCAAAAAGATGCACAGGAGCCGGCTAAAGCGACTGCTAAAGCACCGTCAAAAACAGAAGAAAAAGCCTCTGCCAAACCTGAGCAGAACATAGTTAAGCCGGATACTGCGACTAAAGACGCGGCTTCTGATTCCGACACACAGCAGCCGAAAAAACGGGGCCGTAAGCCTGCAAGCGAGAAATCCGCTGCGAAAGCATCAGCAGAAGCTCCTAAAAAGCCGGAGATTCCTCTTGAGTCTAAACCGGAGAACAAGCAGCCCCAAAAAATGGAGCAAAAATCTCCTGAAGCATCCCAAGAGAGCAAGGTTGCAGAGAATGTAAACCCATCCCCTGCCGACGCAGCTAAACCTTCAACCCAGGAGCCGCAGCAGAACGCCCAGCAGGAAGGCTCTCACATCAAAAAGAAAAAGGAACGCGACCTCTCCAAGATTTTGGAAAAAGTACAGTCCAAGGTTCAGGAAAAGGCAATGGAAGGTTCTACAAGAGTTACCCCCGTGCAGACAAACTACGCACCGCAAGGCGGACTTGGTCCTTTCAATTCCCAGGCGCCACAGCAGAACAAGCCGTCCGATGGCGGATTTACCAAAAAGCCAAAACAGCCTCAGATTGTATATGAAGGCACTGTAGAGGCGACCGGAGTTCTGGAAATAATGCCTGATGGATACGGATTCCTTCGTTCTTCCGACTACAATTATCTCAATTCTCCGGACGACATATATGTATCGGCGCAGCAGGTCAAGTCAAATGCACTGAAAAGCGGCGATACCGTCACGGGAGAAATCAGGCCTCCGCGCGATGGAGACAAATATTTCCCGCTTGTCGGAATAAAGTATGTCAATGGACGCACACCGGAGTTTATCCGGGACAGGGTTCCTTTCGACTTCCTCACTCCGCTCTTCCCGGACGAGAAGTTCAATCTGCTCGGAAACGGTCATGAAAAGGACAAGAGCTGCCGTCTGGTGGATATGTTTGCGCCTATAGGAAAAGGCCAGCGTATGCTTATCGTATCCCCTCCTAAGGCCGGTAAGACTCTGCTTCTCAAGAGCATAGCCAATGCGATAGCTGACAACCATCCGGAAGTTTACGAAATCGTCCTGCTTGTCGACGAGCGTCCGGAGGAAGTGACGGATATGCAGCGCTCCGTGAAGGCAGAAGTGGTGGCATCCACATTCGACGAGCCGGCGGAAAAGCATGTCAAGGTAGCAAATATGGTGATCGAAAAAGCCAGAAGACTCGTAGAATGCGGCCACGACGTAGTCATCCTGCTCGACTCCATCACCAGACTTGCCAGAGCATACAATACGGTACAGCCGGCATCCGGAAAGGTTCTTACCGGAGGTGTTGACGCCAATGCCCTGCAGAAGCCTAAAAGGTTCTTCGGTGCCGCCAGAAATATTGAAGGCGGTGGCTCGCTCACAATTCTTGCGACGGCCCTCACAGAAACTGGTTCCAAGATGGATGACGTCATTTTCGAAGAGTTCAAGGGTACCGGCAACTCCGAGATTCAGCTTGACAGGACTCTTGCCAACCGTCGCATATTCCCTGCCGTCAATATTCTTCTGTCGGGAACGAGAAGGGATGACCTGCTCTACCCTAAGGATCAGGGCCAAAGAATATGGATTCTTCGCAAGTTGCTTGCGGACATGAACCCTACCGAGGCGATGAATTTCATGAATCAGCTTATGGACGAGTACAAGACCAATCAGGATCTTCTCGACAATATGTCCAAGGTGAGTCCACAAGACGCCAAATACTACGATAATTTCTAGAATCAGTATAGAAGAAGAATGCCGGTTGAATCGATTCAGCCGGCATTTTTCTTCTATTATGTTTGTTGTCAGAGCATTACACCTTATTTGGTGCCGAATATACGATCGCCCGCATCTCCGAGCCCCGGTACTATATAGGCGTTCTCGTTAAGATGGTCATCCACGGCAGCTACGTATATATCCACGTCCGGATGCTCTTTCTGAACCTTTGCCACTCCATCCGGTGCAGCCACAAGGCACATCAGCCGAATGTTGGTACATCCCTTCTCTTTCAACATGGTCAGCGCGTCGCAGGAGCTTCCTCCAGTGGCAAGCATAGGGTCCGTTACAATCACCATTCTCTGGCTGATATCTTCCGGAAGCTTGCAATAATATACTACAGGAGTATGGGTCTTCTCGTCCCTGTACAGACCGATGTGGCCCACTTTAGCCACCGGAACCAGCGTAAGCAGTCCGTCCACCATGCCAAGTCCGGCACGCAGAATAGGAACTACGGCAAGTTTCCTTCCGGAGACTTTCCTGGCGGTCATTTTACATAAAGGAGTGTCTATCTCGCAGTCCGTCAGCGGAAGATCGCGCGTAAGCTCATATCCCATAAGCAGTGAAATCTCTTTTAGAAGTTCCCTGAAATCCTTGGAACCTGTCTCTTTCTGACGCATAATGCTCAATTTATGCTGAATCATCGGGTGATCTACAATGTGCAATTGACTCATATAGGTGTGATTTTTATGTAAAGATATGAACTTTTTTTCTATTTTTGTTTAATTTTACTGACAAGCTGCATATTTGACCGATGCTAAAAGTTTTTTGCAAGAATAACGGCACTTATAAAGAGTTTCAGGAAGGCACGACGCTTCTTGAGATGCTGCCATCATTTGACTTCGACAAACCTTATGACATTGTATCCGCCAAAGTGAATAATGTCTGCGAAGGACTGAAATTCCGTGTTTTCAATAGCCGGGATGTCGAATTTCTGGATTATCGTTCCTACAATGGGCGCAATGTCTATTGCCGCTCATTGTGCTTCCTGCTCTATAAGGCGGCCAAGGAATTGTTCCCGAACTGCAAGATCATTCTGCGCCGTCCTATCTCCAAGGGCTTTTTCTGCTGCATGGACAAAGGAAACGGTCTTATGCTCACAAGTGAGGACGTGGATGCCATCAGCCTCAAAATGAGGGAAATCGTAGATATGGACATACCGTTCCGTCGTCATGAAGCACAAGTCTCCGAGGCCATAAAAATGTTCAAAAAACTCGGCCAGGAGGACAAGGTAAAGCTTCTTGAGACATGCGGAGAGGTGTATATCAACTATTACACCCTGGACGACACCACGGATTATTATTATGATGCTCTGGTGCCAAGCACCGGATATCTCAAGGTCTGGAGCCTCTCTACATATCACGGAGGGATGCTTCTCAGGGTTCCGGACAGGCACGAGCCGTTGAAGCTTGCACCATTCTACGAACAGCCGAAGACTTTCGATGTGTTCACGGAAACGGTGAACTGGAACAGAATCATGGGGCTGAGCAATGTAGGAGATGTCAATGAGGCCTGCCTTAACGGCCGGGCAAGCGAACTTATCCAGGTAGCGGAGGCGCTTCAGGAGAAAAAAATAGTCCAGATTGCGGAAGAGATAGACAAGAGATACAATTCTCCTTCTCCGGTAAGGATAGTCCTTATAACAGGACCTACAAGCAGCGGCAAAAGCACTTTCTGCAGAAGATTGAGCGTACAGCTGAAGGCCTGCGGACTCCATCCGGTGTCTTTCTCCACAGACGATTATTTTGTGAACAGACTCGACACTCCGAAGCTTGCGGACGGAACATTCGATTTCGACAATTTCGAGACGGTAGATCACGCCGCACTTCAGGAGGACGTGCTCAAGCTCGTTTCAGGAGAGGAAGTGGAAGTACCTGAATATAACTTCGTTACAGGAATCAGAGAATATAACGGAAAAAAGCTTTCCTTACATAAAGGATCCATTCTTCTTATAGAAGGAATACATGCGCTCAATCCGCAACTGCTTCCAAAAATTGAAGAATCAACCAAGTTCAGAATCTTCATAAATGCCATCACCAGCATATCTCTGGACGACCACAACTGCATTCCCACCAGCGACAACCGCCTTTTACGCAGAATTGTAAGAGATTATAAGAAAGGCGCTTATGGCGCGAAAGAAACCATCGCCAACTGGCCGAACGTGCGCCGTGCGGAAGTAAAATGGATATACCCTTATCAGGAAGACGCCGATGTTCTTTTCAACTCGGCTTACCTGCTTGAGTTTGCAGTGCTGCGCAACCATGCAGAAGCCATTTTGCGGACCGTACCTAAAAACTGTCCCGAATACAGTGAGGCGCACAGGCTGCTCATGTTCCTGAATTATTTCATCCCTGTTCCGGACAAGGAAATTCCACATACCTCGTTCATGCGCAGTTTCCTCGGATATAGCAACGACTGATTATGGGCAGAATAGCATTACCTCAAGATTTTTCTCCTCAGGAAAGGGCGGAGCGGGCCATGGAACTCTTCAAGCAGGGTTACAATTGCGCCCAGTCCGTAATACTCAGCTTCGCCGACATACTTGAGTCCTCAGGACTTGCCGACGAACACCTGCTCAAAGTGATTGGTTCGGGATTTGGCGGCGGAATGGGCAGACTGAGGGAAGTTTGCGGAGCATTCAGCGCATGCACCATGATGGCCGGATTCATCTCCCCGGCAGATGTCCCGGCGGATATGGCGGCAAGAAAAGCCAATTATGCCATAGTACAGGAGTTTGCCCGGAAGTTCAAGGATGCTAACGGCGGAAGCATTGTATGCCGGGAGCTCCTCGGACTTGGAGAGCGGAAGCAGACGGAATCGCCGGCGCCGTCTGAGAGAACGCCCGAATATTACCGCAAAAGACCTTGCGTGCATACAATCGGAGAGGCAGCACGCATAATAGCGGAAAAGTTATTATCCGACATGTAGTTACAATAAAGGGGAGCAGTCAATTGACCACTCCCCTTATCATTTGTACAGAATGTCAGAATTTCCTGTATGGCGACAACTTGAATATGAATTCATAATCATCGTACGGAAGTCTGTATTCCGGACGTGGTATGGCACCCCAGCCGTTTTCGCATGCGAGTCCGGACTGAGCCTTGTCAATACATATGAACGTATTCTCCTCCTCGTCAAGTTCTCCGGCATGGCGCTGATGTCTTCTGTCTCCGTCATCAAGCGATTCGATGCTATAGTGAAGCGCGGATGCAGAGAACGGCTGTTCTGCGACAACCTCCAACCCCCTGCCGCTTCTTTCAAGAATTCTCCACCAGCGTATATCTGTCTTGGTTCCGGTCTCCTGCGGACGTATGTAAGGATAGAACTGCTCGCTTACGGTCTGATTCCAAAGGCCGACAAATGTGGAATTGTTACGATCCGAATAATTCTCAATCGGTCCACGTCCATAGTATTCAAGATATTCGAATGACTTAGGCATAGTCATACGCATACCGAAACGGAACATGTCAGGCACCTTCTTTCCTTTCTCGGTGATCATGCGCTGCCGGATTATCACGGCACCACAGGCATCGACAGAATAATCCAGGTGAAGCTTCGCCGAAACTTCAGGCATATCCAGCACGGCAGAAACCGTCACGACATCTTCCGCTTTTGCATCTATAGACTCAAGTTTCATCTGCGGAGCCTTCCACACTGCACATTTTCTTTGCAGCATAGCTCCGAAATCGTTATCAGTCGGAGCGCGCCAGAAATTAGGCCTGATCTCTGTATCATCTTCAAGGAGTTCTCGCCCATTGAGAGCATACCGCGAAATGAATCCCGTTTTTCTTGATATCTCAACCGTGAAATCATCTCCGGTTATTATAAAATAGTTACGGTCATTATCCTTAAGTAAAGGACAAGCGCCTTTATGATTCATTTCAAGACTTGACGGGGAATAAGGCACGATGTCCAATTGTTGTTTGGCCACCTCGGTCCCGGCAGGAAGCAAAGGTTCTTCCCGTTTCAACCTGTAACTCAAGTTGAGCAGCAACTCTCCCTCGGAGGTTAAGTTTGAAATAGGCAACTGAACGGTGGTCTTCTGCTGCGGTGCGGCATCAATGGTATCGATGCGGCCGTTGAGCACCGGTACGCCATTGTCAAGAACCTCCCATTCAAGATAATATGCAGACAGGTCGCGGAAGAAATTCTCATTGTAAATACTGAGACTTCCCTTTCGGATATCAAGCGGCTCCGTCCATATATTCTGATAAATGTACCCCACCTCGTAAGCGTGCGGATTAGGGATTCGATCCGGTCCAATCAAGCCGTTGTCACAGAAACTCTGATCGTTGATGTCATATCGGTTGAAATCCCCGCCATAGGCATATATCATACGGCCGTTTTTCCCGGTCCACCTGATGGATTGATCTACGAAATCCCAGATAAATCCGCCCTGGAACTTAGGATATTTTCGGATGATGTCCCAATATTCCTTGAACCCGCCTTCGGAATTTCCCATTGCATGCGCATACTCACACATGATAAGCGGCATTGTACGGGTGTCATCCTGACAGTACTTCTCGCAATCCCCGTAAGACAGATACATGATACTTGAGATGTCCGTTTTGCCGTCCTTCTCATAGTCGGCACGCTCGTATTGTACGGGACGCGTCGGATCCTCGGACTTAATCCAATCGTAGGCCAGAGAGAAATTAGGTCCATAACCTCCTTCATTGCCCAAAGACCATGTAATCACGCTCGGATGATTGACGGAGCGTTGCACATTGCGCTGGTTGCGCTGGAGATGCGCGAGCTGATAATCCTCTCTTAGCGCAAGCGTAGCAGGACCGTATCCCATGCCATGACTCTCTATGTCCGCTTCCGCTATCAGGTACAGCCCATACTTGTCACAGAGGTCGTACCAGCGATTGTCATTAGGATAATGACTTGTACGTACCGCATTGATATTCAGCCTTTTCATCAATTGAATATCCTGTATCATCCGCGCTTCGGACACTACATATCCTTCGTCCGGATCCATTTCGTGACGATTGACTCCTTTGAAAAGAACAGGCTGTCCGTTAATGAGCAGCTGGGAGTTTCGTATTTCTATCTTGCGGAAACCGACCTTTACAGGTATTGTTTCAGATCCGCAGCTCGCATATAGAGTATATAGATATGGGGTTTCAGCGGACCACTTATGCACGCTTTTAACCTCGAGTTCCGCGCCCTTCGAATCAGTCTGCGCAGAAGCCACTTCCCTACCGTCTGCATCCCTGAGGCTCAGACTTACCGGAACTCTGCCTTTAGTGGAAAGGCGCACGGAGAGTTTGCCGTCGCGAAACGACTCATCCGTAAAATCAGTAGTCACCCGAAGGTCTTCGATTCGCTTCTTGTCCCTTGCGTAGAGATAGCAATCGCGTCCTACACCGCAGAAGCGGAAAAAGTCCTGACATTCAAGATAAGAGCCGTCACACCAACGGAAAACCTGAAACGCAAAATGATTCTCCTTGCCTGGTTTGATGTATTTGGTAATATCAAACTCAGCTTCCAGCTTGCTATCCTCACTATAGCCGACAAATTTGCCGTTGACCCACAGATAGATATTGGAAATGACGGAGCCGAAATGCGCTATGATATCTTTTCCTGCCCAGTTATCCGGAACCACGAAAGAACGCCGGTAGGTCCCGGTATGATTGTTTTCGACCGGCACGTTCGGAGGATCGTTACGAAACTGGTTTTGCCACGGATAGCTCATATTGACATAAGTAGGGTCACCGAATCCGTTAAGCTCCCATACACCCGGAACAGGCATCTCCGCCCAATTGCGGTCATCGAAATCAGGCTTCTGAAAATTCACCGGACGAGTATCTGAATTTTTTGTCCAGAAAAACTTCCATTTTCCATTTAGACTCAAATAATTGGAAGAATTGGACTTGGTAAACTCTTCTGCCCGTTCAAAAGATTCGTAGGCAAAATAAGAACTGTGCATAGGCGCACGGTTTACTTCATTGACCCGCGGATTCCGCCATTCGTCGAAAGTCTGTGCAGAGCCAGAGAAAGCCATTATCGCAAGCGCTGCAGACAAAAGAAATTGTTTCATTATGTATTCATTAAATTTAAACGAATATAGTGATAATATCTCAAACATAAAAGTGGGATGACATTTTCTGCCATCCCACATATAATAATATTCGTACCTTTCCGAATTACATAGCCTGAGACACCGCTACGGCAACAGCTACAGTAGCACCTACCATAGGGTTGTTACCCATACCAAGGAATCCCATCATTTCCACGTGAGCAGGAACTGATGAAGATCCGGCAAACTGTGCATCTGAGTGCATACGTCCGAGAGTATCGGTCATACCGTAAGAAGCAGGACCGGCTGCCATGTTGTCCGGGTGAAGGGTACGTCCGGTACCGCCACCTGAAGCCACTGAGAAGTACGGTTTGCCTGCAAGCACGCGCTCCTTCTTATAGGTGCCGGCTACAGGATGCTGGAAACGTGTAGGGTTGGTAGAGTTACCGGTGATGGATACATCCACATCCTCCTTCCACATGATGGCAACGCCTTCGCGCACATCATCAGCGCCATAGCAGCGAACGCCGCCACGAACTCCGTCAGAGTACTTTGTCTCGGAAATAACCTTAACCTCTCCGGTATAATAGTCAAACTCGGTCTGAACGTAAGTAAATCCGTTGATGCGGGAAATAATCTTTGCAGCATCCTTTCCGAGTCCGTTCAGGATGACGCGAAGAGGTTTCTTACGAACCTTATTGGCCATCTCGGCAATCTTGATAGCTCCCTCTGCGGCAGCATAAGACTCATGTCCGGCAAGGAATGCAAAGCAGCTTGTCTCCTCGCGAAGCAGTCTGGCAGCAAGATTACCATGTCCCAAACCCACCTTACGGTCATCTGCAACAGATCCAGGGATACAGAACGCCTGAAGGCCCTCGCCGATAGCTTCAGCGGCCTCTGCTGCGTCCTTGACACCCTTCTTGATAGCGATGGCTGCACCTGCTACATACGCCCACTTTGCGTTCTCAAAGCAGATTTTCTGGGTGTCCTCACACATCTTGTATGGATCGATTCCCTTGGCGTCGCAGATAGCCTTTGCCTCTTCGAGGTCTTTGATTCCGTATTTGTTGAGAGCTGCATTGACCTGGTCAATACGACGCTCGTAACTTTCAAAAAGTGCCATAAGTCTCTTACTCTTTACGTGGGTCAATATATTTAACTGCGTCCTTGAAGCGGCCGTAAGTTCCCTTGGCCTTCTCTATAGCCTCAGGCCCAGTGGCACCACCTTTAAGAGCATCCATAAGCTTTCCAAGGTTAACGAACTCGTATCCAATGACTTCGTTATTGGCATCAAGAGCCATCTTGGTGCAGTATCCTTCAGTCATCTCAAGATAGCGGGAGCCCTTGGCCTTGGTTCCATACATGGTACCTACCTGGCTGCGAAGGTTCTTTCCAAGATCCTCAAGGGAGCCTCCGACTGGAAGTCCGCCCTCAGAGAAAGCTGATTGTGTACGGCCATAGACAATCTGAAGGAAGAGTTCACGCATTGCGGTGTTGATGGCATCGCAGACAAGGTCGGTATTGAGTGCCTCAAGAAGAGTCTTACCAGGAAGAATCTCAGAAGCCATAGCGGCTGAATGAGTCATTCCTGAGCATCCGATAGTCTCCACGAGAGCCTCTTCGATGATACCGTCCTTGACATTAAGAGTCAATTTGCAGGCACCCTGCTGAGGAGCACACCAGCCGATACCGTGAGTAAGGCCGGAAATATCCTTGATTTCTTTTGAATGCACCCACTTTCCTTCCTCAGGAATAGGTGCATTGGCGTGATTTGCGCCTTTTGTTACGCAGCACATCTGCTGCACTTCTTTTGTGTAAATCATATTCTAGAACTATGAATTTGTATTAGTAATCCCTAAAAATAATTTAGCAGTGCAAATATAGTCATTTTTAGGGATACGGACTTATATTTTTTTGAAACATAATAACTAATTTTGTATGATTTTAACTCTAATGATTCAGATGGCATTTACAGACAACCAAGATACAATATGCGCACCTGCTTCAGGCACAGGCGGAGCGGTCTCAATAATAAGAATCAGCGGCGGGAATTGTTTCCGGGTTGTGGATTCCCTGATCTCGTTCCTTAAAGGGGATGCTGCATCTTCTGAGGGATACAGGCTGAAACGGGGGCATTTTCTGGACCTGGACGATGTGCTTGTAGGCATATTCAGGGCTCCGCACTCATACACCGGGGAAGACGGGGCTGAGATATATTGCCACGCCTCCCCTTATATTGTAAGTTGCATTCTGGATCAGCTCTGCACGCATGGATGCCGGATGGCCGAGCCGGGAGAATTCACAAGGCGGGCCTTCCTGAACGGGAAAATGGATCTTGCCCAGGCCGAATCGGTCGCAGACGTGATATCCAGCAGTTCCGCAGCGCAGCACAGGATAGCCATGAACCAGCTCAGAGGCGGGTATTCGGCAGAACTGCGTTCCATAAGGGAGCATTTGGTGGAACTCTCCGCACTGCTTGAACTGGAGCTTGATTTTAGTGACGAGGATGTGGAATTTGCCGACAGAAGCAGGCTAAAAGGGCTTCTTGAAGAGACTCGACGCAGGTGCTGCGAGCTTGCAGACTCTTTCCGAATGGGAAACGCCATCAAAAACGGAGTGCCGGTAGCAATCGTGGGTGCGCCCAACAGCGGCAAAAGCACCCTGCTCAACGCATTGGTCAAAGATGACCGCGCCATAGTATCAGACATTCCTGGGACGACGAGGGACACCATAGAAGAGACCTGCGTACTTGGCGGAATACTGTTCAGATTCATCGATACGGCCGGCATTCGCGAGTCTTCGGACAAAATAGAAAAAATGGGTATCGAAAGAAGCTTTTCCAAACTCAGGGAAGCATCCGTGGTGATAGGTTTGACAGATGGAACCCTGCCTTCCAAGGAGGTCATGGAGCAAATTTCCACCATAGCCGATAATATGGATTTCGAGACTCAAAAACTCATCATAGTCGTCAATAAAAATGACGAAAAAGACGCCGGAGAGATACTTAACAAAAATGTTTCCGAATTAAACTCTTTTGTTATATCATCTGATTTACTTAAAAGTAACACAAGCATACTCTCTATCAGCGCAAAGAAGCGTTCCGGCATAGAAAAACTGGAAAAAGCGCTCGTCGAGACATGCCACATCTCCAATTCCGAAGAGATTCTGGTGACAAATGCAAGACACGCCAAGGCTCTGAAGGAAAGTTCCGAGGCCCTTGGGAAAGTATCTGCGGGACTTGATGCCGGCATCCCCACAGACCTTCTCGCAGAGGACCTTCGCGAAGCACTATCGCTGCTTGGCACCATCACCGGCGAAATCTGTTCAGACGAAGTCCTTGGCGAAATTTTCAGTAGGTTTTGCATCGGAAAATAATTGATTATCAATAAATTACGAAAACTGTCGAAATCTAACTGACACTCACCTCGTTACAGGTCCAGAGGTTTTATGTGTAACAGTTAAATTTCGATGCATTTCTTAACTTATTTGTCGGTATATGTACCTTATTTGTACCTTTGCGGTACAAAAGGGTTCTTGGTCACCGACCTTCAGGCGCAACTCTTCGTTGGATTGAACAACCTTGAACATCGTTGAACATTGAAAACCGGCAGAAAGTAGACTATGCTGCGCAAGTACCCCTATGGACACGCAGAGACTCTACCTCAAAGTTTGTGAGCAGTGCGGATGCCAGTTCGAATCCCACTTCGCAGTCACTCGCTACTGCTCCCCCAGATGCGCAAACTTGAGCAAAAAGCACAAGCTGCGCGATGAACGGCTTCAGAATCTTGGGGATGATGTCCGGGAGCGAGAACGTCTCGCCCTGCTTGACAAAAACTTCCTCACCATTGCAGATGCCGCCCGACTCCTCCAGATGTCGCGGAACACCTTGTACAAGATTATCAAGGAGAACGACATCCCTCTGAAACGATTCTCGCTCCGAACCGTCCGCATTGCCCGTGAAGACTTGGAGAAAGTGGCCGCCAAGCGAGTAAAAGACTACAATGTAAGCAACCCCATCCAGGGACCTGGCGACGATCTGGGCAAATGGATGACAAGAGAACAGGTAATGGAAAAGTACGATGTCACCTATAGCTGGTTCTATTCCGTGCTCAAGAAGCGCGGAATCAAGACCCACATGATTGGGACCCTCGGCTTCTATGACCGGGACGTGATGCATCGCTTGTTCTCAAATCAGGACTATACGCACATCACTGAGTGGTACACCTTCGACGAGGTCCGCACTGCTACTGGAATGCGTACTGAGTCAATCAGCGACTTCATCCGGGAGCATAAGATCCCCAAAATGAAGAAGAACAACATCACCTATATCTCCAAAACCCACTGGGATGAAGCGAGGGGTCTTAACGTGGAGAAAGACCTCTATTACACGATGGCGGAAATCACTGATAAATACGGACTTTCCCGCAATCACCTCTACTGTGCCTTTAAAGAACACAAGGTCCCTCGGATAAAACGCGTAAATTTCGTATATTTCATCCGTGAAGACGTTGACAACATACTCGCAAACAGAAAAAGTAGTTGACTATTATGGGCAGCACAAAAGTAGCACTTCGCAAACGTGAATACCCCAGCGGGAAGGTATCCCTCTACCTGGACTTCTACCCCGCCATCAAAAAACCCCGCACTGGAGAAGAGAGCCGGCGGGAATACTTGGGCATCTACATTATGAAGAGCCCGCGTACCGCACAAGAGCGCCGTATCAACGCCACCAAGCTGAAACAAGCCAAGGCTATCCGTGCCCAGCGAGAGTTGTCGCTTATCAACGAGCAGTATGGCTTCATCGACAAGAGCAAGGCCAAGATGGACGCTGTAGAGTACTTCTACTCCCTGATGCTCACCAAGGGACCGAAATGGCTTGGCGCTTATGACCATTTCAATAAGTTCGTCCACGGCAAATGCGCCTTCAAGGATCTGAATGTCGAGCTATGCAACGGGTTCCGTGAGTACCTGCTTACCGCCAAGCGGCTCAATAGCAAGAAACTCCAAATCTCCCAGAACTCAGCATCCGGCTATTGGAGTACCTTCCGGGCTTTTCTCGCATCAGCCTACAAGGAAGGCTACCTGAAAGAAAACATCAACGACAATCTGGATAAGATAGAGCTGAAAGAGACTCGTCGAGAATACCTTACGATGGATGAATTGAGGCGGCTCTACAATACACCCTGCGAGTTTCCGGTCCTGCGGGAAGCATCCCTATTCAGCTGCTTGACCGGTCTGAGAATCAGTGATATCCTCGCGCTAACCTGGAACGATGTAAGAGATTTCCCGGACGGCGGCAAGTGTATCCGAATCTGCACCGAGAAGACTGATACGGAAGCGACAATCCCCATAAGCGAAGAGGCCCTTGCGCTATGCGGCCCACCTTCAACAGGAATTGTTTTCAAAGGTCTTACCCGTAACATGGTCAACACGTACCTAAAGCCCTGGCTTAAACAGGCCGGTATCACCAAGTACATCACTTTCCACTGCTTCCGCCACACCTACGCCACGCAGCTCATTGTCGGTGGAGCCGACATCTACACTGTCAGCAAGATGCTTACCCATAAGAACGTCAGTACAACCCAAATCTACGCTGACCTCATAGACAAGAAGAAACGTGAGGCAGCGGAAGTGATAAAGATTAAGGAGGACTAAGCATGAACATTACCATCTACCATAAGATCAACGAAGGCGACCTGTACCCACCGTGCAGTGTCACTATGCATCTAAGCGATCTGGTCGAACAGCATTTCAATGATGTTCCGTCTTCCCTGGAGCAAGCCGAGGAGTGGTTAACTGCCGAGTTGCAGGGTGACACTTCCCTATCCTTCCCGCCAGCTCCCAAGAAGATCCCGGTGCGGATGACACCAGCGGCAAAGTACACTGCGATCAAACAAGATACCTTCCCCGTCGTGCTGCCATTGGATTCAATTAACAGGACTCCTGTGGAACGGTACTACAATGCTATTATTATATGGGAAGGGTATCGTATCGTAGAAACGTTACTCCGGAACGCCGCGAGCCGCGAAGATGATGATCTTACGAGAGATGAAGTCAAAGAAACTCTTAAGCAACTCCAACGCGTATCTGGGGCTGCTTTCAAAATCAACGATAAAAAGATACACCCGGCCCTAAACATACGATATGACGAAGTTCCACCGGAAGATGAAGATGCTTATGATATGGTATATCGCATCTATAGATTCCTGTGGCAATATGCCTGCAAACTGTACTACGAAATCGGCATTATGTTCGATGCTGTACTCAAGCCGGAAGACGTTGATCCCGTCAGGGACTTTTGTAACGATGTGCTTGAAATGTTCCCGAAGGAGTACCATCTTGAGACCTATGTGGATGAGATGAAACACATCCATGCGGCTCAACAGGCGGTCATAGCAGACGAAGCGGACGCAAGCCTCCTTGCTCCGCTGTATTCGTGTAAACACGCTTTTATTTCATCGCTCAAGCCTACGATTGCCTTGCTGGAGGATGCTCTCTACTCAGAGCAAATCGAGGCGGACCAGATTTCGTTCAAGGGACTCAAGGCAGATTTAACAGTAAGAATAAACGCCCTGGACAACCCACGTGAGATACTTCAGTTGATAGGCGACGAACTCATGACGATAGGTGAATTAGGTCTATCGAAAGAATCACATTCCTCACAAGTTGCGCAGTATAGAGACTATCTTGAAAAGCAGCAGGAACTATATGAGAAGAATCTTGGCGCTATGTTCTCTACCCTGGCCCCAGCAGGCGAGAAGAAGGTTAAAACAAAACCAAAACAAGTAGGGCTTACTCTCCCTCAAATGAAGAAGAAAGACCACGAGACATTATCGTTTATGTCTGGTAACACGCACGCAGGGGCAAAGATAATGTCAGATGCCGATTTCAAGACGATGAATGATACGGTCGTGGAATTCGTTCGAACTGGCCAAATCCCCAATAACATAACGAGGGTCACCACGACCTTATCCAATGAGTATGTGGTGTACACATTCTATCTGCTTTATCGCCAGCTGAAACACTTTGGTCGCCAGAATTGGATTGACCTAACGCAGCAGTTGTTCTCACAGTTGGATACTTGGGGCGGTGATACTGTCTACAAGCGCTTCAGTCATAAGCCTCAGTATTACTACCAAGACGTCGGCAAATAATACAGACATATCCGACATTGTGATTTTTCGGTGACACCGTGTATGGTAAGAGAAAAAACCTGCAGGTGTCACCGAATTTCATATCTGTAAACCAATAGATTAAGCTGCCAAATAATGTGATTTCGGCGACTGAAAATCACAACTTTTTCACACCAATATCACCTATGTAATTGCGCTCACTTTCCGACGGTCGGAGAGGGTTCTTCAAGGGATAATGCAACCCGAGAAGGGCGATTCAAAAACCTTTAAAAGTAAGCACAATGGCAGCTTTTAAAACAGATGAACTTTCGTTCAACGATATGCCAAAAGCCTTGGCATATCTCGTCGACAAGGTCGACCGCCTCGAGTCGCTACTCGAAAAACAACAGCAGGCACCCGTGCCTGAACCCACCAGCAAGTGGATGGACGTCAAGGAACTTCAGGCTTTCTTGCCAGACCATCCCGCCGCACCAACCGTTTATGGCTGGATTCGGAACGGTCTCATCCCCTATTACAAGAAAGGCAAGAAGCTCAGCTTCAAGCGTTCCGAAATTGAGGAATGGATAAATTCCGGTCACCAGGACACTGATGCCGAGATGGCAGCAGCAGCCGAGGATTACGTCAACCGCAAACGTCTGGGAAAATGAGCGAGCCCAAGAAGATTGGGGACATTATGGTTGCGATAGCTGCCGACCCCACAGACGATTTCGCTAAGGTCCTCCGCCAGTGCCCGTTCATTCAGGAAGAACTCCTAAAACGCAAGATCATCAGCATCGATGACCTTACCGACGAGCAGCTGGACTGCCTATGTGAGCGCGCGTTCCTTGAAGACTGGATTGATGGCCAGGTAGTGATGCAGAAACTGCACATCAGCCCTCGCACCCTCCAGACTCTCCGCAGCAACGGCACAATCCCCTATACGAAGATCGGCAACAAGATCTGGTATCTCAAGCGCGACCTGGAGCGTGTCCTCCGCAGCAATTACGTCATGTTTAACATCCGCGAGCGCTATGGAGAACAGTAAGCTGACACGCGAGGCTGTCCTCGCCAAAACCCACTACGGGCTGGGTATCTACGCTCACATCCTCCGGATTTACTATCCCGGAGAAGTCGTTCTCAAAGTCGTCGGACGTGATTGCGGGCTTACCCGCAATCCGTTCAACGGCGACAAGCCTACACTCCACGTATGGCTACACAAGGAAGTTCCCGGCAAAGCGATGTCTGCCGAATGGGCCTTGCATAAAGACCTTGACGGTGCCATTCCTGAAGGCGACGCATTTGATTTCGCCGAGTTGCACTACCATCAGACCGGTGACGAACTGCTGGATACGCTCAACCAGGAGATGTTCTTGCATATCGGCGAGGAACGCAGTTTCTACTCCGTCCGGAAATATGCACAGCTGAAAGATCTGCCCACGGAGGAGCCTAAGGAAGAGACCATATCCATCCGGCCTTTCTCCTTCTTCCGTGCGCCCATACAGAATCTTAAGCCGTGTCGTACCGCCAACGTGGTGGACATTTACAAGTACATCACCAGCGATTACGCCAGGGAACGAACCGAACGGCTCCGCGCCATGACTGACAAGAAGGCCGCTAAGCGCTTCAAGTCAACAGCATTCGACTATGCCACCTTCTCCGGCACGTTTGCTACCCGCAACGACAGGGATCTGGTAGCGCACTCCGGGTTGATATGCATCGACTTTGATCACGTGACTGACCTTGAGGGATTGTTCCAGCGTTTGCTGCAGGACGAGTACTTTGAGACCCAATTATTGTTCCGTAGCCCTTCCGGAGACGGCTTGAAGTGGGTGATACCCATTGACATTACGGAAGGCACCCATAAGAGCTTCTACGAGTCAATAGCGGCCTATGTCGCCTACACTTACCGGATTGGCGTGGACATCAACTGCAGCAACGTATCATGTGCCTGCTATCTTCCGTTCGATCCCGACGCGTACATCTATCCAAAACTCCTTGAAAAATGACCAAGAAGAAATTCAACTTAACCGAGTGGACTCCCCAGCCTCAGCAGAGGGAGTCCGCTCCTTCGGTACCGGTCGCTGTTCCGGAGAACCTTCAGGATAGCGACATTGAAATCGTCACCCAGCGCATCGAGGCGGCTGGCATCGATATTACCGCCAACTACCAGGCCTGGCTGGATCTCGGCTTCGCCCTTGCCGGAGAATTAGGCGAGGCTGGACGTTCCTATTTCCAGCGCCTTAGCCGCTTCTATCCCGGTTATGACGAGCAGGAAGCCGATAAGAAGTACTCCTCCTGCATGGCAACAGGAAGCGGAAAGGTAAACATCAGCACTTTCTTCCACCTGGCTCAACAGGCTGGTGTATCCGTATCAATCAAGCGCCAATCCGCCACACCTCCGCCAACTCCGCCAGTGGCGGAAATGGCGGTTGCGGCAGAGGGCCCCCAGAGCCGATGCCCACGTTCTCCGACCTTGTGAAAGGTGACCTCCCGGATTTCCTTCAGCGCATCGTATCCTTCTCCAACTCGGCAATGGATGCAGACCTGTTGATTCTGGGCACTGTCACGGCAATATCGGCGTGCCTGCCGAACTTCTCTGGTGTATATGATCGCCGGCGCGTGTACGCGAACCTTTATTTATTCGCGACAGCTCAGGCGTCTGCTGGTAAGGGTCGCCTCTCCCTCTGCAAAAACATCGTAATGCCCATTCACGAGAAACTCCGTGAGGAATACACTCGGCTCAAGGCAACCTACGACGAGGAGATGACAGCGTTTCTCAAGAGCAGCCGCAAGGAGGGGTTGTCCCGTCCCAAGGAAGTTGCGATGAAGACGCTCATCATGCCGGCGAACAGCAGCGCCACGGCCATGTGCCAGACGCTTAACGACAACGATGGTGTGGGCCTGATGTTTGAAACCGAGGGCGACACGCTCGCAACCACGTTCAAGTCCGAGCACGGCAACTATTCTGATGCGCTTCGTAAAGCGTTCCACCACGAATCCATCAGCTACAACCAGCGCAAGGACCGGGAGTTCGACGAGCTGAAGATACCCCGCCTTTCCGCTGTTCTGTCCGGCACTCCGCGTCAGGTGCTCAGCCTGATCCCGGATGCCGAAAACGGTCTTTTCAGCAGGTTCATCTTCTATTCCATCGACGTAGCCCTGGTATGGAACGATGTCTTCGCTGGTTCTTCTGACAAGACGAAGGAGGAATGCTTTGACGAGCTGGGCAAACGGTTCGACTACCTCTATACACAGATGCAGGCAGCCGAACCTATGACCTTCCGCTTCACGACGCCTCAGGAGCAAGAATTCAATGATTTCTTCCGCTCCGTCCAGACGGAATACGCCCAGCTCTACGGCCTTGACATTGTCGGTTCTATCCGCCGTCTCGGGTTGATCACCTACCGTATCGCGATGGTCATGACGGCGCTGCGCTTCATGGAGAACGTGCCCATGCAGCAGATTATCTTCTGCTCTGACACCGACTTCCAGAATGCGCTATCTATGGTCCAGGTCCTGCTCAAACACACGGCGAAGGTATTTGAGTCACTTCCCACCTCAGCCAGTGTCTCGGCGCTCACGGAGAAGACGGAGGCTCGTCAGGCTTTCTACGATCAGCTTCCGCCGGACTTCAACCGGGAGACATTTCTGAACCTTGCGGGGCGTCTCAAGATACCACAACGGTCTGCGGAACGGTATATACAGACCTTTTGCAAGGAGGGGAAGTTAGCTCGAGCGTTCCACGGACAATACCGTAAGCCATAATGATAGGCCCCGCCGAAGTGGCGAGGCCTATTTTTCACAATGAAACATAATTGTAATTTCTATAAAAATAAAATAACAAAATTTGCAAAATCAAAATTATTATCTATATTTGTCGTTGGTTATAAATGAATTTTTATGTTCAAGATTGTCTGGGACAGACCACATAATGGAGTGACACTCACGATGTCATCGGCAGGAGACGCCCTCGGTATTGCACCAAGGCCAGTTTTTTACGAAGAACTGGATCTCCTCGGGTTAAATCATATGGGCTGGGTCTATCCCCACTCAGTGGCTCCCCTGCTATGGGCCTGTGATCGCCGCTACTTCTATTGTGGTGTGCTCGTGATGGAGGTGAAAGGTGGAAACATTTTCGATGCTCCTGAAATCTACATTACACCAGAAGGAAAGAATTGTACTGCGCGCGAGAAGTAGACACGGAAAATAATTTTTAGACGTTATTATTTC
>SAMEA104315421__coassemble_851_pt1 | contig 24436 bp, 18 predicted proteins | sample SAMEA104315421__metabat2_low_PE_015 | metagenome-assembled genome bin SAMEA104315421 (sample SAMEA104315421) | gut metagenome | biome: Monkey gut; feature: monkey-associated habitat; material: faeces | place: China | collected 2013
CTCGAATTTTATTGTAAAAACACAGTGTTTTTCGACAGCCCTCCAGACCAGTGACGACCTAAATCAGGGAAGGTCACATCCTTTTTGTAATAATGTTAGAAAAATGTGTATATTTACACAAAACACATTGAAAAATGTGATAAGCGCAACAATCGTGACAAATATGCAATTGCCAACGTGGCATATTTCAACTTTGATTCTTCGGAGGAATTATGCCGCGAATTTGGTCATTTGGATATGAAACGATTTTTGACTCTTATGACAATTGTCGCTGCGGTGGCTCCGGTACAGCGGTCTTGATGTGGAGGTTTGATGCAGAGGTTTGATGCAGAGCCTGGCGTGGAGGTTTGATGTGAAGACCCTGGTACGGAGGTGAATGCGGGCATTGTAGTACAGTGAAATAGAGGATATTAGTTATTATGCGTAAGGAATATGCTATTCCCCGATATGGAGTGGTGGCGGCGTTTGCGCTGTTTATATTTCAGCACGCGCTGTACCTGCTGGGGAACGCGCTTGCGGGTGTTGTAGGCAACGAGCCGTTCTGTCCCAAGACGGTGGTGGATTCGTTCATTCCGGTCATTCCGGTGTTCATGATAGTATATATCTGGTCATATCCGTTCTGGTTTATGGCCCCGATGGCAGCATCGTTGTGCGACAAAGAGCATTTCAGGCGGTTTGTGACGGCATATACGCTGGCATTGGTGATTGGCGGAGTGATTCTGGTCGTGTGTCCTACCAGTATGGACAGGGTGGCTGAAGGACTGACCGATCCGTCGCGGCCCGGGCCGTTTGCTGCGCTGATGAGGTCGTGGTACAATATTGATGGCGGAAGATATGCCTATAATCTGCTTCCGAGTTTCCACTGTCTCAACAGCACCATGGCTTATATTGCCGTGGCCGGGAGGCCGGAAGTGGGAAAAGGCTTCCGTTGCTATTCTTTTGTGACCATGCTGCTGATTTTCTGCGCTACGGTCTTTGTCAAGCAGCATTTCTTCCTTGATGTGGTAGCCGGAATAGGGGTGGCGCTGGTCAGTTGGGTGTTGGTCAGGTATGTCTTCAATAAGAAAAGTTATGATTTTTTATTTTTCAGGCACAGGCAATAGCAGACTTATAGCGGAGAAGCTTGCCGCGGAGCTTTCGGAGAAGCTGATATTTATCCCTGAGGCTGCTTCCAGGGGAGATTTCTCGGTGGAGTTGGGGGAAGGGGAGTCGCTTGGATTTGTCTTTCCGGTGTATTGCTGGGCCCCGGCGACGCCGGTGTTGGAGTTTGTCGAAAGGATGCAGCTGAAGGACAGGCTTCCGGAATATACGTACATGGTGACCACCTACGGGGATGAGGCCGGACAGACGGAGAAGGTGCTGCGCAAGGTGCTTGACAAATATACCGGACTTAAGCTCAATGCTGCGTTCGGGCTGGTGATGCCTGAGACTTATGTCAATTTCCAGAAGATGGATGTGGATTCTCCGGATGTGGCTAGAGCTAAGATCCGCCGCTCGCTTGACCGGATCCCTTCAATAGCGGCGCGTATCCGTTGCCGTACGGTGTGCTCGGATGTTCTGGTAGGCAAGATGGCCTGGCTCAAGACTCATCTGGTACGCCGTTATTTCTATCGTCATCTTGTGGATGACAGCAAGTTCTGGCACACTGAGGACTGCACCGTATGTGGCATTTGCGAGAAAGTGTGCCCGCTGGGGAATATAAGAATCATGCGGGACGGCCCTCGCTGGATGGGGGAGTGCGTCACTTGCGATGCATGCTACCACAACTGTCCGTCTCATGCCATCCGGTTCGGGAAGGTCACCGACAGCAAGGGGCAGTATAAGGTGCTTAAGGAATTTGCATCGAAATCTTAGCCTCTTTATAGGGAGGGTTACTCTTCCCTTTTTCTCTTGACGGCGGACGGTGCTATGCCGAACTCCTTTGTGAAGCAGCGGGTGAAGTATTTCGGATCGTTGAATCCCACTTCGTAGGCTACTTCCGAAACATTCATTCCTCCGGTCCCCTGGGTAAGAATCTGCTTGGCGATATTGAGCCTGTAGGTGCGGATGAATTGCCCTGTAGGCTGCCCGAAAGCGTTCTGTATCTTGTCGTTGAGGACGCTGCGACTCATTCCCATTTCCTTGCATAGAGTATCGACGCTGATGTCAGGGTCCTTGTAGAGAGACTTTATCTTGGTCATAAGCCTGTCCATGAACGCCGTATCCCTGTCTTTGGTCGTGGATTCCTGTCCGAGGTCGATAATCATCTTGTTGCCTGCCAGGTCCTCGTTGAGGCGAAGAAGGGTCTTGTTCTGTTCGAGGAGTTCCTGCGCTTTCTTTTCGAGTTCCTTTTTCTGCTCCGTGAGCAGTTTGGTCTGCTTGGCCACCTCTTTCTGGAGGATTGTCCGTTGGCGGACTATTTGTCGTGTTCTTCTCCTGAATGCAAACACGATATATCCTGCTATAAGAATTATGATGCTTAAGGCAAACCACCATGTCTTATAGAAAAACGGAGTTACGATGACTTCTCTTTCGTCGGTGGCAAGGCAGTTGCCCCGGGAGTCTTCCACTTTTATCTGAAGCTTATATTTCCCGCCCGAGAGGCATTCATATCTTACATGCTTGTTGGTACTTTTGACTTCACTCCAGGAGGCGTCTATAGGAAGGAGTCGATAGAAGTAGCTTTTGCCGTAGGAGTCGAATGACAGGTCAGCGAATTCGAAGGTGAATGATTTGTCGCTTTCGTGGAGCCTGATGGTATTCTCGTACGAGAGGTTGATGAGATGTTCGCCTACTGTGGCCTCTGTGAATGACAGGCGTGTGGCATCTTGGCTTTTCTGTTTTATCTCGTTGGAAGAGATGACGGAAAAGCCTTTTTTGTGTCCGAAATATACTTCTCCGGTATCAGAAGCGTATGCTGCGTTGTTGCTGAATACCATGGATTTGAGCCCGTCGTCGGTGGAGAAAGAGAGAATCGTGCAGTTGCTGGTGTCGATGCGGGACAGTCCGTCATCGGTCCCGACCCATAAGTACTGTCCCGAGACTACGGAGGAACGCACTTTGTTGTTGGATAGCCCGTCTTTGGTGCTGAAAAGCGCGAATTCCGGGTCTTCTTCCGGATTTACAGGAGTATTGGAGCGATAGATGCCGTTGCCGAAACTGCCTGTCCAGAGGTGCCCGTCGTTATCGATGCTTACCGCAAAACACGGTCCTATCCCAGAGATGAGCCTGGAATTCATAGTTCTTGGGTTGATGCATAGCAGTCCTTGCTGGCACCCGAACCACAGATCCCCGCTGCTGTCGATGCAGGAGGTGAAGAATTGCATTCTTTTCCCGGGTTCGAACAGTTCCAATCTTTTTGTCTCCACCGAGTATGTGTAAAGTCCGGAGCGGGAGCATATCCAGAGGAGGTCGTTGAAGGAATCGTATTTCAACTCGTTTATGTTGTCTATTCTGTTGTTCGGTGTCCTGTTGATAATAGGTACGTCGTTTAGGATGTCCGGCCGGTGGATATTTATCATATTGAGGCCGCCTTCACGTTCTCCGATCCATAGTCTTCCGTGATTGTCCTCTTCCAGGGCCGTGACGGAATTGTGGTGGAGCGTGGAATTTCCGATATTGAAACTTTTGTAGTTGTGGAGGTCTCCGTCGGTGAAATAAAGGCCCTGCTTGAGCGTTCCTATCCATTTGTTTCCTAAGGCGTCTATGTGCAAGGCGCTTACCGGAGATTCCGGAAGCGAGCGGGCGTCGTTTTCCCGGTGCTGAATATTGGTGATCTGCAGCTTTTTGGAGTTGAGAATGGTGATGCCTTCCAGTTCGGACCCTACCCATATCTGGTCACCGATGACTTCCAGGCTTCTTACAATGTCGTCCGCCAGAGCCTTGTCGCCGTTTGCATCGGTGTTGGAGTTGAGGCAGATGAAGCTGTCCGTCACGGGATTGTATATGTTCAGTCCCTTGATGGTGCCTATCAGGACGCGGTTATCCGTGGAGACAGCAAGTTCGGTTATCTGATTGCTCGAGAGGCTGCCCCCCCCCTTGGCTGGAGAATACCGGTATTCCTTAATGGTGCCCGTGATGAGGTCGTATCTGAACAGTCCGTCGTTGCTGCCTATCCAGATTTCGTTGCCGTTTTTGAGAAGATCGCTGGCCTTGTTGCCGTCTCCGAGAAACAGCCTTGGAAGTGCCGGGGATTTGATAAGCCCTTTCCCCTCCACAAATCGTACTCTGTATATATATCCTTCGAGCGAAGTCCATACCGAACCGTCCTGATCGAGATCTCTGAATTTGAGCCTCAAACTCCCTGATTCGTTTCCGCAGTCCAGGGAATCGAGCCTTTCGATACTGCCGTCTCCTCTGAATGCCACTCTGTACAGACTGCGGTCCGTGGAATACCAGAGATTGTCCTCATGATCGGTGGTTATGAAGTTGCAGTGCCGTCCGTTTGTCGTGTTGGCAATCTGGGCAGGGAGTTCCATGAGGGTAAAATCTTTCTGACTCAATATATCAATGCCGGATGTCTCGGCTATCCAGATTCTTCCGAACTTGTCTTCGCAGCTTTCGGTCACATAATTGCTCTTGAGATGCTGGGTCGGCTGGGTGGCATGGAAACTCAGAATCTGGCTTCCGTCATATCTGGCGACGCCTCCGCCAAAGAAACTTATCCATACGAATCCAAGGTGGTCTCTGAATAGTCCGTCCACGTTGCTGTGTGGCAGACCCTCGGAGGTGGACAGAAATCTTGAAGAATAGTCGCTCTCTCCCTCTCCGTACGCTGGAGCTATCGCGCATAAAAAGGTCAGTAGAACCGCTGCAAGAGTTGGTTTGGCGTTCATTTTAGTGTCATTTTATTACCGGTTGCAAAGATAAATAAATCATTCGATTTTTCACTTTTGGCGGTATTTTATCCACTTTGTGCGGTAGATTCTCCACTTTTTCTAAAGTTTAGTCCACTTCTTTTAATATGATAATGTTCACTTTTGCAAAAGAACGATAAACGTGGACTTACTTATTAAAACATTTTAATAACAACTAAAGTTTCAGAGATGAAAAAATTAATCAGTATCATTTGCGCTTTTACGACACTGCTGATGGTTCCTGCCTTGAATCTTTCGGGTCAGAATCAGGTGCAGGTTCGTGGTAAAGTGACTGACAACGCCGGTGTCCCTGTCATTGGTGCCGGTATTGTTCAGAGCAGCAACAAATCTTTGGGTACGACTACTGATATTGACGGTAACTACGTCATTTCAGTTCCGTCCAATGCAACACTTGTGGTCTCCTGTATTGGATATAAGACCGTAAGTGTCCCCGTATCAGGCAAATCTGTAGTGAATGTCATTCTTGAAGAGGACTCGCAGTTTCTTGAAGAGACTGTGGTTATCGGTTATGGTGTGCAGAGGAAGAGTGACGTTACCGGATCTGTGGCTTCAGTGAAAGCTACGGAGCTCAGCAACCGTTCCACTTCTGATGCTGCAGCTGCCCTTCAGGGTAAGGCTGCCGGTGTGCAGATTGTCAATTCGTCCGGTGCTCCAGGCTCTCAGGCCAAGATTCGCGTGCGTGGATATTCGTCCAACTCAGGAAATCTCGGACCGCTTCTCATTGTAGACGGCTTGAAGGTGGACAATATACAGTATCTCGATCCTTCTATGATCGAGTCTATGGAAATTCTTAAGGATGCTGCTTCCGCTGCCATTTATGGTGCCGCTGCAGGTAACGGTGTCGTGCTTATCACCACCAAGACCGGTGCCTCCAACAACGGAACTTCCAGCATCACTTATGACATAAAGCTCACCAGACAGTCTCTTGGCAAGAGAGCTGAACTCTTCGGCGCCAAGGACTGGATCGCCTACAAGCAGGCTTCCGGATTTGATATGGAGAACGCCCTTAAAATGAACAACTACGACGGCACCGATACCGACTGGTTCGATGCAGTGTTCGCTCCAAGCTTCTCGCAGCAGCATGCGATTACTTTCCAGGGAGGCAACAACAAGGGTCATTTCTTCACCTCTATCAACTATGTGAACAATGACGGTATCGTTCGCGGGGACAAAGACGTGTACAAGAGACTTTCCGCCCAGATCAATGCCGACTACAAGCTCTATGACTGGATTACCGTAGGTACCAATACTTCCATTGAGAACTACAACACCAAATCCGTTTCGCAGCACGGACGTTACGGCAACCTTATGAACGCCGTGATGACCATCGACCCTCTTACTCCTGTATATTATTCAGATCCAAGCCAGTTCGCCAACACCATGAAGCAGGCTTACGATGAGGGAAAGAACATCCTTAAGGACCCTGCCAACGGACTCTATTATGCCACTTCGAAATATATCGATGATGACAACGGAAACCCTCTTCTCCAAAGGGATAAGACCGATTCTTACAACAGGGGTATCAACCTTCGCGGAACCCTCTATGCCAACATCACTCCGTTCAAGGGATTCACTTTCACATCCCGCTTCGGATACAGGGTTGCACAGTCCAACTCCCATAGCTACAGCGTCCCTTACTATGCCAACAAGCAGACCTATTCCGACGAGTACAGCATTTCTGCAAGTGCCAACAACAGCTGGTACTACCAGTGGGAGAACTTTGCCAACTACAATGTGACCATCAAGAAACACATGATCGGAGCCATGGCCGGTATGTCTTATATCGAGAACAACTCTGACGGCGTCAATGCAAGTGCTCAAGGTCCGGATATCCTCAAGGGCTATGAGCCTAATTTCCGCTATCTGAATTATGTGAATTCAGCCGCCGACACAAGAAGAAGCTTCGGCAATGCTCCGAGCCGCTCGGCCAATATCTCATACTACGGACGTCTTACTTACAATTACGACAACCGTTACAACTTCCAGGCTAACTTCCGTGCTGACGCATACGATTCATCCAAGCTTTCAAAGCAGTCCCGCTGGGGTTATTTCCCTTCATTCTCTTTGGGATGGACCGCATCCAACGAGCATTTCTTCAAGGATAACGTCAACAAGGACATCTTCTCTCATTTGAAGGTACGTGCTTCCTGGGGACGCAACGGTAACATCAACGTCCTGAACGGTTACCAGTATGCCGCTACCATCGACTACAACAGCAAACTCTACCAGTACGGTATCACCGATGGTTCTGTGACTTACGGTTCTGCTCCAAGCGGACTCTCAAACCCTAACCTCAAGTGGGAGACCTCTGACCAGGTGGATTTGGGACTTGACGCCAGATTCTTCAACAACCGCCTCACTTTCGGAATCGACTGGTACGACAAGAGGACCAGGGACCTTCTCGTGCCCATCGCTCCTATTCCTGAAATCGGTGTCAACAGCACCTATGTAAATGCAGGTTCTGTGCTGAACAGAGGCCTTGAGATTGAACTCGGCTGGAGAGATGCAGTGGGAGATTTCAAATACAGCATCTCCGGCAATATCTCTACTCTCAAGAACAAGGTTACTTACCTCGATCCTGCAATCTACCGTCTGGAGAACGGTGCCCAGTCATACAACAACCGTATGAGGACAGCGTTTGAGGTAGGTTACCCAATCTGGTACATGCGTGCATACAAGTTCAACGGAGTGGATCCTGATACAGGAAGACCTGTTTTCGAGGACGTGAACAAGGACGGCATCATTGAAGATGCAGATAGAACATTTGTCGGCAAGGGTATTCCTGACTGCACGTTCGGTCTTACTCTAAGCCTCGAATACAAGGGCTTTGACTTCAACCTTTATGGTGCCGGAACTGCCGGAAACGACATTTTCAACCTCTATTACCAGGCTGACGGTCCGATGAGAAACTCATTGCGCTATTTCTATGACAACGCATGGACTCCGGAGAACAAGAATGCCAAAGTTCCAAGCTGTATTTCAGTTGTGAACGACTGGACATACTGGAGTTCTTCAGGTATGATCTTCGACGGTGGATACTTCAAGATCAAGCAGATTCAGCTTGGTTATACTCTTCCGGAGAAATTGATGCAGAAGACCTTCCTCAAAGGTGTCAGAGTATATGTTTCCTTCGATGATTTCTTCTGCTTTACCAAGAATTATCCTGGATTCGATCCTGAGACAGCTACTACCGGAAGCACCAATGCCATGGGTCTTGACCTCGGTTCTTATCCTACCACAAGAAAGATTGTCGGTGGTCTCAACATAAGGTTCTAATAACACTAAGACTGAAGAAATGAAAAAATATATTATACCATTAGTATGCGCTGCAGGCATTTTATCATCGTGCAGCCAGAGCCTTCTGGACATCCCGCAGAAGGGCGTGATTCCTATGGAGTCATTCTACCAGACGGATGAGGACGCGGAGTCTGCGGCTACGGCCATGTACCACGGATTCCTTACCAATATGTGTACGGTAAAAGCAATAGGTGCCAATATCTACGTGGGTTATCTGTTCGCTTTCAACCTTCCGGGCGACGACGTGTATGCCGCTTGTAAGGAATATGGAAACAACGATTTCCAGGCAGCCGTAAACGAGTTCCGTTTCGACCCTTCAAGTGATATCATATCCACTTGCTACAGGAATCTGTATCTGACCAATTATTACTGCAACCTCATTACTGACAACTTCAAGTATGGAGACAGTGCCATCAAGGACAGAGTGATATCCGAAGCCAGAGTTATGAGAGCATGGATACACATGACTCTTGCCATCGGCTGGGGAACACCTCCGCTCGTGGATCATGTACTCGTGGGTTCTGACAAGCCGGGCAATTATCCTGGTACCCAGAAGGAGCTTCTTATGTGGTGTGCCAAGGAGTGTGAAGAGGCTGCCGCTTACCTGGATTACAGGAAAGGCAAGGATGACAAGGAGGCTGCAGTGGTTGTGACCAAGGGATTTGCACAGGCTGTTCAGGGTAAGTCACTTATATTCGCAAGAGAATATGAGGCTGCCAAGAAACCTCTCTATGAAGTCATGAAGAAAGGCGGGTATTCGCTTGTCCCTGGAGAGAGAATGCAGGAATTGTTCCACATCGAGGGTGACGGAAATGAGGAGAAGGTATTCGAGGCGAGCGTGGTGAACAACCCTAACCTCTCTACCTTTACTCAGCTGTTCCGTTCTACATGGCAGCATGCCAACATGTGGTGCTGGAGAGGCGACCGTTTTGCGGCTGTTCCTAAGGAAGTCGGAATGCGTGCCAACGGATGGGGCGGTCTTGGTGTACGTGAGGATTTTGCAAGAGAGTTCATTGCCAATGACGGTGATTCATACAGACGCAAGTACTCTATCATCTCATACGAAGAAGTGCTCACCGAGCTCTCTTACGCCAATGACATTAAGCCGGATGGCACCGCCATGACTTATGAGGAGAAGATGCGTGACCCTAAGAGAGGTATCAAGGATATTCGTGGACTTTATGGAAATGGTGAATATCTTCAGCTCAAGAGGATAGTAAGTCCTGAGGATGTGGCCGGACACTCTGCGTGGAGTGAAGCCAACTTCGTGGTGATGCGCTATGCTGAGGTCCTTCTCATGTATGCGGAGTGCTGCGCTCAGACAGGGACCGATCTTGACAAGGGTCTCGATGCCATTCTTGAAATCCAGAAGCGTGCCGGTATCCCTGCAGCAAACTATGCGACCGAATGTACTCTTGACGTAGTGAAGAAGGAGAAGAAATTCGAATTGTTCACCGAGAGCTGCCGTTTTGCAGACTGCGTACGCTGGGGGGACACCGCCGGTATGGAGACGGCAGGAACCAATCTTCCTACTCTCTATGACCATATGTTTGATGCTGACGAGGCTACAAGGACCGATGTCCACTCTCCTTATGTCAAGCATCATGAATACAACAAGGAAGCAGATAAGCAGACAGGTTTCCAGAAAGGAAAGCACGAGCTCTTCCCATTCCCTACGCTTGAGACATCTATCAACCCTAACATTGTACAAAACCCTGGTTGGTAGTTATTGATATTGTGTGTATTCACGGGGCTTCGGCCCCGTGATAATTCAAAAATACATTGATGAAGAAAAGAATTGCCATAGCCGTCATCTCTTTTGCCGCTCTTGCTTTAGGCTCTGCGGTAAAAGCTCAGACAGGAAGCCCATTTATCCATGACCCTTCGACTGTGGTGGAGTGTGACGGCAAGTACTATACCTTCGGAACCGGAGGTGGAGGACTCATCTCGGAAGACGGATGGGTGTGGAATGGTGGCGGAGTACGTCCCGGTGGGGGAGTGGCTCCGGATGCCATAAAGATTGGAGACCGATATATGGTGGTATATGCCCTGACCGACAGAGGTGTAGGCAACGGCCATCGTTCTCGTGTCTATATGATGTGGAACAAGACTCTTGATCCGGCATCTCCTGATTTTGGATATACTGAGCCTATAGACATTGCCGGCTCGGATGGATTTGAGGACTGTGACGGCATTGATCCCGGTCTTATGCTGGGACCTGACGGAAGACTCTGGCTCACTTACGGAACGTATTTCGGATATATCCGCATAGTGGAACTTGACCCTGCGACAGGCCTTTGTATGGAGGGAAGTCAGCCTATGGATGTAGCCATCTCATGCGAGGCGCCCGAGATGACATATCACGACGGATGGTATTATCTTCTGGCTACTCACGGAACCTGCTGTGACGGAGCCAATTCGACATACAATATTATCGTCGGCCGCTCCAAGAGCCCTACCGGACCTTATTATGACAATGTAGGCCGCGACATGGTTCAGGGTGGCGGCAAGCTTGTTCTTGCGAGTGAAAACCGTCGCATGGGCGCCGGTCATTTCGGAAGGTTCATCATCGAAGACGGAGTGGAGAAGATGTCGTTCCATTTCGAGGCTGATCTTGATTTGAGCGGGCGCAGCACCCTTGCCATCCGTCCTCTTCTGTGGCGAAACGGCTGGCCTGTAGCCGGCGAGATACTTGAAGACGGAGTTTATGGCATGGTATCCGAGCGTAGAGGCACTGCCCTTGAGCTGTCGGTGAAGATGGTCCGTATGGCAGGCGGCATGAGGGGATTTGGAAGGAGTGGCGACCAGCCTGTGGTTCGCGTTGAGTCTCAGAAGCTTTCGGATGTGGAGAGCGGCTGGCCGAAGGGCGAAGTACCTGTAAGACTTGGAGCGGATATGTTCCGTCCTCACCAGAGTTGGGAGATAGTTGCCGATTCACAGGCCGGCGGCAGTCTTGGCGGTCCGTATTACCGTATAAGGATAGCCGGTACGGGCAGATACCTTACCGCGACTTCCGAGAAGGAAGTGACGACGGTGGAGTCTGTCATCGAAGGCGGCGAGCAGTTGTGGCGTATCGAGCAGCTCAGTGACGGGACATGGCGGATAATGCCTAAGAGCATTCCGGGCTGCGAGGAGCAGTTGGCACTGGTAGCCGTTGCTGACGGTACGCCGAGCCTTGCACCGTTTGACTACAGCAGTGACAATTCCAAATGGACATTCAGAAAACACTAATATATATGACAAACAAGACTATAAAAGTTATAGGCATATTCGCTGCATTGCTGATATTTATGCCAAACACTGAAGCGAAGAACAGAAGCTCGGAGACAGAAGTGCTGTCCATGTATTATACTCATTCTTCTTCCGAGCCTGTCGGCACGGACAAGGATGGTTTCATTCAGAGATGGATGATGCTTGAGCCGATAAAAATCGATATCCGGGCCAACAGTGCACTGAATTCCGAGTTCATAGCCAACACCATTTCCGTCGAGCACTTCAAGGGACAGAATGTCCTGATGCCTTATGACGGACAGACAGTGAAAGTGGGGAAAGACAAGCATGTGTGGCATGCTTTGGACACCAAGAAATACTTTGTCAATCTGATGCGCTTTGCTGAAGGTTACGGTAAGGAGTACTATGGCCAGATGTATTGGGTTGTGACCGTAGTGAATTGCGATGAAGACATCACGGATGTCAGACTCTCCGCCGGTGCCAATTCTGCTGCCGTGTGGTGGCTCAACGGTGAGAAGGTTCTCACTCTTTCGGACGACAGGGATCTTATAATGGATGACTGCATGTCCAAGCGGATTTCTCTCAAAAAGGGAGAGAATGTGATTCGCGGCGTAGTTTTCAACGGACCTGGAATGGCTGATTTCTGCCTTCGTTTCGTGGACGAACACGGCAATCCGGTGAAGAATCTGAGTGTAACCGCTAAATTGAAGAAATAGCATGTATAAAAGGATATTGACAAGTCTTGTCCTTGTCGTGCTCTGTGGAATAGGATTGTCCGCCCAGACGGGAAGTCCTTTTATTCATGACCCTTCCACTATTGTGGAGTGTGACGGCAAGTACTATACCTTCGGAACCGGAGGAGGAGGGCTCATCTCGGAAGACGGATGGGTATGGAATGGAGGAGCCGTGAGACCAGGACGCGGTGCGGCTCCGGATGCCATGAAGATTGGCGACAGGTATCTTGTCGCATACAGTTCTACCGGAGGCGGCTCCGCCAACGGTCATGTGGGTACTGTCCTTACCATGTGGAACAAGACGCTTGACCCTACATCCCCGGATTTTAAATTTACAGAACCGGTGGTGGTGGCCGAATCCAACGGACATGAGGATTGCGATGCCATTGATGCCGGTTTGATGATGGGACCTGACGGAAGGCTCTGGCTCACTTATGGAACATATTTCGGATACATCCGCATAGTGGAGCTTGACCCTGCAACAGGCCTTCGTATGGAGGGTAATGAGCCGGTGGATATTGCAATATCCTGTGAGGCTTCAGTGCCTATATATCACGATGGATGGTATTATCTTCTGGCCACTCACGGAACCTGCTGTGACGGAGCCAATTCGACATACAATATTATCGTCGGCCGCTCCAAGAGCCCTACCGGACCTTATTATGACAATGTAGGCCGCGACATGGTTCAGGGTGGCGGCAAGCTTGTTCTTGCGAGTGAAAACCGTCGCATGGGCGCCGGTCATTTCGGAAGGTTCATCATCGAAGACGGAGTGGAGAAGATGTCGTTCCATTTCGAGGCTGATCTTGATTTGAGCGGGCGCAGCACCCTTGCCATCCGTCCTCTTCTGTGGCGAAACGGCTGGCCTGTAGCCGGCGAGATACTTGAAGACGGAGTTTATGGCATGGTATCCGAGCGCAGAGGCACTGCCCTTGAGCTGTCGGTGAAGACGGTCCGTATGGCAGGCGGCATGAGGGGATTTGGGAGGAGTGGCGACCAGCCTGTGGTTCGCGTTGAGTCTCAGGAGCTTTCGGATGTGGAGAGCAGCTGGCCGAAGGGCGAAGTGCCTGTAAGACTTGGAGCGGACATGTTCCGTCCTCACCAGAGTTGGGAGATAGTTGCCGATTCACAGGCAGGAGGCAGTCTTGGCGGCCCGTATTACCGTATAAGGATAGCCGGCACGGACAGATACCTTACCGCGACTTCCGAGAAGGAAGTTACGACGGTGGAGTCTGTCATCGAAGGCGGCGAGCAGTTGTGGCGTATCGAGCAGCTCAGTGACGGGACATGGCGGATAATGCCTAAGAGCATTCCGGGCTGCGAGGAGCAGTTGGCACTGGTAGCCGTTGCTGACGGTACGCCGAGCCTTGCACCGTTTGACTACAGCAGTGACAATTCCAAATGGACATTCAGAAAACATTAGGACATGAGAAAAAGTATTTTATTTCCTTTGGCGGCTCTTCTTGTAGTGGGCTGCGCTGAGCAGAAACATACATCTGACATAGCACTAAAGGATGCGTATGCGGATAGTTTCAAAATCGGCTGTGCCGTGGATCCGTTTACTATCAACGGCCGTTCGCCTGAGGCGGAAGCATTACTTCTCAAGCATTTCAATGCCATAACTCCGGACAACTGCATGAAGCCTGAAAGAATTCATCCGCGTCCGGATGTCTGGAACTTCAAGCATGCGGACGAGTTTGTGGAATTCGGAGAGAAAAACAATCTTTGGATGCTCGGACACACGCTTGTATGGCACAATCAGACTCCTGAATTCTTCTGGCGCAAAGACAATGGGCAGCCGAAGACCAAGGCGGAACTGATAGAGACCATGCGCTCGTATATCGAGACTGTGGCCGGGCGGTATAACGGCCGTATCAATGCCTGGGACGTGGTCAATGAAATTATCGGCGAGCAGGGGGAATATCGCGACAAAGGCTGGGTGAAGGCATTTGGCGGAGACGGATATGAAGTCGTTCGCAATGCTTTTATCTTTGCTGACAGGTATGCTCCGGACTGTGAGCTGTACTACAATGATTTCAACGTATGGCGGCCTTCGCATGTGGACGGAATCGTGACCATGGTGAAGCGTCTGCAGTCCGAGGGCATCAGAATAGACGGTGTGGGAATACAGGCACACTGGGGACTTAATTACCCTAAGACAGAATATATCGAGCATGCAATCGACACTTTGTCTTCTCTTGGCATCAAGGTGATGATTACTGAGATTGACGTGGATGTGCTCCCCCTTACAAGGGAAGGGCAGGTTATCGGCCAGTCTCTTACCGAGCCTCAGTTCCAGCTCGAGGAGTTCGAGGAGTATCTGGATCCTTATAAGGACGGCATGCCTGAAGACGTAGCCAGAAGACTGGATGACAGGTATGAAGAGCTGTTCCGTATTTTCTATAAGCATCGCTCTCAGATTGACCGGGTTACGTTCTGGGGACTGTCTGACGACAGGTCTTGGAAGAACGGTTATCCGATTCCGAACCGGACCAATTATACGCTGCTCTTCAACAGGGATCTTACGGCCAAGCCGGCTCTTGATGCAATCGTACGAATTCCTAACAAATAATTATCGGTATGAGAGTAGTGATAGACTGTGATGATGCGGCTATAGAGCTGAAAAAGGTCATCATCAAACATTTGAGCTCAAAGGGCGTCGAAGTGACCGACCTTGATTATCTTGGCAGTCATCAGGGGGCGTTCTACCCTGAGATAGGTTACAATCTTGCCCGGAAAATCAAAGACGGGCAGTATGAGAGAGGTATCCTGATTTGCGGGACCGGCCTTGGAATGGCCATGATCGCCAATAAGGTTCAGGGCGTGTATGCAGGAGTTTGCCACGATGTCTTCTCTGCAGAACGCCTGAGAAAGAGCAATGATGCGCAGGTTCTTACCATGGGCGCCCGCGTAATCGGTCCGGAACTGGCCAAAACCATCGTGGATGCATGGCTGGTATCCGAGTTCCAGGGTGGCGGTTCTACTGCTAAAGTTCAGCAGATGAGAGAATTGGAAAGACAATCTTTTAATAATGTCAAATAATATGCAGAAGATAATCAATGATCCTTCTCTTGTCGTGGATCAGATGCTTGAAGGCTTTGTGAAAGCCAATTCAGATCTCGTATCTGCGACAGAGAACGAAAGGGTCCTGAAATATAAGAATGCACCGGTAAAAGGAAAAGTCGGTGTGGTTACCGGAGGCGGTTCTGGACACAAACCTGCCTTTGTCGGGTATATAGGAAGAAATATGGTGGATGCTGTGGCCGTGGGTGAATTGTTTTCATCGCCTCCTGCCCAGATGTTCTACGATGCTATCAGAGAGGCCGACGCCGGAGCAGGTGTGGCGATTCTCTATGGCAATTATGCCGGAGACAACATGAATGTGGCCATGGCTATCGAGCAGGCTGAGGATGACGGTATAGTGGTAGGCAAAGTGGTGGCCAATGACGATGTCCCGTCAGCTCCGTCTTCCGACAGAAGCAGGCGCAGGGGTGTGGCCGGAGAAATACTTATGTGGAAGGTCGGAGGCGCCAAGGCAGCCATGGGCGGAAGCCTGGAGGAAGTGCTGGCAGTAGCTCAGAAAGCCATTGACAATACAAGAAGTATGGGTGTGGGACTGAGCCCATGTATCCTTCCGGAGGTGGGTCATCCTAATTTCACCATTGAGCCCGGTACCATGGAAATCGGAATCGGACATCACGGAGAACCCGGTATTGAGGTGGCCCCTCTGGAGAGCGCCGAGCAGATAGCCCGCAGGATGTGCGACGTCATCTTGCCGGACCTTCCGTTCAAGTCAGGTGATGAGGTGGTTGTGCTTGTATCAGGCCTTGGCTCCACACCTCTTATGGAGCAGTATATTCTCTATGGTGAAGTGGAGAAGATACTGGAATCCAAGGGGATTAAAGTGCATAAATCTTTGGTAGGCAATTATTTTACGTCTCTTGAAATGGCCGGTGCCACCTTGTCGGTGATGCGTCTTGATGATGAACTCAAGGAGTGTTTCGACTACGAGGCGGATGCCGTTTCGTTTAAACAATTCTAGTGATGCAGGAAAAATTTGAACAGGGGAGTGCCGCTGTGGTTGTGGATAATCTGATTGTGGCGATTCAGACCAACAAGCAGTTCCTCAGCGATATAGATGGAGCCATCGGGGATGGTGACCACGGAATCAACATGAACAAGGGATTTACCCTCTGCAGGGAAGCCCTTGACAAGCAGCCGGGCGATCTGGCTTATTCGCTTAAGACTCTCGGAAAGATTCTCATGATGAAGATCGGTGGGTCGATGGGGCCTTTGTACGGAAAGTTTTTCACATCCATAGGAAAGGCCTTCGACGGCAAGGAATTCATCGGCAAGGAGGAGTTCTTCGCAGCAATCGAATCAGCATTGGAGGAAATAAGAAAGATATCTCCGGCCAAAGTCGGAGATAAAACCCTTATGGACGTGCTTATTCCTGCTTCTGAGGCTTTTGGCACCGCTCTTTCTGAAGGAAAGGACTTTGCGCAGTGCCTTGATGCCATGGATGCGGCAGCCCTTAAGGGACGGGACAGTACGGTGGACATGATTGCCAAGATTGGACGCTCAAGCCGTCTTGGGGAGCGTTCCCGCGGTGTGATGGATGCCGGTTCGGCCTCATGTTATATCATACTGTCATCCATGGCAGACAGCATGAAATCTTTACTCGTATAGCACATGCTCATAGTACTTCTGATATTGGCTGTAGCTTTCATCGTGGTGTCCACGACGAAGTTCAAGCTTCATCCTTTCCTGGCCCTGATATTTGCGGCGATAGGTTTCGGACTGCTGTCCGGGATGCCTTTTGCGGAGATCGTCAGTTCGGTGAACAGTGGTTTCGGCGACATTGTCGGCCATATCGGATTGGTAATAGTCATAGGCTGCATAATAGGGACATTCCTTGAGGAGTCCGGTGGCGCGTATGTAATGGCCCAGGGTATAGTGAGACTGGCAGGCAAGAAGCGTGTGCCGCTCGCCATGCTGATTGTGGGCTGTTTCATATCGATACCGGTTTATGCCGATTCGGGCTTTGTGATTCTGTCGCCTTTGAACAAGGCTATCACCAAGAAATCCGGGATTTCTCTTGCATGCACGGCCATTGCGCTGTCGCTTGGTCTAACTATCACACACTGCCTGGTTCCTCCGACTCCGGGTCCTGTGGCTGCGACTGCCATACTTGGTGCGGACTTAGGCCTTGTTATCCTTGTCGGACTGATTGTGAGCATGTTTGTCGCAGCGGAATCGTATTTTTTCGTGACTCGTTATGCGTCCCGTACTTACATAGATCCGGATCCTGATGGGGAAATTACCGTGGAAGAAGATGATGCCAAGGATAAACCTTCTGCCCTGCGGTCATTCCTTCCGGTGGTGGTGCCTCTGGTGCTGATTGTATTTAAGTCCATCTCCGATTTCCCGGGAGCCCCTTTCGGTGAGGGAGTTGCGGCAAGCGTGCTGCGCTTCATCGGAGAGCCTGTTATTGCCCTGATTATAGGTATGATTCTGTCTTTTTTCCTTCCGAAGAAATTCGACCGTGAACTGCTTTCCACTACCGGATGGGTAGGGAAGTCGCTTACGTCAGCTGCCGTGATTATCATGATTACAGCGGCCGGAGGATCTTTCGGTATGATACTGCGCAATTCCGGGATAGCTGACATTCTGGGTGAATCTCTGGCTGGTGCCAATGTGGGTATTTGGCTGCCTTTCATCATAGCGGCTGCGCTTAAGAGTGCACAGGGGTCTTCTACAGTGGCCATAGTTACCACAGCGTCGTTGATTGCGCCGATGATGGAGGCTTTGGGATTTGTGTCGCCTGTTGGAAGGGCTTTGGCGGTGATGTCACTGTGCTCCGGAGCAATGGTCATGTCCCATGTCAATGACAGTTTCTTCTGGGTGGTGACCCAGTTGTCCGGGATGAATGTCAAGACCGGGTGTAAACTTCACGGGCTTGGCACTCTTCTTGGAGGCCTGACTGCCATGCTGGTGGTGTGGATAGGTTATATGATATTTTGTTAGATATGAATAAGAAAGTTATAATGAATGTGGAGTCTGTCTATACGGCCAACTCGTTTCTGTCCGGTGGCAGACGTTATGTGGCGGCAGGCTCTGAAACTACAAGTGAGGTATATCTGTATGATATGCAGAGCGGCACCACCGAACTGGTGGGCGGATGTCCGGGCGGCGTGATGAGTTTTGTCCCGGTACCGGGACATCCTGACCTTTTCTATTCCATTATGGCTCTGTTCCCGGGATTTGTGGGACAAGAGGCCGGAGTGTTCAAGCATCGCAGGACTGCTGCCGGATGGAAAACGGAGAGGTGCATGCATCTGCCTTTCGCCCACAGGTGTGATGTGGTTACTGTAGGAGGAGAGAATTATCTCTTTGCGGTTTCTGTCAGCAAGTTCAAAAGTGAACCGGCGGACTGGTCCAATGCCAGCGAAATATATGTTTGCAAGCTTGACCCTGATACCGGTGAGCCGGGCGAAGCACGACTTGTGGACAATACCATCTTCCGTAACCACGGAATGCTTAAGGTTCTTAAAGACGGCGTGGAGACGCTCATGGTATCAGGTGCAGAAGGTATTTTCTCTATCGAGATGACCGAGTGCGGAGAGTGGCACCTGCATCGCGCCTTTGATCATGAAGTCAGCGAATTCGGATTTGTGGATTTTGACGGAGACGGTGTGGATGAGATGGTTACCATCGAACCTTTCCATGGCGAGAATTTTGTGATATATAAGATGATTGCCGGGCAGTGGCAGCAGATTCATCACGGAGAGCTGTCTTTCGGACATGGCTTGAGTTGTGGTATGTTGAATGGGGAGGCGATAGCAGTTGTCGGAAACAGGCGGGACTCTCTGGCCCTTCGCAAAGTTCATCTGGAGGATGCCTCCAACTGGAAGTTCGTGGAAGAGGATATCGAACTTGGTGTAGGTCCTACCCAGACGCAGGTGTTCGAATTCGACGGAAAGGACTATATCTTGAGCGCTGACCAGAAAAAGAATCAGGTGGTGCTCTATAGTGAATAGATGATTTTGGTTATTTAATTGATAGATATGAAAATTGGTTTTATCGGTCTTGGCGTTATGGGTAAGCCCATGGCCAAGAATCTTGTGAAGGCAGGTTACAAACTTGTCGTGTATGATGTGAAGCAGGAACCGGTAGAGGAACTTGTCGCCCTGGGTGCGGAGAAAGGTGCCAATCCTGCGGATGTTGCGGCTAAGTCCGACGTTATCATAACGATGCTTCCTAACTCTCCTCATGTGGTGTCGGTGATTTCCGGCCCGCAGGGAGTTCTTGAGACACCTGGAGAAGGCAGGATTATCGTGGATATGAGCTCGATATCTCCTGTTGTCTCAAAGAAAATGTATGACCTCGCGGTGGCAAAAGGCTATGATATGCTCGATGCACCTGTGAGCGGTGGTGAGCCTAAGGCAATTGACGGTACCATGTCCATCATGGTAGGCGGCAAGGAGGAAACTTTCGAGAAGGTGAAGCCTATTCTTCTCTCTATGGGCGGTTCTGCCGTGCGTATCGGAGAGATTGGCAGCGGAAATATCTGCAAGCTTGCCAATCAGATTATGGTGGCGCTTCATCTTGCCGCCGTCGGAGAGGCAATGGTGTTTGCGGAGAAAGCCGGTGTGGACCCGGAGAAGGTATATCAGGCTATTCGTGGCGGTCTTGCCGGAAGTACGGTGCTTGATGCCAAGATGCCGATGATTCTGAATCGCAATTTCAAGCCGGGCGGTCCTATATGGATGCACACCAAGGATCTGCTCAATGTCCGTGATACGGCTCTTGAGATAGATGCTCCTATTCCTCTTACTGTCCAGATACTTGAGTTTATGAAAGCGCTCAAGGCTGACGGCAAGTCCGGAGATGACCACAGCGGCCTTATCCAGTACTGGGAGAAACTTGCCAACGTGCAGGTGAAAAAGCACTGACAAGGGAAGACTCTGCCTGCAAAGCACTGCCTTACAGGCTTTATCCAAAAGTGGAGTGACTCTGAAGGAGTCACCACAAAACCCCTTTGAGAGTATCTCGGAGGGGTTTCTCATATAAAATTGTCCCAAAAATGTCCCAATGAATCAAGGAAGAAATTTTCGGGGCAATCCCCCGCCCTGGAATCAAGATCACTCCGTTAGCCAGTTAATCTACGAAAGGCGAAGTTAGCAATTAATTTTTAAGAATGGTGAACGAATAGCATTTCCGCAATCAGGATTTTTCTCTAAATTTGCATTGAACAACACTTTGCGTATGGATTTTGAATCACTTGTTTCCAGCCTTTCGGCTGTCCAGAATGCCCTCCAAACAACAGCAGCTCACGCCGTGAATATCTCCCTCACTTGCCGAAACTGGCTAATGGGACACTACATCGTCGAGTTTGAGCAGAATGGAACCGATCGCGCCCAGTATGGAGAGCAGCTTTTGAAGAAACTGGAGGAAAGGATTAATACCAAGGGAATATCCGAACGTCGTCTGAGAGAGTTTAGACAATTTTATCTTGCCTATCCACAACTTGGAACGGAGGTTGTCAAAGTCATTGCAGATCGTCCTGAAATTCGGCGGACAATATCCGCCGTTTGTGAGACACCAATTCGGCGGATGCCATCCGCCGAATTCGCAAGTGCGGCCCAAAATCTTGGAAATCAAATATTTGTCCCCGCGGAAAGGTTGTTCTCCAGATTGTCGTACTCACAACTATTGGCATTAAGTGCCATATCAGACCCGATAAAGAGAGTCTTTTATGAAATTGAGTCAATTAGAGGCTGTTGGTCATACGAGGAGTTGAAACGCCAAATCAATTCCCTGTTCTATGAGCGCTGTGGATTATCAAGGAACAAAGAGGCTCTGGTAGAGTTGGCCAACAAATCAGCAGAATCTCTTACTCCGAGAGATGTGATCAATACACCCGTCACGTTGGAATTCTTGGGGTTGAATAGTCGTGCACTTGTCACAGAAAACGACCTTGAGCAAGCGATTCTTGATCATCTTGAGAATTTTCTGCTTGAAATGGGAACTGGATTTTGTTTCGAAGGAAGACAAAAGCGTCTCTTGATTGATGATGATTATTATTTCGTGGACATGGTGTTCTACCACAGAATACTGAAATGTCACATAATCTGCGAATTAAAGATAGATGCATTCAAGCACGAATACGCCTCACAATTGAATATGTATTTGAACTATTACAAGAATGAGGTAATGCAGCACGATGACAATCCTCCAATTGGACTTCTGTTGTGTACGGACAAGGGTGAGACTCTTGTAAAGTATGCCACTGCTGGGCTTGACCAAAATATCTTTGTGGAAAAATATATGATTCAACTTCCTAGCGAAGAAGAAATCAAGAAATTCATCACGAAGGAAATTCAAGAATAGAGTTGGCTTGCACGCCATAGTGCCAGTTCTCAGATATTCGAACAACTCTCCGCAGATTCCTCTACGGCGGTCATCGCTTAAGTACAGGTCTCTCAACCTATGAATCAGTCTTCGTTGTTTGATGATGAAGAGCATGTTGCTACTGCAAGCATCTCACCGGACTTCTCGCCGGTGGCGTTTTACAAAAATATCCCAAAGTAATCTGTCTTGATTTTTATGAGGCGAGGATTGTGTTTCGTCTGAAATCGTTATTTTTGTTTCCAATAGCGATAGATATGATTGATATGAAAAGGATTATAGCCATATCGTACCTTTTGGCATTTTGCTTTTGTGGTGCATACGCTCAAACGGGCACCTGGTCCGGAAAAATCTCTGTTCAGGGAACGGACTTGCCCGTCGTCTTCCACATTGGGGATGACGGTGCGACGATGGATTCCCCAGCGCAGGGGGTGAGGGGGATTCCTGCCGAGGCAAATCTTTCGGCGATAGGAAAATTGACCATCAAGGTCCATTCCATCGGGGCGATATTTGATGGTCTGTATCTGGGCAGGCAGATTGTGGGAACCTTCACGCAGCAAGGGGTGTCTTTCCCACTGACGCTTACTCCTGGCGAACCCAAACTGAACCGGCCGCAAACTCCAATCGGTCCTTTCCCTTATACCCAGGAGGACGTGTCTTTTGCCAATGGCGACGCCGTCCTGAAAGGGACGCTGGTGCTGCCGGAGGAATATAGCTGCAAGACACCCGTTTTGGTTATGGTGACGGGCAGCGGCCTCCAGAACCGCGATGAGGAAATCTTTGAGCATAAGCCGTTTGCGGTGATTGCTGATGCTCTGGCCCGAAAGGGCGTAGCCACGCTCCGCTACGACGACCGTGGCTTTGGTGAATCCACCGGTGATGTGGTCAACTGCACGACGGAGGACCTGAAGAACGATGCGCTCTCAGGCATCAATTTTCTCCGGAAGAGGTTTGACAAAGTGGGGGTCATCGGCCACAGCGAGGGCGGCACCATCGCATTCATGCTGGCAGCCGATGGGAACGCGGATTTCATAATAAGCCTCGCGGGAATGATTGTTTCTGGCAAGGAACTGCTCCTTTGGCAGAATCGCACCATGCTGGCCGATGCCGGATTCGGAAGCGGTGCGGTGGATGAATACTGCACCCTTCTGGAGAAGGCCTTTGACGCCAGGATATCCGACGGGCCGATGCCATCAGCTGAAGGAACCGGCCTTCCCGATGCCTTGAAGCAGAATTTCCAGGCCACGCTGATGCAACTCCAGTCTCACTATATGAAGTATTTCCTTGAGCTGGATGTGAGAAAGCTGCTGTATAAAGTGCATTGCCCGGTCCTGGCTTTGAACGGTACTAAAGATACGCAGGTGGAATGCAGAAGCAATCTCGAAGCCCTGAAGCCCGGACTTCCTGCCGGCGGGAACAACTGCATAGAAGCCGTTGACGGCGTAAACCACATGTTCCAACACTGCGCTACAGGTGCTTTCATAGAGTACCGGGAGATTGAAGAAACCTTTTCTCCTGAGGTGCTTCAAAAGATCATTACCTGGATAGAAAGTTTGTAATGAATACAAATGCGGCGAGTAATCCGCAAATTTTGCGGCTTATTTCCCGCAAAGTATTATATTTGTAAAAATTAGACACGTTATGTATATACACGAGACAGATAGTTGGCCGATTTTCACTTGGGACCGCACGCGTACCGACCCCAAACTAGCTGCCATAAACAAAGCAACAGGCTACCTGGATGGCATTCTTTCTGCTATTGGATTCGATGTGAAAGAGCGTGCTGCTGTTGAGGCATATACCCATGATATTGTTGCCTCTTCCGAAATTGAAGGACTGCTGATTAATTCCGACCAGGTTCGTTCCTCCATCGCCCGTAGGATGGGCATAAAGATAACGGGTGAGGTTCCTTACGGTCACTATGTAGAGGGAATCGTGGAAATGATGTTGGATGCTGTCCAGGGATACGATAAGCCTCTTACGAATGACCGGTTGTTCGGCTGGCACTGCTGCCTCTTCCCTGGAGGCCGGAGTGGATATGAGGAAATCAATGTGGGGAAATACCGCGTCGATGAGATGAGCGTCATATCTGGTGCCCTTGACCGGGAGAAAGTCCATTATCGTGCCCCTTCTCCGGACAGAGTCCAGAAGGAAATGGATGTGTTCCTGAAGTGGTTCAATGATCCATCAACTCCAAGAGATTATATTAAGTCGGCCGTAGCACATTTCTGGTTCGTCAGCATCCACCCATTTGACGACGGCAATGGCCGTATAGGACGCGCCATTGCCGACATGGCTCTCAGTCAGGCGGACAATTCACCCCGGAGGTATTTCAGTATGTCACGCCAGATTGGACAGGAAAAGAATAAGTATTATGACATACTGGAGCGCTGCCAGAAAGGAATCACGGACCTCACAGCCTGGATTGAGTGGTATCTGGATTGTATGCTTCGAGCCATCAAAGGGGCCGAAGAGATGCTATCGTCCATTCTGGACAAGGCGGTCTTTTGGCAGAATCATTCCCAAGCCGATATCAATGAGCGTCAGCGCACTGTCCTCAACATTTTTCTGGACGAAGACAAGGGCAAGCTCACTGCCAAGCGTTGGGCAAAACTCGCAAAAGTTTCCCCGGACACGGCCGTACGAGATGTCCAATACCTTACAGAGATAGGTATCCTGGTCCCGGAGGAGGGAAAAGTTCGCAATATCGCCTACGGAATCAAGATTTCCAACAAGAAGACTTTAATACCCGGAGCGAAGGAGGAGTAAAATAGCATCAATTATGTCCTTGCAGGCTGCAGCCGGTCGCTTCCTTCCATACATCATAAAAGGCTATTACCGACGCACAGTTCCGTACCGTAGGAGGGCGTTTCTGGTACCGAATATCCCTTCCGTACCGGTGAAGCC
>SAMEA104315421__coassemble_1020_pt1 | contig 18508 bp, 15 predicted proteins | sample SAMEA104315421__metabat2_low_PE_015 | metagenome-assembled genome bin SAMEA104315421 (sample SAMEA104315421) | gut metagenome | biome: Monkey gut; feature: monkey-associated habitat; material: faeces | place: China | collected 2013
ATCCCAGCCCGGATACAGATATGTGCTGGGCTCCGTGTTGAACCAGGTGCTTCTTCACCAAACGGTGATCGGACTTGAGACCAAGACGGCTTTGGATAAATACGGAATCAAGCCTGACATAGTCATCGGATGTGCGGGCGGCGGATCAAATCTTGGCGGTCTTGTGAGTCCGTTCGTGGGAGAGATGCTTCGAGGAGAGGCCAAATATAGGATTATTGCAGTGGAACCTGCGTCCTGCCCAAGTTTGACAAGAGGTAAGTTTGCGTATGATTTCTGTGATACCGGAATGATATGTCCTCTTGCGAAAATGTACACCCTGGGAAGCCAGTTCATCCCGTCCGCCAGCCATGCGGGAGGGTTGAGGTTCCATGGTATGAGTAGCATTCTTTCGCAGCTTTACCATGATTCTCTGATGGAAGCCCGTGCTGTGGAGCAGACATCGGTGTTCGAGGCCGCGGAACTGTTTGCCAGGGTTGAAGGTGTCCTGCCGGCTCCGGAAAGCAGTCATGCCATAAGAGTGGCGATTGACGAGGCTCTCAGATGCAAGGAGACAGGGGAGGCTCAGACTATAGTGTTCGGGCTCACCGGCACAGGTTACTTCGATTTGAAAGCGTATGAAAGCTACAATGATCACCGGATGTCCGATGTGATTCCTACTGACGAGCAGATAGCAGCGAGTCTTGCCAAACTTCCTAAAGTGAAGTAATGACGCTTCTTCGCCCTGGACCAAGGGTTGGACCAGATAATTATACTGATTATTTCAAACTGCGTATCGACTTGGCCACGTTTATCAAGTGGTCGGCGATACGCTCTGTATCTGATGACAGCTCAAGGTAATGGACTCCGACGGATGGTGTGCATACCCCGGCATTCATTCGGGCTACATGGTTGTCTTCCATCATCTTGGTGAAGTCATCGATCTGCTCCTCTATGACATTGGCTTGCGCCATCTTGCCCATATCTTCATCAGTGTATGCTCCCATGACATTGCTGAACAGATCTTCAATCATCTTCTTCAGGCGATATATTTCGTTGCGGGCATCCGGACTGAAGCTGCTTCCGGTCTCACTGAGGTCCCTTGCGTATTCTACGATGTTCTCCGCGTAGTCACCTACACGCTCAAGATCACGGATGGAACGGAATGTAGTGGAGAGGTAGATGTGGTCATGCTCGCTGAGAGCCGTCTTGTTGGACAGTTTGACAACGAAATCCACCAAAGAGCGGTTGATGAAGTTGAGTTCTTCCTCCGTCTGGTTGAATTCGTCGTATTCTTTGAAATCAAGCGTGGTGATGATGTTTATGGCTCTGTCGAAATTCTCCATGGCCAAATCGGCCATTCTGATGATTTCCCTCTTGGTCTGTGCAACTGCCAGAGGCGGGGTGCGCAACATGTTGTCATCCACATATTTGAGACGGAATCCTCCGACTGTTTCCACCTCTTTGGAATCTGGGATGGCCTTGCATACAAGGGATACCAGAAAATCGTTGAGAGGAAGGATTATCAAGACAGTGATTACGTTGAAGAACGTATGGAACATGGCAAGCTGGGTCTGCGGCGCAGCCGGGAACATCCGCTCGAACATCACTCCGAAATTGAACGAACCGCCGCTCACAAGATTCAGAATCCATCCCACAAAGAGGAATATTACCACGCCGGAGCAGTTGAAGAGCAGGTGTATGAGTGCCGTTCTTTTGGCATTCTTTCCGCTCGCCAGACCTGCGAGGATGGCCACTACGCAGGAACCGATATTGGAGCCCATGGTGAGGAAAATACCCTGTTCGAGATTGATAAGCCCCGTCACGACCATTGTCAGCGCGATGGACGTCATTACGGACGAACTCTGTATGATGGCGGTGAATATCGCTCCGATGAGGACCAGGAGTATAGGATTGCTTATTGCTGCAAGGAAGGTCTTGACTCCGTCAAGAGACGCAAAGTCGGACATGGAACTGCTCATCAGAGACAGACCGACGAAGAGCATACCGAATCCGGACAGAATTCCGCCCCATGTCTGTCCCGTGCTTTTATTCGAAAAAAGCGCCATGAAGGCGCCTACGCCGGCAAAAGCCGAGAATACTATGGTGGTGGAAAGGGAATTGCTGCCGCCGAACATACCGAGAGCTACAATCTGCGCCGTAATGGTAGTACCTATATTGGCTCCATATATTATGGTAGCGGCTTGCGAAAGCGAGATAATACCCGCATTGACGAAACCTATCGTCATGACCGTAGTCGCACCCGAACTCTGTATCGCCGCTGTTCCGAATGTTCCGATGCCTACGCCGAGCAACTTGCTCTTTGAGGCCTTGGCGAATAGTTTTTTGAGTTTGTCCGAACTGGCGGATTCGAGATTGGTACTCATCATCTGACAGGCGATTAGGAATATACCTATGCCCGCGAGAAGGGTAAAGATTGCAGATAGAACGGCTGTTGTTCCCATTAAAACTCTTTCTTTGTGTTAGGAAGTGCAAAATTTTAGCGAAGATACTAATTATTTGCGGCTTAGGCAAAAACTATCTTCGCTAAACATATTATTTTATTGCATCCAGTCCGCTTTGGAGGAAGGCGATGAAGCCATCTACGGACAAGTCATAGCCTCTTACCGGGACGAGCTGCTCGCCGGACGGCGAGAGCAGAATGTAATTCGGCTGGGCGTTTACGCCCCAGCGCGTCCGGGCTATATAGGAGTTCGCCCTTCCGAGGTCCTTGTAGACTTTCCCCGTCTGCGCGTCTGTAACCCAGTCACTCTGGTCGAGCTTCTGCTTGTCGTCGTTATAGAGTGCCACTATGATGTATTTTTCTTTCAGTATTTTCAGAACGCGAGGGTCGCTCCATACTCTGGCTTCCATCTCGCGGCAGTTTACGCATCCGTGTCCCGTGACATCCACGAACATCGGTTTCCCTTCATTTTGTGCCGCTTTCATACCGTCTTCCAGCGTGAAATAGCCGGACAGTCCGAGCGGCAGTTCAAGATTATACCTGTTTTCTTTGCTCTGGTCGGAAACCATGGATACGGTATTGGCGGTCCCTTGTGCTCCGAGCACGAAGTCCTGGGTCGTTATCGGCGGCAGATATCCGGAGAGAGCCTTGAGAGGAGCTCCCCACATGCCAGGGATGAGGTAAACCACGAAGGAGAATACTGCTATTGAAAGGGCAAGCCTCGGTACGCCTATAGTTTCCACCTTCTCATCGTGGCTGAATCTTATCTTGCCGAGAAGATACAGGCCGAGAAGAGAGAAAATGACTATCCAGAGAGCCAGATAAACTTCTCTGTCCAGAATACCCCAGTGATATGTCTGATCCGCCGTACTCAGGAACTTGAGTCCGAGAGCAAGCTCTATGAATCCGAGCACAACCTTAACGGAACCGAGCCAGTTGCCACCGCTTTTCTTGACCTTCTTGATAAGGGAAGGGAAGAATGCCAATAGAGTAAACGGAAGTGCAAATGCTATCGAGAACGCCAGCATGGTCACCATAGGTGCCCAGAATTCTCCCTGGGTAGATTTGATGAGCACTGTGCCGACTATAGGGCCCGTGCAGCTGAAACTTACCAGAACGAGTGTCAATGCGAGGAAGAAGATGCCTCCCAGACCGCCCTTGTCACTGTTCTTGTCTGCTGCGTTGGTCCATTTGGATGGAAGCGTGATTTCAAAAGCACCGAAGAAGGATGCGGCGAATACCATGAATACCAGGAAGAAAATGATATTAGGAAGCCAGTGTGTGGCAAGCCAGTTGAAAATATCCGCAGTCACGGCATCTCCACCGATAATTCTGGTAAGAAGGACGATTACCGAGATAGGGACTGTGTACAGAAGCACTATGAACAGTCCGTACATACTTGCCTTGAAGCGTCCCTGGGCCGGTGTGCCTGAGCCCTTTATAAAGAAAGATACCGTCATCGGTACCATAGGGAATACGCATGGTGTGAGCAGCATGGCGAATCCCCAAAGCACGGCTTCCAGAATAAGGCTCCAGATACTGCTGTTTTCCTGCTGCGAAGAGTTGTCGTTTGACTCTGCGGGGGCTGCAATCCCGGTATCGCTACCGGTGTCCTGTGTCGAAAGCGAAGCTGCCGCTGCGGCTTCGCTGCCTTTATCGGCCTTTGCAGGGGTAGCGACAGTCTTGCTGTCCTTTGTTATAGTGATCTCAAAATCGTAGTATTCCGGCTTGCAATTGCCTACGTTGCAGGCATTTGAGAAAATGGTTCCGCTATATACTGCCGTATCTGAAGTGAGTCTGATATTCTGTGCAATCTGCATCGAACCTTCGTATGCCAAAGAACCGTCAATGTCTTTCGGTGTGCCTATTTCCTGCAGAGCTCCTATCAAGGAGCCGCCTTTTACCTCTGCGTCCAGAATTTCGGTAGGGGAATACTCGTCTTTGGTGGAGTAACTATGAAATCCACGTGCGATGTTGGCGGTGAACAAGACCCTGTATGAGTCTTCCGTTGCTTTTTCTACTGTATATGACCATTTGACGGTCGGAGTCTGAGCCAATGCCGCAATAGTACACAAGGCTGCAACTATTGACAGAACGAATCTTTTCATCTCTTATGTCGTATTTTGATGTAATGTGCAAAGTTACATTCTTTTTTTGATTGCGGAAACCACATTTGGAAGGAATACGTATTTTCCTTATTTTTGTTATATTATGAATGATAAACTGATAGATATAAGAGAGGCGTCCGTGAGTGATGCCGCGTTCGTTGCAGATTGTGTGCTCTGCGCAATTGGACTGTATGATTTCGATGTGCGTCCAGAGGAATATCGTAGGTTTGCAGAGGTGTGCAGGATGGAAGATACGCTCTATTCTTATCGCAATGCGTTGATTGTGAGTGTGAATGGAGTAGATGCCGGATGTATTGTGGCATATCCTGGCGATAATTATAAGGAAGTCCGCGAGAAGACTTTCAAGGCGATTGAGTCCAAGTGCGGAACTAAGATTTCCATGAATTACGATATGGAGACCGGTCCTGGAGAGTATTATTTAGACTCTCTTGCCGTGGTTCCGTCTTTTCGTGGACACGGTCTTGGCCACGTGCTGATGAAGGCCCAGATAGAGCGGGGACGGGCTCTTGGCTATTCCAGACTGTCGCTTATCGTGGACAAGACCCATCCGAGGGTTCGGGCATACTACTGCGAACTCGGATTCCGCGATGAGGGCGAAGTAGTTTTCGCCGACATCGCGTTTGATAGGATGGTGCTGGATTTCTAGTACCGATATAGCCTGAAGTGCTGAATGTCAAACTGACCCATCGGGATGCGCACGTGCCGTCCCTGGTGGGTCTGGTCTCCGTTAAGACGCCTTGTAGCCTTGAGGTCGGTGCCGTGTACACTGACGGATTCACACAGAGCCAGGCCTATTCTCGGGTCTCCCTTTTTCCATGTTTTCTCATGTTTGGCATCTGAGTATGTGATGACAACTCCACTTCCGATGACAAGGTAGTCTTCTTTTCCGAGCCTTAGTATCATGCAGGCCGCTTCAGGCCAGATATTGTCTCTGGCTCCGGCTTCCCAGCCGAGTGAATAGCTATGCTTTATGGTAAGCCTGATTCCGTCCGGAGTGATGATTTCCTGCTCGCGGCAGTCATTTGTAAGAAGTACGGCATCCATATCGGAAGTGCCCTGCCGCTCGATTATAAGTTGCTCCGCCTCTCTGAGCAGCCTATAGCAGGCGGCGATAGGGGAAAGGGCTGCCTTATGGGCTGAAAATGCATTCAGCTGGTCGTCTATCGAGAGGTCCAGTGCTTCCGAACTCGCATTGGCGCTGCCGGCATACAGCGGATAATCCTCTATGCTGAATGGACAGAATCCCATTGCGTCATGGTGTCCGAATGCATAAAGAGCGTACATTGCGTCCCTGTCTTCGAGCCTTATTTCCGGTATGAAAAGAGGATTGTTATGCAGGTGATACTTTTGAGTCCAATCGGCAAATCCGGTATCATAAATATCTACTCCAAGGACATCAACGGACGGGGCCGCTGCATGCCAGATGTCGATGAGATGAGCCAGAGGCCCTCCGGAAGGATACTGCCCCGGTTTCCTGCCACGACTGTTGAGCGCCACATTTACAAACATTGGAATATCATATACCGCCCTGCCGGCAGAGGCAATCTGCTCCACATATCTGGCATAAGTCCATGTCTGGAAAATCTCTTCGGCATAGATGTCATTTCCGAATGCCTCAGCCCATGTCTTGTGGCTGCTGTCATATTGAAACCTTTCCGCCATATACGGATGCAGGCTGCTGCGGTTGGCATTCAAGTAATCTACGATATCTTTCGGGACCTGGCTGCGATACAGTTTATTCGCGTCTTCGGAATAATCCCTTGGTACGTCTATCATTCCTATTTCGTTCTCCACTTGCACCATCACCACAGTCTGCTGTGGGTCGTTGTCCTTGAGATAGCTCAATATCCGGCAGAAGGCTTTCTTGTCTGCATTCAATACATTCTTGCTCAGCGAACTGGCCTCTTCCACCGGGCGGGCGTCGAGCGCGTGTGCCCTTGGAAAGCGCTTGGTGTCTCTTTTGAACCACTCAGGGGCATAGCAGCTCATGCTGTTTTTCCATGCTCCGAACCACAGAAGAACCACCTTAAGGTCGTGACTGCGTGCTTTGGTAAGGATGTTGTCGATGCTGCTCATGTCGAACTCACCCTCACGAGGTTCTATCAGTTCCCATGATACCGGGACCAGTACGGTATTGAGTCCGAGCCGTTGGAGGTGGGTGAAGTGGCGTTCGATATCTTCTGCGGTGGATGCGGAAGAATTGCCCATTTCACCTCCAATGAGCAGCATAGGCCGACCGCTGGAAACGATATGTGCGGTGTTGGCGTTGATTTTTTTCAGTTTCGGCTGGGCGTAGGATACAAATACTGCTGCGCACAGCAGCAAAGACAGCATGAAGAGTCGTTTCATATTGATTGTGATTGTTTCAATTAGAATAGACGCAGTACATCGTGCGCAATGGAGACAATTGCCTTGAGTTGGGTGTAGTTTACTTTCATTGGACAGAATCTTTGTGGTTATGAGCAAAAATACATAAAGAATGGCTTAACTGCAAGATTTTTCGAGAGATACCGGTTACAGACAATTCTGACGAGAATTGCCGATGGAATGTGTATGGAACTTTGGCAAAAAAAAGTATATTTGTGACAGGAAAATTCTTGAAGATAGGATTGTGGCTCATTTCCATATCGGATATACGTATTAATTCAAATATTCAAATGAAGAAGTTTTTGTATCTATTGTCCGCACTGGTGCTTTCTGCTTGCGCCGGTGAGAAGACTGTCCCTGTGCTTCATGTCGAAGGCGGGGATATTCAGGGAGTTACGACAGAGAAGGAGGGCGTTTATGTGTATAAGGGAATCCCTTATGCTGCACCGCCGATTGGTGAGAACAGATGGCGCGCACCTCAGCCGGTAGTTGCATGGGAAGGGGTAAGGATGTGTGACAAATTCGGCCATCCTGCATTTCAGGCCGCGCATTATCCTGGCGGATATACTACCGAATGGGGTTATGGCGATGAGGCTCCATACAGCGAAGACTGTCTTTATCTGAATGTCTATACCAAGGCTCCGGGACAGACGGACAAGAAACTTCCTGTAGCATTCTGGATTTTCGGCGGAGGACTCAGGGAAGGATGGGGTTCAGAGCCGGAATTCGACGGAAAAGAGTGGGCTGCAAAGGACGTGGTTCTCGTGACCTTCAACTATCGCGTGGGTCCTTTCGGCTTTTTTGCGCATCCTGAGATTTCTGCGGAAGACCCTGAGCATGCTACCGGCAACTGGGGTACGCTTGATCAGATAGCTGCATTGAAGTGGGTGAAGAATAATATTGCCCAGTTCGGAGGAGATCCTGACAATGTGATGATATTCGGACAAAGTGCAGGTTCACGCAGTGTGAAATTCCTTTCCACGTCTCCTTTGACCGAGGGACTGTTCAATAAGGCTGTGGTGATGAGCGGCAGCGGTCTTGTGGATCCGCGTGCATCCGGAAAGACAGTATCGGCAGACGGCCGAATGACTTCGCAGGGTCATCTTACCCTTGAACAGGCCGAGAAGAGCATAAAGGAAGTCATGGATTGGGCCGGACTTACAGACCTTAAGAAAATGCGCGCTGCATCTACGGAGACCATCTATGCTCTCGGTACAGTATATACATCTGTGACCGGCAAGCGCAGCGCCCTTTCCGCAATGCCTATCGCACCGTATCTGGACAACTATGTCCTGCCGATTACCTTTGATGAGGCCTGTGTGACGGACAAGCTTGCCAAGGTGCCGTTCATGATAGGTTATACCCTTAACGATTCCGGCAACATGGGCCCTCAGATTGCTGATTTCTGCCTCAATCGCGAAGAACTTGGACAAAGAGCGTATGCCTACCAGTTTGCCCGTCCTCTTCCGGATGACGGCTCTCATCCAGAAGACTATCTCAAGGGTGCATTCCACTCTTCAGATCTCTGGTATGTGTTCAAGTCTCTGGAGCATTGCTGGAGACCTTGGACTCAGGGCGATTGGGATCTCTCGGAAAGAATGCTTACGGCATGGTCCAATTTTGCCAAATATGGTGACCCTAATGGCAAGGGAGAAGAGATTTGGAAACCTTATACCAAGGACAACAAGGCGTTTATGATATTCAAGCTTGACGAGAATGACGCTGAGGCGTCAGCTCCGGGCGAACCTCTTGTAGCACCGCGTCAGTCCATGCGCAGGTAAATCCGGTCCTGTAGAAAAACAAGCCCCGAAAGTTCCTTTCTGAACTTCGGGGCTTGTTTTGGATATGCGTTTCTAGAAGAGGACTATGCCTGCTTTAGTACGCCGAGCTCCTTGCCGACCTTTATGAAGGCCGCAATGCACTTGTCAAGCTGCTCGCGTGTGTGTGCTGCTGACAGCTGGACACGTATTCTGGCCTGCTCCTTAGGTACGACAGGATAGTAGAAACCGGTTACATAGATTCCTTCTTCCTGCATTTTTGCTGCAAACACCTGCGAAAGTCTTGCATCGTAGAGCATTACGGCGCAGATTGCACTCTGGGTCGGCTTGATGTCAAAGCCGGCGGACATCATCTTGTCGCGGAAATACTCCACGTTCTCTACGAGCTTGTCGTGAAGGGCGTTACTCTCCCCAAGGATGCGGAAGACTTCAAGGCTCGCGCCTATAACGCAAGGAGCCAATGAATTGGAGAAGAGATAAGGACGGCTTCTTTGTCTGAGAAGATCGATAATCTCCTTTCTGCCGGTGGTGAATCCTCCCATGGCGCCGCCAAAGGCCTTGCCGAGAGTTCCCGTGTAGATATCCACCTTTCCATAAGTGTCGGTGAGTTCGCTTACTCCGTGTCCTGTCGCACCTACGACACCTGCAGAGTGAGACTCATCGACCATTACGAGTGCATCATATTTTTCCGCCAGTTCACAAATTTTATCTACAGGTGCCACATTGCCATCCATTGAGAATACACCGTCGGTGACGATGATTCTGAATCTCTGGGCCTGAGCCTCCTGAAGACAACGCTCAAGTTCTGCCATGTCGGCATTGGCATAACGGTATCTCTTAGCCTTGCAGAGGCGCACACCGTCGATGATGGACGCGTGGTTCAGTGCGTCTGAAATTATCGCATCCTCATCGGTGAGAAGAGGCTCGAAAACTCCGCCGTTTGCATCGAAGCAGGCGGCATACAATATCGTATCTTCTGTGTGGAAATACTCGCTGATAGCTTTCTCAAGCTGCTTGTGGATATCCTGGGTTCCGCAGATGAACCGCACCGAAGCCATTCCAAAGCCTCTCTTTTCCATGATTTCTGCGGAAGCCTTTATAAGGCGAGGGTCATTCGCGAGGCCAAGATAGTTGTTGGCACAGAAATTAAGGACTTCTTTCCCTCCTACCTGAATGGCGGCAGACTGGGAACTCTCTATCAGGCGCTCTTCTTTGTAAAGGCCTGCTTCTCGAATCTCAGCGAGAGTTTTGCTGAGATGCTCTTTCATTTTTCCGTACATTGGGTCCGTATATTTTATCGTTCCGAAAATTAGACATTCTTGCGCAAAAATCCAAGTATTTAATGATTTATTACATTTTCTTCGGATATAATAAAAATCTGCTTATTTTTGTACTACTAAATATAAAAACATTAAATTTAGAAGTACAGCATCAATATGGAGAATATTCTCATTATCGGAGCTACAGGACAGATTGGTTCTGAACTCACGATGGAACTTCGAAGAAGGTATGGCAATGATCATGTAGTGGCAGGCTACATTATTGGTAGCGAACCTAAGGGGGAATTGAAAGAATCCGGTCCATCTGAGGTTGTTGATGTGACGGACGGAGAGATGATTGCTTCAGTCGTCAAGAAATATCACATCGACGCAATCTACAATCTTGCCGCTCTTTTGTCCGTTGTTGCCGAGTCAAAGCCGAAGCTCGCATGGAAAATAGGCATTGACGGACTGTGGAATGTGCTGGAAGTTGCCAGAGAGAACGGATGTGCGGTCTTTACCCCTAGTTCCATCGGTTCTTTCGGACCGTCTACCCCTCATGTGGGCACTCCTCAGGATACCATTCAGCGTCCTCAGACCATCTATGGAGTGTCCAAGGTGACCACGGAACTTCTGAGCGACTATTATTTCCATAAGTATGGAGTCGATACCAGAGCGGTTCGTTTCCCTGGGCTCATTTCCAATATTACTCTTCCTGGTGGCGGTACTACCGATTATGCTGTGGATATCTATTATTCGGCCGTTCGCGGAGAGAAGTTCGTCTGCCCTATCAAGCAGGGGACTCTTATGGATATGATGTATATGCCGGATGCTTTGAATGCTGCGATTAAGCTTATGGAGGCTGATCCTACAAGGCTCCTTCATCGCAATGCATTCAATATCGCCTCCATGAGTTTCGCTCCTGAGACTATTTTTGAGGCTATCAAGAAGGAGATTCCTTCGTTTGAGATGGAGTACAATCCGGATCCTCTCAAGCAGAGCATCGCTGACAGCTGGCCTGACAGCATGGATGACTCCTGCGCTCGCGCTGAGTGGGACTGGAAGCCGGAGTACAATCTTGAGTCAATGACAAAGGACATGATTGTAAAGCTCCGTGCAAGACTTCTGAAGTAGCAGTTACTTGTCTTTAAGGATATGACCCCCAAAAGTTTATGGCTTTGGGGGTCTTTTTTGAATCATGGTTATGATTGGTATTTCAGAAGACAGTCGAGCTTTTCGGGGCTTACCTTCGACAGGCTGCTTTGCTCTGTATATTTCCCCGAATAGTAGTCAAAAAGCTGACCGAACATCTCTGAATTGCTCTTTTTGTAGTACAACTCCATGATGAGCCCGCCTTTCATAAACGGGTTGATGTCAAGAGCATCCGTCTTTCCTTCCATGTATGCTGCGATGTCGCCCAGACATTCATGAGGAAGAAGAAACTCTTTCTTGATATTGGTGGTTTTATCTGATTTCATGATTTCGGAATTATAGTTCTTTGAATAAAAGTGCATAATAAAGGGCAAAACACAGCAGCATCACAGCGCCTTCCCAACGGTCGATTCTGTTCTTTTTCCCGGTGTACGCCCATATTAGCAGCAAAATGGCACTTGCTGACAGCATAACGGTATCTGTTATGGTCATGGAATTCAATGACAGGGGAGTGATAAGGGCGGATGAGCCGAGTATGAACAGGATATTGAATATGTTGGAGCCGATGATGTTGCCTATTGCAAGTTGCTGCCGGCCTTTAAGTGCCGCAGTGATACTGGTTGCCAGTTCGGGAAGGGATGTGCCTCCCGCCAGTACCGTGACGGCTATGAATTTGTCGCTTACTCCTATGCGGCTTGCCAGAATAACTGCGTTGTCAACGAACATATCCCCTCCGAAAATGAGTCCTGCAAGGCCGGCCGCAGTCATCAATATAGATTTCCATAACGGCTGCGGGGTGCTCTCTTCGCTATCTTCGCCGTCTTTGGATTTTGATCTGAAACAGTAATACATATAGCCGGCGAATATCAGTAGCATGACAATCCCTTCCGTCCGGGAAATGCCGGTATCGCTCCGCCACGATAATGCCAGGCCGAATAAAAGAAATATTGCGGTGACAGCCAGCATGATTGGAATGTCCGTTTTCCTGTTTTTGTCAGTGAACCCTATCGGGCAGATGACCGCTGTGAGTCCAAGGATGAACAGAACATTGAATATGTTGGATCCTACCACATTGCCAACGGAGATGTCCGCATTGCCTTCTATGGCCCCCGTGATGCTGACGACGAGTTCCGGGCACGACGTCCCGAACCCTACTATGGTAAGGCCTATTATGAATTCGCTGATTCCTGCCCGTCTGGCGATGGAAGATGCTCCGTTTACAAGCCAGTCGGCGCCCAGGACAATGAGTCCAAGGCCGACAAGCAGCATGATGATATACATTGTTGTGAGATTTTAGTCGTTGTGTAAAATATATGCTTTCGGCTCGCTGTGAGCCTATGTTTACCCAACTGCTATAGTCTCATAAAGCAAATGCTTGAAAGATATCTTTCGTAGGAAAAGATACTTCTGCATTTTAGAATCTCTCCTGATAGAAATGGAGCGAAAGTATTTGTGTCAAGAATTTTGCCGGTTTTGACAAGCCTGGAGCATGACTTGAAACTGCGTACTGTCCTGAGCCCTCCGGAGGAGGTTTTCAGAGACTGTCCACCGCTTCTTTCTCCACTATACAGGTTGGCGGAGCCGCCGGATGTGAGAAAGAATTCGTCCACGGAAGAGTTCAGGTCCGCCGTGTCGGAAATGAGGTATGTCAGGACCTGTCTCTGACTTGTCTCAGGGCTGCGGATCTTGTCCGCTGCATACAAACCACTGTTGCTGTCCGAAAAGAGGGACAGCAACAATGAAAATATTGCCAGCAACAAACGATTCACAACACAAATATAACAAATTTTGGAGGTTGTGCCACACCTGCGCCGTGTTATCTTACTCTATTTAGTTCTTCGTGAGTTGGCGTTTGGCCGGATCCTTGAACATAAGCATGAAGAGCACTCCGACCACAAAAGCGTATGCTGCGAAGATGTACCATGCTGTGGACCATGATGGGGCGGCGGCATTATAGACACAGGCATCCACGACTGCACCGGCAGCCAGGGTTCCGAAGGTGGCGCCAAGTCCGTTGGTCATGAGCATGAACAGACCCTGTGCGGAAGAACGGATGTCCTTAGGGGCGTTCTCATTGACATACAGGGAGCCGGAGATGTTGAAGAAGTCGAAAGCGACTCCATAAACGATGCAGCTGAGGATGAACAGAAGCACTCCCGGCATGTCCGGGGAGCCGAGTCCGAAGAATCCGAACCGGAATACCCATGCGAACATGGCAATCAGCATTACTTTCTTGATACCGAACCTCTTCATAAAGAACGGAATCAGAAGTATGCAAAGCGTCTCGGAAAGCTGAGAAATCGATATCAGCGCATTGGAATTCTTGACGGCGAAGGTGTCGGCATATTCAGGGTTCTCGCCGAAGGAGCCAAGGAAGGTGTTGGCATATCCGTTGGTGATCTGAAGAGAAGCACCCAGAAGCATAGAGAAGATGAAGAAAATGGCGAACTGCTTGTCTTTGAACAGGGCGAAGGCTTTGAGACCGAGGCTGTCGGCAAGACTGGAGCTTTCGTTTTTCTTGGTAGGGCAGGCCGGCATGGACAGAGCATACCAGCAGAGTACTATGCTTATAAGTCCGGAAGAAATCAGCTGTGTGAACGAATCCTGCATGGCAACTCCGTCTATTTTGAGGAAGTTGGTGGCGAGCATGCTGATTATGAAGCCTACCGTACCGAATACTCTGATAGGAGGGAATGCCTTGACCGGATCCATTCCGGCTTTCTCAAGGGCGTTGTAAGCCACAGAGTTGACAAGCGCTATTGTCGGCATGAAGAACGCCACGCTGAAGCTGTAAAGAGCAAATAACGGAGCGAACTGGATTGCCGCACCGGCTTTCATGCAGTACACGCCGGCAGCAATCATCGATACGCCTGCCAGGGCGTGACAGAGGGAGAGGACTTTCTGAGCCTGCATCTTCCGGTCCGCGAGGATACCCATGAGTGCCGGCATGAAAATCGATACTATACCCTGCATGGCGAAGAACCATTTGATTTGGGATCCCATTCCGATACCGCCGAGATAGCGGCCAAGAGATGTCAGATAAGCTCCCCAAACTGCAAATTCCAAAAAATTGAGAAGAATCAGCCTGATGCTGATAGATGAATTCTGTTTCATTATTGATTATCTTTTTAATGTCATTAGTACACAAGTCGCAAACGACAGGATACAAAAATAAACGATTTTTGTGGGATTATTGCTATATTTGGAGAATGAAATTCGAAAAGATTGCATCTGATCCGCATTCTGAAGCAAGATGTGGAGTCGTTCATACAGACCATGGGGATATTCATACCCCTATTTTTATGCCTGTCGGGACCGTGGGCTCGGTAAAAGGCGTGTATCACCGTGACCTTAAAGAAGATATCGGCGCCGAGATAATACTCGGCAATACATATCACCTGTACCTGCGTCCAGGGCTGGATATTCTGAAGGCGGCCGGCGGACTGCATAAATTCGAGTCCTGGGACCGTCCTATTCTGACAGACAGTGGTGGGTTTCAGGTATTCTCGTTGTCTCCGATAAGAAAACTCACCCCCGAAGGATGTACTTTCAGAAGTCATATAGACGGCTCCAAGCATGTTTTCACGCCGGAGAATAATGTTGATACACAGCGTATTATCGGAGCGGATATCATGATGGCGCTGGACGAGTGCTGTCCTGGAGACGCCGATCATGCCTATGCCCGCAAAAGCCTTGATCTGACCAAGAGCTGGCTGGAAAGATACGCCGCCCGCTTCCGTGAAACGGAGCCTCTGTACGGGTATTCCCAGACTTTCTTCCCGATAATCCAGGGGTGTGTCTATCCGGACCTTCGCCGTGAAGCTGTGGACCACGCCGTGCAAATAGGTGCGGAAGGGTATGCCATAGGCGGACTGGCAGTAGGGGAGCCTACGGAGAAAATGTACGAGATGCTGGAACTTGTGTGCCCTTTGCTTCCTGACGATTGCCCGAGGTACCTTATGGGAGTGGGCACTCCGGCCAATATTTTGGAAGGTATTGCCAGAGGTGTGGACATGTTCGACTGTGTGATGCCGACCCGTAATGCCCGCAACGGCATGTTGTTCACATGGAACGGTATCATGAATATGAGAAATGCCAAGTGGGCGGATGATTTTTCGGAGCTCGATCCCGCAGGATGCTCTTTTGTGGACCATCAGTATTCGCGTGCATATCTGCACCATCTGTTCGTGGCCGGGGAAATGTTTGCAGGAATGCTTGCCAGTGAGCACAATCTCTCGTTCTATCTGGACCTTGTGCGTCAGGCTCGTGCCCATATCAAGGCCGGGGATTTCGCAAGCTGGAAGGACGAGACCGTAAAAAGGCTTATGACCAGACTCTAAGATGCTTGGACTGAAGAAAATAGATTGGTACATAGCGAAGAAGTTCATACTTACGTTCTTCGCTTCCCTGGCGCTGATCATAGGTATAGTCATAATATTTGACGTGTCGGAGAAGATCAATCATTTCGTGGAGAACAATGCTCCGCTCCATGAAATTATCTTCGACTACTATCTTAATTTCATTCCGTACTTCATCAACATGTTCTCGCCACTGTTCGTGTTCATCACGGTGATATTCTTCACTTCACAGATGGCCGCGAACTCTGAGATTATAGCCATCCTTTCGTGCGGAGTGAGCTATAAGAGGATGATGGTCCCGTATATAGCTACGGCATCGCTGATAGCGCTTTTCTCCCTTGGACTCAACCTCTACGTTATTCCCAAGTCAAACGTGAAAAGGGTCGCGTTTGAGACCAAGTATGTCAAGACGGCCGCCAATTCGTTCAATCTCAAGAATCTGCATTATCAGATTACTCCCGGGCAGTACGTATATATCGAGTCTTTCAGCAAATGGAACAGTACTGCATACAAGTTTACGATAGAAGACATAAAGAATAACAAGCTTGTGCGTAAGGTCAGTGCCGAAACAGCCGTCTGGGACAGTACGATGGCCGGATGGCATCTGAAGAGGGTCTTTGTCCGGGACTATTCGGAAGGACTTGGAGATCAGGTGGTGTATAAGGAAAAGATAGATACTGTCATCGAGCTGAAAATCAAAGACCTTTTCAACAATGAAAAGACCGTGGAAGCCCTTGATGCCAATCAGCTCAATGATCTGATAGCCACCCAGGCCATGCGTGGAGACAACAACGCCATGTTTGCCAAACTCGAGAAAAACAGGCGGCTGGCGCTTCCTTTCTCCGCCATCATCCTCACCATTATGGGCGTATCCCTGTCATCCCGCAAGAAAAGAGGCGGAATAGGATGGAACATCGGTATCGGAATCGGTCTGGCGTTTACTTACATACTGTTCCTTCGCTTCAGCGAAATGTTCGTCTATACCGACACCCTTCCGCCGGGGATAGCGTTGTGGATACCTAACCTGCTGTTTGCCATAATAGCGGCAGTGCTGTATTTCATGGCTCGAAAATAAAACAACTATATGAAAGTAAAAGTGATAAACAAAAGCGAGAATCCGCTTCCACAATATGCAACTCCGCTCTCGGCTGGAATGGATGTGCGTGCCGCCAACGAGCAGCCTATAAGGATTGATCCCCTGCAGCGGGCGATAGTGCCTACCGGTCTTTTTCTTGAAATACCGGCCGGATATGAGGTGCAGGTGCGTCCACGCAGCGGGCTTGCCGCCAAAAAAGGAATCACGGTGCTGAACGCTCCCGGAACAATAGACGCGGACTATCGTGGAGAGGTCTGCGTGATACTGGTCAATTTGAGCAGCGAGCCATTTGTGGTGGAGAAAGGGGAGCGTATAGCGCAGCTCGTACTTGCCCGGCATGAGTGTATCGAATGGGACGAGTGTCGGAGTCTTTCTGAATCCGAGCGTGGCGACGGAGGCTTCGGAAGTACCGGAGTGAAGTAGGGGGACGGCATAACTTGAATAATGAAATCAGCCAATGAATGTTGAGGAATTGTATGGCCGCTATTGCGACTGTGGCTGCCGCGTGACTACGGACAGCCGTGCGATAAAAGGGGGTGAAATGTTCTTCGCCTTGAAAGGGGAGAAGTTTGACGGCAATGACTATGTGCTCTCTTCGCTTGAGGCCGGGGCGTTATATGCCGTGGCCGACAGGGAGGACCTGCCTGATGACGAGAGGATAATAAAGGTCGATGATGCGTACTGCGCACTTCGTGACCTGGCTGTCTGGCACAGGACCCACATTCATGGCGGGAATCTGCCTGTAATCGGACTTACGGGCACCAACGGGAAGACCACTACCAAGAATCTGGTGAGTCTGGTTCTGGCGCGCAAGTATAAGGTGGCTGCTACGCAGGGGAATTTCAACAACGATATAGGAGTGCCGCTTTCTCTTCTTGGCATGCGCCCTGATACGGAGATAGCCGTTATCGAAATGGGTGCGAACCATCCTGATGACATCGCCAAACTGGTCAAGGTTTGTCAGCCTGATTACGGGCTTATTACCAATGTCGGCAAGGCGCATCTTCTGGGATTCGGCTCCATTGAAGGGGTGGTGGCAGCAAAGACCGAGTTGTATAAGTGGCTCGGCTCGAGGAAAGGGTCTGTGATTTTCCTGAATGAGGATGACAGCGTCCTGAAAGCGAAGGCTGCCGGGCAGCCATGCCATTACTTCGGATACGGGCTTGAGTATCAGGGGGCAAGTATATTGCCGTCATCGGCTGAAGAGCCGTTCCTGAGGCTGATGTTGGACGGGACGGTGATTTCTACGCGGCTAATCGGCGCATACAATGCCGCCAATGTGCTGGCGGCGATTGCGGTGGGGGATTATTTCGGGATTCCGCGAGAGGAGTCCATAGCCGCAGTGGAGTCTTTCGTGCCGGACAATGAGCGTTCGGAGATGCGGCGTACGCAGAAGAACGCTTTGATAGTGGATGCATACAATGCCAATCCGACTTCTATGGCCGCGGCGCTGGACAACTTCGAGCGCATGCTTGGGGGCGGGGAGGGGAGGCCGGGGCTCGCGCTTCTCGGAGAGATGCGTGAGCTCGGGGCGGACTCCCTTCGGGAGCACGCCAGCCTGCTGCGCAGGCTCCTCGCCTCCGGGGACATTCCCTGTGTCATGCTTGTCGGACAAGAGTTCCTTAAAGCTCTTGATGAGTGCGGACTCGAATACGAGGTCGTGGATGAAGAAGGGAAAGTCGCGGCTAAGAACCCGCGCTCCGGGGAAGGGAGCAGTCCTTTCGTCTGGGCTCCGACTTCGGAGGCCCTTTTGAAATACTTGCGGGCTCATAGCGTGGAGGGGCGTCTGGTATTGATCAAGGGCTCGCGCAGCACTCAGATGGAAAAGGTCATCCCGGCATTGTGACGGGGATGCTGCAGGGCAGTAATTTTTAGAAAAACCTGTCAAATTCCTTAAAAATATGGCAAAAAGAGCAAAAATTGCCTCTT
>SAMEA104315421__coassemble_1118_pt1 | contig 16229 bp, 18 predicted proteins | sample SAMEA104315421__metabat2_low_PE_015 | metagenome-assembled genome bin SAMEA104315421 (sample SAMEA104315421) | gut metagenome | biome: Monkey gut; feature: monkey-associated habitat; material: faeces | place: China | collected 2013
AAATACGCCATTGTTAACTCTTTGTTGTGAGTCAACTTTTTTCAGGGAAAGACAATCTGGAATGTCGGGGCTTTGCTATACCGTTATCCATCGGAATCAGAAGTAGGTCTGGACGGCAAAAGCGAATTGGTCGATGAAAATCTTCTTGAAAGCGGAGATGTTGTTTTGCTCGTAGAAGATAAGCATAGCTTTCTTGTAATCCACGGAATCGACCGTACGGAAGGATATCGGGCAGTACTTGTTCGCGATCAAGATAGCGTTGCTGGTGATGCGGGCAGTGCGCTTGTTGCCGTCAGAGAATGGCTGGATGTATGATAGGAGTACCAGAGCCAATAGGGCTTTCTCGAAGATGTTCTCCTTTCCGTTGATGAGGCGGCAGCTGTCTTCAAGTGCTTCGCGGATTTGGTACTCGTTGCTCAGCGGATAGTAGTTGGTGCCGGTAATGCCCACGCGACGTTTGCGGAGGCCTTTGTCCACATTCAATTCCTTGGTGAGCAGCGCGTGTAGTTCTTCTATGCGCCGGATGGAGATTTCCTTGAGGTATTCGGGGTCGGCCAGGACGAAATCGAGCGCGTCTTTATGGTTTAGGAGCATGACGGCTTCTTCCTTGGTTTTGCCGGAAGCGGTCTTTTTCTCCTTCAAGAGTTTCTCGGTCTCCAGGAGGGAATAGGTGTTGCCTTCAATCTGAGATGACTTCCAACTGAGGTCGATGCCGAGTCGCTCCATCTCCTTGCGGTATTCATTTGGGGTAATGCCTGCCAGATTACGGGTGAACTGGGCCTGCAATGCGTCAAGACGGTCCTTCTCCTCTGCCGTGAATAATTCCACTTTAGGGAGGATGTGGTTGATAAGCTCAAAGTTGAAGCTAGTCTGAATCTCGCGCTCATCCGTTTCCTTCTGAAAGTAAGTGTCGATGTTTAGTTCCATCGTCACGTGCGCCTGCGGGGACACGCTGTAGCGAGTGGAACGCCCCTGGCCGGAAACTATTGCAGAGCCCGCTTCCACAAGTGCAGCAAGGATTCGTTTGACGGTGGCGGGGCTTTCAGTCAGGTTCATTCCGGTCTCAATTTCGCTTCTGGAGGAGCCAGGATGGTAGTGCATGAACTGGAGTATTTCGTTTTCTCTGGTCATGATTCTTTCAGTTTACGGCTCAAATATACGAAAAATACGGCTCATTTTCCAATTATTTGAGCCGAAAACCACATTTCTGAACGAAGAATTGAGCCGTATTGATGAATAATTGTTATGCAAAAAGCCCAGGCATACGAGATGCCAGGGCAGGATCAGGTCTCAGTCCAGAGGACTACGGCTCCTCAGGTTCTGCGGTGGTGGGCTCTTGCCACTGCTGTCCTGCCACGCACTCCAATAGTTTTGTGGTTCAAATAAGAGAGACTGGTCAGCATCAACTGTGACCAGTCTCTCTTATATCTTAAGCAGACGGAATTTAGAATTCCAATCCTACCTGGAACAATACGCCGAGATTATCAAAGGTGTATATTGATCTTATGCCTGTGGTTATACCAAGACTATCGCTTAATCTGATGCGGAGTCCGGCCATCAGGGTGGCATTTATAGCAAATTCGGTATAAGAGCCGCTATTGTCACTATAATCCGATCTGTACCAATAATCGTTCTTACTGAAGCCGACTCCCGCCTGCGCACCGATATATGGTTGCAGTCCTATAGCCTGAAGATGGAAATAGTACCTGCTGTCAAGAGCAAGAGTCGGGACATAGTACAAGTCATAACGATTATTATTGCTTACCCTTGAGTGAAACAGGCCCACATTGGCTCCTATGAAGAAACTGTCATTAAAGATCACTCCATGAGAAGTGGATACGGAGAGTGCCAGTTGTTCTTCAAAAAAGTCATATCCTACACCCCCTTCTACAATTCCTTTGTATTCTGAGCCTCCATTAGTGCCCTGTCTGATACCGTGGAGATATCCTTGTCCTTTGCTTGATGGACCATACTGTGCATTGGCCGAGAAAGCGACCGACAGTAAAAAAGCGGATACTGCAATGATGCGGGAAACAATTTTCATATTATTGGTTGTTTTATAGGTTGAACTTCATTCTCCAGATATTGAACGCATTGTCCTTGTTGGCTCTTGAAGAAATGAAATAGATATATTTTCCGTCCTCAGACCATACTGGTGAGCAGTCGTCGGCAGGATGGTAGGTTAGCTGGATAAACTGTGTGCCGTCAATACGGATGGCGAAGATATCGAGGTTGTTCTTCTTGGAAATGGTGGATTTGCTGTTGCCCTGGCATAGTATCCATTGCCCGTCAGGAGATAGAGTAGGGTTGGTGAAGCCGCGTTTCTTGTCGGATACAATGAGAGTCTCTGTGCCTTTCTCATAATTTACAAGCCAGATCTCACTGTTCGTGCTGGTTTTTGATTTTGAAGTGGTGTTTGAAGAGTTTCGCACGCACAGGAATTCTCCTTCTGCGGTAGGCCACGGGTTGAATCCTTTACAGCAGGATGTCAGCGCTCCGGACTCTATGTCGTACGACCATACAAATGGCCCATTGCGGTCTATTCTCGTGAAATACAGTTTCTTGCCGTCTTTTGAGAGCACAGGATTCATATCCTGATTGTTGTTCGTGAGTTGCCTCATGATGGTTCCTATGTGTGCATCTGTGGATGAAATCTGTGAAAGGTTTTCATTCGATGCATCGGCGAAGTACAATTTCTCGTCCGAGCTCCATGAGAAGTCATTGACCATGCGGAATGTTCGTTGAGTTGCGGCTCCCTGAGCTCCGGACTTTCTGATCATGATATTCCAACTATTGTCCACTTTGGACATATAGGCGAGCTCTTTGCCGTCAGGTGATATGTCAAGGCATCTGCCTGGCCACCAGCCTACGGCTTCCTCACTGCATCTTCCCAGCATATTGGCGGCGGACGCGCCGATAACGGATGGGCTTCCTGCTACCGAAATGGAATTCTCATCAGTAATTTTCATTAGATTGAGTCCGCTTTCTTCAGGGGAGGAAGTTTCAATGTATCGCGGCGCTGCGCATGAAGCAAGAAGGACTACTGCAGCCCAAAGTGCTGATAAGTGTATTTTTCTGTCCATATTCTAAAGTATTAGTGTTGTTCAATCTTTTCCAAATACTGGGGATGTATGCCGGAAATGGCGACCACTGCGACTCCCTCTATGCTCACTATGAGTTTGCGGGCGTGCTTGATGCGCTTGATGTATCCTTCGAGCCCCTTGTAAACCCCTTCGGTAACTCTGACCTTGTCTCCTACGCAGTACTTCCAGGTATCGCAGCCCAGATATTCCGCACCGGTGCCTGCAAGTTCAGTAGCCTTTCTGAAAATCTCCATCTCCCTGTCGCTGATTGGGGCAGGCGTATTTTCTCCGGGCTCCGAGTAGTAAAGAAAGTCATCGTTGTGCCCGTTCTTGAATTCTCTGAGGAATTTTTCCGTGCAACAGACGAACATAAGGGAGGAAATTATCGGTTTCTGCATGTACTTCAAACGGCCGTCGTCGTACTTTTCCACCACAGTCATCGGGACATAGGTGTCGTATCGTGCTTCCTTGAGCGCTTTCCGAAGAGGTTCTACTCTGTTGTAGAAGACCTTGAGTGCATACCAGAATGTCTCCCTGTGTCTGCCCATTCTCTAGTCTCTGCGTGAATTGGCGATACCTATGTAGTAGAACAGGGTTGCAAGTGAACCGATGGCTGCTATCACATAAGTGTAGGCTGCCCATTTGAGCGCATCCACCGCGTAAGGCTTGGTGTTGTCATCGACCACACCCGATCCGGCAAGCCATGCTATAGCTCTTTGGCTGGCATTGATTTCCACCGGAAGAGTGACAAGACTGAAGAGTGTGGTCATTGCAAAGAGACCTATACCTATCCACAGAAGGGAAGGGAATACATTGATCATGATGACTCCGAGAAGAAGCACCCACTGGACGGTGTTGTTGGCAAATGTTACCACCGGTACCAAGGCCGAACGCAGTCTGAGCGGTGCGTATCCTGTAGCATGCTGAATGGCATGGCCCGTCTCGTGAGCCGCCACCGCACATGCTGCTACGGAAGTGCTGTTATAGACGCCCTCGCTGAGATTTATTGTCATGTCCTGAGGGTTGAAATGGTCCGTGAGTTTGCCAGCGACGCTTTGGACGGTGACGTCGTTGATGCCGTTCTGTCTGAGCATCAGACGTGCCACATCCGCCCCTGTGAGTCCGTGCGGGCCGGGAATCCTTGAGTATTTGTCAAACTTGCTGTTGAGAGTGAGTTGGATGATGTATGAGAGCACCATCACAATTATCATAATTACCCAGATATTCATGTCTATTATTGATTATTCTACAGTTACTGATTTGGCGAGATTGCGTGGCTGGTCCACATCGCGACCTTTGGCAATGGCGATATGGTAGGCGAGCAGCTGAAGAGGAATGGACGAAAGCAGCGGTACGAGGCATTCTTCCGTGTCAGGAATCTCCAACGAGAAGTCGGACAGTGCTTTGACGTCGGTGTCTCCTTCGGTGACGATGCTGATAACCTTTCCCTTGCGTGCCTTGACTTCCTGAATGTTGCTGAGAATCTTGTCGTAGTGTCCGCGCTTTGGCGCTATCACCACTACCGGCATTTCTTCATCGATGAGGGCAATAGGCCCGTGCTTCATTTCCGCGGCCGGGTATCCTTCAGCATGGATATAGGAGATTTCTTTCAGTTTGAGCGCACCCTCCAGAGCGACAGGGTAGTTGTATCCGCGTCCCAGATAAAGGAAATTGCGCGCATAGGTGAATGTCTTCGCGAGTTCGGCGATTTCCTTGTCGTGCTCAAGAATCTTGGCTATCTGATCAGGAATGGCCTGCAGGGCTTTGACGAGTTCGCTTCTTCGGGTGTCCGTGATGGTGCCCAGTTCTTCCGCAAGACTCATCGCGAAGAGGAAAAGTGTGGTTACCTGCGCTGTGAAAGCCTTTGTGGAGGCCACTCCTATTTCGGGCCCTATATGGGTGTAACATCCTGAATTTGTGGCTCTTGCTATAGAGGAGCCTACTACGTTGCAGATGCCGAAAAGAAAAGCCCCTGCATCCTTGGCCAGCTGAATGGCGGCCAAAGTGTCTGCGGTCTCACCCGACTGTGATATGGCTATCAGCACATCGTCCGGGAATATGACCGGCTTGCGGTAGCGGAACTCGGATGCATATTCCACATCCACCGGGATCCGGGTGAGTTCTTCTATAATGTATTTGCCTATGAGACCTGCGTGCCAGGAGGTGCCGCATGCGCAGATGATAAACCTTCTTGCTCCCAGAAGACGCTCCCTGTTGTCGATGATTCCGGAGAGTTTCACGGTGCCGAGTTCCGGGTGAAGCCTTCCTTTCATGGATGCTTTCAGCGTGCGCGGCTGCTCGAAAATCTCTTTCAGCATGAAATGAGGATATCCGCCCTTCTCGATTTCGCTCAGGCTCATCTCAAGCTTGCATATTACAGGAGTCTGCTTGACGTTCTTAAGGTTTGTAATCCGGAGTTCTTCGCCCTTTTTGATGAATGCCACCTGCTCTTCTTCCAGGTAAATCACCTTATTGGTGTATTCTATGATAGGGGAGGCGTCCGAACCTATGAAAAACTCGTTCTCGCCTATGCCTATTATGAGCGGGCTTCCCTTGCGGGCGACCACCATGCAGTCGGGCTGGGTCTTGTCCATTACGCAGATGGCGTATGCTCCCACAACACTGCGAAGTGCCAGCGGAACGGCTTCCTGGAAGGAAACTCCGTGCGAATCCATCATATACTGAATAAGCTGTACAAGCACTTCGGTGTCGGTCTGGCTCTTGAAATGATAGCCTTGGTTGGTAAGCTCTTCCTTGAGAGAAAGATAATTCTCTATGATGCCGTTGTGGATAACGGCGAGCTTGTGATTCTCGGAGACATGTGGATGGGCGTTGACATCGCTTGGCTCTCCGTGTGTCGCCCATCTGGTGTGGGCTATTCCTATGCGGCCGCTTAGATCATGGCCGGCAGCGACTTCCTCGAGATCTTTTACCTTCCCTTTGGACTTGTATATCCTCATCTCACCGTCGTCATTGATAAGGGCGACTCCGGCGCTGTCATAACCTCTGTATTCGAGTCTTTGCAGACCCTTTATCAAGATTGGGTAGGCTTGTCTCTCACCTACATATCCTACTATTCCGCACATAATTCTTAAGTTTAAATATCTTCTTCCAGATAGCCTATCAACTCATCTATCTGGCGTCGTTCTTTCTTGGTAGGCCTTCCTGTACCGCGATCCCTTTGAAGGACAATGGTTTCGTGTGGCGCATGGGCCTTCTCTTTCTCCGAGTCGGGGGTCCTGTCCTCTGCGTACTGAGGGACAAGCGCCGCGCCCATCCTGTGCTCGCTTAGCTGAAGAACGCTGTATGTCAATACCATTGGACCTTTGCGCGCTTCAATCAGGTCTCCTATCTTTACTTCTTTGGATGCCTTGGCGGGCACGCCGTTGAGGCGGACCTTGTTGCCGTTGCAGGCGTCCGCGGCTTCGCTACGTGTCTTGAATACCCTTATGGCCCATAGATATTTGTCAAGCCGTACTTTATCCATATTAGTACAGATACAAGCTGTGGCTGACTTTGGCTACTGTTTCCTCTCCTTTCAGGAGTTTGAGAATCTCCAGTCCGAATGCTACTGCGTGTCCGGCGGATCTTCCCGTGATGATTCTCCCGCTTTTCTCCGCCGGGGCTCCGGTGAACAGGCAGCCTTTGGCTATGAGAGGGTCCTGAAATCCGTCAAAACAGGTGAATTTACTGCCTTCCGGCAAATCTATCTGGCTGAGTACCAGTCCAGGTGCTGCGCAGATGGCCGCAAGAGAGCCGCCTTCAGCGTAGTGTCTGCGCGCTGCGGCGATGAGCCTTGTGCATCCGGCGAGGGTCTTGGAGCCCGGCATTCCTCCAGGGAAAATCATTACGTCTTTTTCTCCGGCAGCGCCTTCCTCTTCAGGCAAATCCTCCAAACAGAAATCCGGGACCACATTGACTCCATGTGAGGAGACAACTGTTCCTCGCTCAACTCCTACGAGTTTGACATCTACTTCGCCTCTGCGAAGTACGTCGCATACGGCAAGCGCTTCCATGTCTTCGAAGCCGTTTGCAAGAAATATCCTTACTCCTTTCATAATAATATTCTATTCTTCCCCCGGAAGTTTGGCACTTACCTTGGGGTCTATGTATTCGTCCGTTTCCACACGATTGGAAGTGACTTCTATCAAGACTGTCCCTTCCGCTGTCGGTACTATTGTAAAATCCTGGCATTCGGCCGGGATGAGCATTGTCTCTCCTGCCTTTACAGGGAAGTCGGCTGTCTGTCCGAGCACCTGAATCTGTATGGATGCAGCTCCCGATACGCAGCAATACACGATGAACGAGTCGTATTCGGCATTGTTGCAGCGCAGAGGGTCAGTGAGATTTATCTTTGTGGCGGTGAAAGCCGGTATGTCCACGAGTGTATTTCCCTTTGAGGGGTCGGTCGTGAACTTTTCAAACTTGATGAAATCCAGGGCATCCACCAGCGAAAGCTGTGGGTCAAACTCGTCTTCCGATACCACATGCCCTCTTCCGTTGAGGCAGAAGTCCAGAGGAGAAGACTCGGCGATTTCCAGAATTTCCATATCTCCGGATGCGGCATGCGGAACTCCGGACGGAATCTTCAGCGCCAGACCGGGATACGGGGCGATTATATTCATCATCTCGTCTGTCCTGTCGTTCTCGCAGGCCATGTAGAAATCCGACGCGTTGCAGTTGTCCCTGAATCCTGCCAGTATGCGGGCGTTCTTCCCGGCGCCGAGTACGTACCAGAGCTTCTCCTTGCCGAGAAAATCATATCTCTGTGCGGCAATCTCGTCCCCCGGATGCACCTGCAACGGCAGGTCTCCATTGATTGAAAGTTGCCTTATGCACACAGGAAATTGTCTCCCGTAATATTCGTATGTGTTGTCTCCTGAAATTCTGTCGATATAGGTGTCCATCAATTCGCCGATGCTGTTGCCGGCGAGCCATCCCTCGCGGACAAGCGAGTCCTTGTATCCAAGGTCCGCAAGCTTGAATTCTTCATGGCCCCAGTTGTATTCGTCCTGAATAGTACAGAACTTGATAGGATATAATTTTTTAGTCTCTTCCATAGATATAGTACAAATGTAAAAATCAGTGAGGAAAAATCAAATTTTTTTTCGTGACGCCGCAAGTGAGATTGCGAGTCCGGCAAGTGCTACGCCAATGACTGTCACTGCAATATCGGATACCTTGAGTATCACGGGATATGCGTTTAGCGCGAAACCTCCCGGCATCTTGACGAGCCCGAATTTCTGCTGGACAAGACACAATGCCACCCCTGCGAGCAGCCCTGCGGCCATTCCTGCAAGCGAGATAAGCCATCCTTCCAATACGAAAATGCCTCTTGTCAAGGAGTCTCTCGCTCCCATTGCGTGGAGCATCTTCACGTCTTCCCGCTTCTCGATGACAAGCATGGACAGCGAGCCGAAAATATTGAACGCAATGATGATCACTACGAACATGAGAATCAGATAGACTGCGAACTTCTCGTATTTCATCATCTTGTACACCGACGAGTTGCGCTCGTATCTGTCCATCACCTGGTATTCGTCCCCAAGGGCGGACTTGAGCAGTCTGATGCAGTGCTTGGTGCTACTTCTGCCCGTTGTCAGTTCAATGGCTGACACCTCGTCTTCACCGGCTCCCACCAGTTCGCGCATGGTCTCTATCGGGACAATCATCAGGTGTGAATCCACATTCTCGCTTACGCTGATAAGTGCACTGACGCCTACTCTTACGCTGTTGAGTGCAAGTCCGGGACCGGAGAGGGGATTTCGAGGGGTGTCTGACGGGTAGTGCAGTTCGACCTTTTCCAAAAATTTCGGGTTTATGCCCATTGATGCGGCCAGCGAATATCCCACCATCGCCCGGGGCAACCCGTTCTTGTATAGGGAAAATTCTCCTGAGCGGACGTGTCCGGACAATGCTGAATCCTGGATGTAACTGCTCTCCACACCCTTTGCTCCGGCTGCTCCCTGAGCTTGACCATAGGTAAGGAACACCTCCTCTTCTAAAACCCTATGCACCGTCAGATTGTCTGCATCGCTTCCAAGGATCTCCGTCAGGGCTATGCTGTCCGAAGAGAACCGTTTCCCGTCGGTGCGGCTTATGGTGATATCCGGGTCAAGATCAGAGAGGTTGGAGTCTATTATGTCGTTGAATCCGTTGCACACTGACAGGATAAGTATCAGTGCTGCCGTACCTACGGCGATACCTGCCGCACTGATCGCAGAGATGACGTTGATGACATTGTGCGACTTCTTGGCGAACAGGTATCGTATCGCTATGAACGGTCCCGGTTTCACACCATACAACTATTTTTTGAGCAGTTCTTCGATGTGTTCCGCGTAATCGAGGGTGCTGTCGAGGAAGAACTCAATCTCCGGAACAATCCTCAATTGGGAAGCGACCTTGCGGCCAAGTTCTCCCCGGATGATTCTCTTGTTTTCCTCGAGCAGAGGCAGGACGGATGCCGCTTTGTCGGACGGGAAAATGCTTACGTACACTTTGGCCATGCTCAGGTCCGGGCTTACGCGCACTTCGCTGACTGTCACCATGGCTCCGCCGAATGCAGTCATCCCCTTGCTGCGGATGATTTCCGCAAGGTCGCGCTGAAGTTCCCGGCCGACCTTGAGTTGTCTTGTGCTTGCTGGCTTATCCATTTACTATGATGATATGATAGTCTTTCTTGCCTTTCTGGACGAGGATGTACTTGCCGTCGATGATGTCTTCCTCGGTGAGGTTTCTGGCGATGTCGTTCATCTTCTCCTTGTTGAGGCTGAATCCGTTCTGCTGAATCATCTTGCGCGCTTCGCCCTTGGATGGGAAAATGTCCGTCTCCACTGCGAGGGCGTCAAGTATGCCAAGAGGGAGTTTGCTGCGGTCGATGGTATGGGTAGGGACTCCGTCGAATACGGCAAGGAAGGTCTTCTCGTCCAATGCACGGAGGTCTTCGGTCGTAGCCTTGCCGAAAAGCATCTGTGAGGCTTTCACGGCCGTCTCGTACTCTTTCTCTCCATGTACCATGACGGTAACTTCCTTTGCGAGCAGTTTCTGGAGCTCCCTTTTCTCCGGGCACTCCTTGTGAGCTGTAATGGCGGATTCGATGGTCTGCTTGTCGAGCATGGTGAATATCTTGATGTAGCGCTCTGCTTCGACATCGCTCACATTGAGCCAGAACTGGTAGAACTGGTATGGTGAGGTGCGTTCTGCATCAAGCCAGATGTTGCCCTTCTCGGTCTTTCCGAATTTGCCGCCGTCCGCTTTGGTGATGAGCGGGCAGGTGAGTGCAAACGCTTCACCCTGACCCGTGCGGCGGATAAGTTCGGTGCCGGTGGTGATGTTGCCCCACTGATCCGCGCCTCCGAGCTGGAGTTTTACTCCGTAGTGCTTGTACAGGTAGAGGAAGTCGTATCCCTGAAGGAGCTGATAGGTGAACTCGGTAAATGACATTCCTTCAGAAGAATCGCGGCTCAGGCGTTTCTTGACCGAATCCTTGCTCATCATGTAGTTGACGGTGATGAGCTTGCCTATATCACGGGTGAAATTGATGAAGGTGTAGTCCTTCATCCAGTCGTAGTTGTTGACGAGCTCAGCCTTGTTCGGGGCGTCGGAGTTGAAGTCCAGGAACCGTGAAAGCTGGCTCTTGATACACTCCACATTGTGCTCGAGGGTCTTCTCGTCGAGCAGATTCCTTTCCTGACTCTTCATCGAAGGGTCCCCGATCATTCCGGTAGCACCGCCCACGAGCGCATAAGGCTTGTGTCCGCAAGACTGGAAGTGTTTGAGTATCATTATGCTGACCAGGTGCCCGATATGAAGGGAATCCCCGGTTGGATCAATTCCTACGTATGCTGCCGAAGGCCCTTTCATGAGTTCTTCTTCGGTGCCTGGCATTATGTCGTGGATCATGCCTCTCCACTTCAATTCTTCTACAAAATTCTTCATGTCTGTATTTGCAATGTATAAAATGCGAAGATACTCATTTTTTTGCACCTGTCCAATTATGAACAATATTTGCTCTTTTCAGGAAAAATCACGAAATTCGCAAGGTTTTTCGTGAACTTTTAAAACTTACATAAAATGAGAAAACAAATCGTCGCAGGCAACTGGAAAATGAACACCACCAAGCCTGAAGGAAAAGAACTTGCACAGGAAGTGGCTGCTCTTTCAGCCGGAGTTCCAGAACACGTAGGCCTTATCGTTGCACCTCCTTTCACACATCTTTGTGCTGTCAACAAAGCCCTTGCCGGAAGCAGGGTAGAGCTTTCTGCACAGAACTGCGCTGACCACGAGAAGGGTGCATATACCGGAGAAGTGTCAGTATCCATGCTCAAGGCTGTAGGATGCAAATGGGTGATTCTCGGACATTCGGAGCGTCGTCAGTATTACGGTGAGACCGATGAGAAGCTTGTCGTAAAGGTAAAGCTCGCTCTTGAAGCAGGTCTTGGCGTTATTCTCTGCGTGGGTGAGAACCTTGAAGAAAGAGAGGCCGGCAAGCATTTCGATGTCTGCGGTGCACAGATCAAGAATGTGCTCTACAACTTCACAGAGGAGGATATGAAGCACGTAATCGTGGCTTATGAGCCGGTTTGGGCTATCGGAACAGGCAAGACCGCTACTGCAGAGCAGGCAGAAGAGATTCACGCATTCATCCGCAAGACTCTTGCCGAGAAGTTCGGCGCTCAGGTCTCAGATGACACCACTATCCTCTACGGTGGTTCATGCAAGCCTTCAAACGCCAAGGAGCTTTTCGCTCAGCCTGACATCGACGGTGGTCTTATCGGAGGTGCAGCGCTCAAGGCAGCTGACTTCATCGAGATTGCCAAGTCATTCTAAGTCAATGGTCCGGATGCAGACGCCTATTTTGGCGGATCTGCTCCACAGCCATAAAGTCTCACCTTCAAGCCGTACGGTCTCGAGGGTGAGATTTTTCTTTGACAATACGTCCCTGTGGGTAGTCCACACTATGTCTGCGTTGATTTTCTGTCCGATGCTGACAGGTATTTCGGACATATTGATGCAGAAGTAGTCTGACATGTTGTCCGTATGGGCCCTGAATTGCCTGAGATCGCGGCTGAAGGCAATCTGGCAGGTCAGCGGATTGTAGCTCATCTGCGTGGAGCCGCCGACCTGAATGCGTATCTGCTCGCTTTGGGCGAATGAATTTATCTGCATGGACTCGTTGCACGCGCTCAAGGCTGTCATGCATATAAATAGTGACAGGATAAAAGTCTTGTCCAGTATGTGCAAGTGGCGTATCATCTGACTGTGATTTCTTTTTCTATGACTTCTCTGCTGCCATTCTTGTGGGTAAGCACGGCTCTGAGCGTTCCGGAGCGGCTCAGTATGAAGGTCCCGTCCGCATCTGCGGTGATCGGCTCGGAGTCATAATACCATTGGCAGTGAATCATGTCGGGAGCGTTGTAAACTTTCAGACATATTCCGGTGCCTCTGAGGAAACTGCCGTCTTTGGCCCGTCCCGGAATGTTCCCGAGATATATGTACGGATATGTGTTTTCCTGATAGAATTTGGTGGTGAAACTTATTCCGTTGCGGTACTTCGTGCCTGTTTTGAGGATAATCGTGACCCAGGCCCGGTATGCATGCATCGGAGACAGTCTTTCTATGGTGAAACTACGGCTGTCCGGGGGTGCTTCCGCCGCCCCTGTTATTCTTCCGTCCGTCCAGTTGATTGCGTATGAGAGAATCTCGTCTTCCGGCAGGTCCGTGTTCCATTTCAGCGTGATTCCGTCCTGGTGGACGATGCTTCCTTCTATCGTTATCGGCTCGATTATTTCGAATGAGATGCTGTTGTCGATGTTGGACTGTATGTCCTTGATTGCCAGCGGCGAAGTGCTTTTGTCCCGGAATGTGAATGTGGGACCGTCCATCTGGCCTATGCCGCTGTAGCCGTTGCCCGGGAAGAAAATTGCCTTGGCGCTGCCGTCATCCGATGGCCCTGTAAGAGGTTTTGCGCATTCATAGGCCGGATTGCTGTTGACTTGCCCATAGGACCACCTCTCCCCAGCCGTGAGCGTGCGGTTCAATAAGTCCGACCAGCCGGCATCCGCGGAGGAACGGTCTATGTGATATGCTACCAGCCCGCTTCCTCCGATGAACCTGTCCCAATTGTCCGCTACGCGGCATTCAAGGAGGTAATACTCGTTTTCGTCACCGGATTCGATCTTGAGGAATTCTCCTCCGCGGCTGACCGGCTGGAGAGTGTAGGATTTCCTGGCGGCGATTGTCGGCTTGCGGCCCATGATGTCCAGATCAAGGGCTGAAATATTGGGAGGAGTTTTTCCGTCGTTGTTGAAGCAGCCGTTGTCCATCAGGGATGTCCCTCTGAGTCCGGGAGAAAGTCCGCCGCTGCCTTCCCCGTCGGTGTCATACAAATCCGGGAGTCCGAGGAAATGGCCTATTTCGTGGCACATGATGCCGGTGTTGCTGTATTCGGTGGAGACAGTGTATGAATTGACGGTTTTCTTGCCGGTGCTGATGGTGCCTCCGTGTTTGCTGAGATTGTCGTGCTGTGGCCAGATGTTGTCAGGAGAGCCGCCCTCGCTTTCGCTGTGCCCGGCTGTGATTATATGTACATTGTCCACATATCCGTCCGAATTGTTGTCAAAAAGTGAGAAATCCACGGCGCCGGTGCTCATCTTTACGGCTTCCCGTACAGCTTCGTGGAGCAGGACATCCTTACGGTCCGAATAGTTGGCGCCGTAGTAGGAGAGTTTTCCCGATACGGTGACGACGGGGGCAAGGGTGAATTCCACCTGACCGGTGACAGGTTTTCCGGGCAGTATGCCTGATGGCTGGGCCCTGAAATAACTCTCAGCGGATTTGACGGTGTTGAGTAGTTGTTCCTCGCTGGCAGTGAACTTGGTGTCGGAGAACTGCACCGGGATTACTACCATTCGGAAGACGCTCAGCAATATTAACGCAAGAAAATTCATAAGCTGCTGTGCGGTAATTGTGTGCGCGCATTATGGTTCAATGTTCATACCTTCCGTGCGGGAGGTTTTACAAAAATAAGAAAATAATTTGTCGTAATTGGGATTTTGGCCAGAATTTACTTATATTGCGCGGCGTTATTTAATAGTGCATTATTATGAATAGACATTTATTCTATTTCGCTCTTGCAGCGGTGCTGGTAGCATCGGCATGCGAGAAAAGTACTCTGGTACCGGAGTTTGCCAAGGATGCAGTGAGTCTTTCCACTGACGGTACGGCCAACTGTTATATCGTCAAGCCGTCGTCTTCTGTCTCATTTCCTGTGGCTTATAAGGGAAACTCTACTTCGGATGCCATTTCCGGAGGCTCTTCCGTAAAGGTTGTATGGCAGGATGTCAAAGGTCTTGTGAAAGAACTGTGGTATGACTCTGCTGCCAAGGTTGCCTATGCCTCCGTGAGCGATGCATCTGGTAATGCTGTAGTGGCTTTGTGTTCTGAGGCAGGGGAAATTCTCTGGAGCTGGCATTTGTGGGTTTGCGATTATGATCCTTCCAAGACACTCTTTACCACTGCCGCCAATGAAAGCGGGACCACATGGACTTTCATGGACCGAAATCTCGGTGCCCTTACTGCAAGTCCTGAAGGATTCGGCAGTCATGGCCTGATTTATCAATGGGGAAGAAAAGACCCGTTCCCGGGAGCTGTTACATACACCAAGCAGAATGAAGACTATTCGTATATCAAGGACGGTGAGCCGGATCTTTATGACGGAGATGGCAATAAGCTTCCTGCCATTTATACTACTGCAGCCGGCGGCGGAACTCTCGCCAAATCCATTCAGAATCCGTCCGTATTCTATAAGCTTGAGAAGGTGAATACCGGAGAGAAGGACGAGTATGGCGAGGATATAATCGTCAACAATCCTAAGACCGGTGACTGGACATCCACATCCAATGATGATTATTGGGGAGGCGTATCCGGGAAGAAGACCATTTATGACCCATGTCCTGTGGGATACAAGGTTCCGGTATGTGATGCTGACGGAAACACTCCTTATGCATGGCTTGTCTTCAAGCAGATGACCTGGGATACTGTCAATTACGGCGCCATGCAGGACGGCCAGTGGTTCCCTGCTACCGGCACAAGAGTCAATTTCTCGGGCGGATTTGATTTCGCTGACCCTGCTGAGGGAGGCAAGCCGTATTCCGGACTTTGGATAGGTACTGCCGGAAAGACTTCTTCCAACCTTGAAGAATACCCTGACCTTTACGGACAGTATATGTTCATCATCAACGGAAAGCGTACATTCAAGTGCAATAAGGACAGACGTTCTCAGGGACTTTCACTTAGGTGTGTGGCTGAGTAATAGCGTTTTTCAGTACTCCATAATGCAATTTTTGAAGAAAAATGTCAAAATATTAGACTTGCGTGTGTATTTTTTAATTTTTTCTTATTAAATTGCGAGCGGATGTATGAAACTAACTGTTCTATAAATATTTAAAAATGGAAAATCTAGTAAACACTATCAAAGAGAAGATGGATCTCTACGTTGAGAACGCTGAATTGCAGGTCAAGAAAGGAAACAAGGCAGCAGGTGCCCGTGCTCGTAAAATTGCACTTGAACTGATGAAAGATCTCAAGGAGTTCCGCAAGGTTTCTGTAGCGGAAGCTAAAAAGTAGAATTTTTCTTCTTTTTATGCAACGAAAATGACCGGACCGGCATCTTCAGTGCAGGTTTAGGTTTTAGTACAAAGTCTGAGGGTTGACCGACGTGAGTCGGTCGGCCTTTTGGCTTTTATGGGGGTGAGTATGGGGTCGGGGCGCTTTTGGGGAGTCAAGGTGCTTTTGTGGGGTTGGTGAGTTTATGGGGTTAGGTGGTTTTTATGGAGCAGGGTGGCTTTTACGGGTTTAGTGAGTTTGTGGGGTTGGGGTGCGTCGCGTTGTTGGTAATGGCCGCATCTTCCAACCAGAATCCGCTACGCAATAGTCGTATCCGGTTCATTCCGTACCGTAGGAGGGCGTTTCCGGTACCGAATATCCCTTCCGTACCGGAAAAGCTTGTTTTTTACACCGAATGTTTCTGAAAATGCGTCGCGTACCCCAGGAGGCTGTTTTGCGCACCGAATATCTCTTCTGTACCGGAAAAGCCTGTTTTTTACACCGAATGCTTCAGAAAACGCTTCGCGTACCACAGGAGGC
>SAMEA104315421__coassemble_1312_pt1 | contig 13252 bp, 11 predicted proteins | sample SAMEA104315421__metabat2_low_PE_015 | metagenome-assembled genome bin SAMEA104315421 (sample SAMEA104315421) | gut metagenome | biome: Monkey gut; feature: monkey-associated habitat; material: faeces | place: China | collected 2013
CTGATTTTCAATGAATTACCCTATTATTTTAGCACGAAATTTGACGAAGAACCCCGTAGAAGGCTGTTTTGCGCACCGAGTTCCTCTGAAAACGCCTTCCGTGCAGAAAAAGGGGGTTTTCATGCACCGAATATCCCTTCCGTACCGTAGAAGCCTGTTTTGAGCACCGAAGCCTTCTGAAAATGCGTCGCGTACCCCAGGAAGCCTTTTTGAGCACGGCACGCATATTCGGTACCGTAAAAGCCTGTTTCCGGTACCGAATGCCAACCACCCAACCACCTAGCCACCACAGCACACCCAGCACTCCGGTACCGAATGCCAGACACTGAGGCAAGTTGCCGCCGCAGCGGAGCCTGGCGTACATTTTAGTCGACCCCATTTTTTTATAGTGGCAGAATATTCGTATATTTGGGAGTTACTTACACACTAAAACTAATTCGATGAAGAAATTAATCACATTATTTGCTATGGCCGTTCTGAGCATTTGTGTATGTAGTGCTTGGGATTCAAAAGCTCGGCTGTTTGTACTGACTGATGTGGAGAATGAGCCGGATGATGCGGAGTCGCTTGTAAGGCTCATGCTTTATTCCAATGTCATAGACATTGAAGGAATCTGTGCCACCACTTCCGTACACATGAAGACAAGTCTTCACCCTCAGACTATCATTTCGACGATAGATGCATACGAGAAAGTCCGGCCGACCCTTCTTCTTCACGAGCCTGGTTTTCCGACCGCAGAGTATCTCCGTTCGATAGTCTATGAAGGACAGAGCGGATATGGTGTGGCTGCTATTGGAGAAAAAATGCGCAGCGGTGGCTCCAATGCGCTTGTGGCCGCGCTGCTTAAGGAAGATCCACGCCCGCTTTGGGTGACAGCATGGGGAGGCGTGAATACTCTTGCACAGGCACTTGTGACTTTGCGCTCGACCCTAAGCGGACGTGAACTTAAGAGAGTCCTTTCCAAACTGCGTGTGTACACCATATCTGATCAGGACGACAGCGGAATCTGGATACGTAAGAACTTCCCGGAAGTGTTCTATATCGTGAGCCCGGGTGGATACGGTGCAGCTACATGGTCCGGGATGATGGATGCTTCCAGCAAGGTGGTGGACAACACCGTGATTTCCAATAAGTGGATAGCTGAGAATATTCAGCAGGGACATGGTCCGCTCGGAGCAATCTATCCTGATGTAGCTTATGGAATAGAAGGTGATACCCCGTCATGGCTTGGTCTGATTCCTGTGGGCCTTGCGGATATGGAGCATCCCGATTGGGGTGGCTGGGGTGGCCGATATGAGTATTATCGGCCTCTTCGAGAGAACTGCGACCTTGAAGGCTTTAACGGAGGCGTTCCTATAGAGGAAGAACCTCATGCCATTTGGACCAATGCCACTGACAAGTATTTCCCTTATGTGTACAATGAATATGGTAAGGCAGTGCGGCGTTCCTCTCAGGCACAGGAAGGATACAAGGTGACTCTTTATCGTTGGCGAGAGGATTTCCAGAATGATATGGCAGCTCGCATGGACTGGTGTGTCAAATCCTACGAAGATGCCAATCATCCACCGGTTCCGGTACTTAAAACCCCGGAGAGGATGACCGTTCATTCGGGAGAATTGTTTGTGATGGATGCTTCATCCTCATACGATCCGGACGGAGACAGTTTGAGCTATCTGTGGTTCAACTATCCCGAAGCCGGAACTATGGACACGGAAGTGAGGATAGGGGGAGCAGAGAATATTCATTTTGTAAAAGTGAAAGCGCCAAAGGTAAGCAAGCCGGAAACTCTGCATTTTATTCTTAGGCTCAGCGACAAGGGTACTCCTTCACTCTGCAGATATAAGAGAATAATAGTTGAAGTCAAACCATAATTCAATCAACCACAATGCGAATCAGAATTGCGATAATCACAATTTCGGCAGCAGTGCTGTCTGTGACAGCCGCTTCCGGTGCAGACACCGGTATCAAGACAAAGGTGGAGAGTTTCCCGGTATCCTCGGTCCGCCTTATCTCCGGGCCGTTCAAGCATGCGGAGGATATGGACATACGCTACCTTTTGGCTCTTGACCCGGACAGGCTTCTGGCACCATACCGCAAAGGTGCCGGACTTGAACCCAAGGCGGAGAACTATACCAACTGGGAAAATACCGGACTTGACGGACATATCGGAGGTCACTATGTGTCAGCACTTGCATATATGTATGCCGCTACCGGTGACGAAGAGATAGGACGTCGTCTTGATTATATGTTGAAAGAGTGGAAACTCTGTCAGGATACAGCCGGAAACGGCTATCTGTGCGGAGTGCCTGACGGTCCCGAGATGTGGGAAGAGATACGCCGCGGAGACATTCGCGCCGCTGCATTCGGGCTGAATGACCGGTGGGTGCCTCTGTACAATATCCACAAGACTTTCGCCGGACTTAGGGACGCTTATCTTCAGTGCGGACGGGAGGATGCCAGGGAGATGTTCCTCAAGCTTACCGATTGGATGTACCACCTTACGGAGGGCTTGACCGAGGCTCAGATGCAGGATATGCTTCGCAGCGAGCACGGCGGATTGAATGAGGTGTTTGCAGATGCCGCAGCTATTTCAGGAGACAAGCGATATCTGGAACTGGCTCATAAATTCTGCCATAAGACCCTTCTTGAGCCGCTCCTCAAGGGAGAGGACCGCCTTACGGGAATGCATGCCAACACCCAGATTCCTAAAGTGATAGGATATAAGAGGATAGCTGATATCGAGGGTAATGAAGCTTGGGACAGGGCCGCCGCATTCTTCTGGAAGACCGTGTCCGAGGACAGAAGCATCAGCATCGGCGGCAACAGCGTTGCAGAACATTTTCACCCATCGACAGATTTCGGCTCGATGCTCACAAGCGAGCAGGGACCGGAGACCTGCAATACCTACAACATGCTCCGTCTCACCAAGCTGCTCTATTCTACAAGCGCCCAGACTTCGTATCTTGACTTTTATGAGAGGGCACTTTACAATCATATCCTCTCCACTCAGGACCCTGTCCAGGGCGGATTCGTATATTTCACCCCTATGCGCTCCGGACATTACAGAGTGTATTCGCAGCCGCAGACCAGTTTCTGGTGTTGCGTGGGCTCCGGAATCGAGAACCACGCCAGATACGGCGAGATGATATACGGACACGAAGCTGACAAGGCGCTGTATGTGAATCTTTTCATCCCTTCTACCCTGAAGTGGGGAGATGTGCGTATCGAGCAGAAAACGGACATTCCATACGGCCGGAGCACAACCATAAAGGTGAGCACACCGCGTGCGAAGAAATTCACCGTCAGGATGAGAATCCCTGAATGGACCAGTGCCGAATCTGTCAAGTTGTCCGTGAATGGCCAATCTGTCGCTTGCAAGATAAAGGACGGCTTCCTCGAAGTGGACAACCGCTGGAAGGACGGCGATGCGCTTACCGTAGAGTTGCCTATGCACCTTAGGGTGATGCAGCTTCCTGACGGCAGTGACAATTATTCGTTCCTCTATGGTCCGGTGGTGCTGGCTGCAAGGCTCGGTACCGACAGGCAGGACGGTCTGTTCGCGGATGACAGCCGGGGCGGGCATATTGCTGCCGGTCCGAAGCTTCCGCGTCAGGATATGCCGGTGATAGTAGGCGATAAGGCTACCATACTGGAGCATATCTCCAAGGACGGGGACGGACTCAGGTTTACTTTGACCGGAGTATGGCCTCGAAAGTATGAAAACATGACGTTAGAGCCGTTTTTCAGTATCCACGAATGCCGGTATATGGTGTATTGGCCGCTTCTTACAGAAGATGGACTTGCACAACGGCAGGCTGCTCTTGCAGAGGCTGAAGCTGCGGAAAGGGCACTTGATGCACAGACGGTGGACAAGGTTACCTGCGGAGAACAGCAGCCGGAAAGCGACCATTTCGTGCAGATGGACAAGTCCAATGCCGGCAGTGACGATGAAGGCGCCCACTGGAGGGAGACAAGGGGAGAGTTCAGCTATCAGCTGCGCAATTCAAGCAAAGATGCAGCCGTGCTGATGCTTAAGTTTGCCCCGGGGCAGCGCAGGCGTGCTGACGTATATGTAGGTGGAGTGCTGCTGACATCTGTCGATGCTGCCTCTGATGCATCTTCGCTCAGGACCGTGAAGGTGGATGTTCCTTCGGAACTTATGGGGAGGGAGACACTGGAGGTGAAACTTGTGTGCCCGGAGGGAACATTTGTCACCCCGAGATTCTATGAAGTAAGACTACTAAAACTATAAAGGTATGAACTACAAGTATTTATTAACTTCCATGCTGGCTGTGGCCGGCATTTCGGCGGCCGTCTCGGCTCAGAATCCGATAATCAGCGCCGTCTATACTCCGGATCCGGCGCCTTATGTGCACGGAGACAAACTCTATCTTTTTACCGACCACGATGAGGATGACGCCACCTATTTCCTTATGAAGGACTGGCTGGTCTTCAGCACCGAGGATATGGTGAACTGGACCTATCTCGGAGCGCAGGTGTCCACGGCTACGTTTGACTGGGCTGCCCAGGGAGATAAGGCATGGGCTTCGCAGGCGGTGGAGCGTAACGGCAAGTGGTACTGGTATCTGTGCTGCACGGCAAAGGGCCGCGGCGACGCTCTTGCGGTTGCGGTAGCGGACAGTCCGCAGGGACCATGGAAAGATGCGATCGGAGGACCGCTCGCTACTGGCTTCGGGTTTATCGACCCGACTGTATTTATAGATGACGACGGGCGGGCATACCTGTTCTGGGGCAACAAGGGACTCTGGTACGGGGAGCTCAATGATGATATGATATCTTTCAAGGACGGATACAAGGAAGTTCCGGGGTATCATGACCCTGCGGCCTTCGGGGAACTCCAGTCCAAGATGAACTGGGCTGTCGGGCACAATGAGATGATGACCCAATACGAAGAGGGACCATGGGTGACCAAGCGTGGCGATATGTATTATATAGTGTATCCTGCAGGAGGTGTGCCGGAGTATATGGCTTATTCCACAGCACCTTCCATTGACGGACCGTGGACATTCCGTGGCAGAATTATGGATGAGGCGGAGAACAGCTTTACCATCCACGGAGGCAATGTGAATTTCAAGGGGCACGACTACATGTTCTACCACAACGGCGCCCTGCCTAACGGATGGGGCTTCCACCGTTCTTCGGCCGTGGAGGAGTTTACTTTCAATCCGGACGGCAGCATCCCGTTCATACCTTTCACCAAGGAGGGAGTCAAACCGGTCGGCACGGTGAATCCGTACGAGGCGGTGCAGGCAGAGACCATGGCTTCATCGTGGGGAGTCAAGTTTGACCGTCTTGACGGTACCAGGCATTATGTGACATCCATACACAACGGAGACTGGATTAAGGTGCGTGAGGTGGACTTTGGCGACAGGGGACCGGAACTGGTGTCTCTCGAAATGCTCAACTTCAAGAATCCGGGACGGGTGGAGTTCTACCTTGATGACCTCAGCGGAAAGCCTATTGCGAGCGTGAATGTGGACAACAGCAACATGATGGTCAAAGGTGCCGTGACTCCTGGTGTGAAGGGCAAGCATGACCTCTATCTTCTTTTCAGGGGCGGCGACGAGCAGCTCTTCGACCTCGACTGGTGGGTGTTCACGGCCAAGCCTAACATGCCTCTGATTCAGACCAAATACACGGCCGATCCGGCTCCGATGGTATATGACGGCAAGGTGTTCCTCTACACGACTCATGATGAGGACTATGCTAATGGGTTCGTGATGAAGGACTGGCTGCTCTATACATCCACGGACATGGTGAACTGGACTGACCATGGCGCAGTGGCTTCTCTTCGCGATTTCGCGTGGTTTGACGGGGACAACGGCGCATGGGCCGAGTGCGTGGTAGAGCGTGACGGGAAGTTCTATATGTATTGCCCGATCCATGGACATGGAATCGGAGTGCTGGTATCCGACTCTCCGTATGGACCGTTTACGGATCCTATCGGCAAGCCTCTTGTATGGCAGAGAGAGCATTGGGATGACATTGACCCGAGCGTGTTCATAGATGACGACGGACAGGCTTACATGTACTGGGGCAATCCGAATGTATATTATGTGAAACTCAACCCTGATATGATCTCGTACAGCGGTGAGATCCACAAGCTTGACTATAAGATTGAGCATTATCAGGAGGGCCCGTGGCTCTACAAGCACGACGGACATTATTATCTGGCATTCGCATCCACATGCTGTCCTGAAGGCATAGGATATGCGATGAGCGACAGCCCTACCGGTCCGTGGAAGTCTATGGGCCATATCATGGACAGGACATGGAGGACCCGTGGCAATCATCCCGGCATCATCGAGTACAAGGGACAGTCTTATGTGTTCGGACTCAACTATGACATTATGCATCTTAAGACCTTCCGTCACCACGAGCGTCGCAGCGTGTCAGCCGCACCTATGTATTACAATGCCGACGGCAGCATCAAGAAGGTCCCTTACTGGCTCGACAACGTGCTTGAGCAGGTGGAGCCTTTCAATCCTTTCAAAAAGGTGGAGGCAGAGACCATGGCCTGGGGATATGGACTGAAGACCATTGAGACCGGCAGTGACATCTATGTCAGCAATGTGGATGAGGGAGAGTACCTGATGCTCAAGGGCGTGGATCTCCGTAAGGGAGCAAGCCGCTTTGAGGCCAATGTCTCCAACTCACGCGGCAAGACCGCCTATATCGAAGTGCGTCTTGATGCAGTGGACGGGCCTTTGTGCGGTACTCTGAAAATCGACCCTACCAAGGGATTCAAGACAGTGGGCTGCTCTCTGAAGGATGCCAAGGGAGTACATGACCTGTATTTCGTCTTCAAGGGCGAAGCCGGCCATGACCTGTTCGTCTGGGATTGGTGGAGAATGAAATAGACTCTTGCCCGGTCCAAGGGACTTTCTTCGGGCCTGGCAGGTGTGACAATACAAAAGCAGCGTGGCAATTGAATGCTCCGCTGCTCTTTTCTTGTGGTATTGAACAAATTATCTGAAACTTGCAAATGTGGACCAACTGCTGTTCTTCTCCGCCGTTGTCTGCAGGCCTTCTGGCAGATTGGTGAAGAAGTTGAGTCCCAGCCACTCTTCAATCTGGTCGACCGTGACAGTGAATTGGCTGTAGGTCTCGCTGGAATCGTAATCCCGGTGCTCCATCCATACTCCGACAGCGCATGCGTCGGTAATGGCGGAGCCGCTTCGCTTGACTTTAAGGGCCACTTTGTAGAAGTAGTTAGGGACCGGACACTGCTTGCTGTCTTTTGCAGGCTTGATGTATTTGACGGTCTCGCTTCCTCCGACTTTCTGGAATGCCACTCCGGTGACTACATATACCGTGTCGGTAGAGCTTGTCATGCCCTGAAGCGCCCTTTCAAGATTGGCCCAGATTGACCCGTTGAACTTGTTCTGCTTCTGCGGAACGGAGTTCGTCGCATAGAAGGTCTGGAGCTGCATATCGCGGATGCCGTTTCTGGAACCGTTCGGAATCATGTGCCCGCGGGAATAGTCATCCACGCCATAACTTCCGTCCCAAAGATTGATCTGGTACTTCTCGTCAATGTTGGGGTTTTTGCTCCAGTCGTCTGGTCTTTTGAGGCTTCCCATGGCGCTGGCGTACAGAGGATAGGCAGTCCATAGGGAGGTGTACATCTTGGTGTCGTAGAGGTGGGTGTAGTTGCGTTCTCCGCCTGCCCGGAGCGTGTTGGTGATGTACTGCGCTCCGTCTGTCTTGCTTGGCAGCTCAAGCCATCCTGTCCCGACTGCAGGGAGAGAAGACCCGCCTGCCTTGAAGAACCTCGTGCCTGAGGCATAGAAGGTCTGCTGCTCAGATGCGTGAGTGCCGGTGCCGTTTACGACCGCGTATGCCTGATAGACATAAGTCTGCCCTTCAGTAAGACCGGTCAGAGTCGCCGTGAACGTTCCGCTGGTCGCGCTCGCTGCGCTGGCTACTGCCTTGTTGGTCATCGAATTCGAGGAAGTGCCCCAATAGAAGCCCACCTCGGCCGGAATCGCGCTCGCTCCTGAGAATGAGCCCGACAGAGTTGCCTCTGTCGAACTCGTTATCGTATAGTCTTCGTTGGAGACAGAAGCGGCCGGTTCCTTATCTTCCGTGGATCCGCCACCGCCGGACCCTCCGGAGGACAGTCATTCGTAGAAAGAAACAACGAGATTGGTTGTTCTCATAAACCCAGTACCACTGTAGTACAGAACCACAGCATAGTAGGCATTGGCTATCTTTGTGAATGTAAATTCGTTGCCTGCCTTGCTATAGGTTTTTGTCTCTATCAGAGAGTATGTGGTTCCGTCTGTGGAGTAAACCAGAGAGATTTTCTCAGGGTTGTTCTTATCGGTGTCTCCGTTGACTACAACCTTTGAGACATTTGCCAATGCGGATTCAGAGATAATTGCAGCAACCTGAGTCTGAGTAGCGGTATATCCACATGGTGTTCCGACCTTTTCGTATTTGGTGCCAAGCTTGCAATTTGCTTTTTTCTTTTCGTTTGTTCCGACATAGTTTTGCTGACCGAAGGTTACAGTCCAATTTTTCCCATTGGAAGTAACGTTCTCATGAGCACTATATCCGCTGCCGATGTCTGTAGCAACAAATTTTGCAACGAGTGTTTCTGCTGCAATAGCCTTGTTATACGTGAAGTTCACAGCCTCGATCTTGCCTGCCTTGAACTCTACGTTCTTTGTGAGTTTATGAGTCTTCTCGTATCCGTTGACGGAAATCTTGAGCTCGTCGCCGATATTGGCTGCGAAAGGCTTGATGGCGAGGTAGAACTTGGCTACACCATCCTTGGCGATGTCGGTGCCGTTTTTCACTGTAAGATTGGCTATGTTGCTAGGGTAATCTCCATCAGTGTACACTGCGCCTCCATTGTCGGTGAAGTTGACATAGAAGGTACCTACAATGTTTGTTCCCGCAGGTGCGGTGAAGGATACCGTAGATACGGTGAGCGAAGCATCATTGGTGTTGGTGACATTAACCTCTACTATTGATGCAAGCTGCTTCATCGTGAATGTCGGGGTAGCTGATGCTGCGACGCCCTTAGATACAGCGTAGAGAGGGCAATTCCTGAGTCCGGTCTGGTTGGATGCGCCGTAAATCAGGTGAGCTTTTGAGTCGTTGCCGGTCTGAATCTGAGTCTGATCGCTACGCTCTCCTATATAAACGTACCCCCCCCTATCACTGTTTGTAGGAGTCTTTATGTAACTGCTGTACGGGTACAATGCATACCAGTCGTACTTCTTGCCTGCCTCAAGGCCTGTTGTAAGCTTTCCGGTGAACTTGTTGTCGGCTCCTGCGTATGTGAACTTGTCGTTGGTTCCGTAAGTGGTGGAGTTTGCTTCAGCGTGGAATACGGTGAGGGCGTCTCCTGCAGCCCAATCGGTGCTGAGACCGCTGTTGGTGGTCTTGGTGTCGGCTGTGGCGGCCACGATCTCGAAAGGTATGCCTTCGGTCACTGGTGCCTTAGGTTCTGCAATTTCCTTATTACAGTTGGTGAGGGTGAATGCGGCTGCGCAGATTGCACCCAGGGTAAGAATCTGTCTTTTCATCGTGTCTGTGAATTTAAAATTAGAAATCAAGTCCGAGGTTTTCGTCTTCCCACGGATTAATGCCGAATGTGCCTTCACTTCCCTGACAAATCGTAGCGTTGGTGTCGAGCTCAAAGGTCTCGCATGTCGGAGCAGTATAGTTTGCTTCTCCGTTCATTTTAAAATTAGAATGAATCATGTTATTAAAGTTATTATAAATGTTTAATAATGAGTTATTTCTGCTTAAATATGGCAAATATATGAAACAATTATTGTCTATCAAAGAAAAAACGTTAAAAATAGTTAAATCTGTGCGTGGAAGCACCGCCGCCGGAATAAACAATTCCCTGCTGCCACGGGATTGCAGCTGCGGGGAATTTGCCGGTGGTGCTGTATGGGGAAGAGACCTTTTCCCTGGCATTTGTGGGGAATTTGCCGATGGTGCTATGCTGGAAAAGGCTTCTTTTTGGTGTTTGTTGGATTTCCGGTAGTGATGTCTGGGAAAGAGACCTTTCCCCTGGCATTTGTGGCATTCGGCACATTCGGTACCGGAGAAGGCCTCCTGTGGTACGGAACATGCGCTCGGTGCGCAGAACAGCCATCTGTGGTACGCGGCGCATTTTCGGAAGCATTCGGTGTAAAAAACAGGCTTCTGGGGTACCGAATGCGTTTTCAAAGGCCCCCGGTGCTAATCTGAGTCACCTAAATCATGAAAATACAAGGCCAATTGTATGGCGGCGGCGAATACGTCCTTATTTTCGTGCAGGTTCATGGATGCTCCAATTTGATTTGTTAGGTAATACGGATTCCGAAATAGGCAACTTGTAAGAAGATACACCGTTCAAAGATTTTCGGACAATCGCTGTCGGCCTGCCAATGTATTCAAGTATTGCTCCAAGCAGAGCACGCACATAACTGGTATAAGAGAGTGACAGTTTTTCAAGTTCTTCGGAACTTTGGGGTGAGAGCGACTGAATGAGAGAGATGATAGCCTTGCAGGCAGTATCAGGTGAAACTGCAGGAATATCGCGTATTAGTTTTATGGCATCAAGAATCCGGAGGAATTCGATATTGTCTTTTGTGATAGGATTATCCTGCTTCAGAAATGAGATTTTATACTCTCCGCGCTGCAAGGGTCTCCGATATTTGCCGGAACCTATCATAATTGCCGATGAAATCTGGGATGTCAGCCCCATTGTAGCAAATGCCTGTGCCCCTGTAATATATCCGATGATTTTCCCATCCTTTTCAAGGAAATCCTTTACTATTTCTGCAACAGGCGGCTTTATTCTTCCCAGAAGAGTTTCTTTGGGCTTGTAATACTTTCCCTTTGAAATTTTGCACAGTTCTCCGGAAGTCGTCATTCGGCTCAGGGCTTTCGCTAATGCCAGATCATAGCTAGGGTCGAAGCCAAAGTCTGAGATTGTAAACACGACTCCTGTAGGGAATGAATCAATTTTCTGTTTTATTTGTTTTCCTATTGTCATAAAATAGCATTTCTGATATTGCAAAGATACAAAAGTCAAGTTATTTACGCAAAAAACTTGACAAATATGTTTTGGCGGAAGCGACAAAGATGGTTGCGGTGCTGTAGGAGGCTTCTTTCCCCCGGCATTTGTGGCATTCGGCACATTCGGTACCGGAGAGGGCCTCCTGGGGTACGGAATATGCGCGCGGTGCGCAGAACAGCCTTCTGTGGTACGCGACGCGTTTTCAGTGGCTCCCGGTGCGCACAGAAGCCCCGTCTGTTTTCCTCCGTGCCCAACTCAACCAGCTTATGGCCTGGAAGCAAGACAACAAGCGTCTCGGTTGCGACCAGGTTAAAATCGTCAAGGATTACATCCATAAACGGATGTTTCAAGACTGTTCTTTGAATCATGCCGGCGATTTCCAGATAGAGAAGCACATTCGCAACTATGGGCTTGTGTCCGTCCTGGACAAAGTGGACGAAACTTATTTGGTTCTTCCGCAATTAGTTGAAGCATAGGTTGCCAAAGACCATTTTTCTTTTGAGCAAGTGAGGCCCACCCGTACATTGTTCTTTTAACCGCCTTCAATTTGTTAACGAACCCTTCAACAATGCTGTTGGAGGTATTCAGCGCGATAGCATTGCGAGCAGCCTTCAGATCCATTCTGATTCAGTTAAAGAAATTTTGTGAAAAATATCTCGCACTTCTATGCCCCAAAAATGAAAATTTTGTAAATTTGGGGCATAGAAATTTTAGGCACATGAAACTAATTGAACGAAAAGGGTATTTGAATCGTCTGATTGATGTGATGGGGACACCGGATATCAAAGTCATTACCGGAATAAGACGAAGTGGTAAATCCAAACTTCTTGAAGCGTTTAAAGCATATGTTTTGCAAACGATGCCGGATGCCAATGTGTTGCATATCAATTATAACCTTCCGGAAAACAAATCATATATGAATGCGGACACTTTGTATCGAAAAGTAAGTTCAGAATACAAGGATGGAGTGGCAAATTTCGTTCTCATAGACGAGGTTCAAATGTGTGATGGTTTTGAAAGTGCAATAAATGGGCTTCATGCACAAGAACGATATGATATTTATATGACTGGTTCTAATGCGTTTTTGCTCAGTTCCGATTTGGCTACATTATTCACAGGACGCACCTTTGAACTTCCAATATTTCCATTCTCTTTTTCCGAATATCTGCAATATTTTGAAAACAAGGACATACAGGACGCCTTTGACTACTATTTATTGGAAGGTGGAATGGCTGGTTCATATCTGTATAAAAACATTGAAGACAAGTATGGGTATATAGAAAATGTATTAAATACGCTTGTGGTCAGAGACATAACCCAGAAATACAAAATAAGAAATATACCTCTTCTCAATAAAGTTGTGGATTTCCTTATGGATAATATTTCAAACTTGTCCTCACCAAGAAATATCACAAAGACTTTAGTTGCTAATCAAGATGCCATTGACCACAAGACAATCCGCAGGTATATTCAATACCTATGCAATGCTTATGCGTTTTACAAAATACCACGTTACGACATTCGTGGGAAGAAATATCTGACAACAAATGAGAAATACTATCTGTGTGACCATTCGTTCAAGTATGCCAAACTTGGCACGAAAAATATGGATTATGGTCGGACTATAGAAAACATTGTGGCAATGGAACTCAAAAGACGAGGTTATGAGATTTATGTGGGTATGCTTTATAAAAAAGAGATTGACTTCGTGGCAATAAAGCGAAATGAAAATATTTACATTCAAGTTGCCGACAATATTTCCGAAGCCAGTACCTTTCAGCGAGAAGTCGAGCCGCTGCTGAAAATCAATGATGCTTATCCTAAAATACTGATTGCAAGGACTCGCCATGATGATTATCAGTACGAAGGAATTCAAATAATTGATATTGCCAATTGGCTGATGCGAGTGCCAAACGAGTAGGAAGATAGCATACTTGATGGGAGTCTTCTTATTTGGTTCTTCCGCAATTGACCAGCCTTATTACTTAACCTCCTCGAAATGCAAACCGTTATTAAACAAGCCATCTGCGTGAGCGTGCTGCAAATGTGCTGCAAATATGGAAATAAGCAACGATAAGCAAACACGCACTCAACTGCTGCAAGGGTACAAATGTAGTTGCTGCACTCGTAAAAGTAGACACGGAGGGGGTAGAAAAAGATTGAATGCGTTATCTTTGTAGTTGAGTTCAGGTCGTTGGGCCT
>SAMEA104315421__coassemble_1363_pt1 | contig 12753 bp, 7 predicted proteins | sample SAMEA104315421__metabat2_low_PE_015 | metagenome-assembled genome bin SAMEA104315421 (sample SAMEA104315421) | gut metagenome | biome: Monkey gut; feature: monkey-associated habitat; material: faeces | place: China | collected 2013
CGGCATGGAAGGCTAACGACAAGATTTCGCTTGTGGCCATTGATGCTTCTGGAAAAGTCCTTTCCAATGATGTCTTTGAGACAACTACTGCAGGTCCTGTGGCGAAGTTCAACGGCACATATTCCAAACCTGACGGTGCTGTGATGGTGTCTGTGTTCTATCCTGCGCTTACGGAAGGGAAAGGTACTAGTGCAGAACCTTGGCACTGCGAAAGCAATGCTCTTTTCAAAATGGTACTCGGTAATGAATATATGAACGTCTCGACTTTTGCGCCTCATTATCAGGAAATGAATGCGGATCCGGCGTTTCTTTCCAAGAGTGTAGTGATGAAAGGCAAGATAAGCGATATGTCCGCTTTTATGTCAGGAGCTGCTAAGACTACGCTCAGCAACACCTGCTATATTATCAAGACTACAGTCACTCTGCCTTCTACAGTGACAGAAGTATCAGAAGTACGTCTGGAGGCATCATCTTCTACGATAACAGTTCTTGGCTGGACTATGGTTGATGACGAATTTATGATTCGTTATGGTGGTGCATCCCCGAATGATTATTCTAAAATCAGCACTAGGCTTGGGAATTTCGCTCCTGCTTCAGACGGGACTGTGACCGCATGGATGATTGGATATGTAGCAAATAAGAAAGAAGTCAAATCGGGAGAGACTCTTACTATGAGCGTTACTACCGACCAAGGTGTTATCTCAAGGGTCAAGACCTTAACGTCTAATAGTACTTTCGAACCAAACAAGATATACCGCCTCACCGTAGATATGACAAAATAACTCATAAATGAAGCACCGGTGCCGAAGCGGAAGCGGACTGCGGACTGTTTCCCGCCGGATATCAAACGCGGTGAAAGAAAATACGGTTTCTTTCACCGCGTTTTGATAGTACCCTCATTTACATGCAGTGAAAATACAGCCTTACTTTGTCGAATCGTTTTGCGGCGAGGTCTTCTTTACGTATTATAAAATTAATCATCCCGCAGTCGTAGAGTGTCAGATGCCACCTTTCGTCCTCGTCAATCTGAAGTAGGGAGATGTGTCCCGGGGCGGCTTCGTTTACCTCTTCGAAGAACGGTATTCCGAGCAGTTTGTGCCCATAGTCATAGTCGGTAGTCGGTTTGTAACTGAGCGCTTCCGCTTTAAGGCATGCGCATGTGCCGTCTTCGTTCAGCACGATGTGCGTGTTGAGTTTGTCCGTTTCCTGCGCGTAAATGACCTTGAAAGTACCTTCCGGCCAGAATCCAAGGCCCTCTGAAGGAACCTCCATGTCGCCGAGAAAATAGTCGAGGTCAGCGAAAAAATACAGCATTCCTTCATGAGGAAGCAGGTTCTCCTTGTCGTATCGGGCTATTTCGTCAAGCTTTATTTGGCAGATGAACGTCAGGAGGAGTTCTCCTTCTCCATCGTATGAATCATCTTCCTCCTCTGGTAGCAGAGGAAAATCCACGCCGTCCGGAAGGTCGGGAAATCCCCACCAGTGGCTCTTGCCTTTGAGGTCCTCTTCTGTCTGAGATGTGAGTATTTTTATCGGCATGGCTTGCTGGTTTTATGATAAGGTGTGTCTTTCTTCCGCCATTCCGCGCATGACGGTCAGGTCCTTCAACTTTTCTTCTTCCGGGAGTGCATCGTAAGGTGCTATGTCCGGATGAATGAACTGTGCTTTGAGTTCTTTGAACCGGGCACTGTCGCTCCTTGCGGCGGCCGACTCGGCCAATCCCATCGGCCGGTAGCCAAGAAACAGGGCCGTCATGTTCCAGCGTCGGTGCTCCATCTCGCTTATGGTGTGCTCGTCGACTCCTCTGCGGAAAAGCTCGGATATGTGGTTTACGCAAAATGCGCTGCCTGAATATATGCTGCTGAATTTGTGGGATTCGGAAAGATTCCTCCATGACTCCTGTTCCGTGGCGGAAGGCGTGGTGCTGTATGCCTTGTCGTAGGCGAAATTAACCTTCATGCCGCGGGCTGTGCGCTTGACAAACAGGGCATCGAAAGATGCATCTGCCGGAGAGAACACCTTCACCTGATTATAGAACGGCATCCGTGCTGCCATTTCGAAAAGCGGAGACACTCTGCTCTGATATACGGCAACCGGCACTTTCTTGATGATATCCGGCAGGTACAGGTATCTGTTGAGGGTCACATCATCGGACTTTTCGCAAATTATGATTCTTTTTATGCGGCTCTTGTCAGCTGCCATGTCATTGTAATACCGGTGGGCGGCCGGGGAAACCGCGTCCATTGCAAAGAAGCGCCATTCTACGTCGAGATAATCTCCGTCTTCCACTGAAGGGGAGTGTGTCTCCGCTATCCCCGATTCATTGTACAGAGACCAGTGGGAAAGGCGGAACAGGTTCTCGTTCGCAGCGATCATCCTGTGCATCAAAATGTCGGCATCTTGCGCGATGATGTCGATGTATGTGCGTTTCCTGACGTTAAGATAGTTTGGAAAATGAGAAACCAGAGCCAGAGAACAGGCCATTGATTCGGCCATGGGGGTGGAGCCGAAAACCACGAATTGCAGTGCGCGTGGTTCATCTTCGGTGACAAACGGCATGAATGACGTCCCGGCCAGCAGTTCCTCGGCGAGGTACTCATCCCGGTTGATGTATTCTATGTCGAGGGTTGAGGATATGCTCCCGTCGGTGGAGGACCTCCTGGTGTTCCTGGCGAAGATTTCCATCGTGTTTCTCTGGTGCAGCATTACATATAGATGGATCCGCCTGGACGCCCCGGAACAGAACTGCTGCAAAAGGCTGCTGCATGATATGCTTACGGCATCCGGATTTACTTCCTCGTCTTCGCCGAGAATATAGATGGAATGACACTTTTCCAGAGACAGGGACTGCAATGCCGTGGGATTGTCCCTTTCCCCGCTATACAGGAAAACCGATTTGAGGAATTTCTTCGGCAGGGAAAGCTTTTCAATCCTGTCCCTTAATCCTCTCACATCGGACGAGGTCATTATCACTACGTCTCCATTCCAATCATCTTTTAGTGCCTGAAGGATGTTGAGAAGATGTGGATGCGCTCCGAGAACAAGTATGTGATTGCTGTGTTTGTAGCGCACGTTGCCGTTATGCCAGTTCTCGCTTATGTTGTCGATGATGTTGCTGAACACAGAGACGAGCAGGGCGGAAAAGATAAAGCAGCCCAAAAGCGCTGTCAGCAGTCGGAATATATCATGTCTTCCCGCACCTGAAAAACATCCCGGGTCCAGGAAGAGCGCGACCACATCCTGCCACACCAGATTCTTGAAAAACAGATGTGCGCACAGGAAAAGAATTGAAACCACAGATACCGACAGGATACAGAGCCAGAGAAGCTGTTTTCCAAGCCCTTGCGATATCGTGAGATGGAGCCATTGTTTGATTCTGTTCATATTACAATTGTTCGATCAGTTCCTGGAGTTTTTCGCCGGCATAATATATATGGCTTGAGTGATAGAAATAATCGTCATAGAAGGACGGACAGAGATTATTGTTGAAAGACAGTAATATTCCGGCTTTGGCCACTGCCGGGTTTCTTGGATTTGCAAATCTCAGACGAAGGAATGCCACCATGACGGCAAGTCCCGATTCTGCGCAGATGCTGAGCAGGGTGTCATTGTCCTTGTATTTACGGCTGCTGTTTTTCAAAAGAACGGCACTGCCGTAGATGTGGGCGAAATAGTAAAAGCACAGCTCCAGTAAAAGTTCATCGCAGATACGGCTCTGCTCGCTTACGTTGAAAAGGTTCTTCAGAAGGTAGGACAGGCCTTTCAGCTCATCAATATAATTCCGCGCGTCACGTGCGGTATAGAGCTCACGCGAATAGGTCCGGAACGCTTCCAGATCGGGCTCGTTGCTTTCTGCAGGGGCTTCGGAATAATACTTTCCGATAGACTCCAGGGCTTCGAGTTCGTCGGTGTAGAACTTGTCTGCCATGTTAAGCGATGACAAGAGCATGTTTTTGTCGGATGGAGAAAAGTCCGCCAGAATATTTTCCAGAAGCCTGTCGAGTTCATACTGGTTTATGCTGCCTTTCCGGACCTTGTTCAGCTCTTCCGCGGCCGGCTTCAAGAGGCATTCAATGTCTTCTTCCGTCATTGCGTTGGCCTTGATATATTTGTCCATTGCACCGTTTGTGAACCATTCTTCATTGAGAAGAAGGGCGATGGTCCTTTTCTTGAGGGGCAGATATTCAGGCTCGAAGCTGTCGTTCCCGGATTCGGAATGCACCATGAAGTAATCTGCGAAATTGCGCAATTCATTGTCGTCACGGAATTCTATATAATCCAGCAGATCGTCAAAAGGAGTTTCATCGTCGTATCCCCAGAATCCGGTTTTGGCGATGTATTTTCTGTCAGGGAAACTTACTTCGATATAGTCCTGAAGTATGTGTGTGTATTGGCTCCACTCTATCGCGTCCCAATAAGGGTAGGAGAGTTCCTCAATATCCTGACGGGAGATTCCATCCGGAGAACTGGCGATATAGTTGAATATATGTTGATACCATGCTTCATCAGTGCCGCTTAATCCTGCAAATATGGTCAACAGATGGTGAGGCGTGAGAAGCTCGTCTTCTTCTGCATTGCAAAAAACACTCTTGTAGACTGAAAGTATCTGGTCGTCCACGCCTTCGTTGAAGTTGTCGTATTCCTTATTGATTGTATCGAATGTTGTTCCGTTGAACATGGACAGTATTCTGAAGAGCGCTACAAGGAGTGCCGGCGTATGCTCTTTTTGTGTGACGGTCTTGCGGAATCTGTCTGATACTTCGATATGAAACCTGTTTTCCAGCGCGTCTATAAGCGAGTACTGCTGCTTTGCCGGAAGCAATTCCACATCCTTGAAGTCAAGGTCCGTGAGTTTGACCAAGTCCTTTAAGGGTGCGTCATAAGTCGTCGCTCCGAGAACATTCAGCTTAGGATGCAGGAAAGATAGGTATATATCCTCAGGACAGGCATTCATGAAATTCTGGATGTCATCAATGAATACCGTGACTCTGCGTCCCTGTTCCGCCGCTTTGTCCACAAGATAGTAGAAATTGTCGCAAATTTCGACGAAAGGGGCGCTTGAATATAATTTGTAAAGGTCGTAGTGCTCTTCCCCGGTCTCTTCTTCCAATTGGAAAGCCCAGAGAAGAAGCAACCCTCTGGCCGACTCTGTGAGGGGAGACGTATCGATTGTGGCTGTAAGCAGGATGTCGTTCGTCTCTTCTTTGTAACGCCTGAATTGGTGCGCCAATATGGTGGTGCACCCGCTGCCGACATGTCCGCAAAAGACAGTATTCTCGTAGAGTCTGTCAAAATATGGCAGAGCGGTGGAATAGCATCCCAGACGCCGGGTCAGGAGCGATTCCTGATATTCGGCTTCTTCCTGACACATTAGCTTCCGGCTATCATCACCGTTGCGTTCCAGTTCCATCTCAATCGCGGATACTATGTGCCTGTACGCCAGTTCTTCGAAACTGTTTTCGCCGTCGGAGTCTTTGAATGAGTTGGCCTCTTTGTCCCAATCCAGACGGTATGGTATGACGAAGTCGTCGTCTCCTCCCTTTGTGCGTATGGCATGTTTTACCCTTTCTCTGATACGGTTCAGTTTTTTGATCATTTCGGGATCCGATTCGCAGTAGGTGTCCCGGTATTCCTCCGGAATGTCATTGTGTGATTCCGGATCGCGCAGGAAGAACAGCGTATGTGAGTTGTCAAGACTTTTTTGCGACAGTGCTCCATATTCAATCTCCAGTTCGGTGACACTCATTCCGACGGTCTCTTTCATGGTTTTCTTGTCATCCTCACTTAAAGATCCCATAAATGTCAGCCATTCCTTTTCGGTAGGAATCCAGCCATATCTGCCGCCGATAAGCCCGATGAAGAATGGACGGGACTCGTCTATGCACATTGCGCATTCTGTCAGGACTTTTTTGGACGCATCGGCCTGCGAGAGTTTTGTCGTATTGATGCCAAGTCTCAAATCAAGTGGATAAACCTCCACATTATGCTCTCTTAGCCTTTCATTTACGCGGGGAATTACTCTGAGCTTGAGGATATCCCTCTCGAAATTCATATCCTTAAAGGTGGAGCTGATAAAGATGTTGTAGCGGCGAAATTTCTTGATTTCCATAATGATTCAGTGTTTGAAGTGAGTATGGCTTGGCCACATCTTATGCGTCTTATTTACCGTTGCCGGTCGTCGCTCCGTCATAGGCTCGGGTGATTGACAACCATTTACAAAGATAAAAGAAATATTTGAATTTGAAATAGAATAGGTTGGCCGGGGAGTTTGGCAACAAGGAAAGATGGACCATTGAAACGATGTTCAGGGGACTGAAATCCAGTGGGTTCAATATCTTCAGCATGGTAATTCGGAATATCATGCATGGGGTGGTGTAGATGATTTTTTCTATCTTTGCTGAAGCTGTATGAAACGGTTGAAAATCATCGTTGCTCCGGATTCTTATAAGGAGTGTCTGTCCGCTATGGAGGTCTCGGCCGCCATGGCGGAAGGGGTGTTGCTTAAATACCCTGAGGCGAGCGTCATACAGTTACCATTGGCTGATGGCGGAGAGGGGACATTGGAGATACTGTCTTCCGCCATGGGTGCCACGATTCGGCGAGCGATGGTCTCTGACCCATTGGGAAGGGCGGTTGATGCGGACTTTGGCGTTGTCGGAAGCACCGGTATTGTCGAAGTGGCCCGGGCCTGTGGTCTGCCGCTTCTTTCCAAGGATGAAAGGAATCCGATGACTGCATTGAGCACAGGGGTTGGAGAACTTGTTCTGTCTGCCGAAAAGGCGGGATGTCGCCATCTTATCGTTGGTCTTGGGGGCAGCGCAACTTGTGACGGAGGCGTTGGAATGCTTTCAGTTCCAGGGGTTAAGGATGCGTTGGGGCGGATGGATGTAGAACTGCTCTGCGATGTCGGGAATCCTTTTATAGGGCAGAACGGGGCGGCAAGGGTTTTTGCACCTCAAAAGGGGGCGTCTGCTGAGGATGTGGAATTGTTGGAGCAAAGAATGGAGAAGGTGGCGAAGCAGATACTGGCGGAGACAGGTGTGGATGTGTCCGGGATTCCGGGAGCCGGTGCTGCCGGAGGATTGGGCGGTGCGTTCATTGCGTATGCCGGGGCAAAGATTGTCCCGGGGGTGGAGAAGGTGATGTCGCTCGTCGGGTTTGATGATGCACTGAACGGGGCGGATTTTGTAATTACAGGTGAGGGAAAATCGGACCTTCAGACCCTTGAGGGAAAAGTTCCTTTCGGAGTGCTTCGTCATAGTGCCGGCTGTCGTGTGGCTCTGGTTTCAGGCGCTGTCGAGCCTGGGGCAATCGCCTGCCTTGAAAAGGCCGGTTTTTGCGGCATCCGTCAGGCTACCCCACAGGAAATGGCTTTGGATGAGGCACTTGAGCCGGACAGAGCAAGGGTTAATATTACGAACGCTGTGCGCGGGATGCTGGATCGCATCGGACTCGGAAGGGGAGTGATGTAATTGCAGGGTGCGGCCGTACCGTAGGAGGCCCTCTCCGGTACCGAAGTTTTCAAACTGCCAGAAAAAAGGAGAGCATTGCCTGACGTCCTATATAAACCGTCCGGTGGCACTGTCTTTTGATGTGCGAATCTGGTCCGGAGTACCGGTTGCGACTATCCGTCCGCCTTCCGACCCGCCGCCCGGACCCATGTCAATGATATAGTCGGCGTTGCGGATGACATCCAGGTCGTGTTCAATGACAATGACAGTGGCCCCGTGATCTATAAGGCTCTGGAATACACTCAATAGTGTCATTACATCTGACGGATGAAGCCCAATTGTAGGCTCATCGAACACAAATACGGAGTCGCTTTGTCCTCTGCCCATTTCGCTGGCAAGTTTAAGCCTTTGGGCTTCTCCGCCCGACAGGCTTGGAGTTTCCTCGCCTAATGTCAGGTAACCAAGACCAAGATCATGCAATACCCTGAGTTTCTGGCTGATTGATTTGAGATCCGCACAGGCGTCAAGGGCGGAATTGATGTCCATGTCCATAAGTTCCGGAAGTGAATGAAATTCTCCGGCAGAATTTTCCCTCCTTATGTATCCTGCGACTTTTGAATATCTTGACCCCCGGCAATCAGGGCACGGGATATCCACATCGGGAAGAAACTGTACGTCAAGGCTTATTACGCCGGTGCCATCACAGGTAGGACATCTTAATTTCCCTGTGTTGTAGGAGAAGTCTCCATCCTTGTAGCCGTGCTTTTTCGCGTCCGGAGTCCTGGCGAAAACTTTCCTTAGTTCATCATGAACATTGGCATAAGTGGCGACGGTAGACCTGACATTGATACCTATCGGAGAAGCGTCAATGAGTTTGATCTGACGGATTCCGTCGGCTTCCATTGATTTTACGTGTGTCGGCAGGTCATGGCCCGAGATTTTCGCCTGAAGAGCGGGTATGAGGCTTTCGAGTACCATTGTGGTCTTGCCGGACCCTGAGACACCTGTGACTACGGTAAGTCGTCCTTTGGGAATCTCTACGCTGAGCGGCCGGACTGTGTGAATGGAATCTGTAGTCATCGATATCTTCCCTTCATTGAACATGTCGGCGACCTTGACCCTTTGTCTGACTTTGACAGAGGCTTTGCCGGAAAGGAATTGACCTATCTTGGAGCATTTATTGGATTCAATGTCGCTGACAGTGCCTTGTGCTATCACCTCGCCTCCGTTCGAGCCGGCTTCCGGTCCCATCTCGATTATCCAGTCTGATTTGGTCAGAATCTGTGTGTCGTGATCCACCAGTATCACGGAATTTCCATCCGCAATCAGATCTTCCATGACGCCGCAAAGGCCAATGATGTTTGACGGGTGCAGACCGATTGACGGTTCGTCCAAGACATACAGAACTCCTGTAGTACGATTTCTGACTGCCCGGGCGAGCTGCATTCTCTGACGTTCTCCAGTCGAGAGAGTCGCTGCCGAACGGTCCAGAGACAGATAGCCTATTCCAAGGTCCATCAGCCGTTTGGCTGTGTCCAGAAACGATTCGCAGATGCTTTCGGCCATTGGTCTCATCTCTTCCGGAAGCGAACCTGGTACACCTTTGACCCATTCCACAATCTCGGTAAGAGTCATTGTGCAGGCCTCGGCTAGGGTCATGCCCCTCAGTCTTGGCGCCCTTGCCGCATCGGAAAGCCTTGTGCCTCCGCAGTCCGGGCATGTGTCAAGCTTTAGAAACCTCTCGACCCTCTTCATCCCTTTCTCGTCCTTGACCTTTGCCAGTGCGTTCTCGACCGTGTATGTGGCGTTGAAAAAGGTAAAATCCAACTCGGCCGCGTCATTGGAATTCTTGGCTTTGTAGAGGATGTGTTTTTTCTCCGCCGGGCCATGAAGGACAATGTCTTTTTCCTTGTCTGTCAGGTCTTTGAAAGGTACGTCTGTCCGTACGCCCATTGCCCGGCAAACATCCTTCATCAGCGACCACATCAGTGTGTTCCATGGTGCGACCGCACCTTCATCTATGGTAAGGTTCCCGTCCGGGATGAGTGTGGAACTGTCAACGGTGCGGATGGTCCCGGTGCCGTCGCAGGTCCTGCATGCTCCCTGACTGTTGAATGCCAGGTCTTCGGCTCCGGGCGGATAGAAATGTTCCCCGCACACTGGGCAGACAAGATCTTTTCCTGCAGCGACCCGCAATGACGGTTCTACATAATGTCCGTTGGGGCATCGGTGGCTGGCTAGCCTTGAGAACATAAGTCTGAGACTGTTAAGCAGTTCCGTCCCCGTGCCGAAAGTGCTGCGTATGCCCGGAATTCCCGGCCTCTGATGCAGGGCGAGAGCCGCCGGAACATAAAGGACCTCATCCACATTGGCCTTAGCGGACTGCGTCATTCTTCTTCTCGTGTAAGTCGAAAGAGACTCAAGATAACGTCTTGAGCCTTCTGAATACAGTACCCCAAGCGCCAGCGAGGATTTTCCGGAACCGGACACCCCGGCTATTCCCACAATCTTCCCAAGCGGAATATCTACATCCACATTTTTAAGGTTGTGCACCTTCGCTCCTCGCACCAAAATCTTATCCGGATACCCCTTTTCCATTGACTCTAAAATTTAGTAACCTTAAAAATACTTTTTATGTTACTTGCAGCCCCAAAATTAGCGAAAAGAATCTAATGTTCCTATTGAAGAAGTTGCAAAATCGGATAATCGACGATTGTGCAGACATGGAAAGAATTACTGTATTCCGACACGGACACCCAGTGAAAACACTCTGCCGAAGCCCCAATAGCCGCGAAAGGAAGCAAGGTCATGAGTTGTGCCGTCCTTTCCTCTTTCTATATAGGTGGTGTTGAGTAAGTTATCGCCGCGCACAAACACATTCAGACCGAGTTTCCTCGTGGGTCTGGCTCTATACTTCCATTCGTAAGCCCAAGAGACGGAAGCGCCGACCAGCTGATACCTCGGGATTCGGTATGAATACTGACGGTCATCGGGGGAGTTTCGTGTAAGCGGATCGAAATCAGCATACATCCTGTCATTGAACTGCAAGTCTGCACTGGCGGAAAAGCCTGCCGGAAGCATGAATTTTGCGGAAGCACCGAGTTGTGTCTGCGGGGCATCAGCGACCGGGAGTCCGTCACAATAAACATTGACCCTTCCTATCTCCGTTCCGGAATAGTCGTCGTAGATTATTGCGGATACGTCTTTTGTCCAACGCCAATTTCCGACAGAAGCAAAAGCGTTGACCTCCAGCCACTTGCCGGCTCTCTGGAACAGGCTTGCTTCCACCCCGCAGTGAAATGCGTCGAGTCCTGTGACCATATAGCGCGCGTCATCAGCATCCAGCTGGCGGTACTTTCCGGACATCAGTGAACGGTTTTTCCAGTATGCCGTATAACCGGTAAGGTCCAGTTTTCCGCTGTTCCACACATATTTCCAACCGATTTCGCCGAGAATATTCTTCTCGTTTTTCACTCCACGGGTAATTTCATTGTTGCCGGATGAAAACCAGACATTGCTGTAAGGCAGACGGCTATACCAACCGCCGTTTGCGTACAAACTATGGCTGCGGCTGACGCGATACAACAGCCCGCCTTTCACGCTGGCCCCTAATCCATGGGCAATGTCGCTGTCAATGTCTTTCCCTACGTAATTGTACGTATCCCAGCGCTGATTCGAGCTTCCGAATACGGAAACTCCCAGGTCTGCGTTGATTTTAGAGGATTTATAAGACATTGTCAAATAAGCGGTTCCATGATAAATGCGCTTTCCATTGCGCGTGCGCACATAGTCACCCTCTTTCTTGATGCAATTCCTTCCGGCAATCCCCGCCAGCGACTTTGACGCATAATCCTCATACCACCAGTCTGCTCCGAGAAGGTCAATGATCTTCTCCTTTTCCCAAGTCCGATACAACTGGGCATTCACTCCTCCGCCGACTTTCCAACCGTGCCCGATACGGTATTCCATGCTGGAGATTGCTCCCAACTGCGTGTGCCCTGCCATGTATTGGCTGAGGATATTGTTGGCAGACCCGTCTGCATTTCTGTTTGCGGCGATGGCAGCATCCCAGTCTATATGCCCGTCAGACGTTCTGTAAGAGGAGATTGCTTTACCTTTCGTTTCGGTCCATCTTCCGCCGCCGTTGCCGATGGAAAGGTAAATGGAATTCTTCATTGACAAGCGTTTTCCGTCCCAGATGTGCTGGAGCGTAAAGTACGGCTTGAAGTAGTCATTCAGGCTGAGGTTGAATGACGTGCCGTCGCGATAGCCCCAGTTCTTGTTGTAGCCTCGGCCATATTTTTCCACTTCGTCGGCGCTGAGTCTGGAAGAGCGTTGCTCATGGCGTTCCGGAGAGCCTAAAGCAGTGAATATCAGATGATGTTCCGTTCCGAATGTTTTCGCTACATTAAGCATATATGCGTAAGAATTGACAGATGTCGATTCGACAAATCCCTTGCCGCCGACATAGGATACCATCAGGTTCAGTGCCCATCCGCGCGGAAGTTTCCCGCTGTTGATTTTCAGGTATTCCTTGAACGGTCCTCCTCCGATGCCCCGGTCATTCTTTCTGTAAACGTTTGCGTATGATCCGATTTCCACCGCAAATCGGTCCGATGGTGATTCTGTGATGATGTTGACGGAACCGCCTACAGATCCATCGGACAGCATTGACGCGCCCACTCCTTTCTGGACCTGAATCGCGCCGGTAGCATCTGCCAGGCCCATCCAGTTGTTCCAATACATTCCTCCGCTGACCAGTCCGCTGATGGGGATGCCGTTCAGGAGTACGGCGATGTTCTCCTGTCCGAAGCCGCGTATGTTTAGTTTAGCATCGCCATAACTGCCTGATTCCGAGGTGGCATAAAGTCCTGGCAGTCCCTTGAGGAGTTCCGGATAGGTGCGCACTGCCCCTCGGTCACGGAGTTGTTCTTCGTCAATGACAGCGAGGCGCAAGGCTGTCCTGTTCCGGTTGGCGAAATGGGCGTTGACTACGGATTCCCGAAGGGTCATGGTTTCGACAAGAGTGCCGTCCGTGGCGTTGTCCTTGTCGTCTCCGGCGATAGCATGGGCATCAGCGGCGCACATAGCTAGTGCGGCCACATGAATTGTGATGCCCACGAGCAGAATGTTTTTCTTCATACAAAAACCTTAAATTGTTACTCATGGCATACAATTCAAGGCACAGCGATCCATTTTCGAATCGCTTGGTTCTTCTTCCATCCAGACTTACCAGATAAGATACCTGGAACACTGTCGGTGCCGTAGTTCCAACGGCTCCTGCCTTTCGGCTCGCGGACTC
>SAMEA104315421__coassemble_1871_pt1 | contig 9070 bp, 6 predicted proteins | sample SAMEA104315421__metabat2_low_PE_015 | metagenome-assembled genome bin SAMEA104315421 (sample SAMEA104315421) | gut metagenome | biome: Monkey gut; feature: monkey-associated habitat; material: faeces | place: China | collected 2013
GAAATAATAACGTCTAAAAATTATTTTCCGTGTCTACTTCTCGCGCGCAGTACAAATAAAACAAGGGTGCATCCCAGCGCTTGCGAAAAAGTGTAAAATTACATAGTGAAATTATTAGAAAAAGTGTAAATTTGCGCAAGGAAATGGCGACAAAAGTGTAATTGGGCTATGCTTTACAGGAAAATCGGCAAGGAAATCGAAGAGCATCTGCGCTCTGGCAGCGACAAGATAATGATTGTCGAAGGTGCCAGACAGGTTGGCAAGTCATACATAATCCGCGAGATTGGCAAAAAACTATACCCTAATTATATCGAAATAAACTTTGTCAAAGATGACGAAGGCGATGGATTGTTCCGTGACATTCATAAACTCGAAGATTTCTATATAACACTGAGTATGGTCGCCGGAAGCAGGTTGGGCACCAAATCAGACACACTGGTTTTCCTTGATGAAGTCCAGCACTATCCGCAATACTTGACAATGCTGAAATTCATGCGAGAAGAAGGCAAATTCACCTATATTGCCAGTGGCAGTCTGTTGGGTGTTTCTTTGCGAAATACCACTTCAATACCTGTCGGCAGCATCATTCGAAAGCCAATGTTTCAATTGGATTTTGAGGAATGGTTGATTGCCGAAGGATGGGGTGAAGATGCGTTAGCTTACATCCATGAGTGCTATAAGAAAAAGGTGCCGCTAACCCAGTCGCAGCACGACAATCTAATGGGAGAATTCCGGAAGTACCTGCTGGTAGGAGGTCTACCTGATGCGGTCAACACATATATGGGCACCCATAACATAGTGAGGGTACGTGAAGTACAGGAGTCTATCCGCGAACTTTATAAGGAAGACGCATCCAAATATGAAAATGAATCCAGGAAGAAACTCTTGATTCGCCGCATCTATGACATGATTGTGTCGCAAATGGAGAACAAGAAAAAACGCATAGTGGCAAAAGACATCCGGGACAAGAAGGGAGACCGTTTCGAATGGTATGCAGAGGAGTTCGAATACCTTATATCATCAGGTATAGCCTTGGACGTCCACGCCATTTCAAACCCCAAATACCCACTGTCAGAATCAGTTCACAAAAATCTACTCAAACTTTACTTGAACGATGTAGGTTTGCTTACAGGTCAACTATATAAGTACAACATCACCCCGATCATGAAGGATGAAAGGAGTATCAATCTCGGTGCCGTGTATGAGAGCGTGGTCGCTCAGGAACTGAAAGCACATGGTCACAACCTCTTCTACTACGACAACGCCAAGAAGGGGGAAGTGGATTTCCTTGTAAACAATGAGACAGAGATGACTGTTCTGCCCATTGAGGTGAAGTCAGGCAAGGACTATACAGCGCACAAAGCCTTGGACCGTTTTATTGAAGAAAAAGAATACAATATAAATTCAGGAATAGTTCTGAGCAACAACAGAGAGATCTATACCAAAGACAACATTACCTATATGCCTGTATATTATGTAATGTGCATTAAAGAGGAGCATATTCCGCAGGACAATATATTCTTCTAACGGAAACAAGGGTGCATCCTTTGAGAGAATCTCAGGATACACCCTCGCTATATAAATATTATGGGCCGGTCACTGCCGGTCCATAATTGTTTAGAATGCAAAGACAAGTCTTACATCTGCCACACCAAATGTACTGTAACTGATTGTAGATATGCCGGCATAGAACGATACAAGCCTTGCAGCATATGATATGCCGCCATTGCTAAAATATGTCCAGCTGTGGGATGAGGACCATACAGCTCCTGTTGATTCAGAGAAGAGGTCTCTTTCAGCTTCAGGAATTTTCTCAACATAAGAATCAAGGAACATCATCATGTCAGCGCAATAGCTTGCATCAACGAGAAGGTCGCCATTACCATTGAAGTCATTTACAGTGTTAGCTGAAATGTCAGCCTTGCCAAGATTGCGCAAGATATCATAAAGCTGGCCGACGGACGGGAGATACCATCCGGTAGTATAACTCGGGACAGCAACTTTGTTTCCGAATTCAACAGCTGCAGAGAAGGCAGGATACCAGCCTTTCTTCATATCTTCCGCCCTGCGGGTACGGATGACCACATTGTTCCAATATCCGTTGATATCAGCATTGTTGAGCTCATAGGACTTCTTATAATCCTTTACGTCTGTAATGAAAGGAAGATACATTCCCGGGAAATTCGGGTCTTCAACACTCTCATCGCGGTTGCCGTCATCTTTACCTGCAGGATAGTCATCAAACCATTTCATAGACGTTTTCCCGTCATATTCAGGCATTTTCGCGGAAACGACCAGTGCATGGACATCACCAAGGAGCTCTTTTTCCTTCTTGGAGAAACGAGATCTGTCTGTCTGGAAAATAACACCGGCCACTCCGGACGGTACCTTCTCCATTTCCTTAACCTTCTCTACAGGAAGAATAGAACCATCACTGTAATAAAGGTCACCGATAGCCAGATTACGATTTCCGCCATCCTTCACATTACCTTCATTTACAAAGGACGCAACGCCAGGCTTGCCGCTCAAAGGGATATCGAAAGACTTGTCAACTCCGGCATCTTTGTAACTCACTTTTATGCTCATTCCCTCTGCAGGATAGTAAAAATAGGCATTATATGATGGATATACACCAGGCACAATGGTCTTTCCTCCAAGAGAAGCCTCGATATTGGTATAGCTTGAAGGAGTCATATATTTGAATCCGTTGACGGTCGTATATGCGGTACCATCTGAAAGGCTCCAGGCCGCTACGGAAAGGAAGTGCTCAAAAGTTGCATTCACGTTCACGGCAGTCTCTGTCTTCACTACCGGTGCCGCAGCTACCATTACATCAGCCTCTGCGAGATTGAAGGAAGACTGATCTTCCACAGACTGAGTCTTTGCCAATCCTTTAAAGAACCCCGCAGCATCCGAAGCCGTCTTATCTACAAGACTGGAAGCGGAAGCAGAATAAGGCATGTACACAAAACAGGTTTCTTTCCCAGACACACTAACTTCCTTCTCACTTGTCCACTTCTGACCGTCGAAGGAGAGCAAAACATTGTCTTCAACAATCTGTCCGTCGCGAACAAGGAACAGTCCGGCCTGATCTCCGGACATGAAATTCCGGGAGAAATGTCCGGTACTGCCATCGGAGGCGGTAAATCCCTGATCGGAAAGTGTCACCCCAATAGGAAGATCTACGACAGGGTCGATGGTTGGTGTTTTAGAACATCCGGTGAAATGGAGAGAAACCAACACCAATGCGCCAGACACGATTGAAAGGGTGCAGAGGCGCTTCATAGAGGAAAAATTGAACATAAAAAATTATTAGAGAAATTTTTACCTGGAAAATATTCTGGCCCTCCAGGTAATGCCAATATCAATATTGTTGATTTTATCGCGATTGTTGCGGAAGAACACTGCATGAAGACGGAGCCTGTCATTTCCCAACGGGAAATACTCTACTCCGGCACCACCGTAAAAGAACTCCGATCCGGCCGTGAAAGCAAGATCATAAGAAGCTCCGTCTGCATCCACATTGGCGGCATCATTGCGCTCATACCCGAACTTGCTGCACAGGTTCCACTTGCCTATGCTCCATACCGCATTGGCTATCAGGCTCCAGTCCGAGAAAAACATACGCTTCTGGTGGAACGAGGCCCTGTTGATAAAATCGACATCCACGAAAAAACTGTCAGTGTGGAATTTGTTGCCAAGAGATATCCAATTCATCATCTTGCCACGCTCATCTTCTACCAGGTTCACGCTCCAGATGGTATCCCACCATGAACTGAAGCCGCCATTCCAATACAAGTTGTAAGAATATCTGTTGTCTGTAACCGGAGAAACCGGAGACGGCACCACCTGAAAGACCACATCCTGCCCCTTAACCGGGCTGTAGGTCACGGAAGCACCGAACGCATAATACAGATGAAGATTGCTGCTGAACGCTCCAAAGTAATACACATCGATAGGCGGTGCGTCTATTTCGTACCCTCCGACAAGTATCGGCTGCTTTCCGGCAGTAAGCGCCCAATGCTCCGACATATCCCATTTAAGGTACAGAAAATCTGTGGCATTGAACGGATTGGCAGCGTTTACTCCCTTGTTGAACCGATGCCGGATACGGAAAGAGAGATTGTCCGACAGAGTACCAAGCACGTGCAAATTCAAATATTCACCCTGAAAACGTGAGCCATACGCATCATCGTCAAACTGCTGATGGAACGCCGCCCTCGTATCAATGGATATTTCATCCACTCCGGCTCCATTACCAGCGTAACAATATGCTCCGACGAGCAAAACTGCTACAGAGAGGACAAGTCTCCTTTTCATAACTATGCCATTAACTTTTTATATTTGAATACTTTAGGCTCATCTCCAAGCCTTGCCTTACGATTCTCTTCATACTCGGTATAATCCCCCTCGAAAAAGTACACGCTTCCATCGCCCTCAAAGGCAAGAATATGCGTAGCGATTCGGTCAAGGAACCATCTGTCATGGGAAATCACCACGGCGCACCCGGCAAAATTCTCAAGTCCGTCCTCCAGAGCGCGTATCGTGTTGACATCCACATCATTGGTAGGCTCATCCAGAAGAAGGACATTTCCTTCATCCTTAAGTGTAAGCGCGAGATGGAGTCGGTTGCGCTCTCCTCCTGACAACACGCCGCAGAGCTTTTCCTGATCCTGTCCGGAGAAGTTGAACCGGGACACATAGGCCCTCGCCGGGACTTCCCTGCGACCCAGTTTCACAAAATCCGAATCCTGCGCTATCGTCTGATACACAGTCTTTTCCGGATCTATGCTCTTGTGCTGCTGATCCACATAAGAGAGCTTTACTGTCTCCCCTATTTCAATGTCCCCGCTATCAGGAGCCTCAAGTCCCATTATCATCCTGAACAATGTGGTCTTGCCGGCACCGTTAGGACCGATCACGCCCACTATTCCGGCAGGAGGCAGCACAAACGACAAATGCTCGAACAGCAGTTTGTCCCCATAAGCCTTGGACACATCATGGAACTCAATAACCTTGTTGCCAAGTCTCGGACCATTAGGGATATATATTTCCAGTGCAGCCTCTTTCTCCTTGGCATCCTGGGCGGAAAGCTTCTCATAAGCACCAAGCCTTGCCTTGCTCTTGGCCTGACGGGCCTTCGGTGCCATACGAACCCATTCCAACTCCCTCTCGAGAGTCTTGCGACGCTTGCTCTCCTGTTTCTCTTCAAGTTGAAGACGCTTGCTCTTCTGCTCGAGCCATGAGGAATAATTTCCTTTCCATGGAATACCTTCGCCGCGGTCAAGTTCCAGAATCCAGCCGGCCACATTATCAAGAAAATACCTGTCATGGGTCACCGCAATAACAGTGCCCTTATACTGCTTCAGGTGCTCCTCCAGCCACTGAATGGACTCTGTATCAAGGTGGTTGGTAGGCTCATCCAACAACAGCACGTCAGGCTGACGAAGCAGCAGACGGCACAATGCCACCCTGCGGCGCTCGCCACCGGAAAGTGTGCTGACAGAAGCATCCGGAGGTGGACAATTGAGTGCATCCATCGCCCTTTCGAGCATCGAGTCAACCTCCCAGCCGTTGCAGTGATCTATCTTTTCGGTCAGTTCCCCCTGGCGCTCGATAAGAGCCGCCATCTCATCATCGCTCATCGGCTCACAGAATTTCATGTTCACCTCCTCGTACTCTTTGAGGAGGTCCATGGTCTCCTGTACGCCCTCGCGAATGACTTCGACAACCGTCTTGGACGGATCAAGCTGTGGCTCCTGCTCAAGATACCCCACACTGTAGCCCGGACTCCAGACCACCTCTCCCCTGTACTGAGTCTCAATACCGGCGATAATTTTCATAAGGGTGGACTTTCCGGAGCCGTTGAGTCCTATTATGCCTATCTTGGCACCATAGAAAAACGACAGATATATGTCTTTGAGTATTACTTTATTGTTGTTCGGAAGGGTTTTCCCCACTCCGTTCATTGAGAAAATTATTGTTTCGTCCGCCATTGCTATTTACTGATAATGGATGGATTGGAGGCTACGATTGCACTTCCGTATCTATAATATGTATCTACGGCCTTCATATCAAGTCCGGAAGGTTCGCTATCTGCCTCTCCGCGGCATATCAGGCCGATAAGCTCCTGCATATCAGATATATATTGGAAGCCCATCTCCTTGTCTCCCAGTTCCGGAAGCCAGTCTCTCTGCCAGTAATGTCCGCCGAAAACTCTAAGATTGTCCTTATCAATATTATTCTCGTCAAGATATGTCAGAAACGCAGTGAACCCCTGTACATAGTCTTCGAACCCGGCCTTGTTGAAAATCCACACCCCGTGACCGGAACCTATGGCATCGCCGGTGAATACAAGATTTTTGTCCTTTACGAAGAATACAACCGAGCCTGGAGTGTGTCCCGCCACCTTCAAACTCTCCACCTCCATGCCTCCAAGAGAGAACGTATGCCCCTCATCATAAATATATGACCTGTCTGCAGGCACGCGATCCGCTAATTTGCCGAAATCCGTACGCGGAAGGGCAAAGCGCACATCCGCATCGTCAATAAATGCATGAAGCATGCCCGTATGGTCACCGTGATTGTGTGTAAACGTAATGGTAAGAGGCTTGCCTCCGGAAAGCTTGTGTACAATATCACGCAGATACTTGTCCGCATCGTCCGCCCATTTGATATCATTGGACAAATCTATCAAAAGAGCGCTGTCTGACCCTTTCAGAAGATACATGTCCGAGCAGTTGTTGAAATGCGTCTTGTTGCCTTCCGCACCGAAAGTTTCTCCCGCAGGATTCTTCGCATTGCTGTCCTCTATCCTGTAAATGCCACGGTCAACCTTGCTGACCGTATAAGGCGAATCAGCGCCGCTGCTGCAGGAAAGCAGCAACAACGCTGATACGCATAAAGCTGAAAGCTGTATGTGTGTCATAATTACATTATTCTACAAACGCCACTATTTCTCCCTTTACAACATCCTTTCCCTGCGGAGCGGTAACAGCCACGATCCGGCCATCCACGGCAGGAATCACCTCCTCATTGCCATAATATGTCTGGACATATCCGCAAACCTTGCCGGCCTTGACAGGAGTACCTGCCACAGGAGCCTTTGAATCATCAATGACATCTATCTGCCAGAGCATCTTTCCTTTTACAGGTGCCTGAACCGGACGTGCCTTAGGGAATTTCTTGACATATTCGTCTATATCAAATTCCGGCATTTCCACTACCGGACGGGTGACTACTATCGGAGCACCGGCCTTTGCCTTGAGTTCCTCCAGTTCCTTATTGAATCTCTCCTTGGCAATTCCGCTCTTGTAGTCGCGATACTGTCTTTCGTGCATGGCAAGTTCGAAGAGTTCCTCATCATCCTGACCGCAATCCCATCCTTCATCCTTCATCATCTGACGGAACTTAGGAAGCTCATCAGGATACTCGTCCTGAGGATTTCCGGTATAGAACTCCATTCCCTTCTCCTTGGCCAGAGAGACAATCTCCGGAGCAAGCTTGCCAGGGAGTTTGCCCATCTTTCCAAGTATCATTCCCCAGGTATCCTTGTCGATAGTGCTGAAACGAGGCTTGTTCTGGCTGAGGGCAAGCAGATTCATAAGTGCAGTATTCTTGACATACTGGCTGAACGGAGTTACGAGTGGAGGATAGCCAAGGCGTGGCCATACGTATTCCACTTCCTTGAACAGCTTGACCATAAGGGCGTCGAGCGTACTTTCAGGCTTGCCGTTGGCGCGTTCAGAAGCATTGATAGCCGCCTTGAATCCTTTGAGATCGGCCATCATTGACCCCATCATTCCACCAGGAAGACCGCAACCTACAAGCAGAGAGGTCATTTTGGCGTTGCTCGGATTGATCCAGTAACCCAGGAAGTCATCGATAAACTCCTGCGTCAGAGAACGAACCTCCATATAGGCGTCCATATTGACGTCCTTTACAAGGAATCCGTCAGCCTTGAGCATCTGCTGGATGGTAATCACGTCCGGATGAACCTTTCCCCATGAAAGCGGCTCCACGGCCACATCAATATAATCCGCTCCGGCACGGGCCACCTCCAGCATTGAAGCAGGAGAGAATCCAGGACCGCTGTGTCCATGGTACTGAACGATTAACTTAGGATATTTGGTCTTGATGCGCTTGGTAAGCTCGGCAAGGAACGTCGGACGGCCTATACCGGCCATGTCCTTAAGACAAATCTCATCCGCACCGAACTCCGCAAGTTTGTCAACAAGACTCATATAGTACTCCACGGTGTGTATCGGAGAGTTGGTAATGGAAAGCGCAGCCTGGGAAATCATGCCCGCTTTCTTCGCGAACTCTATTGAGAGTTTGAGGTTTCGCGGATCATTGAGACCGCAGAAAGAGCGGGAGATATCCGTTCCCTGAGCTTTCTTGACCTTGAACATAAGTTCGCGGACATCAGCAGGGACAGGATTCATTCTCAATCCATTAAGACCTCTTTCAAGCATGTGCGTCTGAATGCCGACCTTATGGAAAGGTGCCGTCCATTTACGCACGGACACATTAGGGTTCTCACCATAAAGAAGGTTAACCTGCTCAAACGCACCACCATTGGTCTCCACACGATCGAAGCACCCCATATCTATAATCGCAGGCGCAACCCTGACAAGTTGGTCCACCCTCGGCTGATATTTGCCGGAGGACTGCCACATATCTCTATAAACGAGAGAAAATTTAATCTCTTTTGACATATTCTCCTATTCTATTTTTATTCCAATCACACAAAGATAATTCTTTTTTTGAGTATTCTCTTGCAATCCCGAAAAATCTTTGTACCTTTGTCACTCCAAACTGACACGGTGCGATTAGTTCAGTTGGTAGAGCACCAGATTGTGGTTCTGGGTGTCGTGGGTTCGAGCCCCACATCGCACCCCAAATTGGAAAGAGAACGATTTTGATGTCGTTCTCTTTTTGTTTTTCCCGATGAGGCGGGCTGCGCTTTTTGCATTGGCCTCCTCTTTGGGTCAGGGGGAAAACCCTGTGTATTATGCATAGATTTTCTGTAGTCTAAAAAGAAAGTATTTCACGTCAGAGATGCCTCTAA
>SAMEA104315421__coassemble_2218_pt1 | contig 7705 bp, 8 predicted proteins | sample SAMEA104315421__metabat2_low_PE_015 | metagenome-assembled genome bin SAMEA104315421 (sample SAMEA104315421) | gut metagenome | biome: Monkey gut; feature: monkey-associated habitat; material: faeces | place: China | collected 2013
GATAACGCATTCAATCTTTTTCTACCTCTCCGTGTCTACTTTTTCGAGTGCAGCATTTATAATCAAGATAGACGACATTATTTATTTTATCGTAACTATATTTCCCTTACGTACATGGCTCGGATTGCGTTCAGAACTGCGAGAATCATCACACCTACGTCGGCAAATATGGCGAGCCACATGTTCACTATGCCGAAGATGCCGAGTATCAGGCACACGCCTTTTATGCCCAATGCCATTATAATGTTTTCCCAGACGATTTTCAAGCATTTGCGCGAGATGCGTATTGCCTTGCCGATTTTCATCGGGTCATCGTCCATGAGCACCACATCGGCAGCCTCTATCGCAGCATCGCTTCCCATCGCGCCCATAGCAATGCCGAGATCGGCACGCGAGAGTACCGGCGCATCGTTGATGCCGTCGCCGACAAATGCTACTTTATCATTCTCTTTTGAGGATTTGAGTATCAGCTCAAGCTGCGTTACCTTGTCGGCCGGAAGAAGTTCACTATAAACCTTGTCGATGCCAAGGCTGGATGCAATCTGCTCCGCCACAGGTTTGGCATCGCCTGTTAGCATCACTGTCTGATCGACTCCCGACTTACGGAGGTCGGCAATCGCTTCCTTCGACGTAAGCTTCACGACATCGCCTAAGACAATATGCCCGGCATAGATGCTATCAATAGCTATGTGAACTATGGTTCCGGCTGTCTTGCAATGACATGGCTTTAGACCTAACTCCGTCATAAGTTTCTCATTGCCGGCGGCTATCTGTTTGCCGTCAATAGTCGCGATTATCCCCTGACCGCTTATCTCCTTGACTTCCGTCATTCGGTTGCGGTCAATGGTATGTCCGTAAGCCCGTTGCAATGATTTGGCAATAGGATGGGAAGATGACGATTCCGCAATGGCGGCATATTCCAGCATACGGGCTTTCTGCCCCTCGATGTCATTGTCGTTATGGTCATGGCAGGCATTTACCTCAAACACGCCCTGCGTAAGTGTGCCTGTCTTATCAAATACAACGGTTTTGACCTTCGACAATGTTTCCAATATGTTGGCTCCCTTGACAAGCACACCCTCGCGGCTCGCGCCTCCGATTCCGGCGAAGAACGACAATGGTATGCTGACTACCAGCGCACACGGACAACTGATCACAAGGAACACGAGCGCACGGTAAACCCAAGTCTCAAACGTGACGAAACTGAACGGAGAACCATTAAAAAGAATAAGTAAAAGCGGTGGCAGCAGGGCGAGAGCCAGAGCACCGTAACATACTGCCGGAGTGTAAATTCTTGCAAACTTCGCAATGAAATTCTCCGATTTTGACTTTCTCGAAGCCGAATCCTCCACCAACTCCAGAATCTTTGACACCGTTGAGTCGCCGAACTCTTTTGTTGTCCGGATTTTCAGCAGTCCTGACAGATTGATGCTTCCGCTGATCACCTCGTCGCCTTTGCAAACTTCGCGCGGAAGCGATTCGCCTGTCAATGCCGAGGTGTTGAGCGAGGAATCGCCCGAAACAATCACGCCGTCGATAGGTATACGCTCTCCCGGCTGCACAATGATTGTCTGACCGATCTCCACATCGTCAGGATCGACCTTGACAATTTTACCATCTTCCTCAATGTTGGCATAATCGGGACGGATGTCCATCAGAGCGGCTATATTGCGGCGGCTTTTACCGACCGCATAGCTCTGGAAGAACTCGCCTATCTGGTAAAACAGCATCACGGCTATCGCTTCAAGATAGTCGCCGCTCTTCTCATACAGGGCAAGCGAAAAAGCTCCGATCGTAGCCACAGCCATAAGGAAATTCTCATCGAACACCCTGCCGTGGATTATTCCGAGCCACGCTTTTTTCAATATATCGTAGCCGATTATCAAATAAACCGTCAAATAAAGAGCAAGCTTTATCCACCCGGTAATATCAATAAATAATAGACCGACGGTCATCACCAGTGCTATGATAATCCGTGTCAGCATATTGCGTTGTTTCCTGTTCATATCTTTATGGCTTAATTACAAAGTGACAGCCTGAACTAATAGGCTAGACTGTCACCGGATTCTACATCAGATTAGAGTATCTCGAAGTCGGATTCCACCTTCTTTGCAACCTTCAGGACTTCAGCCATTACCGACTCCTGATCTGCCCCCTCATCAAAGGAGACCTTCATTTTCTGGGTCATGAAGGAGATTGAAAGTTCTTTAACCCCGGTTACTTTCTTTGCTGCATCTTCCACGAGGTTGGCGCAGTTGGCGCAATCCACCTCAATCTTAAAAGTCTTGCTCATGGTCTTTTTTATTTTTAATTTGTTTGATTTTATGCTGCAAAGTTGCAAGGTTCTTGATGCAACCTGTTTGCAAAGTTCAAATATGCAACTTTGCAAACAGGTTGCACCTTTAATTGCTTAAATTTGCACCAAAAAATAAAGTAAATGAGAAACAATAAAGAATGATATAAGATTATTGTGATTACAGTGTTGGTATGCCTTGCTCCGACAGTATCCGAGGCTCTGACATTCACAATAATTGTTTTATATCTTACATTATCACGTAATAAACAATCTATATGAAATTCGTATATTCTTTAATTAACATGTTGGCAGAGATGGCACCATATCTGCTTTTCGGATTTCTTGTAGCAGGAGTGCTTTATGCTTTTGTGCCGGGAAAGTTTTACCGTAACCATCTTTCGCGTCCAGGCGCATGGTCGGTGATTAAAGCGGCTCTGATAGGAGTACCGTTACCGTTATGTTCCTGTGGTGTCCTACCTACAGCGGTATCTTTGCGCCGCAATGGTGCATCACGCGGTGCCGCGACATCGTTCCTTATTGCCACTCCGCAAACCGGTATTGACTCTATTGCCGCAACCTACTCTCTATTAGGTCCGGCGTTTGCCATTATCAGGCCCGTTGCTGCGCTTGTCACTGCGTTCATCGGTGGAATGTTGGTAAACAGAAAAGACAAGACATGTGTCATAGATTCCAATATGGAAGTGGATACAATAGACGCACCCGCTTCGGGCAGTTTCGGCAGTAAAATCCGCGCTGCCCTGCGTTATGGATTCGTGGATATGATTCAAAACATAGGCAAGTGGCTGATAATAGGTCTTGTCATCGCTGCCGCTATAACGGTATTCATACCCGATGGGTTTTTCACATTTTTTGCAGGGTATCCATTGTTGTCAATGATTGCAGTTGTGATTGTGGCAGTCCCGATGTATGTATGCTCCACCGGCTCCATACCAATTGCCCTCTCGCTTATGCTCAAAGGACTCAGCCCCGGAGCTGCTTTTGTTCTTCTCATGGCAGGCCCGGCTGCAAATTTCGCCTCAATCATAATCGTGGGAAAATCTCTTGGGAAAAGAGCGGCAGCCATCTATCTCGGTACTATTATAATCGGATCAATTGCTATAGGTATGTGCATAGACTATTTCATGCCACGCAACTGGTTCACAATGCCATTGATTGCGGGTGAATCGCATTGTCATTTGAATGTAGGACTGTTCCCGGGAATATGCTCGGTATTGCTAATAATATTGTTCATAAATGCTTTAATCAAAAGATACACAACAAATAAATCAGATAAAATGGAAAAAGAGCAGACTGTAATTATCGTTAAAGGTATGACATGCGGCCATTGTAAGGCTATGGTCGAAAAAAATCTATCAAAACTCCCCGGTGTAGTGTCCGTAACAGTGGATCTTGCTTCAGGAGAGACCAAAATACAAGGCAATGCAGACCCTGCTGCAATTCGTGAGGTAATAGAGGAACTCGGTTTCTCTCTGGGATAAATCTCTGACACCTCAGACTTCGTACAATTCAAATGTCCGATTCGGTTAAAGAAATCGGACATTTGCTGTATTGTATAATGGCGTTTGCTCAGAATGTGGCCGCAACAAGTTCTTCGGCAAGCGACATCATTCTCACCGAAGCCTGATTGCGAAGATATTTCGGATCGAGACCGCCGGATCCGAGCCGAAAGCGGTCAAGTGCATCAGCATTTTTATCATATTCGAATTTTTCGTAATTGTTCTTTTAGTATCTAACAAATAGATTGCCCACTTGTTTCAACCTGCAAATTTACAATGTTGTTTTTGCAAACCGTTTGCAAAATACATTTCGTAACTTTGCACAAAAAATAAGAGTATGAGTAACAATGATGTAGAAGATATTTTGACCCGAAAGGAGGTTAAACCGACCTCCAACCGCATCCTTGTGATGAGAGAGCTGATAAAAGCCTCGCATCCTGTCAGTCTTGCTGACTTGGAAATATCGCTGGGCTTTTCGATGGACAAGGCAAGCATATTCAGAGTTCTTGAACTTTTTTCAGAAAAAGACATCATTCATGTGATTGAGGACGGAAGCCGCTCGCTAAAGTATGAACTGTGTCATAGCGGCACACATCATACCATAGCCGACCAGCACATTCATTTCTATTGCGAGCGATGCAAAGAAACGTATTGCTTCGAGGACGTGAGTGTGCCTTTGGTAAACATTCCTGAGGGATTTTCACCTCATGCCATAAATTATATGATAAAAGGCATCTGCCCAAAATGCAGTAAGTAGTAATCTGAAAAAGTCTCAGACCAGTATGAAGATAACTCAGATAAGGAATGCCACATTGATTATTGAGTATGCCGGCAAAGGAAGCCGAACACCGCTGAAATATCGCTTCGACAAGGACAACTACGATAGACTCAAGAGTAATGGTTTCCAATTGGCGTTTTAACCGAAGTCAATTTTACGATACCGCTCACAGAAATGTGGGCGGTTTTGTTTTTGCGTAAAACTATTGCACGGTGCAATAGCAGAATACAAAATATTACTATCGAGCAGTCTTCAGAAATAGTGGATATGCTCTTCTTGACAAAATCGAGAAAGCTCCAGACGAAGAACCTTCAATTATTTGCAATATCGGATTCTACTCTTTATATTACGGTGTTATTTTTACGCAGACGCATAATGGATGAGACAGCCGGGGAAGGAGCTTTTCGTGACCGAACAAAAAAATTCCGACCATTGCTGTAACAACCTCAGTTTTTGAGCTACCTGTTATCGAAACAAGTTAAACGTAAAACATGATTCGTATGAAAACAAAAGTATTCAACCTGATTATTTTGGACGAGAGTGGTAGCATGAGCTGTATCGAGCGTCAGGCTTTGAACGGCCTAAACGAGACGTTGCAGACAATACGCAGGGCGCAGGACAAGTTCCCCGAGCAGGAACAACTGGTAAGCATCGTTCCTTTCGAATCCGGGAGCATCCGGCTTCTGAGAGACAAGGTCTCCATCAAGGAAGTCAACGACCTCCGGCCTGACGAGTATAACCCCGGAGCCTGCACTCCCCTGTACGACGCCATCGGCTTCGGCATCAACAGCATCAGGAAAGCAGTGACTGACGATGACAGCGTGTTGGTGACCATTATTACCGACGGCGAGGAGAACAGCAGCGAGGAATATAGCGGCAAGGCCATTGCTACGATTATTGACGAACTGAAAAAGAAAGGCTGGATGTTCACCTACATCGGAGCAAATCAAGATGCCGTCAGCGTGGCCATGACCATCAACATCACCAATGCCATGAACTTCGTCCAGGATGATGAAGGTACCAAGGCAATGTTTGAGAAGGAACGAAGAAGCCGTGAAAGATATTTCAAGGCGAACGCCGCATACTGTGAGATGGCCTCACCGATGATGGCACGTGAAGCGAGAATCGCCATGGCCTGCGACAGCAGCTATTTCGATGAGCCGAAGAAGAAAAGCGGCAAAAAGGACAAGAAAGCATGAAGCAAAAGATCTACAATCTGCTGATGGTAACCCACCGGGGCCTGCTGGAGAACACCTACCAGCAGGTCTTCTTCAGCGATTCCGGGCTGTCAGCGGTAAAGACTTTCGATGACTACCTCACGGACTTCTACCTGTATCTATATGAGGCGAAGCCCAAGTATGTCATTGATGACATCAAGGGTTACTATCTCCAGCAGATAAAGGATGAGAAGGCAACCCCGGCATGGTTGCGCCAGACCTTCAAGCGCTTCCTTCTGGAGGAGAACAGAATCCTCACAGAGATGCGGGACGCTTTGGCAGAGTACCGCAGACAACTTGCATCTACCGGAAGCGGCAGACAGCTGGACATCACACTGATGCATGTCGGTTTCTCTATTGCATGGTTCGATCAGCACGAATCCAGCGAGGACCGATATCTGTTCTTCAGGAGTGCATACAAGCATTTCATGGGATTCTACGCATGGCCGGATGACGATTTGGATGACAGGGACGTAGCGAATATCCTCGGTATCAATCCGGGAGCTTTGCGCACCAGGACATCAAGACTCTGCGCAAAGGTCAAGCGTTTGGTCGGCGAGCTCAATGATGCCCTTATCGCCTCATTGAACAGGCAGTCGCTTAACATTGCAAAGGAAATCTATGCCGAGGACGAGCCGGATATGGAGGCCATTTTGGAAAGGCTGCTCGACAAGGCTGAGCGTGAGCTCGATCAGTATGATCAGGTAGTGAAGCTGCGTAAGGAGAAACGGAATTCTATCAGGACATTCGAGAAACTGGAGTCCACATGCATGGCGGAAATGAGCATGCCATGCTCATGCTTCGAAATGGACGAAAGAAGCTGCATGCCGGAAATGGGCAACCGCGTAGTCCGTATGTTCAAAGAACTTATAGGAGTGTAATTCAAAGTAATATCTTAGGCATACTCAAGAACCGACACGAGCAAGGCAAGGAACTCTTCGTGGACTTCGTCATGGGGATAGAATCGCAAAAGGTGGAGGATTTCCTGCTTCAAAGGAAGTTCCTTCGGGGAGCAAGCTCTATCAGGAATTTCACTTTGATTTGTTGCAATGCTTATACACCGTCAGTCCTTTAACTGTCAGCAGATATTTCTGACGAGGGTGACGGGGAGAGTTTGGATAAAGCAAACATACATATCCCTCACTAATAGCCGGCTTCAGATAAAGATTTTGAAAATTGTCTCTTCCCTTTAATTCCAAAGCATCCATCATACTCTTCACTGATAGCTCTCGATTTCCAATTACAATAATCAGCCGTTTGATATTAGCATTATCCGTGCGTAGCTTGTCCTGTACTTGTCCTGTACTTGTCCTGTACTTATACTCTTCTTGCTGATTGACTGTTCTACCCGCAAGATTCTGCTGCACTTTCCATTCATCCGTTGCATGGATATGTAGATAACGGTTACGCAGGTCCCATTTTTCGCCCAACAACAGATTTCGGAAGAAACGTTCCAAATACACTGAGGTGTAATCAATTCCTTTTATGGCGTTCTTGTAATTTGCACGAACCAAGGCATTGCGGAAATACCATGAGTGTCGAGCAAAAAGACTATTGTCTACCGTGAATCCTATAGAACGTAGGTAGAGAATTGTGAATACAGCCGTTGTACGAGTATTACCTTCGCGAGTTTGAGACCGATGCGGGTCTGGTCCCAGGTGAAATTCGGCCAATTCTCTATCTGACGGATGTACATATCTCTCTCATTTTTCTGCAAATATATTCCGCAAAAAGAGTTGTAGTTGTCAATGAATTTCTTGATTCCAAAGAACAGATTCGCGCCGTTTTCCTCCGGCTGATCATCACTGGTGACAGCTCATACTTTGCTGCGAGTTCATTGAGTGTCTCGCGCTCTTTGAGGGCCTCGATGGCCACTTTTGCCTTGAACTTGGCGTCG
>SAMEA104315421__coassemble_2802_pt1 | contig 6420 bp, 4 predicted proteins | sample SAMEA104315421__metabat2_low_PE_015 | metagenome-assembled genome bin SAMEA104315421 (sample SAMEA104315421) | gut metagenome | biome: Monkey gut; feature: monkey-associated habitat; material: faeces | place: China | collected 2013
GATTAAAATCTTCCAAACTTGCTTAACTTGACAGCACGAAATTTGACGAAGAACCGTTTTTTGCACGGCACGCATATTCCGTACCATAGGTGGCCCTCTCCGGTACCGAATGCCAGACACAGAGGCAAGCTACCGCCGCTACGGAGCCTGGCGAACATTTTAGTCGACCTCTTTTTTTGAGTTTTCGCCCCTTTGCAAAAGACCTGTAAAGTTTGCGGAAGAGTATTATATTTGGCATTGCATATTAATCACTATATTTGCCATATAATGATATGGAATAGGTCCCGGTATAGTGGGAAATGACATACTATATTATGAAATATACATTAGATATTTATGCCGAACAACCTGAACAGCTTATGGCAATGATGGCCAAGTACTGCAAGGAGAGACGACTGGAGAGGGGATACAGCAGAAGGACACTTGCCGAGAAGACAGGTGTTCCGGCGCCGACTATCGAAAGGTTTGAAAGAACAGGTAAGATTTCTTTCGAATCCTTCTGCGCCATTGTTGTGGAGTTTGACTACTTCCAGGAGATGTCCGAGATTCTTTCCAAGCCCAAATACGCCACCGGCAGCGAGCTGGCGACCATCAACAAGAACAAGAACAGAATCAAGGGAAGATGATACCACAGGTAAACAAGATAACGGTATTCCACAACAGAGACCTTGTGGGAACCATTCAATCCTGCAAAAGATCTTGTTATCAAGGCGGGTACCCGGATCTGGATTCCGAAAGCAACTTGTGAAGCAATCATAGACAAGGTGGAGACTGTGTGCAGCGAGAATCTTCCTCATGTTATCAGACTCAAATAGACCATCAAGTGTTCGACAACGACGGTGGCTTCAAAAACTTTCGCGGAGGATGTGTTGAGCCTATAGGATAGTTTATCGAAAATTCATAACTTTGTAGGGATGCGGTCTTTTCTGCATCCCTGTTTTAATACCACATCTTTTAATTATGCGATTGTTAACATCTATGCTTTTGTCCCTGGGAGTTGCTGCTGCAGCTATGGCCCAGGACAACACTCCTATCTATCAGAACACGAACTATTCGTTCGAGGAGCGTGCGGTGGATCTGGTCTCAAGGCTTACCCTTGAGGAGAAGGAGAGCCTTCTTGGCAACAATATGGCTCCTGTGCCACGTCTCGGAGTCCGTCAGTACAATGTATGGAGCGAGGCCTTGCACGGAGTTCTTTCGGGAGCCAATCCGTCTGTAGGTCTTCAGGGACCTACATCCTATCCTAATAGTGTGGCCCTTGGTTCGTCTTGGGATCCACAACTTCTTGAGAGAGAGGCTTCTGCAATTGCAGATGAGGCTCGTGCCATATTCCAGACCGGCACTAAAGGACTTACATTCTGGTCTCCGGTAGTTGAGCCTATCCGCGACCCAAGGTGGGGAAGAACCGGCGAATCATACGGTGAAGATCCGTTCCTTTCTGCTGTAATGTCAGGCGCTTATGTACGCGGACTTATGGGAAGCGATCCGAACTACCTTAAGGCTGTTCCTTGTGCAAAGCACTATTTCGCCAACAACAGTGAGTTTGACCGCCATGTGAGCAGTTCGAATATGGATTCGCGTGATATGAGGGAATTCTACCTCTATCCTTATAAGGAACTCATCGAAAATGACAACCTTCCGTCCATAATGTCTTCCTACAATGCGGTGAACCATGTTCCTACATCCGCAAGTGAGCTGTATCTTGACACTATCGCCCGCCGTACATACGGAATGAAGGGATATGTGACAGGAGACTGCGCCGCCATCGAAGATATCTATACCGGACACTATTATGTGGAGACAGCTGAGGAAGCAACTGCCGCCGGTCTCAAAGCCGGTGTGGACTCTGACTGCGGAAGCGTATATCAGAGATATGCCATCAGCGCACTTGAGAAAGGACTCATCACCTTGGCCGATATTGACAGAGCTTTGGTGAACGTGTTTACCGTACGTATGCGTACCGGCGAGTTCGATCCAGACATGATGGTCCGTTACGCGCTTTATCCTGCTTCTATGGTCAATGCCGTAAGGTATCAGGCTCTTGCAGAGGAAGTTGCTACCCGTACTCCTGTCCTTCTCAAGGATGAAATTGTAAAGGGAACATCTTCCCGCGCGCTTCCTCTCGATGCTTCAAGCATCAAGAGAGTGGCTCTTATCGGCCCTCAGGCAGACGAGGTGGAGCTTGGTCCTTATTCAGGACGTCCGGAGGAAAGCAGCCGTATCAGCCCATATAAGGGAATTACCGACTATCTTGCAGCCAGGGGTGCAGATGTGGAAGTTAAACTTGCGTCCGGTGGAAGCACCAAGAGCAAGAGCAACCTTCTCTATGTGGCATACTTTGAGCTTACCAAGGCTGACGGAACCGTGACCCGTCACGATGCAACCAAATACTCTGCTTCTTCAGAAGGTATCACCGTAGGTTCCGGAATGGGTACCGAGGAGCAGGTCCGCTCAATTGACGATGGTTCATGGACAGCATACAATGACATTGATCTCATCAATGTAGATAAAATCACGATTGGTGTGAACATCCCTACCGAGGGCGGTATCATCGAGGCGCATGTAGGCTCTCCTGACGGAAACCTCATCAGTACTCTTGAGGCCACCAAGGCATCCGGAAAGAGAGTAGGCGGTGTATATGGCGCCAGCACCCCTATGGAGTCCAAGGTCAACAGACTTGGCTACAACGGTCTTCAGACTCTCTATCTTGTGTACAAGGCAGCAGAAGATGACGAGATTGACCCGTCCGTACTTGACGCTGCCAAGAATTCTGACGTGGCTATCGTATTTGTCGGTACCGACGAGAATACTGCCACTGAAGAGGCCGACCGTCTTACCCTTCAGCTTCCTGGCAATCAGGTTAATCTCATAAAGGCCGTAGCATCTGTCAACAAGAACACAATCGTGGTGATGCAGACTCTCGGATGCGTTGAGGTAGAGGAATTCAAACACCTTGAAAATATTCCGGGTATCCTCTGGACCGGTTATAACGGACAGGCACAGGGTGCCGCTATCGCCAAGGTTCTCTTCGGCGACGTCAATCCTGGTGGAAAGCTCAACGCTACATGGTACAAGACAGTTAAGGATCTTCCGGCTATCACCGATTATACCCTCCGTGGAGGAGAAGGCAAGAACGGACGTACGCTCTGGTATTTCACCAAGCCTGTTTCCTACGAATTCGGATATGGTCTTTCTTATACCAGCTTCGAATACAGCAATTTCCGCATTGACCGCACTTCCATAACTCCTGCCGACAGGGTGAGAGTGAGCGTGGATGTGAAGAATACCGGAGAATATGACGGAGATGAGGTTGTTCAGATTTATGTGAGCACTCCTGACAGTCCGGCTTCCGCACAGAGGCCAATCAAGCGTCTCAAAGGTTTCCAGAGAGTTACCATTCCTGTAGGACAGACCAAGACAGTCAGTGTGGACATTGACTGCAACGACCTCTGGTTCTGGGACATGGACGCTGACAAGATCAGCTATGATGCCGGCCGTTATGTATTCGAGATCGGTTCATCTTCAAAGGATATCAGAGGCACTGTTACCGCAACGATGACTTCTACTGAGTTGAAGCCGGAATTGAAGGTTGTGGTTGCAGACTGTGGAGTTTCTGTACTTAAAGTAGGTCAGACCGCCCAGACCAAGCTCACCGCATCCCTTATGGATGACACTTTCCTTGATCTTTCCAAAGCTAAGATTACATATTCAAGCAACAATTCATCAGTACTTTCAGTGGACGCTGAAGGCGTAGTATCTGCGAAGTCTCAGGGCGTGGCTACCGTTACCGCTACGGTTGAATACAACGGCAAGAGCGTGAGCGGAAGCTACTCATTGAAGGTTATGCCTGATCTTTCTCTGAACGAACTGAAGGTGGCTGGCAAGTCTATACTCAAATCCGGCCTTAGGGAGTATTCATTTATCCGCAAGGCTTCTTCCAAAGCACCTCAGGTGAGCGCAAAGTCTGTTGACCCTTCTCTTCGCGTCGTGGTTGAGCAGGCTCCGGCTGTCCCTGGTACTGCTGCTGTAAGAGTCATTGATGACATTACCTCAGACGAGTCTGTATATTATGTTCATTTCGGAGTGAAGGCTGCATCGGACGAGTTCAATGGAAAGAAACTTTCTTCCGCATGGAAGATTGTCCGTGAGAATACTGCAAATTATACTCTTGCAGACGGCTCTCTTACCATTACGACCGATGCCGGAGATATTGACGGAGCCAACAACAATGCTTCCAATATCTTTGTGCAGAGCGCAAACAGTGACTGGACTCTCAATACCAAGCTTCACTGCTCGGCTCTTCCGGGACAACCTTCCCAGAATGCCGGACTTGTGGCTTATCAGGATGATGACAATTTCGTGAAGTATGTATATGCCGCACCGGGATTCAGACAGGGCGGCAACGGCATTCCTACGGCAACGCTTCAGCTCAGCTGCGAGGCTGATGGATACAATAAGGCCAGCGTTACTTTCCGTCTTGACGATGTGACGGTAGTGGATAACACTATCTGGCTCCGTCTTGTGAAGAAGGGCTCTGCATATACGGCTTATTTCTCAGTGGATGGGAAGAAGTTTGAGCAGGCAGGCAAGGTTGATATCGTTCTTAAGGATATCAATGCCGGACTTATCGCATGTGACGGTGTTCTTCCTGCACGCTTTGCGGCATTCATGAGACCTGGCATGGCTGCTCCTGCGAAGAGTGAACCTATTAAAGCCTCATTCGACTGGTTCAGAATTGCACAGTAGTATCTTACATATTCTTATGATGTTTTCTCTGGCCGGGATTATCTCTCGGCCAGAGATTCATTATATAGATGTCTCCGCTTTCGAAGATGGCTTTGCTCTTCTGACATCGGACCGGAGGGTGGAGTTCGTCGATTCGGACGCGGGCAAGGTCTCGGAGTATAGTCTTGGGTCAGATGACATGCCTGTGGCTATAGATGTGATTGACGGGTTTTTGGCAGTTGCGTACAAAGACAGGATAGTGGCCTTGATTCAAGAACAGGAGGTTACGGTCCCAATGCCGGAAAGTCTTGACATTATTGATCTGGACGTGTATTCTGACCGCTGTTATGCGCTTACGGACTCGTCCCGGATAGTCTCTTTCGATATGGATTTCAATCCTTCCGTATTTGATTTCAATGCCAATTATTCCCAGTATTACGGGGAAGTCAGACTCTCTGCGATTGCTGTTTCCGATGATGCGTTATGCGTATGCGGGGTGAGACTCTCTGACGGTGCTCCGGTAGCGTTCTTGTCATCGCATGGCAATGTATGGAGCCAAAGGGATCTTACTTATAATCGCGACGGAAGCGTGTATCTTCTCGATAATGAGCCGGTAAGCGCTACGTATTCGCCGTCTCGGCAGGCTTTTGTGCTGGGATGCATCGGGGGTGTTCTTTTTACAATTCCCGGGTGCTCGCATTGCAATTATCCCGAATATACCCGTTCCGGGGATGTGAACGGCATCGCTTTCAACGGGGAGTCTTATCTGGCTGTCGGGACAGAAGTTTATTAGATGAAGATTAAATATTCCCGAAAAGCCTTGCGTTTGTCGTGAACTATTGCTACCTTGCTGACAGATTTGACAAGATATGAGATATTCAAGCAACAACTGGTGGTGGCGCTTATTACAACTAAAAAGTCGTAGTAGGTAAGGCGCCCGTGTGTGCATATTAGAAATCTAATTCCCTGCCGCGACTTTGCGGCGGGGAATTTTTGTATGTAGAGAGTATAATCAACCAATAATATAAAATCATGGAAAAGAAAATTCCTTACAAAATCTATCTCGCTGAGAATGAGATTCCTACCCAATGGTATAATGTTCGTGCCGATATGAAGAACAAGCCTGCGCCGCTTCTGAATCCATCTACCGGCGAGCCTCTTACTGTGGATGAGTTGAAGCCAATCTTCTGCGAAGAGCTTTGTCGTCAGGAACTGGATAATGACACAGCGTATTTCGATATCCCTGAGGAGATTCTGAATTTCTACAAGATGTATCGTCCGTCTCCTTTGGTGAGAGCGTATTTCCTGGAGAAGGCGCTCGGCACCCCTGCGAAGATATATTATAAGTTCGAGGGCAACAATACTTCCGGAAGTCATAAGCTCAATTCTGCCATTGCCCAGGCGTATTATGCCAAAAAACAGGGACTTAAGGGCGTTACTACGGAGACAGGCGCCGGACAGTGGGGGACTGCCATGAGCATGGCATGTGCCTATTTCGGACTTGACTGCCAGGTATATATGGTCAAATGCTCTTTTGAGCAGAAGCCTTTCAGAAGGGAAGTGATGCGCACTTACGGAGCCAAGGTTACGCCTTCCCCGAGCGACACGACTTCCATAGGAAGAAAGATACTTGCGGAGCATCCGGGAACCACCGGCAGTCTTGGCTGTGCAATTTCCGAGGCCGTGGAAGCCGCC
>SAMEA104315421__coassemble_3602_pt1 | contig 5294 bp, 7 predicted proteins | sample SAMEA104315421__metabat2_low_PE_015 | metagenome-assembled genome bin SAMEA104315421 (sample SAMEA104315421) | gut metagenome | biome: Monkey gut; feature: monkey-associated habitat; material: faeces | place: China | collected 2013
ACGGCACGCATATTCCGTACCATAGGTGGCCCTCTCCGGTACCGAATGCCAGACACAGAGGCAGGTTGCCGCCACAGCGGAGCCTGGCGAACATTTTAGCCGACCTCTTTGTTATGTGTGGAATTTTCAATAAGTTTGCACAAATCAACAGGGGTCTTGCGATGCAAGATTCCACAAGACGTGGATTTCATTTGCATGAAACGCTTTTTGGTAATTAATATGGCCTTGTTGATCTGGATCTCGGCTTCCGCCCAGACTATGGCAGATGACATGAAGACATGGGTCGACGGGTGGAAATACGCTTTTTCGGCAGAAGGCCGCAAGGCATGGGAACCGGAGTTTACAGCACGCCTTTATGCTGGGTTCGTTACGGAAGGCCCTGCCGTTACCGCAGGCGTTAGGATTGATGACAAACGCACGATGGGCCTTATGGTCTGGCAGGGTAACACCTACATAGATGCTGCCCCGGCTGACATCTACTCCGTATCGGCCGGACTGTACATGCGCCGATACTTCCACATTGGTAAAAAAGGTATCGTGGCCTTGTACAGCGATTTTGCCGTGGGGGCAGGCTATATCTATAAAGTTGACGGCAAATACTGGGTTAACACAGAAACCGGAGAAAAGACAGAGCGGGTCGATGAAACCCCAGGCGACGTGGAATTTGCCGCCACCTGGCAGCCCGGCATCCGCTTCCGCTTCTGGCGGAATGTCCATCTGTTCCTTGGCCCCACCATTTCTACCAATACGGTAGGGCTCCATCTTGGGGTGGGATTTTTGTGATACCGTTGAATTCTAATTTATCGGCATAAAACATTCCCCGACATTCCTTCTGGAGTGCCGGTTTCTATTCGTGTCCAGTCTCATCACGGGCGTGGGACATCGGGGACAGCGTGGACGGAGTTTGGCCGGTGTGAAAAAAGTCGTAACTTTGTGACCTATGGTTCCGAGCGACAATATTTTCAATATCTACTACGACATCGGCCGGGCGCTTCCATTTGAGGTGCAGCGCTTCCCAAAGGATGCCACCGACTGGTACAAGAATCAGTCGGTTCTGGTCACGGAAATCTATACTCGGGGGAAATACGGCGAAGCCTTGGGCTTCTACCTGCGGAAAGGAGAAAGGGCTGACAGCTACTGGTGCTCCAAAGAAGAGACTGAGCCGCAGCTGATTCCCTGCTGCGGTTGCGGCGGGTGGTCACTCGTCCGCGTCATAGGTGAACCTACCGTTGAGGCGACTGAAAAGAAACCCGCCACTGCCCTGAATCCGGATGACATCCTCTCTTTCGGGAAATACAAAGGCCGCAAATTAATCGACGTGTATCTGGAGAACCACCAGTACCTCCAATGGGCTGAGACCAATGTCAAGAATTTTCTGGTCAACTGGCAAGCCCTGATGCGCGTTCATCGGGAACTGCGAAACCAGGCTCCAACGAACACTCAACCCGAATCAGCAGAATAATCCTCTATGGCAAAAATCTACGTCGCCTCCAGCTGGAGGAACAAATACCAGCCCGAAGTGGTGGGCAACCTTGATGAATTGGTTGACGCCTTGTGTTAAGAGTCGGATTGCAGTTCTTTCTCGATCAAGGGAATGAGCTGATAGTCGGCCGGGAGCCAGTTCACGCTGTGAAGCATGGCTGCGGAGAGCCAGCGGGCGTCTTCGTGTTCGTTCAGATGGAGGGCCTCCGTGAGCAGTGAGCACATAAAGCAGTGCATTTTGAGGTGGAACTTGGGATAGTCCCATTCAATGGTCGTAAGGAATTTATCGACATTGATTTCCGTGTCGAGCTCTTCCCGAATCTCACGGACCAGCGCAGCCTCGGGGCTTTCTCCCGGCTCAACCTTGCCTCCTGGGTACTCCCAGTAGTCTTTCCACTCGCCATAGCCCCGCTGGGTGGCGAAAACCGAGTCTCCACGGCGGATGATGGCAGCAACTACTTCGATGGTTTTCATTGGGATAAGGCTGCAGTTACTTCTTGAACAGGACTTTCCAATAGCCGCCGTAGTCCGGGCCGACATGAACGATAATCTGTCTCTCTTGCAGGGATGCCAGATGATATTTTACGGTGTCTTCCGATTTACCAATTAACTCAGCGAGACCCTTTCGGGTGATCTTAGGGTCGGCGACAATGGCATCGATGATGGCCTGGGCGGTTTTTCCAATTTTCTTTCGGCTTGTTTTCGCTTCTTCCTCTGGGTGAATTCTCTGGGTGAAATTTTCTTTCTCTGGGTGAATTCTCTGGGTGAATTCTTCGTTCTCCGGGTGAATTCTCCGGGTAAGTTTTTCGAAGTCGGCATCCGTCATCCCGTAATTGACGTTAGGGATGGTGGTGTAGAAGAATTCACGGCTGGATTCGAAGATGGGCTTCCGGTCCGGCTTGTAGCTGGGAAGAAGGGCCGTGGCATCCTGAATCTTGCGCAAGCCGCTGCCGCGCTTTTCCATGTAGCGCAGCTGGGAGAAGACTTCGGCGATGACGGGGTTGCGTCGTTTGGAGGTAATCTTTTCCGGCTCCAGGCGGACGGGGTCGAAACCGTCCGTAATGCCTCCGGGCGAGGTGGTCTCAATGCGGTCGTCGTATATGTTGATGGCAACCTCAGATCCAAGCTCGCTGTAGTCGCGATGAATCAAGTGGTTTACGCACATCTCTTCTATGGCTCTCTCGGCATATTCGGGAAGGTTGAGCCGATAGTCCGGGAGTTTGTACCAACGTAGGGCCGTGTTGGCCTTGATGAAGTTTTTGGCCATATCCAGAAGCATGAGCAAGTTGCCCTGGTATTCGGAATCGTTGACGGCATCGGTCTTGACGGTCCCGTTCCATTTGGTGCAGAATACTCTGGACTGGGCGACGGGGCAACGGTCTGCAAACAGGAGACCGGCATTGGTAAGGTGGCCATCATCGGTCACGAGGCCGAAGGAACTGAGCAGCCCCTCTTCCCACACGGAGCCGGAGCGCTTGTTGTATTCGCGCTCCAGGGTGCTGAAGGTATGTTTCTCACGGAGATCATTGGACACGAGTGAATCCCAGCTGCGGTTACTGCCCCGAAGGACAAGCTCGAACAGCTCATGGGGCGTTGCCGGGATGCTTTCGTTGCCGCGGCGCACATAGGCAATACGCTTCCCGTCAAGGTTCAGGTAATAGGGTGTCTGGGCTCCGGCCGGGATCTGGAGAACAAGGATAATGCGGCCTTCCGGGGTCTGCACGGGATTCAGAGAATAGACTGGAACAGGGTCAAGGTGCGCGTTAATCTTCTCGCTGATGAATTCAAGATCTTTCTGAGGATTGGCCACGCCCACTACGCGGGCATCGTTGTCAACCCCGAAGAAGAGCGTACCGCCATCCGTATCGGCAAAAGCGCTTACGCTCTTGAGCCAGCTGCGAATCTTCTTCCGCTCAAGCTCTCCCTTGAAATCATAAGCCGTACACTCGGCAATGAGTATGTTGTTTTCTATTCTCATAAATCTCTTATGTCAATTACTTCCGCAGTACGGTCACAATCTGCAGGGTCACTTTACAAAGGTCGGAATAAAATGCGATGCTGACAAATCTTTGCAAGGTGGGAGGGCTATATTTCTTCCTGTTCCACCTTCCACCTTCCACCTTACCATGCACTGCTACATGTGCTCGCTGCTCAATGACGCCCTGCACCTGAATGAGCACGAAGCGGCACGCTGGCTCCGGGCCGATGAACTACGCAGTGTAAACTGGCTCCCCGCCGATAAGCAGCTTCTGCCCCTTATTGAACGGGTATTGCTTACGGATTCAGAAGATTGACCGGTGCTACATAGACACCGTCCTCTGGCTTGTAAGCACCGATCACTCCCGTCTTTCAGGAGTGTCTCAGATACACTGAGATATTATAAGCCATAGAGATGCGGCAATCATGACGCCGGCAACAATCTTCTGATAGAGTTTCTTGTTGACATTGCGGATGCAGCGCATTGCAATAAAATTACCCAACATCATCGCGCAGCCAATCATGAGTCCGCTGAGAAATATGTTTCCACTCATCAGGTTGAGCTTTCCATAAACTATCGCCTTGACAATGTGCATAACCGCCGCAGCGGTTGCTTCAGATGCAATATAGCTGACCGGCGCCAGCTCAAGCGTAAGGAAAACAGCACTGCTCAGAGGACCGGAAATACCCAGAAGCCCGTTTATAAAACCTGTCACTCCGCCGCCGGCAATCATTGTCATCGGCTTGTGCGGGAGCTGCATCTTGCCCATGATCTTCATCACAGCGAAGACTATCAGAAACGAGCTTAGCACAATGGTCATCGGACCTTTGGGGACCTTGGCAAATCCAAATGCGCCCAGTGCTGTAAACGGAACGGCAAGAATAAGAAAGCGCCCCACAGCCTTCCAGTTAATCTCCCTCCAGCCCATTCCGACCTTGGACAGATTGCTCAGCATCTGTGCTATGGTAGATACGGGCACGGCCACTTCAATCCCATAGAAATACGTAATCGTTGGCAGCAGAATCATTCCGCCGCCGAAACCCACCGAACCTGACAGCAATCCGGCAACAAAGCCTACAAGTATGAGAATAAGGTACATCATCATGAACCTCCGGGGTCAACGCCCGTCACATTCCTACAGCGAAGGCGGAATAACCTTCCACCTGACACGCCATATCCCATCATTGAAATCATGGCTGAGAATCTTGAACTCCCCTATTTCCGAAGTATTGGACACATGGGCTCCAATGCAGGCGCAGTCATCATAGTCACCGATACTCACCAGACGAAGGGTCTCGGACGCATCTCCGGGAAGTTTGCTCAAATCCACAATCCTGGCAGCCTCTTCCCTTGATACAAAGCGCACGCTCACCGGCACAGCAGCTGCGATGACTTCATTGACCTTGGCCTCAATCGCAGCCACCTGCTCATCCGTAGGGCAGGAGTCAAGAATATAGTCACATTTGCTTTTCTTCCGCTCCACATGCGCATTGCGCGAACGCGGGCACCCGAACATATTGACCATGGTCCGGTTTAAAATATGTTCCGCTGAGTGAGCCGGCGGAAACTCTTCCTTGTTGTGAGTGTTAAGTACTGGTGCTTCCATAACGAATTTATTCTCTTACACGCAAATATACAAAAATGGTTGGTGACGGCCTCCCGCGAGGAGGGGCATTTCTTGGAGCCCGCCGCATCCGGTCGCTTCATTCCGTACCAGAGAAGTGGGTTTCTGTCACCGAAAACGCATTCGGTACCACAGGAGCCTGTTTTGCGCACCGAGTGTACTTTCCTGATTTAGGTTGACTCGGGTTTATAGATTATTACTGGTATAAGT